>Ga0136627_1000202_pt1 | contig 20381 bp, 20 predicted proteins | sample AntDrymUQ4892206_2_FD_104652 | JGI IMG/M metagenome (GOLD analysis project Ga0136627, IMG submission 104652) | Polar desert sand microbial communities from Dry Valleys, Antarctica - metaG UQ489 (22.06) | ecosystem: Environmental > Terrestrial > Soil > Desert | place: Antarctica: Dry Valley... | reverse complement strand
CGCGCCGTGCAGGCCGACGGTTCATTTACCGTCACCAGCAAGACCTATGGTCCGCTGGCTGAAGACCTGGCTCGCAAGCAGGTGGATGTTGACATCCAGCAGGGCGTGGTCGAGGTCTTCTACGAGCGCGAGCTTCGGGCACGGTTCGATCAGGAAACTGGCGATGAGCTGAATCTTGATGACGACATGAGGGTTGCCGCCGTGAGCGTTTCGCCTCAACAGGAAGAAGAATAGAAAGGAGTGGTTCGTCGGTGGCGAACACTCCCGATCAGGCGGACCGCAAACGTCAACGCAAGGCGCCCAGGCCGAAACACGTTCCGCAGAGGACCTGCATTTCGTGTCGGCAGAAGGGCGACAAGCGCGGGCTGATCCGGATCGTCCGCACGCCGGAGCATCAGGTCGAAATCGACCCGACCGGCAAGAGGAATGGTCGTGGGGCATACCTGTGTCACCAGCCGCAATGCTGGGATCGAGCGCTCTCCGGAATGATGTTGGGAAAGGCGCTGAATGCAGAACTGCCAGATCCAACACGACAGGAACTTGAAACGTTCGCGGCGACGCTGAGCGATGAAGCGCAAGAGCGTACCGTGGAAGACTCATAAGGAGACGGCACTATGACAGATACACGAGGACGCGGAAGAAACTCTCCGCGCGTTGCCGGGCGACGAGGTCGTCGCAGCGGAAGCGGATCGGCGCGAACAGTGGCGGTCAAGCGCGTAGCGCCAGCCGAGCGCGACCCGGTAGTGCTTCCTCCAGTGATGTCCGTTTCGGAACTGGCGGAAAAGCTGGACTTGGGCGGGATCGAAGTGATCCGTGAGTTGATGAAGCTCGGGATCATGGCGAACCTCAACCAGCAGGTCGACTATGCTACCGCGGTAAAGGTGGCGACCGAGCTGGAGTGGGAGACGCTGGAGGAGGAGTCAGCCGGAAAGAACGCGGTTGCCAACTTCGAGGCACGGCGGCTCGAGAGCGATCAGGATCCAGACGCGACGGTGCGACCTCCGGTCATCACGATCATGGGTCATGTCGATCACGGCAAGACCAAATTGCTGGACACCATTCGCTCGGAGAACGTGGCGGGAGGTGAGGCTGGCGGAATCACGCAGCACATCGGCGCTTATCAGATCGAGCGACAGGGACGCAAGCTGACGTTTCTGGATACCCCCGGTCACGAGGCATTCACCGCGATGCGGGCTCGCGGCGCGCAGGCAACTGACATTGCCGTGCTGGTCGTTGCCGCCGATGACGGCGTGATGCCGACCACCCGCGAGGCGATTGCCCACATCCGTAGCGCAGACGTGCCGATGGTGGTGGCAGTCAACAAGATCGACCTACCGTCGGCAAACCCTGACCGGGTCAAGCAGCAGCTTTCGGAAGCTGGCGTGATGCCGGAAGAGTGGGGCGGCGATGTTCCGGTGGTCGAGGTATCCGCAAAGGATGGTCTCGGCATCGATGATCTGCTGGAGGTGCTGCTGCTGGTCGCTGACGTCCATGAACTGAAGGCGAACCCCGAAAAGTTCGCGACAGGCGTGGTCGTCGAAGCGCGAGTCGAAAGCAGCCGGGGCGCTGTGGCGACCTTGCTGGTGCAAAGCGGAACGCTCAACCTGCGCGATGTGATCGTCGCGGGCAGCACCTGGGGCAAGACCAAGGCGATGTTCGACGATCATGCGAAGCGGGTGCGACGCGCGGGACCGAGCATGCCGGTGGAGGTGCTGGGCCTGATGAATGTGCCGCAGGCCGGCGACACATTCATGGCTTTCGAGGATGAGAAGACTGCCAGGCAGTTAGCGGAGCAACGAGAGGCCCAGCGCCGAATCCAGTCATTAACCGAAAATCGACCGGTCAAGCTCACTGAGCTCTACGACCAGGTACAGGAAGGCACCACCGCGGAGTTGAGGGTGATTCTCAAGGCGGATGTGCAGGGCTCTCTTGGCGCGATTCAGAACGCGCTGCTGAAACTGAATGATGAGACGGATCAGAGCGTCCAGCTATCGATCCAGTTCTCCGGAACCGGCGCGATCTCCGAGTCGGACATCAATCTGGCGTCGACAACGAACAGCATCGTGATCGGATTCAACGTCCGCCCGGATGTCGCGGCCAAGCGCATGGCGGACGTGACCGGCGTGGATGTGCGCTACTACACGGTCATCTACGGGTTGCTCGATGAGGTCAAGCTGGCGATTACCGGCCTGCTTGCGCCGGTATTTGAGGACGTCACCGACGGATACGCGGAAGTCCGCGATACGTTCAAGCTTCCGTCGAACGATGTGGTGGCCGGGCTTTACGTGCTGGATGGCAAGGTGCCTCGGAATTCGCGCGCTCGGGTGCTGCGAAGCGGCACGGTGATGTTCGAAGGCAGGATATCGTCGCTCAAGCGCTTCAAGGATGACGTTCGGGAGGTGTCCGCTGGCTACGAATGTGGCCTTGGGCTCGAGGGGTTCAACGACCTACAGGTCGGGGATCAGATCGAATTCCTGCATACCGAAGAAGTCGCGCGCACCTAATCGGAAGTTGAACGACGAACTTCTGACGGCGGCTAGAAAGCGAGTCCTCCGTGACACGACGTACCCGACAGGTCGGTGAGCTGCTCAAGGAGGAGCTTTCCGATATCGTCCGGCGAGAAGTGAAGGATCCGCGCATCGGATTCATGAGCATCACCGACGTCGAAGTGACGCCGGACCTGCGCCAGGCCCGGGTGTTCATCAGCGTACTGCATGAGGAGGAGCGGGCCGGGACGATGGATGCACTCGCATCTGCCGCATTGTTCATACGCCACCATCTCAAGCCACGGCTTCGAATGCGCCAAATCCCGATGCTGGAGTTTCGTGCCGACCGATCGATGGCGTACGCGCAGCACATCTCTGAAACCCTCCGGCAGATCGAACGTCAGGATGCGGAGCAGAAGCGAGAACCGGATGCCAGTACCGAGAGTGGGGAGCCGACTGCATGACGTCATCTTCATGGAAACTGGACCATTCCGCCGCAGCCGAGGCGCTGTCGCTGCTGAGGAGCGCGCACTGCGTGCTGATGCCGACGCATCAAAATGTGGATGCAGACGGCCTGGCCTCGGCAATCGCCATGAGCAGGGCGCTTGCGCAACTTGGCGTGATTGCCCGTCCAATGGTGTCCGATGGCGAGGTTCCACATCAGTTGGCGTTTCTACCGGGTATCGAGGACGTGCTCGCGTACGGTCAAGATGATTTGCCTGACTACGATTTGCTGTGTATGGTCGATTGTTCCGACCGACAGCGCCTCGGCGACTTCTACGCTGATGATCCGGGCCGGGTGAATGGCGACGTTCCTATCGTCAATATCGATCATCACGTCACCAACGACCTGTTCGGGCAGGTGAACATCGTCGTGCCCGAGGCCGCTTCCGCGTCCGAGATCGTCGCGGACATCCTTCAGGCATGGGAAACCGACCTGACGCGAGATATCGCCCAGTGCCTGCTGGCGGGTATCTACGGCGATACGCTGGGGCTTCGCACGGATTCCACGACATCGAGGACCATGCGAACGTCGGCGGACCTGGTCGACGCCGGGGCTGATCCCGCGCCGATCGTGGATGCGTTGTTCCGGGTCAAGCCGCGATCATCGGTCTGTCTCTGGGAGCGGGCGTTGCGGAACGTTCAGTACACCGGTGGCCTTATCTGGACCGAGTTGACTCAGGACACGTTCGATCGCTGCGGCGCCTCGCCCAGTGAGGCCGAAGGAATGGTGAACTTCCTCGTTGGCACTGAAGGCTCTGGGGCGGCAGCCATCCTGTATGCAAACGACAAAGGTTGGCGTGTCAGCATGCGCAGTCTGCCGGATGGGGTGGACGTGGCCAGCATCGCCGCCGAGTGTGGTGGTGGGGGTCATCCACGCGCGGCTGGCGTCCAGATCGACGGCGATGAAGAGGCCAAGCGCGTCTTCCTTGAGCGCGTGGGCAAGCTTGCGCGGGACCATCGCTGATCCGCATGGCACGACGACGCGCTGTCCCGCAGAAGAGCGGCTTCCTCAATATCGATAAGCCACCGGGCTGGACGAGCCATGATGTCGTCGCGAGAGTGCGGCGCATCGTGGGTGAACGCCGCGTCGGTCATGCTGGCACGCTCGATCCTGCCGCGACCGGCGTATTGCCCGTGGCGGTCGGGCATGCGACGAAGGTGATTTCCTATCTTGAACAAGATGATAAAACCTACCTTGCCACGTTGAGATTCGGGATCGAAACTGATTCGGGGGACCGTGATGGCAGACTGACGTCGCAAGCATTGGCGGAGCATCTGGACGCAGCGACGGTGGGAAATGTTCTCGTCCGCTACGTTGGACCGCAACCGCAGACACCGCCCATGCACTCGGCGGTGCGGGTCGAGGGGCGACGGCTGCACGAGCTTGCCAGAAAAGGTGAATTTGTAGATATTCCGGAACGCAATATTGAGATCTTCCGCTGCGAATTGGTGTCATGGAGTCCACCGGAGGCAGAATTGCTCGTCACATGTAGCAAGGGCTCGTATATCCGGTCACTCGTCCGCGATATCGGTCGCGACCTGGGGTGCGGGGCCACGCTGACAAACCTGGTACGGGTCCGTGCAGGCGCATTTCATCTTCGGTCCAGCATTTCGATTCACGATCTGGAGCCGGCATTGGCCGCGTCCAGTTGGGGTTGGATCGCGCTGCATCCGGACTTTGCCATGTCTGGTTGCGATATCGCTGTGCTGACACCTGAAGAGGAGCAGCGGTGGGCAAATGGTCAGGAGATCGCTCGGTCGGGGGTTGCCGGGAACGTGCGCGTCTATGGCGCCAACAGGCAATGGGCAGGGACAGGCGTCTTCGACGCAGATGCAGGAGTCGTTCGTCCGACGCGTGTGATTCCGGGAAACCGGCCGTGACGGCGCCCCAGGACCCACTTTCCAGGCTCAGCACATTTTCAGCTGAGAAACAGGTCGTCACCATCGGCACGTTCGATGGCGTGCATCGAGGACATCAGGCGCTGATAGGGGCAGCCGCGGCCCGGTCGAGGGAGCTTGACCTTGAGTTAGCAGCAATCACCTTCGATCCAGCGCCAGCAGCCGTGCTGCGACCGGCACAGTTCGATGGAGCGATTCTTTCGCTCACTGACAAGGTCCAATTGCTGATCGCCGCCGGGGCGGCCAAGGTCGTGGTCCTGCCTTTCACCAACGCGCTCGCGGCGCTTTCGGCTCGCGAGTTCTTCGGGGCCCTGGTTGGACAGGCAGCTATGCAGGAGCTTTTTGTTGGCGAGGCGTTCGCGCTTGGGCACAGGCGTGAAGGAACGGTGGACGTGCTGGCCGAACTGGGCGCTGAGCACGACGTTCGCGTTGTCGCCTTGACTCGTATAGAGGACGATGGCGTGATTGTATCCAGTAGTGGAATCAGACGAGTCATCCACGCTGGTGACGTGAATGCCGCGAGTAAAATGCTTGGCCGTCCATTTCACATCGCAGGTGAGGTGATCCACGGCGCACATATTGGCCGGACAATCGGCTATCCAACCGCGAACGTCATGCCACCGGAAGGGCAAGCTCAACTTGCCGACGGCATCTACGCGACGATGGCGGCGCTGCCGGGCGGTTCGAAACCATTGCCGGCAATGACGTACATCGGCACGCGACCGGCGTTGAACACGGGCAGAAGGCTGATCGAGACACATATTCTCGACTTCAACGGTGACCTCTATGGGCAGCGCATAAAGGTAGCGTTCATCGACAGGTTGCGGGCGGACGCGGATTTTCCATCGCTGGAGGACCTGGTGGCGCAACTGCAACGCGATGAGGCGGCAACACGTCGTGCGCTGGTCGGCGTAGGGTTGTGCGATACGTGACATTGATCGACCGCATCGGCTCACAATTGGTAGAAACAGCGGGATTTTGGTAAAATACAGCTTGAGTCGCTGACATTACGGTGACGGCGTAGTTCCGTCGCCGGTGTTCGTGTGTCTGACAGATGCGAAACTGTTCCAGGAGGCAAGCTATTTCTAGACCGGTTCAAACTCGCGTCAACGACCGTATTCGTGTTCGCGAGGTACGATTAATTGACGACGAGGGGCAGCAGATCGGGGTCGTTCCGACGCGCGAAGCGCTCATGATGGCGCGGGAGAAAGGGTTGGACCTCGTCGAGGTCGCCGCAAATGCGCAACCGCCCGTATGCCGTCTTATGGATTACGGCAAATACCGCTACGAGCAAAGTCGCAAGGAGCGAGAAACCCGGAAGAATCAGCATGTGACCAAGGTCAAGGAAGTTCGTGTGGAGCCAAAGATTGGCGGGCACGATCTCGAGACCAAGGGGCGCCAGGCCGAGCGTTTTCTAAAGGCCGGTGACAAAGTCAAATTGTCCGTGCTGTTCCGTGGACGATCGATCACGCACCCGGAACTGGGCAGGGATCTGCTGCAGAAGCTCTCCGAGCAACTCAGTGAGGTCGGGGCCGTCGAGCAAGGCGCTCGTATGGAAGGGCGCACGATGACCATGTATATGGCTCCGGCGCGCGCGAAATCCGAGAGCAGTGGTAGCGGTAGTGAAAAAGAAGGGTAGTTGGCGTGGCAAACCGAGGAAAGCTCAAGACCCACAAGGGTGCGAAGCGTCGATTCAAGATCACCGGGACTGGCAAGATCATGCACGCCAAGGGCATGAAGAGCCACCGACGACGCAAGAAATCGGCCCGAGTCAAGCGGCAGTTTGACAAGATGCTGGTGATGAACCCGGCTTCGACGAAGCGCGTGCGGAAGATGCTTCCCCACGGGCTCAAGTAGTCAGTATTCAGATCGCGCGTGGCACCCATGACGGAGGATTCAACGCAATGGCTCGTGTAAAGAGGGGCGTCACCGCCCATCGTCGGCACCGAAAGGTGCTGGCGCAAACCAAGGGACACCGAGGCACACGCAACCGGTTGTTCAAGCGTGCGAATGAGTCGCTGATGCGATCGCTTGCGTTCCAGTACCGTGATAGACGCAACCGAAAGCGGGAAATGCGCAAGCTCTGGATTCAGCGGATCAACGCTGCTAGCCGAGCCAACGGTCTGCAATACTCGCGGTTGATCCACGGTCTGTCAGTCGCAGGCGTGGATATCGACCGGAAGATGCTCGCCGATCTGGCGGTTCGCGATGAGGAAGCCTTCGCGGCGATCGTCGAGGCTGCACGCCAGGCGTTGCCTGCGTCTGCCTAGACCTGTCGTGGCGATGGACCAGGACAAGTCCCGACAGATCATCACCAGTTCGGACAATTCTCATCTGAAACTGATGCGCTCGCTCAGTCGCCGGAAAGCCCGGCGCGCTGAACGAGCGTTTCTGCTGGAAGGGCGTCGGCTGATCGTGGACGCCATGCACACCGGAGTGGACATTCGGACTGTGCTCATCCGCGACGACGTTGACCCATCTCATGTGAGCGACTTCCGGAAACATGGTATCGCCGTGTCCACTGTATCCGCCGACGTGTTCGATCAATCCAGTAGCGTGGAACATAGCCAGGGATTCGCGGCAATCTGCGGGATGCCCGAACCTGCTCCCCCGTGTTTGCCTGAAGGTTTCGATCTCCTGATTCTCGACCAATTGCGCGACCCTGGAAACATGGGGACGGCGCTGAGATCGGCTGCCGCCTCGGGTATCTCTACTGTCGTCGTGACGCCGTCAAGTGTCGACCCGTTCGCGCCGAAAGTCGTGAGGGCAGGTATGGGCGCGCACTTTCGGCTGCGTATCGGTGAGTTCGACGCGGAATGGCATTCGTCACTCTGTACAGCAGGTGTACAGGTCGTCTTCGCCGATTCGCATGGCGATGTGGATTATGACGACTTTGATTGGACTGATCCCTTTGTACTGGTGGTTGGCGGCGAAACCCAGGAGTTTTCGCTTGCATTGGCCGATTTACTGACCAGGAGCGTTCGAATCCCCATGGCGAGCAACGTCGAGAGCCTCAACGTGGCCGTGGCGGGGTCGATCCTGATGTTTGAGGCGGCGCGACAACGACGGGCGAATGCGAGACAGGGCTGATTTGTCGACAGTTGCGCCGATTTTAAGTACACTCCGTGATGGATAACGTGAAGTTCCATTGTGGAATGGGGGTTTTCGCCGTTTGACGGACCCTCGCCTGAAAGGAAGCACCATGCGTAAGCAGGAACTTGTCAAGGCCGTGGCGGACTCGATGGGATCGAGTGAATCCGAGGCGTCGAAGGCTGTCAACGCTGTCTTCGACGTGATAGAGTCGAGACTGGCCGAGGGCGATGATGTAACCGTGAGCGGATTCGGCTCTTTCAAGGTTGTCGAGCGGTCTGCTCGCGAGGGTCGGAACCCCCAGACTGGCGCATCAATGACTATAGCCGCCAAGAAAGCGCCTGTCTTCCGAGCCGGCACGCAGCTCAAGCGCTCTGTCGAGGGATAGAATCTCCCAACTACGGCACTTCACCCAAAACGCCCGGCCTCACTAAGTTCGCGGGGCCGGGCGTTTTGGGTTGCAATTGTGTTCTGTCACTGTCAAGACTGCACATTAGCATCCAGTGCTTCTGGCTCTTGGGCGATCCGTTCCGCGATACGCAACGGCAATTGCTGCTCGCTGCTGCGTGCCGCCACGCCCAGCGCGTTCTCGATTGCGAGCGCATTGGAACGCCCATGAGCGATGATCGCGGTTCCATCGATCCCTAGCAGAGGAGCTCCGCCGATCTCTGCATAGTCCAGGCGCCTGCGAAGCTCGCGAAACGCGGGCCGAAGGGTGAGCGCGGCGAGTTTACGCAGCGGTGACGATGTAAGCAATTCACGGAGCGACTCGGTGAGCAGGGTGGCGGTGCCTTCCGCGGTCTTCAGCGCAACATTGCCGGTAAACCCGTCCGTGACGACGATGTCGACCACGCCGAGGGCGATGTCCCTGCCTTCGACGTTGCCTCGAAAGTCGATGCCGTGGGTGCTGGCGAGCAACTGGTGGGCAGCGAGGGTCAGCTGATTTCCCTTTCCAGGCTCCTCGCCATTGCTTAGCAGGCCTATGGTGGGTTCCTGAACGTTCAGCACATACCGGGCATAGGTCTGCCCCATGAGAGCGAACTGGACCAGATGCACCGGCTTGGGATCAGTGACCGCACCGAGGTCCAGTACCAGCGTCTTGCCCTTGAGCGCCGGCATGTACGAGGCGATGGCCGGACGATCCACCCCCTTGATTCTCCCCAGGCTCATGAGCGCGCCGGCCATGACCGCGCCGCTGTTGCCTGCGGAGAGCACTGCCGAGGCCTCGCCGTCCTTCACTGCCTTAATGGCGCGCATGAGACTGCTGTTGGGCTTGCGCCGCACCACCTGGGCCGGATGGTCGTCCATGGTGACGACATCGCTCGTCGCGATAACGTCAGTGTCGACGGCATGCGTGTCGAGGTGCTCAAGCGCGGCCCGGATCGAGTATTCGTCCCCATGGAGCAGGAGCGACGCTCCGAACCGCCTTGCTCCCGAGACGGCGCCGGAGACCACGACTTCAGGTCCGTGGTCTCCGCCCATCGCATCGACAGCTATCACCGGTATGGTCGGCATCAGAAAGGATCTCCAGCGGCGATCGGAGGGTATGCATGGCGATCACCGAGTGCGATGATCGCAACGCCTGCTGAGGTCTATCCTACACGTCGAGGTTCTGGACGTCTTGCGCGTGCGCTTGGATGTACTTGCGCCGTGGCGGTACGGCTGCTCCCATCAACATGTCGAATGTCTCGTCAGCTGCCTGGGCATCCTCGGCGGTGACCTGAACCAGCGTGCGACGGGTTGGGTCCATGGTGGTTTCCCACAGCTGGATAGGGTTCATTTCACCGAGCCCCTTGTAGCGCTGCAAGTCGACATTGTCCCCGCGCTCCTTGAGCGCCTGGGCGAGTTCGCGGTCGCTATAGACCCATTCCTCGCTCTTGCCTCGTCCCACCCGGTACAGTGGCGGCTGGGCGATGTAGACGAATCCGTCACGGATCAGTGGTTCAAGATGGCGATAGAAGAACGTGAGTAACAGCGTGCGGATGTGCGCGCCGTCGACGTCGGCGTCTGTCATGATGATGATGCGATGATAGCGAAGTTTGGAGATGTCGAATTGCTCGCCGACCGAGGTCCCCAATGCGGTGATGATGGTGCGAATTTCGTTGTTCTGAAGCATCTTGTCGAGTCGGGCCTTCTCCACGTTGAGGATCTTGCCTCGAAGCGGAAGGATCGCCTGGAACCGGCGTTCCCGGCCCTGCTTGGCCGAGCCACCGGCCGAGTCGCCCTCGACGATGTAGAGCTCCGACTTGGCGGGATCGCGCTCGCTGCAGTCCGCCAGCTTGCCAGGAAGGCTGAAGTTGTCCAGCCCACCTTTGCGCTGCACCAGCTCACGTGCCTTGCGGGCCGCTTCCCGGGCGCGGGCGGCATTGAGGCACTTCTCGATGACCCGACGCGATACCTGTGGGTTTTCTTCGAGGAACGCGCCGAACGATTCATTCACGACACTCTGGACGGCGCCAGACACCTCGTTGTTGCCCAGCTTGCCCTTGGTCTGTCCTTCGAACTGCGGATCCTCGATCTTAATCGACACGATGGCCGTCAGGCCTTCGCGGACATCATCGCCAGACAAGGCCTCATCGTTCTTGAGGAAGCCATTCTTCCTGGCATAGTCGTTGATCGTGCGTGTTAGCGAGGTCTTGAACCCGGTGAAGTGTGTTCCGCCTTCCGCAGTATGGATGTTGTTGGCATAGGTAAACGTCGTGTCGCCAAAGCTGGTGTTGTACTGCAGGGCCACCTCCACGTCGACCGCGCCGTGGGGAGTGGAAACTTCGCGATGCACGTAGAAAGGACGTTCGTGAATTGGCCCTTTGGTGCGATTCAGGTGCCTAACGAATGAGACAATCCCACCTTCAAAGTAGAACGACATCTCCTGGTCGGTCCGCTCGTCGATTAGTGTGAGCTTCAAACCCTTCGTGAGATATGCCGTTTCTCGGAACCAATGGGCAATCGCTTCGAATTGGTAGTCGTGACCGTTCTTGAAGATCTCAGGATCAGCAAGGAACCGGGTCGTTGTGCCGTGCGTGCCTTTCGGCGTCTTCCCCACCACGTCGACTGGCGTGGTGGGGAACCCTCGACTGTATTCCTGGCGATAGACGCTGGAGTCGCCCTTCTTGACGACCTCCACTGACGTCCATTCGGACAGCGCGTTGACGACAGATGCGCCGACCCCGTGCAACCCACCCGAGACCTTATATCCGCCGCCACCGAACTTCCCACCGGCGTGGAGCGTGGTCATGATCACTTCGAGCGCGGACTTGTTGGATTTCTTGTGCGTGTCAACAGGAATGCCACGGCCATTGTCTACCACAGCCACACTGTTGTCAGTGCCGATGGTGCAAACAATGTGATCGCAGTGACCGGCGAGCGCTTCGTCGACCGAGTTGTCGACGATCTCGCGTACGAGATGATGCAGCCCGCGCTGATCGGTGTTGCCGATATACATTCCAGGACGCCGGCGAATGCCTTCAAGTCCTTCGAGGACCTGAATCTGATCGGCGTCATATCGTGGTTCCGAAAGGGTGTCTTTCAATGCGGTTGCCATGTAGTGTGTACTCCTTTGGTGGGGAGGTCAGGAAAAGCCATCAGACGTTAGAGTGGGGTTTCCGGCACGCCTGTCCTCCCAGTAGCGGGGGCAAATTTGTGAAGTAGTCGATTGCGGTCGTAATAGAACATCATGCTGGCTATGGCCAGGCCGGTTCCAAGAAAACTGTTTGCCAGGATCGCGACCGGCAGACCAGGCGGGGACGAGACCATCACGTCCCATAGTCGCAACGCTCCAGTCGCCAGCAGAACGCTGGCGATCGAGAACCTGACCATCGGACCGAAGAATGCCTGAGTTACCATGGCCGACCTTTTGAGGGCCCGGATCGGGCCGATATCGTCGATGATGATTGACTCCAGAACGAAGCGTGCATAGATCGCAACGAGGCTGGCCGCCATAACCAGAAACAGTGTCACGAGCGCGGCGAGGTTGAGTCCAAGTAGCAAGAGAATTCCGGCGATCAACACCAGTGGTATGACCAGTACGCTCGCCGCAACCACCACCAGGGCGATGAACCCAATGAATCGGACCCAGGACCGGAACGTGTAGGTCACCAATGCTCCAGCCGACATGTGCCGCCGGGTGATTGCCATGGCAAGTGGCACTCGCCAGGTCACGGCAACGAGTGAGGCAATCACGAGGAACACCAGACCAAGGCCGAGAATGCTGATGATGCTTCCCGGATCGGCAAGATTCTGGCCAATGTTGGCCCAAACCGAAGGTAACTCCCGGCGATCAACACCGTTCGTCAAACCAGGCGCGAAGACGTTGGTCACGACGTTGAACAGGTTGTCCTGGGACAACCCCGAAAAGACTGAAGGGATCATGGCCGCCAACAGATCGTTGAGGCGGGATGTCTCGCCGACCAGTGTGAGCTGGTCAGCGGCAAGATCACCGTTTTCGCCGCCCTGGTCGATCAACAGTTCCACTAGGGGCGACGTAAGGCGGGAAATGGGAATCTGGATTCCCAGCCAGAGCAGAAGGTCGAGCATGATCGGGATAATGAGCAGCCACGGACGGCCGAGCGGAAGCGACAGACCGGAGGCGACGGTTTCGTTGACTCCGGAGATATCGCGAGACGCCTCCCGGAGTTTTTCGTTTGCCACTGGAGACAGTCGTCGATTCACGCCAATCCCATTTCGTCGAGCTGTAGCTCGTCAAAACCCAGGTGATGCCCGAGCTCATGCAGTACGGTGACCCGGATCTGATGATCGAGTTCAGAACCCGAACCAAAGGTGCGCAGGAGCGGTCCCCAGAAGAGCGTGATTTGGTCCGGAACCACCATCGAATAGCCACCGTCACGCGCGTTGCGGGGAATCCCGTGATACAGGCCAAACAACTCGTCGCTGTCATCCTGAGCGGACTCGCGATGAAATGCGCGTGGCTCTGCTTCGACCACTACCGCAACGTTGTCAAGGTACGCCTGGACACCCTTGGGCAACTGGCGCAATGCCAATTCAACACGTCGCGAGAATCGCCTGCGAAGCGACTTGTCGCGAATGCTGGTCGCTCGGCGCTGTACGTCTATTTTACCAGTGTTCATGGGCTTTTTCCATGTTCGTACATGCCAGCTAATCCGATGGTTGGGGCGCTTCCATGGTCTGCAGGAGCATGTCGCGACCGATGGAGACAGGTCCGGTGAGTCCGCTTCCACCAAACTCCAGCACGACCGCCACAGCATATTGTGATTCGCCGTCAAGAGGTCCGATGAATCCAATGAACCATGCGTGGGGCGTCTCAACTCCGGTTTCGGCGGTTCCGGTTTTTCCGCCGACCACGTAGCCCGGCGCCTGGGCAGCCTGAACAGATCCGGCATTCACCGTGTGGACCATCATGGCTTCGACCTGACCGGCCGTCTCCGGCGACATTGGGGTGAGCCACGTCTCGGATGGCGGCACGTCCGTGGCGGAGCCGTTGGGCGAGACGATCTGATCTACCAGTCGCGGTTGCATGATAACGCCGTCATTGGCGACGCCGGCTGTGATCATCGCCATGTGGAGGGGAGATACCTGGATCTCTCCCTGGCCGAACCCGGTATCCGCGACGGCGTTGCTGGAGTCGAGGAACGATTGATCCGACGCGAGCTGGCTCTCGGACACCGGCAGGTCGAATGGGATATCCCGTCCGAATCCGAAGCGCTGTGCCATATTCCAAAACTCACCGCCGCCGATCTGCAGTCCAACCTGGGCGAGTACGATATTGAGCGACCACATAATCCCTTCGCGCAGTGTCCATTGGGTCTGCGACACATTTGGCCGATTTTGTCCTTCCAGCACGCGCCCGTCGATCACAAGTTGTCCATCGTCCGTGTAGACCGACTCCGGGTTGGCATAACCTAACTCGATGGCAATCGCCGCAGTGACCGTCTTGAACGTCGATCCGGGGGTATAAAGACCCAGGTTGGCGCGCGTCACAAGTGGAGCATCCGGATCTGCGACGAGCGTATCCCAGTACGCCTGTGCATCGGCATTGGACGTCGGTGATGTGGTGAAAAGCTGATTGGGATCGTAGTTTGGACTGCTGGCCATCACGATGATGTCGCCGGTGTCGACATCGACGACGACGACTGCGCCATTCTGGTCGCCGAGCATTGACTGCGCGGACTCCTGGAGGCCAGTGTCCAACGTCAGGGAGATGTCGGAGCCCTGTTGAGGTTGGTGCAGCAGGTTGTTGAACAGGCGCGTTACGGGATTGTTGCCGGCCTGGCCGGTGAGGACGTCGGCGTAGCTCAGTTCGAGGCCCGACGATCCAAACAGGAATGGTGAGTGATAGCCAGCGATATACGACGTGGCGGGATTGGGCCAGGACCGGTAGTAGTTGCCGTCCTGTTCCGTCGTCGCGGCGATGACGACACCGTCGCGGTCCAGAATCTCGCCTCGCTGGTTTTCGAGCGGTGTGAGGACAACGCGAGGGTTGGCGATTGCGTCACCGTCGTCGGTTTGGGCGGTGCGATATGCAATGGCGTCCTGCTGCACGACCTGGATGCGGATGAGCTGGACAGATACGATCGCGAGCACTGTGGCGAACACGATCGCGATCCTGATCAGCGACCGCGAGAATTGCGGCATGTTCGAAAGAGGCACATAGGTCGCCAGAAGCAACAGGAGCCATGCGATGCCGAGGGTCATCAGCCACCTGGCATCGGAGACATCGTCGATGGTTGCGAGTCCCCATCCGAGCAGCACCACGCTCGCAAGTCCACAGAAAACGCGAATTACCGATGGCATGAGGGATTGCCCTTCGCAAGGATGAAATCACGCACGTTTTGGGAGCCCTGACACATAGAGCAGCATTCCCGCCAGGGCGAAGTTGGTGATCAACGCGCTGCCGCCATAGGAGATCAACGGGAGCGTGATTCCCGTCAGCGGAATGGCCCGTGTAACCCCACCCAGGATGATGACGGTTTGGATGCCGATGATCGAGCTGAGCCCTCCGGCAAGGAGCTGGATGTATCCGTCGCGCGCGCGGATGGCGATAGTGAATCCCCTAAGGACCAGGAATAGATAGAGGGCGATCACGGCAAGGGCGCCGAGCAGACCCAATTCCTCGCCGATGGCGGAGAAGATGTAGTCGGTTTCGACCGCCGGAATGTAGGCAGGGGAGCCATAGCCCAGGCCGACGCCGAAGACACCGCCGCTGGCAAGCGCATAGTCGGAATGCACCGGCTGGAATCCGGTGACAAGCGGATCCTGCCATGGGTTCAGCCAGTTCTGTACTCGGATTCCGACCCGATCAAATGCGAACCAGGCGCCATAGCAGGCGGCGGCGAAGCTGCCGAGACCGACCACGACGTAGACGAGTCCTCCCGTTGCGACATACAGCATGGAAATAAAGATGCCGAAGAAGAGCAGGGCAGAGCCAAGATCGTTGAGCAGGACGAGCGTCAGCAGCGACATCGCCCACATCACCCCCATCGGGATCAGGTAGGGGATCGGTGGCAGTTTCATCGGCCCGACGTTCCAGGACGACTTGAGCATGTCGCGGTTTTCGTCGAGATAGCTCGCCAGGAATGCGACGAGGGCTAGCTTGACGATCTCCGACGGTTGAATCTGGATCGGCCCGATCTCGATCCAGAGCTTCGCGCCGTACACCTCCGTGCCGAGGAAAAAGGTAGACATCTGGAGTGCCGTCGCGCCTAGTATCAGGAGGTAGCGATAGCGTTGGAGCCATCGAATCAGGCCGAGCGGGCCGAGCAACATCACCGTCAGCCACATGACGGCCAACCCGACGCCAAGGTATAGGAGATGGCGCTGAGCGAGTGTGGAGAATCCGGGGTCGCGGGCGGCAAGGTCGGGATGGAGGCGCTGAATCATCAGCATGCCGATAAGGGCAATCATCGCCGTCAGGGGCAGGATGGTCTGGTCGCCGCGGAATCCTCGCAAGCCGAGCGTAACGCTCATCACGATCACCGCTCCGGCAAAGGCGAGGCTGGTCCAGAGTTCCGTCCAGGACCAGTCAAGTGTGGCTCGAGGAACGAGCAGGATGATCGCCAGACCGATGATCGCCGTCAGCCCTGGAAAGAGCAGGAGGCCGAGTTCGGTCGCTCGGAAGGTGGGGCGGTAGCGGTACGCCATTGGTCGGCTAGCTCTCGCTCTGTGCGTTGCGAGAGGTCAGGAAGGATAAGAGCGCCGTATGCTCGTCTGAGAGCGAATCCTGACTGGTGGAAACGGCGTGTTCCGCGGCCCTTGCACATCCGGACGAGCAGGAAGGAAGCGGGGAATCGGCCAGGTTAGCGATGAGGTTCTTGCTGCGGTCGACGTTGGCAGCCAGAACGGCCAGCACCGAGGCAACGCTGACGTCCTCCTCCGACTCGTGCCAGACGTCGTAGTCGGTGACGGTCGCGACGATGCAATAGCAAAGCCCGGCCTCCCGGGCGAGCCGGGCCTCTGGCATCGCCGTCATGCCGATCACATGGGCGGGCCATCGCCGATAGAGGTTCGACTCCGCTCGGGTTGAAAATTGGGGCCCTTCGATGCAGACATAGGCGCCGCCGTGGTGAGCGCGAGTATCTGCCTGATCGACCGTCGCCAGGACGTGGCGCTGGAGGTCGGCGCAGAAGGGATCAGCCAGGCTGGCGTGGGCGACGATGCCTCCCTCGAAAAACGTGCGGTCGCGGGCTACTGTGCGGTCGAAGAGCTGGTCGGGCAACACCATCGTGCCAGGCGGAAGGTCCTCCTGCAGGCTGCCGACGGCGCTGATGCTCAGGAGATGGGTGACACCGAGCTGTTTGAGCGCATGGATGTTCGCCCGGTAGGGTACCTCGCTCGGGTTGAGACGATGACCCTTGCCATGGCGAGGCAGGAACGCGACGGCGCTTTCGCCGATCCGGCCCGAGATAATCGGACCGCTGGTGCTGCCATATGGTGTCGTCACGGTCAACTCTTCGACATTGGTGATGCCCGGCAGGTCGTACAGACCACTGCCGCCGATAATGCCTAGTGTTTCGGGCATGGATGGTCCTCTCGAAAAAGGGTTCAGCAGGTCACGTGATCGACACCTGACAGGTCAAATGCAAGTGTACCCTTACGCTTTGTCGTTGGTCTGCCACCGCGTGGCTGCATTCAAACGGCCGTGCTATACTTCTTCACGTAAACGCCGTCGCCACGGGCGTTTTTCCGTATGTTTACAGCAAGACCCTTTACGCCCGATTGTGCATCGGGAAACCCATGAGGAGGCGCCCAAGGCATGGCGTTGCAGAAAGAGCAGAAGAATTCAATCGTCGCGGCCGCTCGTACCCACGACACGGATACTGGTTCTCCAGAGGTGCAGATCGCGATCATGACCGAGCGGATCACCGGTCTGACTGGTCATCTTCGTGAGCATCGGCAGGATCATCATTCTCGCCGGGGCCTGTTGAAGCTGGTGGGCCGGCGTCGTCGCCTTCTCGCGTATCTCAGCAAGAACGATGTGGAACGGTATCGAGCAGTGATCGCCCGTCACGGTCTTCGTCGCTAGTTCTCCATGGCGAAGTATCGACGTACCACTTCAACATGGTTTCGAAGGCGATGATGGAATGCCCAGGGTCGACATGATCCTGGGCATTTTGCGCATTTTGGAAAGGAGTTTAGCGACCATCGCTCGGCGCCGCGAGTGAGGCATTGGGGCGGCATGAGGGAATGCCGTCATTCCGCCCCAGTTCCTCTTCCGGCTCCAACAACGAACGAAACGGCCTCTCTCCTCGTGCACTCACGTATGTGCATGGTGGCGACAAGAGAGGCTCCCGGCTAGCATAGGCACAATCAGGAGCAAACACAGATGGTACCCGAACAGGTGCAACAACAGATCAAGACCGTCAGCGCAGAGATCAACGGTCGCACGCTTTCGCTGGAAACCGGTCGATTGGCCGAGCAGGCGATGGGCGCCGTCGTCGTTCGATACGGCGATTCGATGGTGTTGGCCACCGTCGTCGGCGAACGCGAACCCAAGGACCTGCCGTTTTTCCCGCTGACAATCGACTATGAAGAGCGCATGTACGCCGCCGGGAAGATTCCGGGCGGATTCATCAAGCGGGAAGGTCGGCCCACAGAGAAGGCGGTTCTCGCCTGCCGGCTTACGGATCGACCCCTACGCCCGCTGTTTCCGAAGGGCTACCGGGCTGAAGTGCAGGTGATGGTGACGGTGCTGTCGGCGGATCAGGAGAACGATCCTGACCTGCTGTCGATTATCGGCTCATCGGCGGCTCTGGCGATCTCGCCGATTCCGTGGGATGGTCCTGTGGGCGCGATTCGGATCGGCCTGGTCGATAACGATCTGGTCGTCAACCCGACGTACCAGCAACTGGAGCGCAGCGAGCTTGACATGGTGGTGGCGGGAACCGATGACGCCATCATGATGGTCGAGGGCGAATCGAAGCAGATCGCGGAATCACGGATGCTTGAAGGCATCGATCTGGCGCACGAGAACATTCGCACGATCGTCGGTCTGCAGCAGGAGCTTGTCGCGGCGGTCGGAGCGGAGAAGTGGGCGCACACTGCTCCTGAGAAAGACACGCACCTGATCGAGGAGGTCACCTCTTTCCTGGGTGGTGAGTTGCGCGATGCGGTCCGCAATCCGAACAAGGTGGTGCGGGTCGAGGAGACCGGCGAACTGGAGGCGAAGGTCATCGCCCATATGACGGCGGCTGACGACGGTTCGGAGCCACGGTACACGGCTGGTGAAGTTGGCGATGTCTACGGATCGCTGCTGAAGCAGGAAATGCGTGCCGGGATTCTGGAAGAGGGGATTCGTCCGGACGGACGGAGACCTGAAGATGTTCGCCAGATCTGGGCTGATGTGAGCTACCTGCCGCGAACTCACGGCTCGGCCATCTTCACGCGTGGCCAGACCCAGGTCCTCACGACCGTGACGCTTGGCTCGACCGCCGAAGAGCAGAGGTTGGACTCGATCAACCCGGAAGCGACCAAGCGGTATATTCATCACTACAACTTTCCGCCGTACAGCGTCGGTGAGGTTCGGCGGCTGCGGGGCGCAAGCCGGCGTGATATCGGTCATGGCGCGTTGGCGGAGCGGGCGCTGATCAACGTACTCCCGGGCGTTGACGACTTCCCGTACACGTTGCGGCTGGTTTCCGAGGTCGTGAGCTCCAATGGCTCGACCTCAATGGCGAGCGTGTGTGGCTCCAGTCTGGCGCTGATGGACGCGGGCGTGCCCATCAGCGCGCCGGTGGCCGGTGTCGCGATGGGACTGGTGATCGATCCGGACAGCGGCAAATTCACCGTGCTGACCGATATTCAGGGGATGGAAGACGCGTTTGGTGACATGGATTTCAAGGTGGCGGGCACGTCGGAAGGCGTGACGGCGATCCAGATGGACATCAAGGTGAAGGGCATCACGGTCGAGATCATGCGGCAGGCGCTGGAGCAGGCGCATACTGGCCGCCAACACATTCTCGGCAAGATGCTGGAAGCAATCTCGGCCCCACGCGAGTCCTTGAACCCGCTTGCGCCGCAGGTACAGCGCATCAAGATCAATTCAGAGAAGATCGGCGCCGTGATCGGGCCGGGCGGCAAGATGATCCGTTCTATCCAGGATGAGACAAACACCAAGATCGACATCGACGATGACAACTCCGGCTGGATCTCGATCGCGTCGTCCGACGGCGCTGGCGCAGAGGAGGCACTGCGACGGATCAAGGACCTGACGGAAGAGCGCGAGCAGATGGTCGTCAAGCGGGGCGAGATTTACACCGGCAAGGTCGTCAGCATCATGGCCTATGGCGCGTTCGTCGAACTCGCCCCGGGGCGTGATGGACTTGTCCACATCTCCGAGCTGTCGGAAGACCCGGCGATTCGGGTCAACGTGGTCGAGGATGTCGTCGGGCTTGGCGATGAGCTGACGGTGATGGTGATCGATGTCGCTCCGAACGGCAAGGTGAGCCTTTCCCGCCGGGCGGCCATTACCGGTGCGTTGCCGGAGCCGAAGGCGCCGCGAGATCGCGGTCCTCGCCGGGATGGCGACCGGCGTGGGGGACCGCCTCCACGACGCTAGTCCGGCAGCCAAAGATCGAATGGAAAAGGGACCGCTCCATGCAAATGGAACGGTCCCTTCATTACGTCTGTCGCAGGCCTACTTGGGTTGTGAGAAGGTGTACGAGTTTCATGTAATTCCGAGTCGGGATAATCAACGAGGTACCGCCGAGAATGCGGTGGGGCGCGTAGGGGCGACTTCCCTGCAGGGATATTCGCCCAGATCCTGTGCTGAGTGCAGCGAAGTATCTGCGCGAAGCGTGCGCCTTGTCCGCCGCACGCGGCGAACCGGGCAAGTATCCTGCCGGAACTCGCCCCTACGGTGTTCCGTGATCTGATCAACTGGACTTGGGATAAGACATAGTTCCAGCGCAAGTCACTTAGGCCGGATCCATG
>Ga0136627_1000201_pt1 | contig 20414 bp, 22 predicted proteins | sample AntDrymUQ4892206_2_FD_104652 | JGI IMG/M metagenome (GOLD analysis project Ga0136627, IMG submission 104652) | Polar desert sand microbial communities from Dry Valleys, Antarctica - metaG UQ489 (22.06) | ecosystem: Environmental > Terrestrial > Soil > Desert | place: Antarctica: Dry Valley... | reverse complement strand
CGGCACGAACTCGAAACCGGCGTCGGTCAGCGCCCCCATCACCGCCTCGTCGTCCTCGGTGGTGTTGAAGTCGCCCATCAGCAGCGACGGACGCGTGCCGTCGAGCCAGTCCGCGAGCAGCTCGATGCTGCGCACACGGTTGTCACCCAGGTGCTCGTCGAGATGGACGTTGACGACGTCGAACGCCGGCGCATCGTCCCCGTCTGCGCGATGGCACGTCGCCATCGTGGCGATGCGCGGGAACGACGCGCCGGGCAGCCGTGAACCCGGGTGCTCGGGCTCGTCACCGAACCACCGCGTCCAGTCGGCGTCGATCGCCACGGGATCGCGCACGAGAATGGGGCACTGCTCGCCCCGGCGACCATCCCGCCGTCCCTTGCCGACCGCTCGATATCCGGGCACGCGGCCCAACAGGTAGCGCCGTTGAAACCCGTACACCTCCTGTAAGCCGACGATGTCGGCGTCGAGCGCAGCGAGGGCCTTCGCCGTGGCGCGGCGCCGCAACGGCCACGAATTCCGCCCGTCCCATGCCAGGCCGTTGCGGATGTTGAACGTCGCCACGGTCAGGTCGACATGCACGCCGGTGACCATACGAGACGGCGGTCGCTGACTAACGTCTCACCGATGTGCATGAATTGCTTGACCAGCGTCGAAGCATTGATGATCAGTGGGACAGCGGCGCTCGGCGCCTCAGCGGCGACGCTGGGCAAGGTGCGCGACCGCATCCTCGGTCGGGCCGAGGGCTCGACGGCGCTCGCCTCGTACCAGCGTCAGGCCGACCTCCTCGGCGAGCTCGGCCACGATGCCGAACAGCTTCTCGGTGAGCCGCCGACTGTGGTCATCAGCGCGACGAGCCCGGCCGCACCGGCACCGACGATGTCCGACCCGGTGTCGTTCGTCGCGGCCGTCACCTGATGAACGGCGCGGCGGTACCGGGCAGAGACCTCCAATGGGGCTGGTACCTCTTCGCGCTCGTGCTCTACGTCGGCCTGGCCCTCGGGAGCCTCTCGCTGCGCGACAACGTGCTGCTGCTCAACTGGATCATCGGCCCGTTGTTCCCGGTGGTGGTGCTGTACGTCGTGCCGACCGCCGTGCGGGCGCTGGTGCGCCGCCGTGACCGCCGATGAGCTGGGCTGCCCACGAGTTCGAGAACTACCTCCTGCAGAAGGAGTTCACCCGAGACGGATGGACCAGGCCGTCGTTCCTCGCCATCGTGCTCGGCACGTTCGGCCCCGACCTCTTCACGAAGATCTTCGTCTACGGCGCCCGTGAGAACGCCGCCGAGGTGCACCGAGCCTGGCCCGGTCTCGGCTTCAGCCACTCGTTCGTGTTCGGCGTGTTCTTCGGCGTGCTCATCTTGTGGCTCACGAAGAGCAAGAGCTGGGCGATCGGTGTCGTCATCGGCCAATGGGCGCATGTGCTCACGGACATGGGCGACAGCGCCGGTGTCATGGTGTTCTTCCCGTTCTCCATCGAGCCGGCCACGATCGGGCTGTGGACGCATTCAGCGCAAGAGGGCCGCTACGGCGACGCCGCTGCGTACTACAGCGGACCTGCCGCGTTCTGGGATCTCGGATGGATGCTGGTGACCCTGCTCTTCGCATGGCGGGCGCTCACACAGCGATACTTCCGCGACGTCATCGTGCCGGCCGACCCCCGGGCGTGGGGATGGCTGCACGGCCGTCTTCACCTTCCCGAGAATGCGCTGCTGATGATCTATCGCGGCATCTTCTTCTACGGACTCGGCCGCATGATCACGTGGTTCCTCTACGCCCGATTCGACGCGAAGACCCCGTTCCAACCGGTCTGGGGCGGGCCCGAATACGTCGAGGGAGCCGACCTCTCCGATGCCAGCTTCGTGGAGGTCTGCATCAGGACAGCCATCGGCGGTGTGCTGTTCTTCGGCTTCATGTACATCTGTTGGCGTCTGTTCATCAAGCGACTGTGGGACCGCGGCGTCGACCCGCCATCGATGCGTCCCGATGGCGCTACCGACCGCAACGCCGTGGCCTCCGGCGCCGGCGTCACGCCCTCGGAGGCGTAGCGCTCGGTTGCCGCTCGCCCGCTCGGGAGCAATGGGGCGACGTACAGTTCCGCCCATGGCCTTGCGTGACAAGCTGAGCGACCGGGTGCAGCCGTACCTCGAGCCAGGCGAGCACGTGCACCACGTGTGGGTCGGTCAGACCGGGCCGAATCCGTGGTGGGTGCTCGTGAGCGCGCTCATCGTGCTGTTCGTCGGCAAGTACTACATCTTCGCTGTCACCGACCGTGGCATCTGGGTGTTCAACTCGCGCAAGATGAAGATGGAGCCGAACTCGAAGCGGCCCGTCGCACTTCGCCTCCCGCGTGGCACCCGCTTCGGACCACTGTCGGGGCTGTGGGACAAGACGCAGGTGCAGGGCGAGCGGGTGTGGATCGGCAAACGGTTCCACAAGGACGTCGCCGCAGCCGATCGCGAGCTCGAACAGCTCGGCGCAGCGTCCGGCAGACAGTCGTTGCCACCCCCGCAGGCCGGTTCGATGCCGCGACAGTCCTGACGATCGGACGAGCCGCCGCCGACGCGGTCCTCGTAGCATCGACGCCATGTGCGGCCGTTTCGTCTCGTCGAGCAACCCGGACAAGATCGCCGAGTACTTCGGTGCGGCGTTCGAGGACGGCACGGCGGACCTCGGCGCCAACTACAACGTCGCCCCGACCCAGGACATCTACGCTGTCGTCACCGACGCCGCCGGCGACCGGCACGTGCAGACGTTCCATTGGGGCCTCATCCCGTCGTGGGCGAAGGAACGCAAGATCGGCGCCAAGATGATCAACGCCCGCTCCGAGACGCTCGCCGAGAAGCCCGCCTACAAGGGCGTCTTCAAGAAGCACCGCTGCCTGATCCCGATGGATGGATTCTACGAGTGGCAGGCGGGTTCGGCCGAGGGACCGCTGACGAAGGCGGGCAAGCCCCGCAAGCAGCCGATGTTCATCAGCCGCATCGACGGCGAACCACTCGCCGTCGCCGGCCTGTGGTCGGCGTGGCGCGACCCTGCCGACGCCGGCAAGGACCTCTGGCAGCACAGCGCCACCGTCGTCACCACGAGCGCCAACGCGACGATGGAACCGATCCACGACCGGATGCCGGTGATCCTTCCGGAGTCGGTGTGGGACCAGTGGCTGGACCCTGCGAACCAGGACATCGAGTCGCTCTCGACGCTGCTCGTGCCGGCGGCCAGCGACCTGCTGACCCTGCACCCCGTGAGCATGGACGTCAACAAGGTCGCCAACAACGGTGTCTCGCTGGTGGAGCCCGTCGAGCCCGGCGTGGCCGGTGACGACGACACCTGACGGGGCTTCGCCGTTCGGCCAGCCGGTGGTGACGAAGGTGGCGGTGACGTCGAGCCTGCTCACCTGGCCGAACCTGTTCACGCTCGCCCGTCTCCTGTGCCTCCCTCTGTTCCTCTATCTCCTGCTCGGCCGGGACAGCCGCGCGGCGGCCGGGTGGCTCCTCGGTGGCCTCGGCGCCACCGACTGGGTCGACGGCTGGCTCGCCCGACGACTGAACCAGAGCTCCGAGTTCGGCAAGATCTTCGACCCGACGGTCGACCGAGTGCTCTTCGTCGTGTCGATCGTGGCGATCATCATCGACGACGCGGCGCCGCTGTGGTTCCTCGTCGCCGTGCTCGTTCGCGAGGTGCTCGTCGCGTCCGCGATGGTGATCGCCACACTCGGGTTCCACATGCAGCGATTCGACGTCACGTACTGGGGCAAAGCGGCCACGTTCTGGTTGATGTTCGCCATCCCCGGCTTCCTCATCGGCGCCAGCGAATTCCCCGGTCACCAGGGTTTCCAGCTCGCAGCGTGGATCGTCGGCATCCCCGGTCTCGTGCTCAGCTACTACACGGCCATCGCCTACATCCCCCAGATCCGCGACGGCATCCGGGCCGGTCGCCGGGATTGATACGGTTTGCCCCCATGAACGTCCCCGAGCAGTTCCTCTACTCGTCTGACCACGAGTGGATCCAGCGAGAGGACGGCAGCAACCGCGTTCGTATCGGGATCACCGACTACGCCCAGGACGCACTCGGCGATGTCGTGTTCGTGCAGGTCCCGGCGTCTGGCGCCACCGTCGGCGCCGGCGAGACCATCACCGAGGTCGAGAGCACGAAGTCGGTGTCCGACGTGTACGCGCCGGTCGCTGGCACGGTGGTGGAGGTCAACGACGCCCTCGCCGAGAACCCACAGCTGCTCAACGAAGATCCGTACGGCGACGGCTGGATCTGCGTCATCGAGCTCGACGGGGACACCGCCTTGGATGCGTTGATGGATGCCGCCTCCTACGCGGCCACGATCGAGGGTTGAGCCCTGGGGGTCTGATGTCCTACGTCCACTGCAATCAGTGCGGTCACCGCAACCCGCCCGACAGCAACTTCTGCTCGAGCTGTGGATCGCCGCTCGACAACCTCGCCGACCGCACGATCACGCTCACCCGCGTCGATCCTCTCCAGGACGCGCCCGGCACCGACGACGATGTCGTGGTTCCTGTCGGCGACATCGACCCCGGCACCGCCGTGCTCATCGTGCGTGCGGGGGCCCAGGCGGGATCACGCTTCACCCTCAAGGACGGTGGGGTGACGCAGCTCGGCCGGCACCCCGACAGCGACATCAGCCTCGACGACATCACGGTGTCGCGACGCCACGCCGAGATCGAGCACACTCCCGACGGCTACGAGGTGCGTGACGCGGGTTCGCTCAACGGCACGTACATCAACCAGGAGCGCAAGGACTCCGGCGCGTTGCACCACGGCGACGAGGTGCAGATCGGCAAGTTCCGGCTCGTCTTCTTCGAGCGCACCGATGGCTGACACCACCGGACATCCGTCGGCGGGTGGGGGGATCCGCCACGAGCTCCCGCACCTGTCGATCGGCGAGGTGCTGGGACTGTTGCTGGAGGAGTTCCCCGACGTCACGATCTCGAAGATCCGCTTCCTCGAGAGCCAGGGTCTGATCGAGCCCGAGCGCACTCCGTCGGGCTACCGCAAGTTCTACGACCACGACGTCCAGCTGCTGGGGCTGATCCTGCGTGAGCAGCGCGAGAACTTCCTCCCGCTGCGCGTGATCAAGGATCGCATCGACTCCGGCGAGATCCTCGCCGAGGAGCAGGCGACGGCGCCGCGAGGCATCCGCAACGTGACCACCGCCGCAGCCGCCAAAGCAGGACCGTCGGGCGACCGCCTGCCCGGCCTCGACGATGGCGCCGCCGCCGGTACTGGTGCCGGCGGGGAAAGGCCGGTCGCCGGCGAGCCGCTCCTCGGCACGCCAGCCGAGCCGCCCGCGCCGACACTCGACCACAACGCAAGCACGCCAGACGATGCGGCACCGACGGGGGAGGACGACGTGAGCGAGGACGACGCTGACAAGATCGAGCAGGCGGCCGAGCCGGACATGCCCGAGCCGAGAGCGACCAAGCCGAGAGCGACCAAATCGAAAGTGACCCAACCGGACGCGACCGCGTCCAAGACGAAAGCGAACGCACCCGAACAGGCGCCAGCGCCCACGGAACCCGACGAGGCAGAGCCCGAGCACGCCGAGCCCGCCGACGGACTTGTCGACGCTGCCGAGCTCGCCCGCTCGGCCGACGCCACCCAGGCGCAGATCGACGCCCTCTGCAGCTACGGTCTGATCTCGACGACGAACCATCTCGGCGACGCGCTCTTCGACGAGGACGCGGTGGCGGTGACGTCGCTGTGCGCCCGACTGATGGACCTCGGCATCGACGCCCGGCACCTGCGCGGCTGGCGGACGTCGGCCGATCGAGAAGTCGGGCTGTTCGAGGGCCTGACGCTGCCGTTGCTGCGACAGCGCAACCCGCACGGTCGCGAACTGGCCCGCGACCGTCTCGTCGAGCTCAACGAGCTCGGCACGAAGCTGCGCGGCACGCTGATGGACATCGCGCTCCGCCAGCACTTCGCGCCCTGAACCTCGCACGCGCCGAAGCGGCGTCTCGCGGTACGATCGAACCATGGTGCCGCTGGAGTTGATCGGCGTCCGGGTGGAGGTTCCGGCCAACACCCCGATGGTCCTCCTTCGCGAGCCGGAGGGACGGCGCCGGCTACTGCCGATCCTCATCGGCACGGCGGAAGCCACCGCCATCCACACGTCGCTCGAAGGGCTCGAGCCGCCTCGCCCGCTCACGCATGACCTGATGGCCATCCTGCTCGGCGAGTTCGGGGCATCCCTCGCTCGCATCGTCATCACCGAGGTCCGCGACCACACCTTCTACGCCGAGCTGCACCTCGTCGCCACGGACGCCGACGGGGCAGGCGGCGACGAGCCCGATCACGTCATCTCCTGTCGGCCGTCCGATGCGATCGCGCTCGCGGTTCGAGTCGGTGCTCCGATCTTCGCCGCGGAGGATCTCGTCGACGAGTGCGGCCAGGAGGCCGCGGTCGTGTCCGACGACGACGACGCCGAGGAGATCATCGACGAGTTCCGTGACTTCATCGAGAACGTCAGCCCCGAAGATTTCGCTCCCTGACCGCGACTGGTACAGTCGATGAGTCACACGCAAGTAACTACGTCGCTGTGAGCGTTGGGGAGAGGATCGAGAATGAGCGAACAGGGCTACAGCGGGACGCAGGCGGCCAAGGTCGTCGGCATCACCTACCGCCAGCTCGACTACTGGGCGCGCACCGACCTCGTCACCCCATCGCTGGCGTCGGCGAAGGGGAGTGGCAGCCGCCGCCTGTACTCGTATCGCGACCTGCTCGAGCTGCGCGTCGTGCGCACGTTGCTCGACGCCGGCATCGAGCTGCCACGGGTGCGCAGGGTGTTCGAGTACGTGCGTCAGCACGTCACTGCCGACATCGGCGCTGCGCACCTCGTCATCAGCGGCAACGACGTCATGCTCTGCGAAGGTGACCAGCTGATCGACCTGCTGCGCAGGGGCCAGGGCGTGCTCAATGTGTTGCCACTCGCAGGTGTCAAAGAGGACGTCGACGTTCAGCTTCTGCCGCTCGCCGACGAGGCTCATCGGGCCGAGCTCGCCGCCGCCGCCCGCCGCATCGGCTGACCGACGCGACACCGGTGTCAGAGCCAGCGCGTTCCCCCCTCGACGATGTCCACCGCGCCGCCGGCGCCAAGATGGTGCCGTTCGGCGGGTGGGAGATGCCACTGGCCTACCCGTCTGGCACCGTCGACGAGCACCTCGCCTGCCGCCGTGACGCCGTCGTGTTCGACGTGTCGCACCTCGGCACCGTGCGCGTCGAGGGCTCCGACGTCCACGAGTTGCTGCAGCGCCAGTTGACCAACGACCTCGCAAAGGTCGCGCCCGGCCGGGCGCAGTACACGCACCTGCTCGATGCTCGTGACGGCTCCGTGCTCGACGACATCATCGTCTGGTGGCATCCGCGCGACGACGGCGCAGCCGACGTGTTCGACGTGATGCCGAACGCCTCCAACACCGATCGCGTGCGCGACGCCGTGGGCGGTGTCGAGACGACCCACAACCGTGCCGTGCTTGCCGTACAGGGGTTGCGGTCCGCCGAGCGCCTCGCCGCCGTGTTCCCCGGGGCAGCCGAGGTTCGCCGCTTCCGGGTGCAGGCGCTCGACTGGCGCGGTGTCGCCTGCACGGTCGCCGGCACCGGTTACACCGGTGAGTCGGGGGTCGAGATCGCCGTGCCCGCCGATGCCGCAGCTGACCTGTGGTCGGCGATCGTCGACGGGGGAGTGGTGCCGGCAGGGCTCGGCGCCCGCGACACGCTGCGCCTCGAGGCGGCCCTCCCGCTGCACGGCAACGAGCTCGGACCCGGCATCACGCCGCTGCAGGCGGGGCTCGAGTGGGTCGTCGGGTGGGACAAAGGCGACTTCCGTGGCCGTGGTGCGCTCGAACGCGAGCAGGAGATCGGCGTCGCCAGGACGCTCGTCGGCATCGCCACCGAGGGCCGTCGTCCGCCGCGCAGCGGATGCCCGATCCATGCTGGCGGCGAGCAGGTCGGCGCGGTGACGAGCGGCAACTACTCGCCGATGCTCGAACACGGCATCGCCCTCGGCTACGTCACTCGCGAGCTGGAGGTCGGCGACGACGTCGACATCGACGTGCGCGGCACCAGCCTCCCCGGACGCATCGCCGAGACACCCTTCGTCTGACCTGCCAGCGGCTCAGTCGGGAATCCACGTCGCGTGGAGCCGTACGGAACACGCGTCGGCAGCTTGATCCGGGCGACGGGTCCGGCGAGCACGTCACTGGCGTCGACGATGACGAGCTCGCTGACGTCGATCGCCTCGTCGTGCACGTAGGTGAGCAGGTAGCCGGCGTCATCGTCGGGACAGCTCAGCGCGGTGGCGTGGCGATCTCGGCGCACGATCCGTCCGTGACGCGCAGCAGGTCACGGGGGGCGAGCTCGATCTCGAACCCACGCCGACCGCCCGAGACGAAGATGCTCTCGTGCCGCGTCGCGGACGCGTCGAGGAACGTCGCGAGTGGGCGCTTCTGGCCGATCGGGCTGATCCCTCCACGCACGTACCCGGTCGTCCGTTCGGCGACCGCGGGATCGGCCATCGTCACCCGCTTCACGCCGATCGCCGCAGCGAGCGCCTTCACGTCGAGTTCGGATTCGACGGGCACGATCCCCACGGCGAGTGCGCCGTCGGGGCCGGCGACGAGCAGCGTCTTGAACACACAGGCGGCGTCCACGCCGAGAGCTGCGGCGGCTTCGAGGCCGAAGGACTTATGCCTCGGGTCGTGTTCGTAGGCGTGCTCGCGGAACGTGACGCCGGCCTGGGCGAGCGCCACCGTCGCCGGAGTCCCGCCGCTGCGCCGCACGCCCATGGGCTCAGCGGCGCGGCGTCGTCGGCTTCGACTTCGACCTGCTGGATGCCTTCGCCGCCTTGGAGGCCTTCGAGGTCGGCGACGCCTTCGAGGTCGCCGACGACATCGTCGCTTTCGTCGATCGTGATGCGGATCGCGTGGCGCTCGATCGAGCGGCCGGGCGGGTGCGGACCGGCGCCGGTTCGGGCTCGGCGGCCGGTCGTGGGGGAGGGGACGGGGCTGCACGCCCCACGCCGAAGCCGGGGATGCGCAGGCCGAACATCCCACCGGCGGATTCGGCAAGCCCGACGAGGGGAGCAAGGCGCTTGCTGAGCTCCATCATCGAGCGCATGAAGTCGGCGACGTCGACGGGGAAGTTGGCCATCCGCTGACTGAGATCGTCAGCCGTCTTGACCGTGCGCGTGATCTGGGGCATTGCGGTCCGCACCGGCTCCTCGATGTCGCCGAGCAGCCGGTTGATCCGTGCGGCGGTCTCGTTGAGGTTCTCCATCGTGGCGTTGAAGTTCTCCACGCCGCGCAGGAACTCGTCGACCCCTCGGCGCAGCTGCTCGATCGAGCGGATCCCTGCCGCGATCGGCCCGGCGACCAGGCCGACCATGTCGGAGAACGGATCGGAGGAGCCGGTGGTCGTCGCGTCGCCCTCGGCCATGCGCGGCACGCTAGTTGCTCCCTCGCGTCCTCAACGGACCTCGAGTCGATCGAGGGACGTCCCCCTCACCACCGTCTGGGCGGGATTCGTCCCATTCCACGGTCTGGGCGGGATCTCTTCCAGCAGTTGAAAGAGATCCCGCCCAGACAGCCGCACGGATGTCCTACACTTCTGTCATGACGAAAGGCAGCCGGTGTGAATGGTGCCGGGGGATCATCGCCCAGGGCGGCACGATCGGCCGTCCGCGCCGCTACTGCAGCCAGCGCTGCCGTCAATGGGCCTGGGTCGCCCGCCAGCGGGCCGACGAGCTCGAACTCAGCGAGTCCGAACTCGTCGTCGCGCGTTCATCACTCGACGATCTGCACGATCAGCTCTACATGTTGCGCTGCGCCATCGACGACGCACAGCGAGACTTCGCCGACGCCGGCACCAGGATCACCAAGTCCGAGCTCATCGACATCCTGACGACCCTCACCGAGGCCGCGACCCCCGTGGCGAACGCATCACTTACACCAGCGACGAGTTGACACCACGCCGTCTGGCCCGCGGAGATTCATGGGCGTTCGCAGTCGAACGCCCATAATCTCCGTTATGTAAGTTACGGACGGCGGCTGCAGAAGGGTGTCAACACGGGGACCCGGTGCACTCCACCTCTGCTGACCTGCGACTGCGTCGTCGGGCCGTTCGCCGGCGCTGAGGGTCGGCCGCCGACACACATCGAGCGCGAGGCGGCGATGGTCGATGCATTACCTGTGATTCGTAGGTCCGCCATTGTCATGTCCTTGGGCGTCGCCCTGTCGCTGCTCACCGGCTCGGCCATCACGAGCGTGGTGTCACCGGCACAGGTTGCCGCGCATAGACCGAGCTCGTTCGTCGGGCTCCAGGTCGGCTCGCGGGGCCCTTCCGTCGAGACGCTCCAACGTGCGCTGATGGCCAAGGGCTCGTACGTGCACGGTGGCGTCGACGGGATCTTCGGACCGGCGACGGCGTACTCCGTGAAGGCCTTCCAGCAGGTGAACGGCCTGTCCCGCACGGGCACGGTCGATTCCTCGACGGCTCGGCTGCTCGGGCTCGGACGGGCGCGTTCGGGCTCGACCTCGGGTGCCGTCACGTCCTCGTCGGCGGGGACGATTCGCCAGGGTGCGACGGGCGACGTCGTGCGATCGATCCAGCGCGCGATCGTTCGTGCCGGTGGCTTCCTCCTTGGCGGTGTCGATGGCGTGTACGGACCCGGTACCGCCTCCGGTGTCAGGGCCTACCAGATCGTCAATCGGCTGCCCGTGACAGGCATCGTCGACTCTGCGACGGCACGGATCATGGGCATCTCGTTGCGTGGTGGCGGAACGACCCCTGCGGCGCCGCCTTCCAGCTCGGCGCTCCGCCTCGGCTCACGCGGCGAGTCCGTCCGGGTGATGCAGCGGGCGCTGATCAACTCCGGCATCTACGTGCTTGGTGGCGCCGACGGCGTGTTCGGTGTGGCGACGCAGTCGGCCTTAAAGTCCTTCCAGCAGCGCAAGGGTCTCCGGGCGACGGCTGTCTACGACTCCGCCACTCGTCGGGCGCTCGGCTCGTCCTCGTCAGGGGGCGGCGGCGGTGGCGGAGTGCCTCGGTCGGGCAAGTACGTCGGACTGAAGCAGGGAGACCGCGGCGCTGGAGTGCGCGAGGTGCAGCAGGCGATTATGCGCACCGGGATGTACCTGATGGGCGGAGCAGACGGCAACTTCGGCGCTGCGACCACGTCGGCCCTCAAGCTCTACCAGCGCACGAACGGGCTCACAGTGCGCGGTGTCGTCGACTCGTCGACGGCGAAGGTCATGGGTCTCGGCTCGGGCTCCGGCAGTGTCACGCCCGGTACCGGTGAGACGGCGTCGGGCTACCCCGTGTACGGCGAGCGCGGTGCCCGTGTCGTTGCGCTGCAGCGAGCACTCGGCAACCGCGGCGTGTCGTTCGCCGGAGGCGCCGACGGCGTCTTCGGCTCGGCGACGACGGGCGCCGTGGTCAGGTTCCAGCAGGCGAAGGGGATCCGCGCATCGGGCCGCGTCGACCAGGCGACCGCCAACGCGCTCGGCCTGTCGCCGATGAAGACGCCCCAGACCCCGACCGGCAACGGCATCCGGCTCGAGCACGTCCCCGTGCAGGGTCCGTGCTGGTTCGGCGACTCGTGGCACGCCCCCCGTGGCGGCGGGCGCTACCACCTCGGCGTCGACATCATCGCCGACCGCGGCAAGGAGGTCTACGCCGTCGTCTCCGGCCGGATCATCCAGAAGTACTGGGACCAGCCGGGCTCGCTGGCGGGCAACGGCGTCAAGATCGCGACGAAGGACGGGACGTACTTCTTCTACGGCCACTTCGACGGCTTCCCCAGTGGCATCAAGGTCGGTTCGTACGTCTCGGCCGGTGACGTCGTCGGGTACATCGGCTCGACCGGCAACTCCGCCGGCCCGCACCTCCACCTCGAGGTCCACCCGAAGGGTGGCTCAGCCGTCAACCCCTACCCCCTCGTCAAGGCCAGCGGCGGCTGTTGACCTGGGAGGACGCAGGTCGACTCGGCACCGACGAGATCCTCGCCCGGCTCGAGCAATACCGCCGCGACGACGTCCGCTGGAAGGACGGTCGAGTTTTTAGTCTCGCCTACTTCGGCGGCGACGAAGTGATGGAGGTTGCCGACGCCGCCTATCGCGTCTTCGCCTCCGACAACGCGCTGAATCTCGCCGCCTTCCCGAGTCTCGCCAGGATCCAGTCAGAGGTCGTCGACATCGTCCGCCGCTGGACGGGAGGCGACGAGCACACGGCAGGCTTCATGACCACGGGTGGCACCGAGAGCCTGCTGCTCACGGTCAAGGCTGCCCGCGAGCGAGGACGGGCAGAGCGCGACATCCACTCCCCCAACGCTGTGCTGCCTGCGAGTGCGCACGCGGCGCTCGAGAAGGGCTGCCACTACTTCGGTGTCGAGAGTCGGCGCGTACCCGTCGGCGATGACTGGCGGGCCGACGTGGACGCGATGGCGGCCGCGGTCGACGACGACACGGTGCTCGTCGTCGGCTCGGCGCCGTCGTACCCGCAGGGAGTGATCGATCCGATCCCCGACCTCGCCGCGATCGCTTCGGCGAGCGGCGCCAACGTTCACGTCGACGCCTGCATGGGTGGCGTCACGCTCCCCCATCTCGCCGCGCTCGGTGAACCGACGCCGCCGTGGGACTTCTCGGTCGACGGCGTCACGAGCATCTCGGTCGACCTGCACAAGTACGGCTACACCACAAAGGGCGCCGGTGTGCTGATCCATCGCGACAAGGCGCTCCGGGCGTATCAGACGTACGTCACGACGAACTGGCTCGGCGGCACCTACGGCTCGTCAGGGATCCTCGGGACGAAGGGCGGCGGCGCGATGGCTGCGGCATGGGCCGTGCTCCACCTCCTCGGTCACGAGGGGTACATGGATCTCACCCGACGCGCCCGAGGTGCGGCGCTGCGTCTCGCTGCGGCCGTCGAGGCACATCCCGACCTCTCACTGCTCGCACAGCCCGACACGACGCTCGTCGCATTCGCCGCACACGATCCGGACCGCCTCGACGTGTTCGCCGTCGCTGACGAGCTGCTCACTCACGGGTGGTACGTCGACCGCCAGTCCCCTCCCCCATCGCTGCACTGCACGGTCATGGCGGGCCACGACGAGACGATCGACGCGTTCATCGCCGACCTCGCCGAGTGCGTCGCGACCGCCGGCTCCAACGGGCGCGCCGGCGAGGCAGGCGCCTACGGCACGATCGAGTAGGCGGCTCCGGCGTAGGACGACCGAGAGCCGATCGCGGTACGACGCCGGCGGTCATCCGATCAGAACCACGTGTTGCACCATGGCGTCACCGAGCTGGCGAACATCGCGTCGGCGTCGGCGACAGCTCCCTGACGGTGCTCGTCGAGCCAGCGGGCTGCATGCAGTTGTGAGACGCGCCGTCCGCCGAGCACGACTGCACCGAGCGCGCGTACAGACCACGCCAGATCGGCCGATTCGTCCGTCGCCGAGCAGGACACACCGTCCGGTGAGGCGTCGAGCAGGTACCTGCCGTTGGCGAGGCCCTGTTCGTCGACGACCTCGAACACGAGCCGTCCGGTGACCTCGTAACGACGCGCCTCGAGCAGCCGAGTGATGTCGAGTGGGCGGGTCCAGACGAAGTCGTGGAGCTGGACGCACCTCGCCGCTCGCGCGTCGTGCAACAACAACGGCAGGATCTCGTCGGTCGGGCGGTCGCCGGCGGTCACGCTCGCGACGAGGTCGAGGTCGGCGAGGTAGCGCCACAGTCGGGCCTCGGCCGCAGGGGTCGCGCCGCAGAGCTCGTCGACCGCGACCTTGCTCTGCGGGCGCATTCCGTCCCACTTTTCCTCGATCCGATAGTTCACCCATCCCTGCGCCGTCCCGTCGCTGTCGCGACAGAGCACTCGGAACCCGAGCCACGGCTTGTCCTCGGGACGCCGACGCAGATCGGCTTTGACGTCCCAGTCGAAGTCGTTGCGAGCGATCATGCCGGGACGTGTGGTGCGGACGCGCTCGAAGATCGTCGGCGCCTCCTTGCGGAACGTCTCGTCGTCGACGAACTCGACGCTGCCCGCTCCCGGTTCGACGAATCGGGTCGCGGCGAGATCGAGCTCCCATGCCGTCGCATGCACCGCGGGTCCGTAGCCGAATCGCCCGTAGATCGGATACTCCGCCGCGATGAGGATGTCGACGGGCTCGCCGCGCTCCTTGCTCGCCAGCAGGTCGGCGCTGATCATTCGAGTAAGCACGCCCTGGCGGCGATGGGTGGGCTGACACGTGACCGCCGTGAGCGCCCCGGCGGACACGGTGTTGCCTCCTGGCATCGTCAGCTCGGTCGGGAACGAGTGCAGCGTCGCCACGATCCGCCCGTGCTCGAACGCGGCATGAGCGCGATCGACCGGATCGACGGTCGCCGCTGCCCAGTCGGCGTCGTCGGTCGTGTCGCGCGTCGCGAACCCGAACCGGATCGCCCTGCGGTAGGCGATCACCTCGTCGGCGGTGATCGTGCGGATCTCGAGGGCCATGCCGGCACGCTACGCAGGCGCCCGAGACGAGCGGATGCCCGTTTCACGGTCTGGGCGGGATTTCTTTCAACTGCTGGAAGAGATGCCGCCCAGACGGTCGTGGTGTCAGCTCGTCGCTGATCCTGCTGGCGATCGACCCCGTCACCCCCGACGAGATCGCCGCCGCGGCAGCGAAGTCCTGACCCGAGCGGACGCCACGGATAGGCTGGCTGCTGCCGTCGAAACCGGTCGGGAGAGCTGACGTCAACGTCGACACGCAGCGCCGAAGGAGCAACCACCCCGGAATCTCTCAGGCGAACGGACCGATCGGAAGAGGCAACGCTGGATCGATCACGAGACAGCGGGGGTCGAGCCCACCACGAGGAGTGACCATGCCCCCGTTCTCCGACCTCACCGCCGACGACGACTTCGTCGGACGCCACATCGGTCCCACCGACGACGATCTCGCCGAGATGCTCTCGCTGCTGGGTGTCGCCGATCTCGACGAGCTGATCGACGAGACCGTGCCGAAGCCGATCCGCATGACCGAGCCACTCGCGCTCGGCGCGCCACGTCGCGAAGACGACGTGCTCACCGAGCTGCGGCGTCACGCCGACAGGATCACGGTGCGCACGAGCCTCATCGGCATGGGGTACACCCCGACCGTCACTCCCCCGGTCATCCTGCGCAACGTCGTCGAGAACCCCGCCTGGTACACCGCGTACACGCCGTACCAGCCCGAGATCAGCCAGGGCCGGCTGGAGGCGCTGCTCAACTTCCAGACCCTCGTCGCCAACCTGACAGGTCTTCCCGTCGCCAACGCCTCGCTGCTCGACGAGGCAACAGCCGCCGCGGAGGCGATGTCGATGTGCCGCCGCCTGTCCGGCTCGACATCGGAAACCTTCTTCGTCCATGCCGACACGCATCCGCAGACGATCGCCGTGCTGGCGACCCGTGCCGAGCCCGTCGGCGTCTCGCTCGTCGTCGGTGACGACGAGGCGTTCGAGGCGCTCGACGCGTGCTTCGGTGCCCTCTTCTCACTGCCGACCTCGACGGGATCGGTGCGCGACTGGACCGGCGTCATCGACCGGGTTCACGACCTCGGCGCCCTGGCAGTCATCACGACCGATCCGATGGCCTGCATCCTCGTCGCCACACCCGGCGAGATCGGTGCCGACATCGCCATCGGTTCCGCTCAGCGGCTCGGCGTCCCGATGGGCTTCGGTGGCCCGCACGCAGCGTTCATCTCCTGTCACGATCGCGCTGCTCGCGCCCTCCCTGGCCGCCTCGTGGGCGTCAGCAAGGACGCGGAGGGCCGGCCAGCCCTGCGCCTCGCGCTGCAGACCCGAGAGCAGCACATCCGGCGCGAGCGGGCGACCTCCAACATCTGCACCGCTCAGGTGCTGCTCGCCAACATCGCCGGCTTCTACGCCGCATGGCACGGCCCTCACGGCCTGCGACGGATCGCGACCCGCATCCACCGCCTCACGTCGAGCGCGGCGAACGCGCTGCGTGACGCCGGATCGACGTTGCTCCACGACACGTGGTTCGACACGATCGCGATCTCCGGCGTCGATGCTGACGACGCCGTCGCCCGGGCGGCGAGCGCCGGGTTCGACATCCGCCGCGTCGACGACCGCACGGTCGCGCTCACGTTCGACGAGACGACCACGCCGGCCGAGGTCGCCGCCGTCGTCGCAGCGTTGTGCGGCGGCGCCGAGCCGACGCTCGATCTCGACACGCCTCGGAGCGGTCTCGACGACGTGGCGCCACGTCGCGCCGAGCTGCTTCCCCAGTCCGTGTTCCGCCGCCATCACAGCGAGCACGAGATGCTGCGCTATCTGCGGCGCCTCGCCGACAAGGACCTCGCCCTCGACCGCACGATGATCCCGCTCGGGTCGTGCACGATGAAGCTCAACGCCACGACGGAGATGCAGCCGCTCACGTGGGCGGAGTTCTCACAGGTGCACCCGTTCGCCCCCGCGGCGTCGGTGACGGGCTACCTCGCGATGATCGACGAGCTGTCGGAGATGCTCGTCGCGATCACGGGCTACGACGCCGTCAGCCTGCAGCCCAACGCCGGCAGTCAGGGCGAACTCGCCGGACTGCTCGCCGTGCGCGCCTACCACCGCAAACGTGGCGACCTCACCCGCACGCGCTGCCTCATCCCCTCGAGCGCGCACGGCACCAACGCTGCAAGCGCCGTGCTCGCCGGCATGGACGTGGCCGTCATCGGTTGCGACAAGGAGGGCAACGTCGACGTCGGTGACCTGGCGCGCGACCTGGACGCCGACGGCGATCGCGTGGCGGCGATCATGCTCACCTACCCGTCGACGCACGGCGTGTTCGAGGAACGGATCAGTGACATCTGCGCCATGGTCCACGATGCCGGTGGCCAGGTGTACGTCGACGGCGCCAACCTGAACGCGCTTGTCGGGCTCGCCCAGCCCGGCATGTTCGGTGCCGACGTCAGTCACCTCAACCTGCACAAGACGTTCTGCATCCCCCACGGCGGTGGCGGGCCCGGTGTCGGACCCGTCGCCGTGCGGGCGCACCTCGCGCCGTTCCTACCGGGAGGCGAACACGTCGGCCCCGTCGCGGCAGCGCCGTTCGGCTCGGCGAGCATCCTCACGATCGCGTGGGTCTACCTCAAGCTGATGGGGGCGGCGGGCGTGACCCGAGCGTCGAAGGTCGCCGTCGCCTCGGCGAACTACCTCGCCGCCAGGCTCGATCAGTGCTTCCCCGTGCTCTACACCGGCCCCACCGGACGCGTCGCCCACGAGTGCATTCTCGACGTCCGGCCGCTCACGAAGGCGACCGGCGTGACCGTCGACGACATCGCCAAGCGGCTCATCGACTTCGGCTTCCATGCGCCGACCATGAGCTTCCCGGTCGCCGGCACGCTGATGGTGGAGCCCACCGAGAGCGAGACGAAGGCCGAGCTCGACCGCTTCTGCGAGGCGATCATCGAGATCCGAGCCGAGGTCGACGCCGTCGCCGCCGGCGACTGGTCGATCGGTGAGAGCCCCCTGCGTCACGCGCCGCACACGGCGGCGATGCTGATCGGCGAGTGGGAGCGCCCGTACGCCCGCGAGCTCGGCGCCTACCCGATCTCGAACCTGCGCACGACGAAGTACTTTCCGCCGGTGGCGCGCATCGACAACGCCCACGGCGACCGCAACCTCATGTGTTCGTGCGAGCCCCTCGAGGCGTATCAGTAGCTCGCGGCGCATCCGCCAGATAGCGGTCGCCGTCAGTCAGCGAGCCGGCGTCGGTCCAGGCCTGCTCGGCCTGGTCGAGCCGGGCCACCGCCGACGGTCGGAGCTCGTCGGCCACCCCGGCGATGAGCGCGTTGAGCAGCGCGAGCGTGCCGACTTGGCTGTCGAACGGTCCGACAGAGGCGGCGGACAGCACGAAAGCGTGGTCGGCGAGCGCAGCGAGCGGTGAGAGCACGTTGTCGGTCAACGCCACGACGTGCATGCCCTTGTCCGACGCGAGCCGGGTGGCGTCGAGCACCCAGCGGTCGTAACGACGCAGGTCGATGGCGACGACGGTCGTCGCCGACGACGCGAACGCGAGCTCGCGTTGGCGGGCGACGTCGTTGCCCGTGAGGTGCACGACACCGTGACGCAGCGAGTGCAGATCGGCGACGAACTGGCCGGCGACGCCTGCAACCGCGTCACCGGCGACGACGAGCACGTCGACCGCCAGATCGGCGAGACGTGCGACCACGGCGACCAGCTCGTCGGCGTCGACGGCGTCGAGCGTGGCGTTGACGTTGCCCACCTCGGTCGCCCTCACCTGTTCGATCGCGTGGTCGTGAGCCTGCCCCTCGTGCTCGCGGATCCGCTCGGCAGCGGGGCGGAGCTTGTTCGCGAGATCGCCCTGCACCGAGTCCTGCAGCGCGCTGAAACCCCGGTACCCGAGCTTCGTTGCCAGGCGCACGACGGTGGCGGCGCCGGTGCCCGCCGCCGCTGCGAGGTCGGCGACGGTACCGAAGCCGACGAGATGCGGACGTTCGACGATGACCCCGGCGACCCTGCGTTCGGAGACGGTCAACGCCGCACCCGCATTCCGGATGCGATCGGCGACCTCCACGGGCGGGAGATACTAGATGGCGTGAACCCTCCGCCCCGACCGATCAGGTCGCTCGCCTCCGACAACGCGTCGTCCGTCCACCCCGCCGTGATGGAGGCGATCGCCGCCGCGAACACCGGACACGCACTCCCCTATGGCGACGACGACCTCACCCGCTCGTGCCAACGCGCCTTCGACGAGTTGTTCGACACGGACACGCGGGCGTTCCTCACGTTCAACGGGACGGGCTCGAATCTCGTCGCCCTCGCTGCGCTGCTCGGGCCTGCCGATGCCGTGGTGTGCACCCAACAGGCGCACATCAACCTCGACGAGGCGGGCGCCCCCGAGCGGTTCCTCGGCGCGAAGCTGATCGATGTACCGACGAGGGAGGCAAAGCTCGCTCCCGACGACCTGGCTCCGATGCGCGAGCTGCTCGGCAACCCTCATCATGTCCAGCCTGCCGTGCTGTCGTTGACCCAAAGCACCGAGCTCGGCACCGTCTACCACGAGGACGAGGTGGCTGCCCTGTGTGGTGCCGCGCACGAGCTCGGCATGTGCGTCCACGTCGACGGTGCACGCATCGCCAACGCCGTCGCCGCGCGCGGCGGCACGCGCGAGGCGCTACGGCGGATGACCGTCGAGGCCGGTGTCGACGTGCTCACGTTCGGTGGAACGAAGAACGGACTGATGGGCGCGGAAGCGGTCGTGTTCCTCGACCCCGACCTCGCCACCCGCGGCCAGCTGCTGCGCAAGCAGGCCAACCAGCTGGCGTCCAAGATGCGCTACCTCGCGGCGCAGGTCATGGCGATTCTCGAGGACGATCGCTGGCTCGGGCTGGCCGGTCACGCCAACGAAATGAGCCGTCGACTGTGGGAAGCGACGAGCCCGATTGCCGGCGTCGTCCACGATCGTGCCCCCGAGGTCAACTCGCTCTTCCCCGTGCTGCCCGCCGCCGCCATCGAACCATTGCGCGAGTGGTGCTTCTTCTGGGATTGGGAGCCGTCGCGCCGCCAGGTCAGGTGGATGACGGCGTGGGACACGACGCCCGAGGACGTCGAGCTGTTTGCACGTGGCATCCGCCACTACTTGGAGAGTGCAATTGACTAACCGTTTCGGTGCTTCTACATTTCAAGTTGCACGATCCAGTCGAAGGGGGTCTCGATGGAATCGCCCGAGTTGGGTGTGCGGCTCGCCGCCGCCGATGACGACTGGATGGACGCGGCCGCCTGCAAGGGGCTCACGCATTTGTTCTTCCCAGGCCCCGCCGAGCGGCCGCAGGCCCGTCAGCGGCGCGAAGCCACCGCGCGCAGCGTCTGTGGGTCCTGCGCCGTTCGAGGCGACTGCCGCACGTTCGCCCGGACGCATCACGAGTACGGGCTGTGGGGTGGCGAGAGCGAGGACGAGCGACATTCGGCCGGCTACCGGTTGATCGCCCCGATCGGCGTGCGGGCGCGGGGGGCCTGATCCCGGCCGGACGCGTCTGCGTCGTCGGTAGCGCCAATCTCGACATCGTCGCCGCAGCGTCTCGGCATCCCCGCCCGGGTGAGACGGTGCTCGGCACGACCTACGCGCAGCATCCGGGCGGCAAGGGTCTCAACCAGGCAGTCGCCGCGGCACGGGCAGGCGCCTTCGTGCGGTTCGTCGGTGCCGTGGGCGACGACGACGCGGGACGCCTGCTCGTTGACGTCCTCGCCCGCGACGGCATCGACGCCACCGCGATGCGAACGTCGACGCTACCCACGGGACGTGCCGTGATCGTGGTCGCCGACGACGGCGAGAACACGATCGTCGTCGTGCCCGGCGCGAACGAGGACGCAGCGCTGACGTCGCTGCCGCCGTGCG
>Ga0136627_1000200_pt1 | contig 20427 bp, 21 predicted proteins | sample AntDrymUQ4892206_2_FD_104652 | JGI IMG/M metagenome (GOLD analysis project Ga0136627, IMG submission 104652) | Polar desert sand microbial communities from Dry Valleys, Antarctica - metaG UQ489 (22.06) | ecosystem: Environmental > Terrestrial > Soil > Desert | place: Antarctica: Dry Valley... | reverse complement strand
TATCTCGGCCTGATTATAAAGAAGTTCGACGGCGGCCCCGTCGGGGTCGGAACCATCTCCGTCGCCCTCGGCGAAGCGAGGGACACCGTCGAGGACGTATACGAGCCGTATCTTCTCCAAAGCGGCTTGATTCAAAGGACAAGCCGGGGCCGCATCGCCACGCGGCGGGCATACGGCCACCTCGGCATTCCCGCGCCGGACGGTTCGCCGGACGAGCCGTTGTGGTGAGAAGTACCGGGAGTGGAGAGGCACTCGCTTCGCTCGCTTCGGGAGTCGGGAACCCTCGCCGGATTCGAACGTGACGACGGCGGGCGTGGGTTTCGGCTCTTTGCCTTTCCCGATTCCCCACTCCCGAAGCGCCGCGAAGCGGCGCGGCTCCCGACTCCCGGCACTTTTGTTAGCATCCCACTCATGACTCGCATCTCTCCGCACGAATTCGCCGCCCGGTGGGAGAAGTCTTCGCTTTCGGAGCGGGCTTCTTATCAGCCGCATTTTTTGGATCTTTGCGATATGCTCGATGCGCCGAAGCCCTCCGAGGAAGACCCGTCGGGGGATTTTTATACTTTCGAGAAGGGCGTCGAGAAGACGGGCGGCGGGAAGGGGTTCGCGGATGTTTGGCGGAAGGACTTTTTCGCCATCGAATACAAGGGGAAGCACCGAGATCTCGGGTCGGCTTATTCGCAGCTTTTGCAATACCGCGAGTCGCTCGGCAATCCGCCCCTCCTCGTCGTCACGGACATGGATCGCTTCGAGGTCCATACGAACTTCACCGGTACCGTCCCGACGGTTCATCGGTTCTCGAACCGGGAGATCGGGGAGAGCGCGAACCTCCGCGTTTTGCGGGCGATGTTCGAAGACCCGTATTCGCTCCGGCCTTCCCGGACAGTCGAGAGCGTCACCGAGGAGGCCGCCTCGAAGTTCGCGCTCCTCGCCGACGGGATGCGCGCCCGCGGCGTCGAGCCTCGGGCGGCGGCCCGGTTTTTGAACAAACTTCTTTTTTGCCTCTTCGCCGAGGATATCGGCCTTTTGCCGAAGGGGCTTTTCACCGAGGTCGTACAAAGGGGCGTGAGAAAGAAGGAGACGTTTAATCGGAACATCGGCCACCTTTTCGAGGCGATGGCCGACGGCGGGGAGTTCGCTTTGCGAGACATCCTCCGTTTCAACGGCGGACTTTTCGAGGACGCCGAGGTCGTCGAGCTTGTGGACGCGGAGATTCGGGTTCTTCTCGAAGCCGCCCGGCTCGATTGGGGGGCGGTCGAACCCGCCATCTTCGGGACGCTTTTCGAGCGTTCGCTCGACCCGTCGCAGCGCGCCCGCCTCGGGGCGCACTATACCGGGAGGGAGGATATTCTCGCCGTCGTCGAGCCGGTCCTCATGGCCCCGCTCCGCCGCGAGTGGGACGAGGTGCGGGGGAGGGCCGCGAAGGAGGCCGACGACGCTCGCGGCCAGTCCGGGCGAAAGGCCGAGAACACCCTTCGGCGGGCCGAGGCCGGGCTTCGGGAGTTCGCCGGGAGGCTCGCCGCGGTTCGGGTTCTCGATCCCGCATGCGGATCGGGGAACTTTCTTTACGTCGCGTTGAAAGAACTCCTCGACCTCGAAAAAGAAGTGTCGGCTTATGCGGGGGAGATCGGGCTGACTCCGTTCTTCCCGGAGGTCGGCCCCAGACAGCTTTTCGGCGTCGAGACGAGTCCATACGCCCACGAACTCGCGCAAGTCGTCGTTTGGATCGGGTACCTCCAATGGACCCGCGACAACGGCTTCGGCCGCCCCGAAGAACCCATCCTCGGCCCCATGACGAACATAAAGTGGATGGACGCCGTTTTATCCCACGACGAAGCCGGAAACCCCATCGAACCCGAATGGCCCGAAGCCGACGTCATCATCGGAAACCCGCCGTTTCTCGGTGGAAAGCGTATGCGCTCGGAACTCGACGACGCATACGTGGACGACCTCTTCGCCCTTTACCAAAACCGCGTCCCACGCGAAGCCGACCTCGTCACATATTGGTTCGAGAAGGCTCGGAGCCTCATCTCCGACGGCAAACTCGAACGCGCCGGGCTTCTCGCCACGAACTCGATCCGGGGCGGCGCGAACCGAAGAGTTTTGCAACGCATAAAAGAGACGGGCGACATCTTCTTCGCCGAGTCCGACCGACCGTGGATTTTGAACGGAGCCGCCGTCCGAGTCTCGATGGTCGGCTTCGACGATGGATCGGAGGGGGAAAAGATGCTCGATGGCGCGCCCGCCGACGCCGTAAACTCCGACCTCACGGGCGCGCTCGATCTCACATCGGCCTCTCGCCTCGCCGAGAACTCGAACCTCGCATTCATGGGCGACACGAAAGGCGGCCCGTTCGAACTCTCGCCGGACATCGCGCGAAAACTTCTCTCCGCCACCGGAAACCCGAACGGAAGGCCGAACACCGATGTCATCCGTCCGTGGGTGAACGGACTCGACATCACCCGAAGGCCGCGAGGCTTCCACATCATAGACTTCGGAACCGAAATGTCCCTTGAAGACGCCGCCCTTTACGAAGCCCCGTTCGAGTACGTCAACGAACACGTTCGTCCGAAGCGCGAGAAGAGCCGTTCGACCCGGAGCGAATGGTGGCTCCACGAACGGCCTCGCGTGGATATGCGCCGCGCGCTCAATGGTATGGAACGTTTCATAGTGACGCCATCGGTCGCCAAATATAGATTGTTCGCGTGGTCTTCGCCTCCGACCCTCGTGGATCACGCCGCGTTCGCATTCGCCCGAGACGACGACTATTTCTTCGGCGTACTCCATTCGAGGGCGCATGAAATATGGTCGCTTCGGATGGGGACTTCGCTCGAAGATCGCCCCCGGTACACGCCGACGACGTGTTTCGAGACGTTCCCCCTTCCGTGGCCGCCGGGAGGGGAGCCGGAGGGGGATGTCCGCGTGGAGGCGATCTCGGAGGCGGCGAGGCGGCTCGACGAGCTTCGGCGGAGATGGCTCGACCCGGAGGGCGCGTCGGAACCCGAGCTAAAAAAGCGGACGCTCACGAACCTTTACAACGCCCGCCCGACATGGCTCGAAAACGCGCACCGCGCCCTCGACGGGGCCGTGTTCGAGGCGTATGGATGGACATCCGACATCACCGACGAGGATATTCTCAAAGAGCTTCTCGCCATGAACACGGAGCGGTCGGAGGGTGGACGGTGAAGACGACGCGGCATTTCGAGGAAGACATCCTCGGTCGGGATCGCCCGTACATAAAGGGGGGAGTGGTGCGAGAGGGCGTTGAGGGAGGCGGAGTATACCGAGGAGCAAGCTGACGGCACGGCGAGATTTTGGATTTATGTCGAGGAGCTTGGAAAATATCTTCGGGTCGTAACGCGGTCGGATCGGGAGACGGTCATAACCGCCCACCCCGACCGGAGATTCAAAGGAGGAAGCGAATGAGGATCACATATTATCCCGAGACCGATTCCGCGTATATTCGTTTCAGCGACGCGACCTCCGTGGACTCCGGGGAAATCGCGCCCGCCACCGTCGCGGACTTCGATGCCGAAGGAAACGTGGTGGGCATAGAGATATGGTCCGGCGCGTCCGAAAGGCTCGATCTCTCCCGCATCCGGCTCGAACGAAGGCCGGAGGATGGGATGGACGCGGCCCTCACCTTCGAAACCGGCTTCATGCGGGGGCCGATGGAGGTCGAGTCCGCCGGATAACCGCCCCGCGCCCTCGACGAAGCCGTCTTCGAGGCGTACGGGTGGCCGGACGGAATTTCCGACGAGGATATTCTCAAAGAGCTTCTCGCGTTGAATATGGAGCGGGCGGAAAGCGGGCGGTGAAGGCGGAGCGGGGCATCGGATGTCTTCGGAACGGCGGCGAGTTTTAGGCTGACTGCCTTTCTTGGCGGACGTGCGGGCCTTCGTGCAAAAACCACCACCATCGGCGGCGGTCCGTCTCGGCGGGGTTTGGCAAAACCTCCGAGACGATTTCGTGTTTCTTTGCGAGGATGGAATCCAGATTTCGCAGTTTGCCAAGCCCCGGAGGGTCGAAGTCGCCGAGGTGATCCTCGATGTCGTCCCGCAAGGTCAAGGCGAGCAGGGAATTCGTGTCGGAGCGGTCGAGGTCGTCCAACGCCTCGGTGACGTAGATTTCGTATTGATGGAGCTTGCCTTCGGGGGTGTCTATGTAAGCCACTATGCCAGCGTCTCCCAACCCGACGTCGCGCGGCGGACTTCCACCGAACGCCTCAAACTCGCCTCCACGAAGCTATCGAGGTTTCTCGGCCTGAAGAAACTCCAATACTCTCGCCGGGTTTCATTATACTGCGCGACGTTGCCGAGATCCAAATCCACGAGGTGCCACATCGTGGCCGAACCCCTCGGTCGGATGTACGTGAGAAATATCAGGCCGTCTCTGCGGATGTGTTCCTTGAAAAGAGCATGATATGCCTCCGGAGTATCGGCGTCGAACTCGGCGCGGTGCGTCCGAAAATGGTACAGCAATTCCGGAAGATCCTGTTCAAGGCGCATGCGACGTATGCACTCGTCCAATTCTTCCGAAGACATCGCCCGCAACTGCTCCAAACGCCTTGCGCGAAGCTCCGAATCGCCGCTCACTTCGAGACCGACTTCATCCACCGCCATATCCGCTCCACAATCCCCACACCATACACGACGGAGGGTGGCTCGAGAACGCGCCCCGCGCCTTCGACGAAGCCGTGTTCGAGGCGTACGGGGACGGACTCCATCACCGACGACGACATTCTCAAAGAGCTTCTCGCGCTCAACGTGGAGCGTTCCGGGAGGGGCGAAGCGTAGCCCGGAGCGTGGATGCTTCGCCGCGAATAGCGAGTCGCATTTCCCCGATTCGCGACTCCCGGTTCGCGGCGGGGAGATGATTTAGTATTCACATTTCGGGAGCGAGAAGCCGATGAAAATCAGAAAACGAAGGAGTTTACGTGCCGGAGACGCCGGAGTGGGACGAGGGATTTTTCAGATCCATAGTCGAGAAGACCGCCGAGGTGGTGAAAGTCTGCCTCCCGGACGGAACCCTCACATACGCGAACCCGGCCTTCCGCGACACGTACGGGTGGGAGGTCGAGCGGGTGCTCGGGAGCAATATCATGGAGTGCGTCCACCGGGGCGACATAGACCGCATCGCCCGCGAGACCGAGGCCGCTTTGGAGAGTTCGGCTGAATTCTCCGGCCCGGTGTCGAACCGGGCGGTGTACCGCTTCCGGTGTTCGGACGGAACATACCGCGTGATGGAGGCGATGGGAACATACCTCATGGACGACGAGAACATCGGGGGAGTCGTGCTGTTTTCCCGAGCCGTGTCGAGTCCGAAAAGCTAGCCGCGGGACGGCTCGAACGAATACCCGAAAAGTGTCTCGACGCGACGCTCCCCTTCGATGTCGAAGTCCTCGCCCCGCCGGAACTCCCCGCTCGCATCGAGTCATGACACCGAACTTTCGCGAGCCGGGGTAAAATCGGGGCGAGGCGTTTTTCGAGCGTATTTCGGAGGTCATTCATGGCGGTGGAGTTCATAGTGGACAAGGCGGGAAACCGGAGGCGTGTGATCCTCACCGTCGAGGAGTACGAGCGGCTCGTGGGCGCGGCGGAGGAGCTCGAAGACCTCCGATTCGCCGAGGAGGCGCGCGAGAGGATGCGCCGCGGCGAGGCGGAGTTTCTCCCGTGGGAGGAGGTGCGGGACTCGATCGGCTCGGAGTACGAAGCTCCGGACGAGGCTCCCGACCTTACGCCCGGAAACGGACGTTAATTCGCATGGCGTATCGGCTCGTTTTCGAGCGGGCGGCGGAGAAGGCCCTCAAAAAGCGAGTCCGCCCCGACCATGCGGAACGCATCCGGGAAGCTCTCGCCGCCCTTGCCGAAGACCCGTATCCTCGAAACAGTCGCATTCTCCAAAACACGGAGAACCGGAGGCTTCGCGTCGGGGATTACCGGATCATATACTTCGTCGAGGAGCCGGAGGCCGGGGAATCGGGCGATGCGTTCGGCACTGTGTTTGTCCTCGATGTCGGTCATCGGCAAGGGATTTACGGGTGAGGCTGTGATCTCATTTTCGTGTTCGTTTCGTATTTTTTGGAGAAGGGCGAGGCCGGGGAGCGTGAACGATTTCGGCGGTTCTCTCGTATCTTCGAGTGGGGGAGTTTGGAGGTTGAGTGAAGCGCGGTCGCGGGTATGAAAACGTCATGAGCGACGGGAGCGGCATGGATAGTGAAGGAAGAAGCGAGAACGGATCGGTGGAGTGGATGTCCCAAGCTCCGAAGGTCTCCGACGCGCTGAAGAGGGGTACTTTCGTCACGGTCTCGACGTGGAGCGACGACGTCTCGGGGCTCGTGTGCGACTGGGAGGACGCCGGGATCCTCCTCGACGAAGCCGAAGAGTCCGGATACCTCTTCGTTCCGTGGTCGAGCGTGCGCCACGTCCGCATCGGGGAGGGCGAGCAACGCCGGGTGAAGTCCCTCCCGTAGTGTTTGCGGCCTCGAAACGCCTCCTCGTCTCGCTCGGACGGCGCTTCGAGGCGGCCTTCGACGCGGCGAGGTTCCGGCTGAAAGTCCGGCTCGGGAGGCTCGAGCGCATCGAAATCCTCCCGTACCGCGGCCACGGCAACGACTCGGAGGTTTTCCTGAAAGGCCGCGTCCTCGAAGAGAGCGGCGTGAAGCCCTCGACCCACACCGATCATATCCTCCGTAACGTGAAGAACATGGCCCGCCGCTTTTTCAGCTCCGAAGCCCCGCACGCCGTCGTCCGGGCGAGTTTCCAGGGCGGGGAAGTCGAGGCGACCGCCGACGAGGAGGGCTTCTTCGACATGCGCTTCGACGTCCGAGAAGATCTCCCGGAGGAATTCGAGTGGCATCCCGTCTCGCTTCGGCTCGTCTCTCCGCTCGCTGATGGGCAGCGCGGCGAGAGTTCGAAGGGGTGGGTTCTCGTCCCGGACGACGCCACGGAATTCGCCGTCATAAGCGATGTGGACGACACTATCATGCTCTCGAAGGCGGCGAGTGTGATGCGGATGGCGTGGATCGTCGCCGTCGGAAACGCATTCTCGCGAATCCCCTTCCCCGGCGTCGGAGCTTTTTATGAGGCTCTTCGGCGCGGCAAAGACGAGGCTTCTCGGAACCCGGTCTTTTATGTATCGAGCAGCCCGTGGAATATTTACGACCTCCTCGTGGATTTCATGGACGTGCATGGCCTTCCGCCCGGCCCGATCTTCCTCAAAGACTGGTCGCCCACCGTCCTCGGAAAACACGAAGACCACAAACTCACCCTCATAAAAACCCTCCTCGAAACATACCCGAACCTCCCCTTCATCCTCCTCGGCGACTCCGGCCAGGAAGACCCCGAAATATACGCCGAAGCCGCCGAAAAGAACGCATCGCGCATAAAAGCCATATACATCCGCGACGTGTCCGGCGACAGGCGAGCGAAAGAGATCGAGCGTATATCGGCTCGTCTCGCGCCCTCCGGCGTCCCGATGAAGCTCGCGAAAGACTCCGCCGCCGCCGCCGAACACGCGCTCTCGCTCGGCCTCGTGTCGAGAGAAAGCGTGAGAAAAGTTTTCGCGGCGGAATAGCCCGCTCCGCCCGCCAAAAACGAAAGCCCCGCTTCAATCTCGGAGCGAGCTTTTCCGTGCTTCGCGGTGGATGGCTCGTTGCCGCGGATGATACGGAATCCGGATAATCGTATCGAGTCCGGTGGATCGCTCTCGCTTCTCCACGGGGCGGACGACAACCGGATGCTCGATTCTTTTGCCGGACTCGGCATCGCTTTCCGAAAGCCGTGTTCCTCGGTCGGCGATTCCCGAATCACGAAGCGAGCGACTCCCACCACCCATCCCATACGAGTTTCAGCGAACGGCGATCTCCTCGACCGGACTCGATACGATATGGAGTCCGGTCGAACGGTTCCGAACCCGGTTGGCGGCGGCTTCGGGAGTGGCGAGTCGCCGACCGACGACGGCGGACGCGGTTTTCGGGAAGTCATCTCCCGTACTCCATATGAATGTTCGAGAGTCCGGATTTGCCGGAAGCCCGAAGGGAGGCGAGGGAGCCGAAAGCGGCGCGACCCCCCTCGGTTTTCCGATTATCCGTTCGGCGAAAGCTCCGGATTCGTGACGGCACCCTCGGATGCCGACGACACGAGCGCGGCGTATTTCGCCATCACACCCGTTTTGAAACGCGGCTCCGGCTCGACCCACGATGCGAGGCGGCTTTCTATTTCCTCGTCGGAGAGGGCGACGGAAAGTGTCCGAGCCTCGATGTCGAAGGAGACTTCGTCGCCGTCGCGAAGCGCGGCGATGGAGCCGCGGTGCGACGCCTCCGGCGCGACATGACCCGCCATGAGGCCGCGCGTCGCCCCGGAGAAACGCCCGTCGGTGAGGAGCGCGACGGTGTCGCCGAGACCTTGTCCGACGAGAGCCGCCGTCACCCCGAGCATTTCGCGCATCCCCGGCCCTCCCCTCGGGCCTTCGTACCGGACGACGACGACGTCGCCCGCAGAAATTCCTGCGGCTTGAACAGCTTCCATCGCCTCCTCCTCCGAGTCGAAGACGCGAGCCGGGCCGGTGTGATCCGCCCTCGTGTGTCCGGCGACTTTTATGACGCATCCCTCCGGCGCGAGGTTCCCTTTCAAAATGACGAGTCCGCCCGTCGCCCGGAGCGGGCTTTCGACCGGGACGATGACTTCTTGCCCCGGAGCCTCCTCCGCGTCCTCGACTTCTTCGGCGAGGGTGTTTCCGTTCGCGGCGAGTTCGCCGCCTTCGAGGAGGTTCGCGTCGAGGAGCTTTTTGCCGAGGAGCTTCGATCCGCCCGCTTTATCCATGTCCGCCGCGACGAAACGACCGCCCGGTTTGAGGTCCGCGATGATCGGGGTTCGGGAACTCACCCGGTCGAAGTCGTCAATGTCGAGCGGAATTCCGGCTTCCCTCGCGATGGCGAGGAAATGGAGGACGGCGTTCGTCGAGCCGCCGGTCGCGGCGACGGAGGCGATGGCGTTCTCGAAGGCTCGCTTCGTGAGGATGTCGGACGGTTTGAGGTCGCGTTCGAGGAGCTTCATGACGAGCTTTCCGGCGTCGGCGCAAACTTCATCTTTCCGTCCATCGAGGGCGGGCGGGTCGGCGGAACCCATGGGGGAGAGGCCGAGGAATTGGAGTGCGATCGCCATCGTGTTCGCGGTGAATTGCCCGCCGCACGCCCCGGCTCCCGGACACGCCGACGCTTCGAGTTCCTGGAAATCCTCGTCGGACATTTTCCCGGCGGCGTTCGCGCCCGCGCCCTCGAATACGTCTTGAATCGTCACGTCGCGGTTTTGGAAGCGCCCCGGCATGATCGAGCCGGAGTACACGATGGCTCCCGGAATGTCGAGCCGCGCATGAGCCATCGCGGCGGCGGGCATCGTTTTGTCGCACCCGACGAGAGTGACGATGGCGTCGAACATATGCCCGCGCCCGACAAGCTCGATGGAGTCGGCGATGACCTCGCGGGAGACGAGGCTCGTCTTCATTCCCTGCGTACCCATCGTGATGCCGTCGGAGATGGATATGGTGTTAAGTTCCATCGGGGTTCCGCCCGCCTCGCGGATGCCGTCCTTCACTTTCTCCGCCAAATACCGGTGGTTGAAATTGCACGGCATCGTCTCGATCCACGAGTGCGCGACCCCGACGATGGGTTTACTCAAATCCTCCCTCGAAAACCCCATTCCGAGGAGGTACGAGCGGGCGGCGGCGCGATCCCTCCCTTCGAGGATGGTTCGGCTGTTATGGCGAGTGTCCGTGCTTTGCATATGCGCTCCCCGCTAATTGTTTGTTCCGTTCGGAAAATTATACGGGAGAATCGGCGACCCATGCACGGAGCCGCCCGCCGAGGAAAGACCGGGAGTGGGGAGCCGGGAGTGAGGGAAAGCCCGAGGACGACTCTCTCACCGCCGACATACCTCGCCACCGCCGAAAATTCCCTCCGTTCGGAAGGCGAAAATCCTTCGGAGAAGACGATGCCATGAGGGAAGCCCCCGGAGACGAACCGCACTCCCGACTCCCGAGCGACCATCGGTGGATGCGCTCGGAGGGGTGCTTTATGGACGATCCGGGCTAAAATTACGTCTCCAAAAATACGAAGCGGGAGAGAGGCGATTCTCATGGAGACGGGGCAGGAAAATAAGGTGAGTGCCGGGACGCGCATCGGGCATGTCCATTTGAAAGTGGCGAACATCGAGCGTGCGCTCGCTTTTTACCGGGACATCCTCGGCTTCGAGGTTATGCAATGGTACGGTGAGGACGCGGTGTTTCTTTCGGCGGGGGGATACCATCACCATATCGGGTTGAACACGTGGAACTCGAAAGGCGCGCCGCCCGCGCCGCACAATGCCGCCGGGCTTTTCCACCTCGCGATTTTGTATCCGGAGAGGCGGGATCTCGCACAGGCTCTCCGGTGGCTCCTCGAAGCCGAACATCCGATTGACGGAGCCTCCGACCACGGCGTATCCGAGGCCCTTTATCTCCGCGACCCGGACGGAAACGGCATCGAACTCGCGTGGGATCGCCCCGAGGACGAATGGCCCCGTGACGGGAACGGCGGACTCGCGATGGACACGAAGCCCCTCGATGTCGAAGGGCTTCTCGCCGCGCGCGGCGAATAATTTCAGGCGGGCGCGGCTTCTTTTTTGTCCCGGCGGTTCCGCCATTGCCAGAGTGAGATCGCGACCGCCACGGCGAGTCCGATGCCGTCGGAGAGGAAGCTCGGATTGAGCATGAGGATCGCCCCGGCGATTAATATGATCCTGAAAACCCAGTTCACTTTCGCGAAGAGGAAGCCTTCTCCGGCGACGGCGAGCATGAGCACCCCGACGAGCGCGGTGGCGGCGACGGGGATGACTTCCAAAGGCTCGGCGTTGCTCAATAAAAGAACGGGGGAGAAGACGAACATGTACGGGACGATGAAGCCCGCGATGGCGAGCTTCATGGATTGGAAGCCCGTTCGCATCGGGTCGCCCCCCGAGAGTCCGGCGGCGGCGAAGGCGGCGAGCGCGACCGGGGGCGTGAGGTTCGCGAAGATCCCGAAATAAAAGACGAACATGTGCGCCGTGAGCGGCTCCACGCCGAGTTGGATTATCGCCGGGGCCGCCACCGTCACGGTTATGATGTACGCGGGGATCGAAGGGAGTCCGACGCCGAGGACGATCGCGGCGATCATGGTGAAGAAGAGGGCGAAGATCAAAGTCGAACCCCCGACGCTCACTATGGCGTCCGCGAGTTTGAGGCCGAAGCCCGTCAAGGCGGCGACTCCGACGATGATGCCGACCGACGCGCACGCGAGGGCGACCCCGATCGTGAGCCTCGCCCCGTTTTCGAGGGCTTCGAGTATCGCCCGCGGACCGAGGCGCGTCGTGCTTCGTATTTGCGCGATGAGGAGCGTTGCGATGATCGTCCAAAACGCCGCGTATGTCACCGAAGTCCCGGCGAAGAAGAGGAGGTATATGAGAAGCACGATCGGGAGGAGCATATGCCCCCGCTCCTTCATCACCTCCAAAACGCCCGGCACTTCCTCACTCGACATCCCGGTGAGTTCGTCGCGATCGGCGCGGAGGTGTACTTGCGCGATGATGCCGACGTAATAAAGGAGCGCGGGGAGGATGCCCGCGAGGATGACCGTCGTATACGATATCCCGAGCGTCTCGGCCATGATGAACGCCGCCGCGCCCATGATCGGGGGCATTATTTGCCCGCCCACCGACGCGCTCGCCTCGACCGCCCCCGCGAAGTTCCGGTGGTACCCGATTCTCTTCATGAGCGGTATCGTGAACGCCCCCGTCGAGACGACGTTGGCGAGCGCCGATCCATTTATCGACCCCATGAAACCGCTCGATATGACCGCGACCTTCGCCGGGCCGCCTTTGGATTTCCCGGCGAGAGCCATCGCGAAGTCGTTGAAAAACTGTCCGAGTCCGGTCTTCGCCATGATCGCGCCGAAGATTATGAAGAGGATGATGTACGTCGCCGAAACCCCGAGCGCTGTCCCGAAAATTCCCTGCAAACCCATGTACATGTACGTCGCCATGTCGTCGAGCGCGTACCCGCGATGCCCGAAGATGTCGCCGGGAATGATGCGTCCGAGGTATCCGTAAAGAACGAAGGCCGCGCAAAGGATCGGGAGTCCCCAACCGAGGATCCGGCGCGTCCCTTCGAGGACGAGGGCGAGGAGGACGATGGACATGACGAGGTCGGTCTGGTTGGACGCGCTCGTCCCGCGCTCGACGATTCCGGCGAACCCGATGACGATGTACAAATTGACCGCGACGGCGACGCCCGCGAGGAGGAAGTCGTACCACGGGAGTCGGGTTCGGGAACTCCACCCGCCCGCCGGATAAAGGAGGAAGCCGAGCGCCATGATCCCCGCGAGGTGGAGCGCGCGATGCTGATGCGCGCTGAAAAGCGGGAAGGCCGCCGTATAAAGATGATACAAAGCGAGCGAAATGGCGATCGCCGCCACGAGCATCGTCGGCCACCGCGAGGCGAAGCTCCGGTATTTGAGTTCCTTGTCGAACTTCTCGGCCTCTTCGAAGTTTACTTCGCGCTCTTCTCCGACTTGCCCCGTCGCCATCTCCTCACCCCTTTCCGTGGCCGAGCCACGCCATTATTCGCGGAGTATTCTCCACGCCCACCTCCACCGAAGCATATTGCGGAACGTCCGCGTCGAGCGCCACGTTTTTTCCGGCTATGGTGAGCTTTCTTTCGACGTCGCGGGAGTGGATGAAGCGAAGGGTGGGGAACGACCTTTCGTAGCCGCTCATTATGACCCATCCGTCGGCGTTCTCGACTTTCGGGGCGATGGGATCCACGCCCGCCCCGAACGACTTTATCCGTACCTCGCGCAAATGAAGCTCACCGCCCGACACTTCATACTCCTCCACCCACGGCGTCTTCTCCATCGAGTGCGTCCACGAGAGGCGCACGGTGTCGCCCTCTCCGGCCTCCGGGGCGAAGTATCCCTCTCCGGTTTCGCCGTTTCTCACTTCCACGTAGGTTTGCGGGGCGAGGAGCCACGCTGTCGCCGCGACGAGCATCGCCGCGAGGAGGGCGGCTCCGCCTCTCGCTCGCAAGCCCGTCCTCCCGGCCTCGCTCGTTCGCTTCGTGAGGCGCTCGCTCGCTTCGTGGGATGGTGAGTCATATTCTCCCGACCTCACGAAGCGAAGCGTTCTCACGACCTCACGACCTCCCGACCTCACGACCGAAAAATACTCACTCGTTCTCCGAGTAATATCGCTCGGCGCCGGGGTGCATGTCGATCGGGACGGATTCTTGCGCGGTGTCGAGGGATATTTCCTCGGCGGCGGAGTTCGTTCCCTGGATTTCCTCGACGTTGTCCCACAGCGCGGACGTGAGATCGTAGACGGTTTCCTCGTCCGTCTCGTTGCTCACGACGAGAAGGTTCCCGAAGGAGACACCCGGAATGTCGCCGTCGGTGTCATATGAGTCGGCGGGGATCGGCGTCTCCTCGAAATAGTTGTAGTCGCTGAGGAGGGTGTCGAGTCCTTCGCCCTCGATCGGGACGACGACAATATCCTCGCTCGTGGCAAGCTCCGTGACCGACGGATTCGGGATGCCGGAGGTGAAGAACCCGGCGTCTATGTTCCCGTTTTGCATCCCCTCGATGGTCTCGCTGTACGAAAGATACTCCGGCGAGAAGTCGTCATACGAAAGCCCGAAGGCGTCCGTCACCGTTCTCGCGTTGAGTTCGACCCCGCTGTTTGGGGCGCCGACGGAGACCGTCGCGCCTTCGAGGTCTTCCATCGTCTCGATGCCGGATGCGGCGGTCGCGACGACTTGAACGTACTGTGGGTACAAAGACGCGACCGTCGAGAAAGAATCAACCGTGCCCTCGAATGGAGCCTCGCCGTTGTATGCTTGATCGGCGGCGTCGGCCTGGATCAGAGCCATCTCGACCCGGCCTTGATCGAGGAGGTTTATGTTGTCAACCGATGCCCCCGTCGCCTCCACAGTCGTCGTCGCCCCAAGCTCGTCCTCATAAACACCCGCGAGCGCCGCCCCGATCGGATAATAATTCCCCGACTGACCACCCGTCGCCAACGTAACGAAGAGTTCGCCGTCGCCCCCTCCTTCGCCACCCTCGCCGCCTCCACCGCCGCCCGGCGGCTGGCAACCGACGGTAACGGCCATAGCTAAAACCACCGATGAACAAATAACGATGAGCCTGCGCGACATGCGCGCCACCACCTCTCCACTTTTCCCCGACGACGCCGGACAATGCCGGATGCCGCCTTTCAATTTCCCTACGCGAACAGCATACCGTATACCGCCATCGAAAAATAGCGGCTTCGAACCCCCGATGGGGCGGGAGTGGGGAGTCGGGGAGGGGCGTGGGGGCGAGGGTCGCGCCACGCATGCGTCCGGTCGAAGCCGTCGGGGGAGGGAAGTTCGCCCCGGTTCCCGAAGCGAGCGAAGCGGGACGCGAAGTGGAGTTCGAAGCGACGCGACCTCCCGACCCCCGGCTTTTCAAACGGAAGTCTCGTGAGGGATCCGGGTTATGGGATCCGCTGCGGCGGCTTGCGGGGGAGCGGCCATCCCGCGAGCGGGGCGTCGGGAAATGCCGTCGCGCACAGAGTGTGGTGTGGCATGAAACTTCGACGATGAGGCGGAGAAATCTTCATGGATTCCGCGGCGAGGCGCGGCTCGGCGATCCGGCTTTCGGGGGAGCTCCGGTGGTCCGGGGTTTCGGGGTTTCGAGTCCCATGCGGGTTAAAATAGATCGCATGGGACCCGAAGGCATCGGAAAATTTCTCATCGGCGGGGCGGTCGTTCTTCTCGTCGTCGGTGGGATATTTCTCCTTCTCGGGCGGTTCGGCTTCGACCGGTTGCCGGGGGATCTCACCTTTCGGCGGGGGAACTTCTCTTTGTATTTCCCGATCGGACTCATGATCGTGCTTTCCATCGTCGGAACCATCGTTTTGAATATCCTTTTCCGCCGATGAGAGAAACCGGGAGTTTGGTCGCTTCGCTCCGCGGGAGTGGGGAGTCGGGAGGCACTCGCTTCGCTCGTTTCGGGAGTCGGGACGCGCTCGGCTCGCTTTTCCTCGATGCGCTTCCGATGTGTTCGGGATGGAGTGATGAGGGATTCGGCGACTCCTTCTCGTTCGTCGGCGACGGAGGTTCCGGCTCGATGATCTTTCGCGGAGCCTCGGTTTGCTGACTTCCGAACTCGACTATGAATTGCCGGAGAGGCTCATCGCGCAAAAACCCGCCTCGCCCCGAGACTCGTCCCGCCTCATGGTCGTGGACGCGGAGGAAGGGAGCATCTCGCACCACACTTTCCGCGATCTCCCGGAGTCCCTCCTTCCCGGCGACGCGCTCGTCGTGAACGAGACGAAGGTCATCCCGGCTCGCCTCGAAGCGAAGCGTCCCGGCGGAGGCGCGGTCGAGCTTTTGTTTTTGAGGGAACTCGGCGGCGGAGGTTCATGGGAAGCACTCGCCCGCCCGAGCAAACGCATGAAGCCGGGGATGAAGCTCTCCGCGAACGGCACGGAACTCGAAGTCGGGGAGATGATCGGCGACGGAAGATGGGAGATAAAGGGGGGGGATATTCTCGCCACGCTCCACGAACTCGGGCATATGCCGCTTCCGCCGTATATCGAGGCGAACGATGAGGCCGAGGGGCTTTATCAAACCTTATATGCGAGAAACCCCGGCTCCGCCGCCGCCCCGACCGCCGGATTCCACTTCACCGAAGGCGTTCTCGACGGGGTTCGGGAGGCCGGAGCGGAGGTGGCGAAAGTCACGCTCCACGTCGGGACGGGAACCTTCACGCCCGTCCGCTCCGAGAAGCTCAAAGAACACCGGATGCACTCCGAGTATTATTCCGTTCCCGAGGATACGGCGCGAGTCGTCGAAGGCGCGAATCGGGTCGTCGGCGTCGGAACGACCGTCGCCCGGACGCTCGAAAGCCGGGCTGCGAGCGGAAAAGACGAAGGAGAGTCGGACATTTTCATATACCCCGGATACGAGTGGCGGGTTCTCGATGCGCTCGTGACGAACTTCCATTTGCCGCGCTCGACGCTCCTCGCGCTCGTGATGAGCTTCGGCGGGAAGGAACTCGTCCGGGAGGCTTATAAAGAGGCCGTCCGGGAGGAGTATCGTTTTTATTCTTTCGGGGATGCGATGCTCGTTTTGAACGGGGGAAGGCGCCGGGGGGGATCCGCTTCCGGCTTTCTTGCCCGCGACTCTGAAATTCGGGGGCGGGGGAGATGAGCGGGGCGGTTTCCATCGAGATAACTTCCCGCGATGGCGAGGCTCGGGCCGGGGTTCTTCATACGCCGCATGGTTCGGTGCCGACCCCGACATTCATGCCCGTCGGGACGAAGGGGACGGTGAAGGGGCTGACTCCGGGGGATCTCGAAAACATCGGGGCGGGGGTCGTCCTCGGGAACACGTACCATTTGTATTTCCGGCCCGGAGTGGAGATCGTGAAGGAGGCCGGAGGACTTCACGGGTTCTCGCGGTGGGGCGGGCCGATGCTCACGGACTCCGGTGGATACCAAGTTTTTTCGCTGGCGAAGACGCGGAAGATAAACGAGGAGGGGGTCGAGTTCGCGTCGGTTTACGATGGTTCGATCCACGCTTTCACCCCCGAGTTCACAACGCGCGTTCAAGAAGACCTCGGCGCGGATATCTCGATGGTTCTCGACGAATGCCCGCCCCCGAACGCGGAAAGGGAATATCACGAGGCTTCTTTGCGCCGGACGGCGCGGTGGGCGGAGCGATGCAAAGCGGCTCATACGAGGGAAAGCCAGTCGCTTTTCGGGATCGTTCAAGGTGGATTATTCCCCGACCTCCGGGAGGAAAGCCTTTCGCTGACGACGGACATCGGCTTCGACGGATATGCGGTCGGGGGGCTTTCGGTGGGGGAGTCGCGCGAGGAGATGCTCAGTATGCTCTCGCTCGTCTCCCCGAATTTGCCATCGGACAAGCCACGGTATTTCATGGGCATTGGCGACCCGGTGGGCATCCTCGAAGTTATCCGGCTCGGGGTGGATATGTTCGACTGCGTTCTCCCGACGCGATTGGCTCGCCACGGTTCCGTTCTCACGAAGGATGGGCGGATGAATTTGAAGAACGCGAGGTTCCGCCGGGATTTTTCTCCGCTCGACTCCGAGTGCGGGTGCGAGGCGTGTTCGGAGTATAGCCGAGCATATCTCTCGCATCTTGTCCGGGAGGACGAGCTTCTCGGGCATCGGATGCTCACGCATCACAACGTCCATTTCGTCACCGAGCTTTGCCGGGAGGCGCGGGAGCATATATCGGCGGGGGATTTTGAGGGGTGGATGGAGAATTTCAAGCGGCGTTTCTCGGGTGGGGAATGAGGTTTCATCGGACATTTTCGGTTGTGGGTAAAATGTGGATCATGAGCCAATCGCGTATACCGGAAAACGAGATCACGCCTCGCGGCGAGGAGGTATACGAGCGCGAGATACGTCCGAAGCTCGGCTCCGAACACAAAGGAAAGTTCGTGGTCGTGGATGTCGAGAGCGGGGACTACGAGGTTTCCGAGCGCATGGAAGGGAGGCGGCCGGGCGCGAGATCCTTTATTTTGCGTGTGGGGCCGGACGGCGCTTCCCGACCCGCGTACCGCATCGCCCGCGCGTCGCATCGGCTTCGGTTTTCGTGGAATCGAAATCACTCCGATGTCGAAAAGGTAAAGCTCCACGCCTGTAGCCTGAAACCCAAATAAGCTAGAATGACGGGCGGTTTATGAATAGTTTGCGGAACAACCTCATCATTCTCGGGCTTGTGGTCGTGCTTCTCGGGGCGGCGGCGTATTTGATCTTCCTGCGCCAGCCCGTCTCCGAGGCGACGCAACTCGGCCTCGACCTCGAAGGCGGGGTTCGCGTTCAGATGGAAGGGTTCCGGGAGGACGGGGGCGAGGTCACGACCGAGGAGATGGAGCGGGCCATCGAGGTCATCCGCGACCGGGTGGACAGTTTGGGGGTCACGGAGCCGGAGATACGGCAGCAAGGCGCCGATCAAGCCCTCGTTGACATCCCCGGCCTGACCGACACCGAGCAGGCCGTCGAGGTGATCGGGCGGACGGCGCAGTTGTATTTTTATGAGGTCGTCACCATTGACCAGGAACAGGCCGCCGGGCCGGAGGAGGCCGAGGAGGTTCGGGAGGAGCTTCGCGAAGATTTGCGAGGCGACAGTGACTTCGAGGAGGGCGAGACGCAAATCCTCTTCGGGGAACAACGGGACCCGGGGATCGAAGGCATCCTCGTCACCGGGTACATCGTGAGCGAAGAGCCGGACATGACGGGAGAGGCGTTGAATAACGCCATCCTCACCCGCGACGAGACGGGGCGGCTCGGGGTTCAAATGGATCTCACGAATCAAGGCGGGCAGCAATTCCTCGACCTTTCGCGTGAGATCTCCCAAAACGCGCTCGCTTCCGGGCAGCCGGACTCGGGGCAACTCGCGATCGTCCTCGATGAGGAGGTGGTGAGCGCGCCCGTGGTGAGTCAGCCGATATCCGGCGGGCAGGTCATCATCGAGAACCGGAGCAATCCGCAAGGGCTGCCGCAAGACGAGGCCGAGGAACTCGAAGTCGTGCTTCAAACCGGCGCGCTTCCCGTGAACATGGAGATACTTTCGACGCAGACCATCGGGCCGACGCTCGGGGCGGACTCGCTTCGGAGCGGGCTGACGGCGGCGGCGGTCGGTTTCGGTCTCGTTCTTCTTTTCCTCCTCTTCATTTATCGGGCGCTCGGGGTCGTCGCCGCGCTCGCGCTTGGGATATATGCCGTCCTTCTTTGGGGGCTTGTCGTCGCGATCCCGGTCACGATGACGCTGCCGGGGATCGCGGGCATCGTGCTTTCCATCGGGGTGGTGGTGGACGCGAACATCGTCATCTTCGAGAGGGTGAAGGAGGAGGTTCGGAAGGGTAAAACACCTCGAACCGCCGTGAGGCTCGGCTATGAAAAAGGCTTCCGGGCGATTTTGGACGGGAACGCGACGACGCTCATCACGGCGTTCATCCTCTTCGCTCTGGCGAGCGCGCAGGTTCGGGGCTTCGCGGTGCTTCTCGCGCTCGGGGTCGGACTCTCGATGCTGACGGCGGTGGTCGTTACGAGGGCGCTCCTCGGGGTCGTCGCCAGTCGCAATTTCCAGCTTTCCCCCGCCATGATGGGCGTCTCGAAAAAGAGCATCGCCTCGGCGCAGCGGGAGGTGAAATAAATGATCGCGAGGATTCAAAACATAGACTTCGTGGGGAAGTGGAAAACGTGGTTCACTTTCTCCGGGATTTTCCTCGCGGTGGGATTGGTTACGATAGCTCTCGGGAACTTGAATTTCGGCTTGGATTTCCAGGGAGGGTCGCAGTTCACGGCGACGAACGCGCAAAATCAGATAAGCGAGGGCGAGCTTCGAGAAGCCCTTCCGCCGGACATCCGCCAGGACGCACAAATTCAAAGCCTCGGCCAAAACGGCTTCGACGTGCGAACCCCGGTGGTCAGCGAAGGGGAAGCGTCCGATATCCGGGACGCGATGTCCGGTGCTCTCGAGGCGGAGATAAGCGCGACGAGCATCAGCCCGAGCTTCGGGGAGCAGATCCGGAACGACGCGCTCGGGGCGGTGGCGGCCTCTCTCCTCGTCATCATCCTCTTCATAACGCTTCGCTACGAGTTCATCTTCGCGCTGGCGGCGATGGCGGCGCTCACCCACGACATCGTGGTGACGGTCGGCATTTACGCCATCGTCGGACGGGAGGTGAGCCTCGTCACGGTGGTCGCGGTTTTGACCATCCTCGGGTATTCGGTGTATGACACGATCATAGTTTTCGACCGCATCCGGGAGAACACGCCGGAGGTCGGATACAACCGAAGGCGCTTCAACGAGATGGTCAACCAGTCCATCCGGCAAGTCGTGAGGCGCTCGATATACACGACCATCTCGACCCTCATACCGGTGACCGCACTCCTCATATTCGGCGTGTCCACCCTCGCCGACTTCGCCTTCGCGCTCCTCGTCGGGATCGCGGCGGGCGCGTATTCCTCGATCTTCATCGCCTCACCCGTCCTCGCGCTCCTCAAAACGTGGCAGTCGAAGCGGGCGAAGGCCGCCGAGGAGAGGGAGAGAACGTCGGAGACGGCTTCATAATCGAAGTTCGCCGAAGTTCTTCGGCGGCGTGAATCGCCTCGACTCCGTTCCATGTATTAATATCGCCGGAGCCGCCATCCGGATCGAGACGAGCGAAAGGTTTCATTGAGGGAACTTACGAAGGAATTTCTCGACGTGCTTTACGCCGTCCTCCCGGTGACGGCGGTGATCGTGATTTTGCAGATCGCCTTGATCCGGATGCCGCTCGCCGACTTCATCCAGTTCCTCCTCGCCGCCGCGATGACGATAGTCGGTCTCGCTCTCTTCCTTTTC
>Ga0136627_1000199_pt1 | contig 20460 bp, 24 predicted proteins | sample AntDrymUQ4892206_2_FD_104652 | JGI IMG/M metagenome (GOLD analysis project Ga0136627, IMG submission 104652) | Polar desert sand microbial communities from Dry Valleys, Antarctica - metaG UQ489 (22.06) | ecosystem: Environmental > Terrestrial > Soil > Desert | place: Antarctica: Dry Valley... | reverse complement strand
TGCGTCGGCTACCAGTCGCAGACCGAGTACCGCCAGGCGATCGACGGCGTGATCGACTTCCTCTCCGGGCGCTATCGCCAGATCGAGCGCGACCTGGAGGTTCGCATGCGGGCCGCGAGCGCGGCCGAGGAATACGAGCAGGCGGCGCTGGAGCGCAACCGCCTGAGGGCCGTCAAGAGCCTGCTGGAGCGTCAGCGCGTCGCCAACGAGTCGGTCGGCACGCTCGACGCGATCGCGATCGCCACGGACGGCACCGATGCCAATGCCCAGGTCTTCCAGGTCCGCGACGGCGTGCTCTCAGACCGCCAGTCCTTCTATCTCGCCAACGAGGCCGGCCGCGAGCGCGGCGAGGTCGCGGTCGAGTTCATCCTGCAGTACTACGAGGCGACGATGGCGATTCCGGCACAGGTCATCGTCCAGCTCGACGTGCCGGACAGCGCGGCGCTGGGCGAGGCGCTCGCGACCCGGCGCGGTGCGCGGGTCGAGGTGCGCGCCGCCGAGCGCGGCGACAAGCGGCGCATCCTCGAGCTCGCCGAGCGCAACGCCAGGCTCGCCCTCGACCAGGAGCGCCTGCGCGACGAGCGTCGCCGCCAGCAGCGCGTCGAGGCGCTCGACGGACTGCAGGCCGCGCTGGACATGGACGCGCTGCCGCTGCGCATCGAGTGCTTCGACATCTCCAACCTCATGGGCACGAACACGGTCGCGTCGATGGTCGTCTTCGAGGCCGGGGCGCCGAAGAAGTCCGACTACCGGCGCTTCAACATCCGCACGACCCAAGAGGGCGTCCCCGACGACTTCGCGGCGATGGCCGAGGTCCTCGGGCGCCGCCTTGCGCGCTGGGAGACCGAGCAGGACCTCAGCCCCAACGACCCCAAGCGCAACGAGTCCTTCGCGACGCTGCCGAGCCTGATCGTCATCGACGGCGGCCCCGGCCAGCTGTCGGCCGGGATCGCGGCGCTGGCGGGATTCGTCGAGCGGGGCGTCACGGTCATCAGCCTCGCCAAGCGCGTCGAGGAGGTCTTCCGGCCGGGGCACCGGGCGCCGCTGGTGCTGGCGCACGACACCCCCGAGCTGCAGCTGCTGCAGCGCGTGCGCGACGAGGCCCATCGCTTCGCAATCACCCATCACCGGGTGCGCCGCGACCGCGAGATGACCGAGTCGGCGCTGGACGGCCTGCCCGGCGTCGGGCCGAAGCGCAAGCGCGCGCTGCTGGCGCACTTCGGGTCGCCGGACAGCGTGCTCGCCGCGTCGCGCGAGGCGCTGGAGGCGGTGCCCGGGTTGCCGTCGAAGATCGCGCGGGACGTCTACGCATATCTGCATCGCACATCCGGTTGACCGGAGGCCGGAGTCCCCTCCACACCTGGGACATGGTGGCGACGCCACCGGAGACTCACAGTCAGAATCCGCGACGCGGACATCGTGGACCAGCCCACATCGACATCCAGCCTCGAGGACCTCGTCGTCATCACCGGCTTCTCGGGTGCCGGGAAGTCCACGGCAATGAACGTCTTCGAGGACACGGGCTACTTCTGCGTGGACAACCTGCCTCCCGAGATGATCGGAAGCCTCGTCGAGCTGTTCGTCCACGAGGGCTCCAAGGTCGAGCGCGCGGCGATCGTCTCCGACGTTCGCGGCGGCGATCTGTTCGGTGGCCTCGGCGCCGTGCTCGACGAGCTCGTGGCGCGCGGGGTCAAGCATCACGTGCTGTTCCTCGACGCCGACGAGGAGACGCTGCTGGGCCGCTACAAGGAGACCCGCCGGCGCCATCCGCTGAGCCCGACCGGCTCGGTCGCACAGGGCATCGCCACCGAGCGCCGGGCGCTGACGCCGTTTCGGGCGCGCGCCGACCTCGTCCTCGACACAAGCGGGATCAGCGCGGCGACGCTGCGCCGGCGCGTGATCGACGAGTTCCTGCCGCGCCAGTCACGTGCGAAGCTCGCTCTGACGTTCACGTCCTTCGGACACAAGCACGGGTTGCCGCGCGATGCCGATACGGTCATCGATGTGCGCTTCCTGCCCAACCCGCACTGGGAGCCCGCACTGCGCCCGCTGACCGGCTTCGACCCGCAGGTCGTCGAGCACATCGACAAGGGAGGCACGTTGCAGGCGTTCTACGAGCGGTTGGATCCGCTGCTGGACTTCCTGATCCCCGAGTACGTCGCGGAGGGAAAGTCCCACCTCGGGATCGCGATCGGCTGCACCGGCGGGCGCCACCGCTCGGTGGCGGTCGCCGAGGCGCTGGCCGCCCGCTACCGCGCCCGCGCCGACGTCGAGGTCGAGGTTGCGCATCGCGACGTGGGGCGGCTCGCGCGATGATCGTGCACATCGCCTTCGAAGTCACCGATCTCGCGCGCTCGGCGCGCTTCTACGACGCGATCTTCACCTCGCTGGGCTGCAGGCGCATGTTCGAGAGCACCGCCGCGATCGCCTACGGCCGCGATCACGAGCAGTTCTGGATCGTCGCGCGCGGGCGTGCGCCGGCACCCGGCTACGGGCATGTGGCGCTTGCCGCGGCCGGCCGCGCGGCGGTCAACGGCGCCTACGCCGCGGGCCTGGAGAACGGCGGCAGCGAGGACGGCGCGCCGGGCCCCAGGCCGCAGTACGGCAAGTCGTACTACGCCGGATACCTGCGCGATCCGGACGGCCTGCGGGTCGAGCTCGTGGCCGGCGCGCGGTGACCGGCGACCCACCGCCGGCGCCGCTCCCCCCGCGCCTGATCGCGATCGCGTACGTCATGGCCCTCCTCTGCGCCGTCGCGCCCCTGGTCGTCCTCGGCGCGGGATTCGCGGGCGCGTTGCTGTTCACGCGCGGGGAGCGCGGCGCCGGCGCCGGCGTGATCGCGGTCGCAGTCGCGAGCGCCGCGCTCGGGATCGCGCTGCGACTCTGACACACGGTCCAGGCGCGCCCGCCGATCGTTGTACGTCCGGGCCATAGACGTGGCGCGATCTTTGTAGCTGATGTGGTTCGTGCTCGACCTGCTGCGCGGGCGCCAGGTGACGGCGATCGGCGCCGCCACGGCGATCATCGTCGGCTGCGTGGCGATCACGCCGGCGGGCGGCTTCATCAGCCCCGGCTGGGCGATCGCGCTCGGCGCCCTGGCGGCGCTGCCGAGCTATGGGGTGATCGTCTGGCGCGCGCGGACGCACGTCGACGAGACGCTCGACGTCCTCGCGGCGCACGGCATCGCGGGCCTGACCGGCATCGTCTTCATCGGCTTCGTCGCGCAGATGTCGTGGAACGGCACATCCGACGGGCTGCTCTACGGCGACGCGGCGCAGCTCGGTTCCCAACTGCTCGCGGCATTGGCCGCGCCGGTCTATGCCTTCGGTGCGACGTATACGCTGCTGAGGATCATCGGCCGGTTCATGGCCCTGCGCGGACCCGACCGCGACGAGGCGGTCGGCATGGACATCGTCCACCACGGCGAGGAGGCCTACCTGCGGGGCGATGGAGCGATCCTCATCAAGCCGGAGGGCAGCGTGGAGGACGCGCTGCGGGTTGCCGGCCCGGTGTAGTCCGGCGGTGTACGGTGCGTCTCCTGATCCACGAGGGCCATGAGGTGACCGCATGAAGATGGTGATGGCGTACATCCGCCACGAGGCGTTCGAGCCGATCCGCGCCGACCTGCTCTCGAAGGGCTTTCCGTCGCTGTCGGTCAGCGAGGTCAAGGGCTCGGGACGTCAGAAGGGGATCACGGAGCGCTACCGGGGCGCCGAGCTCACGAACTACCTGCGCCCGAAGGTCAAGATCGAGTGCGTCGTCGCCGCCGGCGACGTGCGCCTGGTCGTCGACACGGTCCTCGTGCACGCGCGCACCGGCGGGGTGGGCGATGGCAAGGTCTTCGTCCTGCCGGTCGAGGAGGCCTACCGCGTGCGAACCGGCGAGGCGGGCGAGGAGATCCTCCAGGCGCATCCGGGCGTCGAGCAGGAGTAGGCCGCACACGCGATTCCCAGGCAATTCGTACGCGGCTCTTACGCGCGGCTGGGACCTTGCATGGCGTAGCACGACCTGCCACCGAATCGAAAGGCCTTCATGAGCTCACGCAGGATCGCGGCCGTCGCCGTCTGCGGCGTGCTGCTTGTGGGCGGCGCCGGCGTCGCGGTCGCCGCGGTGACCAAGAACGACCGAGAGCAGGCGATCATCGACGACGCCGCCATGCGCCTCGACGTCACGCCCGAGAAGCTGAGCGAGGCGCTGTCGGCCGCGCGCGACGCCCAGCTCGACAAGGCGGTCAAGCACGGTGAGCTCACCCAGAAGCAGGCCGACGCGATCAAGGCGCGTCGCAAGCAGTCCGGGCGCGTCCTCGGCGGCGGCGGACCCGGCGGCCGCCGCGGCCCCCACGGCCCCCGACACCGCGGCGGACCCGGGCCCCGCGGCGCGCTCGGCGCGGATCTCGCCAAGGCGCTGGGCATCACCGAGGCCAAGCTGCATGAGCAGCTTCGTGCCGGCAAGAGCGTGGCCGACATCGCCAAGGCCGAGAACACGTCGCTGGCCACGGTGAAGTCCGCGGTCAAGGCGGCAGCCAAGGCCCGCGCCGACAAGGCCGTCAAGGACGGCGACATCACGCAGGCGCACGCCGACCGCATGCTCGAGCATTTCGACGAGGCGTTCGATCGCCTCGGCGAGCGTCGCGGGCGTCACCGGGGCGGCCCGCCGCACCCCCGTCCCGCCGACCCCGATGCCAAGCCGGGAGCGTTCCGGCCCGATCCGGCCGACCCGGCCGACGTGCAGCCGGCGGGAGATGCGGTCACGTCCTGATCGACCATCGCCGGGCGGCCTTCGGCCTGCCGGCGACCAGGCCGTGCGGCCGGGGCCGTAGTCTTCGCCTGATGGCCGCCGCACCCGAGTCTCCGTCCCCGATCGCCGGCCCGCGCGGCGGCGTCGACCTCGGCGGCACGAAGATCCAGACCGTCGTCGTCGACGAGCACCACGAGGTGCTCGGCCAGGCGCGCCGGCCCACCCCGACGAGCGGCGATCCCCTCGGTGTGGCCACCGAGCTCGCCGCGTGCATGCGCGACGCGGCGCAGGACGCGGGTGTCGCGACGTCTGAGCTCGCGCACGTGGGCGTCGGCTCACCGGGGTCGATCGACGCCCGCGCGGGCACCGTGTCGAGCGCGAGCAACCTGCCGGGCTGGGCGGACCTGACCTACGAGCTGGGCCCCGTCCTCGCCGAGGAGCTCGGCGCCGCCGTGGCCCTGGGCAACGACGTCCAGGTTGCGACCGACGCCGAGGTGCGGCTCGGTGCCGGACGCGGTTACCGGTCGGTCCTGGGCGTGTTCTGGGGAACGGGCGTCGGCGGCGGCATCGTGCTCGACGGGCAGGCCTGGCACGGCCAGGGCGGTGCGGGCGAGATCGGCCACGTCTGCGTCCAGATGCACGACGGCCTGCGCTGCCCCTGCGGGCGCCGGGGCTGCATGGAGGCCTATGCCGGCCGCGGCGCGATGGAGCGCCGCGCGCGCGAGCTGCACGGTGAGGGCGCGGAGACGAAGCTCCTGAAGATCGTCCGCAAGCGCAAGCGCGACCGGATGACCAGCGGCGTCTGGGCGAAGGCGCTCAAGCACGACGATCCGCTCGCGCAGCGGCTGATTCGCGACGCCGTGACGGCGCTGGGCGCCGGTGTCGCCTCGGTCGTCAACGTCCTCGACATCGAGGTCGTGATCCTCGGCGGTGGCCTCGGCGTGCGTCTCGGCGAGCCCTACGCCGAGCGGATCGCGGCGGCGATGGCGCCCCACCTCTTCAACGACGACCGCCCGCCGCCGGTGCGCGTCGCGGAGCTCGGCGATCTCGGTGGCGCGATCGGCGCGAGCCTGCTGACCCCGCACGCTCGCGCGTAGGTCAGTCTGCGGCAGCGGCCTGCGCGGCCTTGAGCTCCTCGTCGGGCACGAGCGCGAAGCCGAGCAGGTGCAGCGCATCGGGGTCCGTCTCGATGCCCAACGCGCCAAGCTCTGCGGCGATCCGCTCCCATGCCTGCCTGCGCACGCCGCTCGGCGGCTGGCGCAGGCGCAGCGACATCTGAACCGACAGCTCGAGCGCGCCGAGCTTGGAGCGCTCGATCCGCACGCTCGTCGAGGCGGGCTCGGGATCAAGTACCCGCTCGCCGGTATCGGTCGTCGCGAAGAGCCGCAGGTTCACCGTCGCGAAGTCGGTGTCGGCGTCGCTGTCGCTGCTCAGCGACGCGACCGCGCCGATGTTGCGTGCGCGCGTCGCCTGGATGGGTTGGTCGCCGGACATAGAGACAACGCTACGCAACCGCGCGCACGATTGCCGTGCGCCGAGCGCGGTCCAGACAGACCCACTAGATTTCAGCCATCCGCGCGAGAGGGGGGAGCAGTTCGCCCGCGCGCCGCAGCGACTTCGCGAATCCCGAGGAAGGACGTATCGAGTATGCCCGTACGCGTTGGAATCAACGGCTTTGGCCGTATCGGCCGTAACGTGTTCCGCGCCGCTCACGCGGCCGGCGCCGACATCGAATGGGTCGCCCTCAACGACCTGACGGATAACGCGACACTGGCGCACCTGCTGCGCTACGACTCGATCCTCGGCCCCTACCCTGGCAGCGTCGAGCTGTCGGAGAACGGCCTGATGGTCGACGGCAAGGAGATCATCGTTATGGCCGAGCGCGACCCGGGCGACCTCGGATGGGGCGATCTCGGGGTCGACGTCGTGCTCGAGTCCACCGGCCTCTTCACGAAGCGGGCCGGTGCCGCGAAGCACCTGGATGCCGGCGCGAAGAAGGTCATCGTCTCCGCTCCCGCGACCGACGAGGACATCACCGTCGTGCTCGGCGTGAACTTCGACCGCTACGACAAGAACTCTCACGACGTGATCTCCAACGCGTCCTGCACGACGAACTGCCTGGCGCCGTTCGCCAAGGTCATCCACGAGGCCGTCGGCATCCAGCACGGCCTGATGACGACGATCCATGCCTACACCGCCGACCAGAATCTGCAGGACGGGCCGCACGGCGACCTGCGCCGCGCCCGCGCCGCCGCGATCAACCTCGTGCCGACGTCGACCGGGGCCGCGAAGGCCGTCGGCCTTGTCCTGCCTGAGCTCAACGGCCGCCTGCACGGCTTCGCCGTCCGCGCCCCGGTCCCGACGGGATCGATGGTCGACCTGACGTTCGTCGCCCAGCGCGAGACGACCGTCGAGGAGATCAACGCCGCGTTCTCGGCGGCCGCCTCGGGACCGCTTCAGGGGATCCTGCAGTACACCGAGGACCCGATCGTCTCCGGCGACATCGCAGGCAACCCGCACTCCTCGATCGTCGACGGCCTGCTGACGAGCGTGATGCAGGGAACGCTGGTGAAGGTCGTCAGCTGGTACGACAACGAATGGGGCTATTCCAACCGCTGCGTGGACGTCCTGCAGCAGGTTCTCTGACGGTGCGGACGCTCGACGATCTCGGCGACGTCAGCGGCCTGCGCGGCCTCGTGCGCGTGGACTTCAACGTGCCGCTGTCCGACGGCGAGGTCGCCGACGACGCGCGCATCCGCGCCGCGCTGCCGACGATCGAGGAGTTGCGCGGCGCCGGAGCGAGGCTGCTGCTGGTCTCGCACCTCGGGCGCCCGAAGGAGCGCGAGGAGCAGTTCTCCCTGCGACCCGTCGCCGAGCACCTCGCCGGCCTGCTGGGCACCGAGGTCGCGCTGGCGCCCGACCTGGACTCGGTGCCCGACGGCGACGTCGTCATGCTCGAGAACATCCGCTACGAGCCTGGCGAGACGGCCAACGACCCCGACCTGTCGGCGCGCCTCGGCGCGCTGGCGGACTTCTATGTCAACGACGCGTTCGGTGCCGCGCACCGGGCGCACGCCTCGACCGTCGGCGTCGTCGAGCACGTCGAGCGCTCGGCCGCGGGGCGGCTGTTCCAGCGCGAGGTGCAGACGCTCGCGGGGATCCTGGCCGATCCCCAGCGCCCGCTCGTGGCGATCGTCGGCGGCGCCAAGGTGACCGACAAGATCGGCGTCATCGACGCCTTCCTGGAGGTCGCCGACACGATCCTCATCGGTGGCGCGATGAGCTACCCGTTCTTTGCGTCCCAGGGCCACGACGTCGGTGGCTCGCTCTGCGAGGCGGAGGGCGTCGAGCCCGCCGCGCGTGCCCTGAAGCAGGGCGCCGGCAAGCTGCGACTGCCGGTCGACCAGGTGCTGGGGGCGGAGTTCTCCGCCGACACCGAGCCGATCGCCTGCGACGAGATCGACGTGCCCGACGGCCTGATGGGCCTCGACATCGGCCCGCGGACCGCCGAGCTCTACGCCGCGGAGATCGCGTCGGCGGGCACGGTGTTCTGGAACGGCCCGATGGGCGCCTTCGAGCTGGCGCCGTTCGCGAGCGGCACGCGCGCGGTCGCCGAGGCCGTCGCGGCATCAGACGCCGTCACGGTCGTCGGCGGTGGCGACTCCGCCGCCGCGGTCGCGCAGTTCGGCCTCGACGAGCAGATCACGCACATGTCGACGGGCGGCGGCGCCTCGCTGCAATTGCTCGAAGGCAGGGCGCTGCCCGGACTGGAGGTGCTCTCCTGATGGCTCGCACGCCGTTCATCGCCGGCAACTGGAAGATGCACAAGACCGTCGCCGACGCCGAGGACCACATCCAGGCGCTGCTGCCGCGCGTCTCGTCGATCGATGGCGTCGACGTCGCGATCTGCGTCCCGTTCACCGACCTGCAGGCGATGGTCGACTCCACGCGCGGCTCGCGCGTCGAGGTGTTCGCCCAGAACATGCACGAGGCCGAGAAGGGCGCATTCACCGGCGAGATCACGGCGGCGATGCTGACCGAGATCGACGTCCACGGCGTCGTGCTCGGGCACTCCGAGCGCCGCGAGTACTTCAACGAGACCGACCGGGCGCTGTCGCACAAGCTCGTCAGCGCGCTGGACGCCGGTCTGCATCCGATCCTCTGCGTCGGTGAGACCGAGCAGGAGCGCGAGCGTGGCGACACCGAGCGCAAGCTGCGCCATCAGGTCCAGGAGGGCCTGGAGCGCCTGACGTCCGAGCAGATCGCGCAGATCACGATCGCCTACGAGCCGATCTGGGCGATCGGCAGCGGCAAGGTCGCCACGCCCGACCAGGCGCAGGAGGCGATCGCCTTCGTCCGCGCGCTGGTCGCGGACAAGGCGCCGGACGCGGCCGAGGTCGTGCGCGTGCTCTACGGCGGCTCGGTGAACGCCGCCAACGCGCAGGAGCTGCTCGCCCTGCCGGACATCGACGGCGCGCTGGTCGGCGGCGCCTCGCTGGAGGCGGAGACGTTCGCGCAGATCGTCGCCGCGGCGACCACGGGGTGATCGACGCACCCGGCCTGCCCGCGGTCTGCATCGTCGTCCTCGATGGCTGGGGCCTGGCGCCGGCGGGTCCGGGAAACGCCGTCTCGCTCGCCGCCACCCCGGTCTTCGACGGGCTGTGGGAGCGCTATCCGCACACGACGCTGACGGCGTGCGGGCCGGCGGTCGGCCTGCCCGAGGGGCAGATGGGCAACTCCGAGGTCGGCCACCTCAACCTCGGCGCGGGTGCGATCGTCAAGCAGGATCTGACGCTCATCGACGAGGTGGCGCTGGTGCCGGACTTCGGGGGCAACGAGGTCCTGCTCGCGGCGATGCGCGGGGCGGCGCGCGTGCATCTCGTCGGCCTCGTCTCCGACGGCGGCGTGCATGCGAGCATCGAGCATCTCGGCCAGCTGATCGAGATGGCGTCGGGCGCGGGCGTCGAGGACCTCGTCGTCCAGGCGATCACCGATGGCCGCGACACGCTGCCGACGGCCGGAGCCGGATACGTGGAGACCGTCGAGGATTGGTGCTCGGCGGCGGGCAACGCGCGCGTGGCGAGCGTCATCGGGCGCTACTACGCGATGGATCGCGACAACCGCTGGGAGCGCGTGCAGCTCGCCTATGACCTGTTCGTCCACGGTGAGGGCGCGTACGCGATGCCGTCGGCCTCCGGCGCGCTCGCGGAGGCCTACGCCCGCGGGGAGACCGACGAGTTCGTCGCCGCGACCCGCGTCGGCGCGGAGGGTGCGATCCGGCCCGGCGACAGCGTGATCGCGTTCAACTTCCGCCCCGATCGGATGCGCGAGCTGAGCGGCGCCCTCGCCGCGGCGCAGTGCCCCGGGATCGACCGCCGCGGCGTCGCGCCCGTGCGGCGCTACACGACGCTCACCGACTACGGCGACGCCGCCGGCGAGCACCCGGTCGCGTTCGCCTCCCAGCGCCCGACGGTCACGTTGCCAAGCATCGTCGCGGACGCCGGCGGGCGCCAGCTGCACGTCGCCGAGACCGAGAAGTACCCGCACGTGACGTACTTCTTCGGCGGTGGCCGCGAGCAACCGCAGGAGGGCGAGCGGCGCGAGCTCGTGGCGTCGCCGCGCGACGTGCCGACCTATGACCACAAACCGCAGATGAGCGCGCGCGAGGCGACCGACGCCTTCGTGGCCGCGTGGCGGGAGGAGGACTTTCGCTTCGGGCTGATCAACCTCGCCAACCCGGACATGGTCGGTCACACCGGCGTGATCGAGGCCGCCGTGCGGGCGATCGAGACGGTGGACGGGTGCCTGGCGCGGATCGTCGACGCCGTGCACAGCCGCGGCGGCGCGTGCATCGTGACCGCCGACCACGGCAACGCCGACCACATGCTCGAGCCTGACGGCTCGCCGAACACCGCGCACTCGCTGAACCCGGTGCCGTTCGTCGTCACCGTCGACGGTGCCACGCTGGACGCGGCCGGGGGCATCCTCGCCGACGCCGCGCCGACGGCGCTGCGCCTGCTGGGCATCGCGCAGCCGCCCGAGATGACGGGCCGCTGCCTGATCGTCGAGTGAGGACCGCATGACGGTCCTGGCGGCCGCCGCCGCGGTGTTCCTCGGCGCCGGGCTGCAGTCGGCGACCGGCTTCGGCTTCGCGCTCGTGTCGGCGCCGATCCTGTTCGCGCTGCTCGGCCCGCAGGAGGCCGTCAGCGCCGGCGCGCTGCTGGGCATCGAGCTCAGCGCGCTGACGCTGGCGACGGAGCGGCGCATTCCCAACGTCCTGCGCGGCGAGGCGCTCGCCCTCGTCGCATGGTCGCTGCCGGGACTGGCGCTCGGCGTGCTGGCACTGCGCGAGCTGCCCGACGACGTCCTGTCGGCGCTGGTCGCCGCCGGGGTGATCGCGGCGCTCGTCCTGCGCCTGCGGGTGCGCACCCGCAAGCGGACGGGAGGCGTGGCGTCGTTCAGACCCTTGCGCACGGCGGCTGCCGGCGTGAGCTCGGGTGCGCTCAGCACGTCCACCTCGCTGAGCGGGCCGCCACTCGTGCTGCTGCTGCTCGCGCGCGGGGTCTCGCCGTCGCAGCTGCGCGACACGCTCGCGGCGGTGTTCGTCACGCTGTCGGCGCTCACCGTCGCCGCGCTGGCGATCGCCGCGACGTTCGCGGTGCCGGCCGGCGTCGGCGCGCTGCTCGCGGCAGGGATCGCGGGGCAGGTCCTCGGCCGGCGCGGTTTCGCGCTGCTCGGCGGCGACCGCCACGAGAACGCGGTGCTCGCCGTGCTCGCGGTGACGGCGGTCGTTGCGCTGGCTTCGAGCGTGTTGTAGGGGGCTCAGCCTCGGGTGCGGCGCCTGCGCTTCAGCTGAGCGAGCATGCCCTTGGCGCCGACCTTGTCAACCGGTGCGGACTCCGGCGTCTTGGCGCCCCAGCCGTCGAACTCCGCCTGCCCGTGATCGCGGCCGTGGGCGGTCATCCGCGTCACCCACTCATCCAGCGCGGCCGGGGACAGCGTCATCGGCGTCGTGGTCCCGATCACCATCCAGCGCCGGCCGCCGTCCTGCTCGTCGCGCGCGCCGCCCTGGAACTCGTAGTCGGTCACGCTGCGCAGGTGACGCAGCAGCGCGCGGACCTCGTCCTCGCCCTTGGCGGTGTACTCGAAGTCCAGCTGCAGCGGCGTCTGCTCGTCGACGCCGCGCGCGGTCAGCGCGGCCCACGACTTCGGGTTGACCTCCAGGTGCGCCTGCAGCAGCCGCTCGAACCTATCCGGGCTCGCCTCCATGCGGCCCAGACTATTGGTGCAGATCGGGGACCCGCTCGCGGACCCATGCCCGCATCGGGCCCACCGAGGCGGGGTCGATCTGATGCGCGCCGCCGTGCTCGCGGTAGTCGACCCGTGTCCTGCGAGGCGCGTCGAGCACGGGAACGAGGTCGGCCTCGTCGGCGCCGCGGCTGTGCAGCAGCACGAGCGCTCCCTCGGGCGCGTCCGCGCTCTCGCGAACGAGGTGTGCGAGCGGCTCGGCGCTCACCTTCGTGCCCGCGAGCAGATCGGCGAAACGCCGACGGTATCGTTGTTCATGCAACCAGAATGTTCTATCGTGGGGTCCATGGCGACGATGTCCAGCCTAGGCGAGTCCCACCTGCTGAGCCCGCTGGAGCTGCGCGCCTGGCGCGGCATGCTCCGCGTCCACGCCGTCCTCGCCAAGGCCCTCGACGCGCAGCTGGAGGAGGCGCACGGACTGCAGCTGAGCTCCTACGAGGTCCTGATGTACCTGGCCGATGCCGAGCACGAGCGGATGCGCATGTGCGACCTGGCCTCGTCGATCCTGCTCAGCCGCAGCGGGCTGACGCGGCTCGTCGATCGACTCGCCCGCGAGGGCCTGATCGAGCGCGTGGCCTGCGACGCCGACGCCCGTGGCCAGTTCGCCAAGCTCACCCCAGCGGGTCGCGAGAAGCTCGCCGCCGCCAGGGTCACCCACCTCGCCGGCGTGCGCGCGCTGTTCCTCGAGCGCTTCAGCCCCGAGGAGCTTGAGCTGCTTGGCGGCGCCTGGGACCGCGTGATCGACGGTGCGGGTTATTCTTGCTGCAAGACCTGATGCGGCGTAGCTCGTAGGCTGCGGGGCGCATGAGCGCCCTGCAGATCCTGCACCGCGACCCCGGCTCGCAGGCGCGGGCCGGGGTCCTGCGCACCGCGCACGGCAGCGTGCGCACGCCGGCCTTCGTGCCGCTGGCGACGAAGGGGACCGTCAAGACACTGGAGCCGAGGGAGGTCGCCGCGCTCGGTTACGACATGGTTCTCGGCAACACCTTCCACCTCTTCCTTGATCCAGGCCCCGAGCTCGTCGAGGCGTTCGGCGGCCTGCACGAGTTCATGGCCTGGCGCTCGCCGATCATCACCGACTCCGGCGGCTTTCAGGTCTTCTCGATGGGTCACGGCACGGTCGCCGACGAGATCAAGGGCCGTGCCCCCAGCGGCGCGAACCGCCTCGGGCGCGTGCTGTCGATCGAGGAGGAGGGTGTGCGCTTTCGCTCCTACGTCAACGGCGAGGAGCGCTTCATGGGACCCGAGACCTCCATGCAGGTGCAGGCGGCGCTCGGATCGGACCTGGCGCTGGTCTTCGACGAGTGCACGCCGCTGAACGTCGACCGCGACTACACGGCGCGCTCCACGGAGCGGACGCATCGCTGGCTGGATCGCTGCCTCGCCTGGCACGACGAGCACGGCTCCGCCGACCAGCTCGTCTACGGCATCGTGCAGGGCGGCGTCCACGAGGATCTGCGGATCGCGTCGGCACAGGAGGTCTCCGCACGGCCGGTCGACGGGATCGCGATCGGCGGTTCGCTGGGCGCCGAAAAGCCGCAGATGTACGAGGTGGTGCGGTGGGCGATCTGTGGGATCGACGACGTCCGCCCGCGACACCTGCTCGGCATCGGCGACGTCGACGACCTCATCCAGGGCGTGCAGCTCGGCATCGACACGTTCGACTGCGCGATGCCCACGCGGTTGGGGCGCCATGGCGTCGCGTTGATCGCCGATCCCGAGCATCGCTGGCGCGTCGATCTCACCGCCGCGCGGTGGAAGCGCTCACGGGAGCCGATCATGCCGGGCTGCCCCTGCCCGGCCTGCGAGGCGGGGTACACGCGCGGCTACCTGCGCTACCTCTTGGGCCAGCGTGAGCTGACGGCGATGCGCCTGCTCACCGTCCACAACCTGGCGTTCATCGCGCGTCTGATGGCCGATCTGCGGGGCGCGATCGCGGCCGGGACGCTCGGCGAGCGCACGGCGGCGCTGCGTGGCGGGGCCGCGCCGCGAGGCGGTTGACCGTCAGCGCGTGTTGTCGTCGATCAGCCGGTTCATCTGATCGACGACCTCGCTGGCGCTGTCGCCGTCGACGGGCGTGATCCGGACCTCGCCGGACCCGCCGGACCCGCTGCCGATCGCGAACGCGATCGCCAGGGCCGCCAGCGCCACGACGAGGACGAACGCCAGGCCGCGGTTCATGCCGCTGCGCGGATCCGGCTCGCGCCGGCGTGGGCGCGGCGCGGGCTCGGGCTCGTAGACCGGCTGCGGGGGCGGCGTTGGCGGCGCCTGCGGCTGCAGGCGCCGCGGGCGATCGCGCGGGACGGCGCGGGTCGCCGCCGTGTCCTCGTCGGCGCTCAGCAGCGCGGTCGCGGCCGTCGACGCCGCTCCTGCCGGCGGGACGCCGCGCGCTCCGTCGTGCAGCGCGCGCCGCATCTCCTCGGCGCTCGTGTAGCGCTGGCCGGGCTGCAGCGCCAGCGCCTGCTGCACGGCGATCGCCAGCGCGGCCGGCACGTCCGAGACGATCTCGTCGAGCCGCACCGGTTGGGCGCGCTGTTGCATCATCGCGAGCTGCGTCAGCGACGCCGCCTCGTAGGGCAGGCGGCCGGACAGCAACTGGTAGGTCACGACCCCGAGGCCGTAGAGGTCGGCCGCTGGGCCGACGTCCTCTCCCGACGCCTGCTCGGGAGCGAGGTATGCCGCGGTTCCGAGCACCGAGCCCACCTGGGTGATCTGCGACGTCCCGCCGATCATCGCCTTGGCGATCCCGAAGTCGGCGAGCTTCACGGCGCCCTCGTCGGAACGCAGGATGTTTCCCGGCTTGACGTCGCGATGCACGACGTTCATCCGGTGCGCGTGGGCCAGCCCCCGGCACGCGCCGTCGACGAGCTCCATCGTGTCCGCGATGGTCAGACGCGTCTCGTCGCGCAGGATCTCGGCGCCGGAGCGCCCGCGGATGTACTCCATGACGATGTAGTGGCGCCCGCTCGGCTCGTCAAGGCCGAAGTCGAAGACCTGCACGATGTTCGGATGCACGAGGCGCGCGGCGGACAGTGCCTCGCGCTTGAAGCGCGAGATGAACTGGCTGTCCTCGGCCAGATGCTCGGCGAGCAGCTTGACCGCGACCTGACGCTCCAGCCGGCGGTCGAGCGCGACCTGGACGGTGGACATGCCCCCGTAGCCCAGCCGGTCACCGAGCTCGTAGCGGCCCGCGATCAGGTTCGGGCTCATGGCTGGACCTGGGGCGTCGCGCCGCCGCCGGGCGCCGGCGGGGTCGCGGGCGGGGACGGCGTCGCCGGCGGTGGCGGCGTGGCGGGCGGTGGCGGCGTGGCGGGCGGTGGCGGCGTGGCGGGCGGCGGCGTCACCGGAGGCGGTGTGCTCTGGGTGTCGGTCGGCCCCGGCTCGGTCTGCGTCGGCTCGGTCTCGGTCGTCTGGGTCTCGGTCGTCTGGGTCTGCGTCTCGGTCGTCTGGGTCTGCGTCTCGGTCGTCTCGGTCGAGGTGCATTCCTCGACCGCGGTCCGGCGCAGGCGATCGCCGGCGTCGCTCAGGCTCTGGCGCAGGCGCGCGTCGATCGTCGAGGGCAGCGCCTCGATGCCCTCGTCGACCTGGCGAAGCTGGCCGTCCACCTCGTCACAGCGCCCGTCCTCGACGGCCTGGCGGACATCGGTGATCTGGCTCTTGAGCTCGCCGGCGCTGGCGGCCGGAATGCCGTCCTTCGTGCTGGTCGAGCCGCACGAGGCGAGCAGCGCGGCAACGATCCCGAGCAGCAGCGCGGAGGCATGGGGGAAGACGCGACGCATCGTCATTGACCGTACCCCAGGCGCTCGGCGAGCGAATCCGGAAGTCGGGCGGCGCGGATCGCCGCGGCGGCGCCGGCGACGTCGTACTCCACGCGCCGCCAGCGCGCGCGCCAGCGATCGAGGTCCAGGAGCAGCCAGGCGGCACGGGGGTCCCCGTCGCGCGGCTGGCCGACCGACCCGGGGTTCAGCAGCCACTCGCCCGCACCGACGTCGAGGTCCTCGCCGTCGCGCCGGGGCTCACCGGTGGCGACATCGCCTTCGGGCCGCACGAAGGACAGGGCGACGTGCGAGTGGCCGATGAGCGCGACGCGCTGGGACTGCACGTCGAGGCACAGCTCCGCAAGCAGCGCGCTCAGCACGTACTCCCAGACGGGGTCGCGCGGGCTGGCGTGGTACAGGCCGATGCCCGCCTCCTCGCCGGACGGGCGCAGCGCCGACAGGAACTCGAGGTTCGCCGTGGTGATCGTCTCCTGCGTCCAGCGCGCCGCGAGCGCGGCACCGGTCGAGAACTCGTCGAGCCCGATCTCGCCCGTCACGCCGAGGTCGTGGTTGCCGGCCAGGCAGATCGCCGCATGGCGGCGCGCCAGCTCGACGCAGGCGTTCGGCTCGGCGCCGTAGCCGACGAGGTCGCCCAGGCACCACATCTCCTCGGCGCCCGCGGATTCGGCGTCGGCGAGCACCGCCTCGAAGGCGTGCCGGTTGCCGTGGATGTCGGAGATGATCGCGACCTGCATCTCGTACAGTGAGATCGTGGATCGTGCTCGCCTGCGCTGGCCAGTGGCAATCGCGGCCGCCGTGGTGGTTGCCGAGGTGGCGGTCCTGCTCCTGCGACCCCGCGAAGGCGTCATCGAGCCAGCTGGCGTTCGCGCTGAATCGTACTTCAGCGCTTCGCAGATCGACCGGGCGCGCGACTACAACCGCCCGCAGCTCGCCCTCTACGGTGCTGGGCTCGTCGTGCAGATCGGCGTCCTGGGGCTGCTGATCGCGCGCCCGCCGCGCCGGCTGGGCGGTCCATTTCGCCGGCCGCTGCTGGCGGCGGCGGTCACGGGGGCGGCCCTCTCGGTGACCGTCTCGGCCGCTGTCCTGCCGCTGCGGGTCGCCGGACGCGAGCGGGCGCGCGACTACGGGCTGATCACCCAGGGCTGGGGCGGCTACGCACGCGACCAGGCGGTGTCGTGGGGCATCGGCGGGGCGATCGCGGGCGCCGGCGCCGCGGCGGGGGTCGCGCTGATCCGGCGCTTCCCGCGTCGCTGGTGGATCCCCGGCTCGGCGGTCGCCGTCGGCTTCGGCGTCATCACGATCTATGCTGGCCCGGTCGTCCTGGATCCCCTCTTCAACACCTTCAAGGCGCTGCCCGCGGGTGAGGTTCGGTCCGACGTGATGGAGCTGGCCCGCAAGGCCGGCGTCGACGTGGGGGAGGTCTACGAGACCGATGCCAGCCGCCGCACCACGGCCGCTAACGCTTACGTGACGGGCCTCGGCCACACCAAGCGCGTGGTGCTCTACGACACGCTGATCGAGAACTTCTCGCGCGACGAGCTGCGCCTCGTCGTCGCCCACGAGCTGGGGCACGTGCGCTACGACGACGTGCCCAAGGGACTGCTGTACCTCGCGCTCGTGGCGCCGTTCGGGATGTTCGCGATCTCGCGGCTGACGGGCCGCATGACCGGTGACGCGCCGGCCGGCCCGGCGATCCTGCCCGCGCTCGCGCTCAGCATCACCCTCGTGACGACGGCCGTCACGACGGTCTCCAATCAGTACAGCCGCGCGATCGAGGCGCGCGCGGACTCCTTCGCGCTGCAGACCACAAGCCAGCCGGAGGCGTTCATCTCCTTCGAGAGGCGGATCGCGCTGCGCAACCTGTCAGACCCGGACCCGCCGAGCTGGATCACGTTCCTGCTGGCCACGCACCCGTCGACGGTGCAGCGGATCGGGCTCGGCGTGGCATTTGAGCGCGAGGCGGACCGCTGACGTGCTGAGCGATCCGAAGACCTGGCGCGGGCTGTCATCGCTGCTGCTCGTCGTGTTCATCGTCGCGTTGATCATCGGCGGCTCGGACATCCCGCAGTGGGGGTGGCTGGCGCTGCTGGCAAGCGGCGTGACGTTCGCCGTCGAACTGCTGCTGATGCGCCGCAGCGGCTAGCCGCTGCGGCGAGCGATCTCTCGCGCGAAGCGCCACTGAAAGGCGCATCCGACGAGCAGGAACCCGCGCTGACCGATGCCCGGAGCGTCGATTCCCAGCGCGACGAGCACCGGCACGATCAGCAGCAGGGAAGCGGCGAGCAGCCCGACCGTGACGCGAAAGCCGCGCCGCGCGACCAGCCGCAACGACGCCGCGGCGGCCAGCAGCAGGCCGACCAGGGTCGCGAGCGTGCCGAAGTCGTGCAGCCGCCCGCCCGTCGTGCGCGCCACGCCCTCGGGCAGCACCCCGGCGACCGTCTGGGTGGCGAAGACGGACGCGACCACGATGCCGGCCGCGGCGACGGCGAGACCGCCGATGGCAAGGGCGCGAGCGAGGCCGCGGCCGCCGGGCGGCCCCGCGTGCCGCGCGAGCAGGGCGCTCGCCGCCAGCGAGATCGCCCACGCCACGAACGCGGCGATCTGCAGCGCGGCGGTCGAGCCGTGCGCGTACTCGCTGAGGAAGTGATCGGCGGGCGGCAGGTCGCCGCGCAGCGGGTGCTGGAGGGCGACCAGGCCGATGAACGCGACCAGGCCGCCGAAGACGGTGAGCTCGAGGCGGCGCACATCCGGACACTACGAGCGCGGGCCGCGCTGCGGCTCACCGCAGCGGTCAATCGTCGTCGTCGTCCGCGTCGCGGCCGGCGCCGAACTCCGGGAGGTTCTTGATGCCCTCGCGCGTCGCCCACTTCGACCAGGAGTCCTCGAGCGCATCGGCGAGCTCGCGCATGAACTTCGGCGAGAGGTTGACGCGCGAGACGACGACGCCGGGGATCTCCTCGGCGTCGATCTCGTGATCGACGCGCGCGAAGGTGATCGTGAACTCGTAGTCGGAGAACGACACGTTCGCGAAGTTCGCGTAGTGGCCCGCCATGATCTCGGGCGAGAAGTGGATGTTGATGTGCCGCTCGGGCTCGTCGTCTTGCGCCATATGCGCGACTAGTATCGCAGCGTGCGCCTGATCGTCCTCGCCGTCGGGCGCCTGCGGCCGCCCTACGCGGACGATGTCGCCCACTACCTCAAGCTCATCTCCCGCCACGCGCGCGTCGAGATGATCGAGGTGCGCGAGGAGGAGCGCCTCGCAGGCCGGATCCCGCCGCGCGCGTACGTCTCGCTGCTGCATCGCGAGGGCGAGCAGCTCGACTCGCTGTCCTTCAGCCGCTTCGTGGAGGCGCGCCGGCAGGCCGCTCGCGACGTCTGCTTCGTCCTCGGCGGGCCGCTCGGGCTGGAGCTCGACGCCGTCGACCACCGCTTCTCGCTGGGCCTGCTGACCCTGCCTCACCAGCTCGCGCGCGTCGTCCTGCTCGAGCAGCTCTACCGCGCCCACAAGATCCTTGCCGGCGAGCCCTACCACTACTGACGTACATTGGCTGGCGTGCAGACCCCGCTCTCAGAGCTGCGTGCGGCCGTGCAGGCCGCCTCCGCGAAGGTCGCCGGCGGCGACGGCGGATCGCGCACGCCGCCGACGCTCGACCGGCCCAGGAAGGCCGGCTTCGGCGACTACGCGACGAACGCGGCGATGCTGCTGGCGCCGCTGGCCGGCGCCGCGCCGCGCGACGTCGCCGCCACGCTCGCCGAGGATCTCGGCACGCGGCTGGGCTCGGCGCTCGATCGCGTCGAGGTCGCCGGGCCGGGCTTTCTGAACCTCTTCATGTCCGACGCGTGGTGCGTGCGGGCGCTCGGGCACGTGCTGGCGGCGGGAGATGCGTACGGAGGCGGTGGCGCCGATCCCGCGCAGCGCATCGACGTGGAGTTCGTCTCGGCCAATCCGACCGGGCCGATGACCGCTGCCGGCGCGCGCCATGCCGCCTACGGCGACGCGCTCGCACGGCTGCTGGAGTTCTGCGGCCACGACGTCACCCGCGAGTACTACGTCAACGACTTCGGCAGCCAGATCCGCCGGCTGGGGGAGTCGATCCAGGCTCGTGCCCGCCGCGAGGACGTTGCGGATGACGGCTACAAGGGCGACTACGTCGCCGGCCTCGCCGAGCGGATTCCCGGAGCCGCGACCGATGAGGTGGACGTCGTCGCCGCGCGCGGAGTCGAGCTGCTGCTGGCCCAGATCCGCGCGTCGATGCAGGCGATGCGCGTCGACTTCGACGTCTGGTTCTCGGAGTCCGCGCTGCATGCCGGCGACCCCTCGCCGGTCGCGCACGCGTTCGCGACCCTGGATGCCCAGGGGCAGACCTACCACCACGAGGGCGCGCTGTGGCTGCGCACGGCCGATCACGGCGACGACAAGAACCGCGTGCTCGAGCGCTCGACGGGCGAGCACACGTACTTCGCCTCGGACATCGCCTACCACCTCGACAAGATCGAACGGGGCTTCGACCGCCTGATCGACGTGTGGGGTGCCGACCACCACGGCTACACGGGCCGGATGCACGCGGCGTTCGCCGCGCTCGGCCAGCCGGCGGACGCGCTGGAGCTCGTGATCATGCAGTTCGTCAACGTGATC
>Ga0136627_1000198_pt1 | contig 20477 bp, 20 predicted proteins | sample AntDrymUQ4892206_2_FD_104652 | JGI IMG/M metagenome (GOLD analysis project Ga0136627, IMG submission 104652) | Polar desert sand microbial communities from Dry Valleys, Antarctica - metaG UQ489 (22.06) | ecosystem: Environmental > Terrestrial > Soil > Desert | place: Antarctica: Dry Valley... | reverse complement strand
TCGAGCCCCTCGCCCACGTCCCTGAAGACAAGATCGCCGTCCTCGGCCTCGTCACCACCAAATCCGGCAGGCCCGAGACGCCGGAGGAGCTCGGGGCCCGGCTCCGGGAGGCGTCCCGTTACGTACCCCTAGAACGTCTCGCCCTGAGCCCCCAGTGCGGCTTCGCGACGTCCATCGTGGGCAATGCCCTGGGCGTCGAGGATGAAGAACGCAAGCTCCGGGCAATCGTACAGACGGCGGAGAACGTCTGGGGGTGACCCCGCGTCCGCCGCGCATCCTCCTGCGCGCTCCGGGGGACGCGACCACGCCCGATTGTCTGCCGGCTTCTGGTAAGCTGCCAAGAAGACGAGTGGGTTGCGAGGGAAAGGACCGTGCGTATGCTGCGGGTAAGGGATGCCATGACGCGGGACGTCGTGACGTTGGGGCCGGACGCGAGCGCGGCCGAGGCGTGGAGGCTGTGCCGGGAGAGGAACATCCGGCACCTTCCGGTGGTCGACGGGGGGCGGCTGGTCGGGCTCATCTCCGACCGGGACCTCAGGGACACGAGCCCGCCGCGCGGCTCGACCGGTGAGCGGGACGCGCTCAACTGGAGCAGGCTCGGGGACATCATGAGCACGGGGCTCTCTACCATCCACCCGCTCGACACCATAGATCACGCGGCACGGGAGCTCCACGACCGCAAGATCGGCTGCCTCCCCGTCGTCGCCGACGGCGGCCTCGTCGGCATCATCACCTCCTCTGACATGATGCGGACCCTCATCGAGCTCGTCGGCGCGCGCGACCGCGGGAGTTGGGTCGAGGTCGAGGTCCCAAACGAGCCGGGCCAGCTCGCCAACGTGACCGACGTGATCCGGGAGAAAAAAGTCAACATAGGCGGCGTCTTCCTCTCCCCGGCCGGCCGCGCGAGCAACCGCCTCATAGTCCTCCGACTCGAAACCACGAACCCCTCCGGCATCGTGAAGTCCCTGCAGACGGCTGGCTACAACGTCACGACGGTGGAGGCCTCCTCGAACCCGGAGCCGACGCTTGAAGAGGCGTAGCTTCTAGGCTTCAGGTTTCAGGCATCAGCTCTCAGGTAAGAACCCGTGGGCGTCCTGAGACGGCACCGCCCGCGGGTTCTTACCTGGGGCGAGATCCCGAGACCGACCGCCTCTGTGACGCGCCTTGGATGTCTGCAGCCCCGGCTTTTCCTGATGCCTGATGCCTATTCGTCGAACAGCCCGGTTACGCCCGGCTTCAGATATCCCTCGCCGTCCAGGTAGTCGCTCCACGAGCGCTTCGGGTCGTAGCCTAGCAGGCGCTTCGCTTTCTCTACGGAGATGCCGGAGGCGTCTTCGCGGGGGAGGGGGGTCTTTATCTCTATTTTGTCGCCGTAGTGTTCGCGGACGGCCTGCTCGAAGGGTCGGCTGCCGACGTTGTCCGGGGAGGCTATGTAGAAGACCTCGTGGCCCGGGAGGTCGCTCTCGGCGGCGAGGACTATGGCGTCGGCGAGGTCGTAGACGTCGATGTAGCTCCAGACGCTCGGGCTGAGCTCCGAGGGGTTCCGGATCATGGGCCCCAGGTTCCGCTCGTAGTTGCCCTCGTGCTGCACCCAGGAGGGCCTGATGGAGATGCACCGGATGTCCGAGCGGCGCAACGCTGCGTCCATGAGCTGCTCGCCGAAGTGCTTGGCCGTGGCGTACGGGTCCTGCGGCCTGATCGGGTGCTCCTCGTCCACCGGCACGTAATCCGGCAGGAAGGGCCTCTCGGGGAAGAAGAACCCGGGCACGGTCTCGCTGGAGAGGTTGACGAACCGCGAGGCGCCAAACCTTATCGCCGCCTCCAGCGTGTTGAACGTCGCCATCAGGTTGTTCTGGAACACCACGTGCGGCGGGTTCCTCGTCGGCTCCGGGATGGCCGCCGCGTGCACGACCGCCTCCGCCCCCCGCACGACGGCGAAGGCGTCGCCGGCGTCTGTTAGATCCGCCTGGAAGTAGTCCGCCTCGCCGGCCGCCGGCCGCTCGAAGACCGGCGGCATGACGTCCGTCGCCCGCACGTCGTGGCCAGCCTCCTGCAGCGCCGCCACCGTCGCCCGCCCGACTTTGCCCCTAGCACCCGTTACCAGTACGCGCATCTCTCTCCCAATCTCCGTATACGTTGCGGGCGATGGTACAACATGCCGCCCCGCGGCGTTTCGCCGGACGCGAGCCGGGGTAAAGCCCGGAGCATGAGGGTCGTGGTCGTAGGGGCAACAGGAAATCTCGGAACGAGCGTGCTGCGCTCGCTCTCGATGGAGCCGCGGGTCGAGTCCATCCTCGGGCTCGCGCGCCGGCTACCGAACCTGACGATACCGAAAGTCGAGTGGGGCGCGGCGGACGTCGTGAACGACGACCTCGCGCCGCTCTTTCGGGGGGCGGACGCGGTGGTTTGCCTGGCCTGGATCATCCAGCCTTCCCGCGACCTGAACAAACAATGGATGACGAACGTCGAGGGGACCACCAGGGTCGCGAAGGCCACCGCGGAGGCCGGCATTCCGGCCTTTCATTACGCTTCTTCGATCGGCGCATATTCGCCGGGACCGAAGGACCGGGCCGTGGACGAAACCTGGCCCACGGGCGGCATCCCGACGTCGTACTACGGCCGCCACAAGGCCGAGGTCGAGCGCAGGCTGGACCGCTTCGAGGAGCAATCGCCGGAAGTTCGGGTCGTCAGGCTGCGTCCCGGCCTCGTCTTCAAGCGGGAGGCCGCTGAGGGGGTGCGGCGACTCTTCGCGGGACCGTTGTTCCCGAACTTGCTCGCCAACCCGAGCCTTATCAACGTCGTTCCAGAGATAGAGAAGCTGCGTTCGCAGGTCGTCCATTCGTACGACGTGGGGGAGGCCTTCAGGCTCGCCATCCTCAACGACGAAGCGCAGGGGGCGTACAACCTGGCGGCGGAGCCGGTGCTGGACGCGAAGGAGATCGGGCGCATACTCAACGCCCGGCCCGTGCCCTTCCCGGCGCGGCTGGCGCGGGCCGGGGCCGACCTCTCGTGGCGGTTCAGGCTGCAGCCGGTGCCGCCGGGGTGGCTCGACCTCTCGCGGCAGGTCCCGATCATGGACACCCAGAAGGCCCGACGAGAGCTCGGATGGACACCGGGCTTCTCGGCCGACGAAGCGCTGTTGGATATTCTGGAGGGGCTGCGCAGCGGGGCCGGACTCGACACGCCGCCGCTCTCGCCGAAGACCGGAGGACCGTTTCGCATCCGCGAGTTCCTCACGGGAGTAGGAGGTAGGGAGCCCTGAAAGCCGTAGTGTGGCACGGCAAGGAAGACGTCCGGGTGGACAACGTTCCCGACCCGATCATCCAGGAGCCGACCGACGCCATAATCCGGGTAACCTCGACCGCCATCTGCGGCTCGGACCTGCACCTCTACTCCAAACTCTCCCCGCTCATGCGCGAGGGGGACATCATCGGGCACGAGCCGATGGGCATAGTCGAGGAGGTCGGCCGGGACGTCGAGCACATCCAGCCGGGCGACCGCGTCGTGATCCCTTTCAACATCTCGTGCGGCCACTGCTATTTCTGCGACCAGGACCTCTACTCCCAGTGCGAGAACACCCGCGACGAGGGCAAGCTGGCCCAGGGGGTGAACCTGCTCGGGCGTGGCAGGGGCGCGAGCCTCTTTGGCTACACCCACGTCTACGGCGCCGTCCCCGGCGGACAGGCCGAGTACCTGCGCGTCCCGCAGGCCCACTTCGGCCCCATAAAAGTGCCGGAAGGCCCACCCGACGAGCGGTTTCTCTACCTTTCGGACGTGCTGCCGACGAGCTGGCAGGCCGTCGCGTACGCGGACATTCCGGAGGGTGGGACCATCGGTATCTGGGGCCTTGGTCCGATAGGCCAGATCTGCGCCAGGATAGCCTTGCACCAGGGCGCCGGCCGCGTCATCGGCATAGACAACGTCCCCGAGCGCCTCGCGATGGCCTCCAGGCACGGGGTCCAGACCCTGGACTTCTCGGCGATGGAGAACGTGCGCGACGTGATCCTGGACCTCACCGACGGCCGCGGCCTCGACGCCGCCATCGACGCCGTCGGCATGGAGGCCTCGGGCTCCGTCGTCGGCTCTATCCTCCAGACCACCAAGATCCAGCTAGACCGGGCGACGGCCCTGCGCGCGGCCATGTCCTCCCTCCGGCGGGGCGGCACGTTGTCCCTCTCGGGCGTCTACGCGGGGCCCATCCAGGCCTTCCCGCTGGGCGACCTGTTCGACATGCAGATCCAGATCCGGATGGGCCAGGCAAACGTCCGCCAGTGGACCGACGACATCATCCCGCTTCTCACCGACGAGGACGTCCTGAAGGTCGAGGACCTCAAGACGCACACGATGCCCCTGGAAGATGCGCCGCACGGGTACGAGATCTTCCAGAAAAAACAAGACGGCGCCATCAAGTGCGTCCTGAAACCGTAGCCGAGCCCTGGAGGGCACCGAGAGAAGACACCAGCACTAGCAGGCCGACGACGGGCGCCAGCGAGCCCGCCAGGCAATCTTGCGGCGGGGCCGCCCATAGCTTGGGAGGACGGGTTCAGCCCTTGCGAACACCGACGCAGGAAGCGAGAAAAACCGCACAGGCGAGAAGAAAGAATACCCCGCCGAACAGGGCGACTACGTCCCCGGTCCGGATGCTCGACGCGATAAAGAACAGCGCGGAGATGACGAAGAGGACCCAGCCCCAGAAGTCGTGCTTTCCGGCCTGCTGCGGGCTGTTATCGGACACGTGGGGCCTCTCTTTGGGTCACGGGGGCGACGGCCCATCTTGACATCGATCCATCCCGGTCCGGCGTCCTGGCGGGCACCGGAACAGCCCTCTGTCGCCGGGAGGTTCCGACAGTTTATCCTGGCGTGGGGCGGATCACGCGCCTCCAGAAGTCGTCCTTCTCGCCGGGCACGAACGGGACGTAGAGCCCGACCCGGTCGATAAGACCTTCGTACCGTTCGCGCAGCGCCGGACCGATCTCCTCTGGCGTGGCCTCGACGACGAAGGCGTCGAGCATGTCGTCGGTGATGAGGGCTGGCATCTCACGCCACTTTTTCTCCCTCGCCAGGACACCGAGCCTCTCGCCGACGTCTTCCCAGCCGTGGGCTTCGAGGACCGTGCGGTAGGTCTTGGTGGAGGCGTAGAAGCTGATCTGGGAGCGCACCGACTCGCGCTGCTCCGTGGTCTCCTTCTCGCTCTGGCCGGAGACGACGAAGACGCTCGTCGCGAGCTCGACGTCTTCGGCCGAACGCCCCGCCTTCCGCGCGCCTTCGGTTATCGCGGGCTTTACGGTCTGCCTCAAGTACTCGGGGGAGTGGAAAGGGTGGACGTGGAAGCCGTCGCAGAGCTCGCCGGCGAGTTCGGCGAGCCGCGTGTTCACGCCGGCTATGTAGACCGGGATCTCCGGGTGTTCTATCGGACCCGGGTTGAAGAACGGCGTCATCAAGGTGTGCCGGTAGAACTCGCCCTCGAAATTTAGCGGGCCTTCGGCCTGGAACGATTCCCAGATGGCGCGGAGGGCCAGGATGTACTCGCGCAGCCTGGCGGCAGGTTTATCGAAGGGCATGGAGAAGCGGCGTTCGACGTGGGCCTTTACCTGGGTGCCGAGGCCGAGGATGAAGCGGCCTTCGGAGAGGCTCTGGAGGTCCCAGGCGGTCTGGGCGGTCTCCATCGGGGAGCGGGAGAAGGCTATGGCGACGGAGGTGCCGAGGTCGATGCTCTCCGTGCCGTTGGCGGCGACGGCTAAAGGGAGGAAGGCGTCGTGTTTGGTCTCGCTGGTCCAGAGGCCCGCGAAGCCGAGGTCCTCGGCGGCGCGGGCGGTCTGGTCCATGCCCTTCAGGTAGTTTCCTTCGGTGCCGAGGCCCGCGTCCAGTTTCAGGGTCATGTCAGGGAATGAGGATGAGCTTGCCGGTGGTCTTTCGGGCTTCGAGGTCCTGGTGGGCCTGGGCGGCGTCTTCGAGGGCGTAGGAGTCGCCGATACGGACGTCGAGGTTGCCCTGGCCGATCCAGGAGAACAGGCTCTCCGCGCGCCAGAGGATCTCCTCGCGGGTGCGGGTGTACTGGGCGAGGGCCGGGCGGGTGACGTAGAGGCCGCCCTTCTGGTTGAGGACCTGCAGGTCGAGGGAGGGGACCTGCCCGCTCGAACCGCCGAAGAGGACCATGTAGCCGCGCGTCTTCAGGCAGTTGAGGGAGCCGTCGAAGGTGTCCTTGCCGACGGAGTCGTAGACCACGTCCACGCCCTCGCCGCCGGTGATGCGGTCCGTCTCCTCGGCGAAGTCCTGCTCCCTGTAAAGGATCACCTCGTCAGCCCCGGCCTCCTTGGCGAGCCTGGCCTTCTCCTCCGTGCCGGCGGTCCCTATTACGTTCGCGCCGCGCATCTTCGCCATCTGGCAGAGGAGGAGCCCGACGCCGCCCGCGGCGGCGTGGACGAGGGCGGTGTGACCCTCTTCGAGCGGGAAGGTGCTGTGGGTCAGGTAGTGGGCGGTCATCCCCTGCAGCATGATGGCGGCGGCGACCCGCGCCTCGACCATCGTGACGTTGAACGGGACGAGCTTGTCTGCCGGGGCTACGACCTGCTCGGCATAGGAGCCCGGCACGCCGGCCCACGCGACGTAGTCCCCGACGGAGACGTCCTCGACGCCCTCGCCAACGGCCTCGACCTCGCCCGCGCCTTCGAGGCCTAAAGTGAAGGGTGTCTCGCCGGGGTAGACGCCGGTCCTCATGTACACGTCTATAAAGTTGACGCCGCAGGCGGCGGTCTTTACACGCGCCTGGCCCGGGCCCGGTTCCGGGGCTTCCACGTCCTCGTAGGCCAGCGCCTCCGGACCGCCGTGCTCGTTTACCCTGATCGCCTTCACCCTCGAACCTCCCGCTCGACTGCGTCCCAACGTGCGGACCATTCTACCGGGAACCCGCCGGGTGCCGCCCGGCAGTGGCTAATCGTCCTCCCCGCCCTCGTCTTCGTCTCCCCCCGCTGCTCCCGGCACCTTGACCTTCGGGACCTTGACCTTCGGGACCTTGACCTTTGGTGCCTTGTCCTCCTTGTCTCCGTTCCCCGCCGGCCCGCCGGCCCCGGGACCCTGCGGATTGGCCTCGGGCGAGGCGGAGGCGTCGGCTGAGGCATCGGCGGAGGCATCTGCCGACGGATCGGACGGTGCGGAGGAGGGGGACGTGGGTTCTTGAGGCGCGGACGCGTCCGGCGAGGAGGCCGGGGGCGTCGGGGCCGCCGGCGGCGGGCCGGAGCTTATGCCGAGGTTCACCGACGTTCCGGGCTCCACCTGGATGCCGGCGCCGACGCCCTGCTCGACCACGACGCCCTCGGCGGCGGTCTCGCTTGGGACCTCGCGTGTGCTCCCTACGGCGAGGCCGGCGCCCTGGAGTTCGGCCTCCGCGTCCGAAAGGTCCTGGCCCACGACGTCCGGCACGGCCACCGTCGATGCGCCGGCGCCCACGGTCAGGGTGACGGTCGAACCGTCCGGGGCGCGCCCGCCGCCCGCCGGCGACTGGCTGATCACGGTGCCAGCCTCCCCTTCGCCGCCCTCCCGCGTCCGGACCTCCGTCCCGAATCCGGCCGCTTCGAGACGGGACACGGCCTCGTCTCTGGGCAGCCCTTCTACGGACGGGACCTCGACGCCGTCGGCGGACCCGAGTCCCTGCGCGAGCGCCAGGCCCACGCCGATCAGGCCAAGGAGCAGCAGCAAGGCCGCGAGCAAGAAGGGCGCCCGGCTCCGTTTTCTGCGGGCCGGCGCCACAGCCTGCCGGGTGGTCGGGGCGGGCTTGCGGAGTGGGGCCTCGACGGTCTTCGCCTCTTCCGCCCCCGCGGCGGCCGTCGCCAGGCCGCGCCGTACCCGCCAGAGGTCCTCGGCCAGGGCTTCGGTGTCGGGGTAGCGGTCCTCCGGGTCCTTTGACAGGAGCTTCATGACGACGGCGTTCATGCCGTCCGGCACGGCGGGGTTGAGCTCCCCGGGTGGGCGTGGAGTCTCGTTGATGTGCTTCATGGAGACGGCAATCGGGTTGTCCGCCGTGAAGGGTAGCTCGCCGGTGACCGCCTCGTAGAGCACGACGCCCAAAGAGTAGAGGTCGCTCTTGGGGGTGGCGGGACGTCCGAGGGCCTGCTCGGGGGACATGTAGCCCGCCGTGCCCATGACCGTGCCCGTCTGCGTCTGGGAGTCGCCTGCGGCCGAGGCGGCGCGGGCGATGCCGAAGTCCGCCACCTTGGCCTGGCCGGGGGCCGTGATCAGGACGTTCTGCGGTTTTATGTCCCGGTGGACGATGCCTTTGGCGTGCGCGGCGCCCAACGCCTCCGCAACCTGGTACCCGTAGGAGGCCGCGAGCCTGGCGTCGAGCGGCCCGTCTTCGGTGATGCGCTCCTTGAGCGTGCCGCCGGGGACGTACTCCATCGCGATGTAGGAGGAACCCTCTTCGGTGTCCCCCCGGTCGTAGACCTGCACGATGCTCGGGTGGGAGAGCCTGGCGGCGCTCAGGGCCTCGCGCTTGAAGCGCTCCGCGGACTCCCTGTCGCCGGCGTACTGGCTCCTCAAGATCTTGAGCGCCACGTCGCGGCCCAGGGTCCTGTCGCGGGCCAGGTACACCTCACCCATGCCCCCGCTACCTAAAGGCCGCACGATGTCGTAACGGTTGTCGACGACGCTTCCCTGCACGCTACGCATCCCGCCCTTGCTCTTCTGCCCGTCGAATGTTGCCTGGGGCGGTATTTTACACTCCCGCTCCCCCGCGTCCCGCGGGCCGGAAACGGCAAGCAAGGGTTAAGCCGGCCCCCCGCCGGGTACGCTCATGGCGTCAGGGAGGACGACCCAGGAGGGTGAGATGGGGCAGAGGCGCGGAGGAGGGCGTGAAGGCGGCGGACGCGGAAGGCCCGAAGACCGGACGGACCGGCTCGACGAGCGCAGGGACCACATGCAAGAGTAGAGGGAGCACGCGGACGGGCGCATGGACCGTCCGGAGCGGCGCCTGGAGAGGCTCTCCGGAGCGGTGAGCAATAGGTTAGCGGAAGGAGCCGAGGTTGGCTGAAGGCGAGGTAAAGGACGCGGCACTGAGGTTGCTCGGGGCGATCCACGACCTCTCCGGCGGGAAGCTCTACGAGCCGGTCCCGGTCGTGGTACCCGGGGACCCCTCCAGCGGCGCGGCCCCGAAGGCCGGCGTAGACCCCGATTCCACCGAAGACGAGGTCGCCCTGCGGTACCTGGTGGACCAGGGTTACGTCAGGGCCGTCGGCGACCCGACGACCGGCGGCGGGCAGGAGGACTACGAGCTCACGGTGGCGGGCCTGGACAAGGCGCGCCAGATGCGCGGCCTGGGCGAACCCGAACCACCGGAAAGGACAGGTTTGAGCGACGGGACACAGAAGATGCTCGTGACGGCGCTGGGCATAGTGGGATCCCAGATCCTGGCCCGCCCGTTGACCAAGTTCATCGGAGAGCAGATCCCCGAACGCAGGGGCGTAAAGGACGACGTTCTAGAGGCGGTGCTCAAGGGGCTGGCCCGCACGGTCGCCCTCGCCCTCGCCTCCATCCTCGTGCGGCAGTTGGCCCTGAGGCGTAGATAACCTCCGAACACCGGTCCGGACGGCTGAACGCCGCGAGCGTACCAGTCTAGAATACCCCGCATGACAGACGTCTTCGTCATGGGCTCCATAAACCAGGACTTCGTCTTGAAGGTCGAGCGTCGCCCGAAGCCCGGCGAGACCGTCACCGACGCCGTGCTCTCCACCCACAACGGGGGCAAGGGTGCCAACCAGGCCGCCGCCGCGGCCATGCTCGGTGCTACCGTGGCCTTTCTCGGGCGGGTCGGGGACGACGGGTTCGGGGGGCCGCTGGTGCGGGCTCTCGGGGACAAGGGCGTGGACACGGCCCTGATCGAAGAGTCCACCGGCGCCTCCACCGGCACCGCCTTCATAACCGTGACAGAAGACGGGGAGAACGCCATCACGGTCGCCCCCGGCGCGAACCGGCGCCTCACACCCGAAGACGTGGAAGCCGCCCGCAAGACTATCCGCGACGCGGCCGTCCTCGTGGCCCAGATGGAGGTACCCCGCGAGACCGTCGCCCGGGCCGTCGAGGTCGCCGGAGAGGTGGGCACGCGCGTGATCCTGAACCTGGCCCCCCCGTTCGAGGTCCCGCGGCCCGTGCTCGAAGGCCTGAACCTCCTTGTCGTCAACGAGCACGAGGCCACCTTCCTGCTCGGCGAAAAGGTCGAAGGCGTCGAGGGCGCCTTGGCCGCCGCGCCGAGGCTGGCCTCGCTCGGTCCGGCCTCCGCCGTCGTCACGGTCGGTGCGGCCGGTGCCGTCTTCGCTGAGGGAGGGAACGCCGGCCACGTCCTCGCGCCGAAGGCCGAAGTTGTAGACACCACCGGCGCCGGCGACGCCTTCGTCGGGGCGCTAGCCTTCCGGCTCTCGCGCGGGAATTCCCTGGAAGAGGCGGTGGCCTACGCCGTCCGCGCTGGTGCCGCGGCCGTCACCCGGGAGGGCGCGCAGGGCGCGCTCCCGACGCCGGATGCCTTGGAAGCCCTGTGAAACGCAGCTTAAAAGTTTCAGGCGTCAGGCCTTCCGCATGAAAGCAATCGCGAGTTCTTGCCCCGGGGTCCGTGGCATCGTCGCGTACAGCGAGCTGATCGTCGCGCCGCAGGTAGCTTGGAACCCTTCCGCATGGGCCAGGAGACGCCCACACCACCGAAGCCCGCCACAACACCTGAAACCTGATGCCTGACGCCTGAAACCTCTAACGGCTTGTCCCCGCGGCGAAGAAGACGGCGCCGTAGGTTATCAGGGGGTCCGGATCGAAACCGGCGGCATCGAGCATTCCTTCTAGCTCTTCGGGGTCGAAGAATTGGATGCCGCCGGTGGAGAGGAAGCGCTGGAGGAGACGTCCGTTCGGGGTTCGGGCCCGGAGGATGCCCATGATGGCGAGTCGGGCGCCGGGTTGGAGGACGCGGTGGGCCTCCCGGAGGACGCGCGCCGGGTCGCCGAGCTCGTTGAGGGTGCCCCCGCAGACGGCGCCGGCCATGCTGGCGTCGGCGAAGGGGAGCGAGGCCGCGTCGGCGCGGACGAAGGAGGGGGTTGCGCCGGCCTTCCGGGCCCGGCGGGCGGCCTCGTGGAGCATGGAGGGGGAGATGTCTATCCCGACGACGTCCCCGGCGTTGCCCAGGGTGTTGGCAAGGTTGCGGGCGTAGAGGCCCGCGGAGCAGCCGAGGTCGAGGTAGAGGCCGCCGCGTTCTAGGTTGACCTTCTCTGCGATGATCTCCAGCTCGCGCTCGTTGGGGAAGTCTTCCCCCGTGAGCAGGTTCAGGGAGCGGACGCGCCACAGGGGCTCGTAGCCGCGGCCGGCGCCGGGTAGGAAGTTGCTCAGGTTCGCGACGTTGTCTCCGCCGAGGCGGCCTTTGAGCAGGTCGAGGTAGCCGTTCTTTACGGGGTACGTCTCGCCGGTGGCCGGGAGTCGGGTGGTGCCGGAGAGGACGACGCCGTTCTCCTCGACCCCTTCGTCGTAGACGAGCCCCGGGGCGTCCGTCGGGTGTGGCCTGACGACCGGGAGTAGGGAGCGGCGGAACATCTAGCGGCGGGTGCGGCGCCCGATGCGGGCGTCGAAGCCCCGGACGGAGTCCATGAAGGCGCCGGCGTCGCCAGGGCCACCGGCGGGGCCGAGGGCCGGGTAGCCGCCCTCGTGGAAGACCAGGGGACCCTTGCGGGTGTCGCCGAGCCTCACGCCGACGACGCGCCCTAGAAAGAGATCGTGGTCGCCGCCGGCGTAGGTTTCGGCCAGCTCGCACTCGACGGCCGCGAGCGCCCCCGCGGCGAGCGGGTCGCCCGTCGAGCCGTAGCCGCCGCCTAACGAGTTGACGGCCTGCGGGCCGCTGGAGCGCTCCGGGGAGGCGAAGAGCCTGGAGAGGCCCTCCTGGTCGTCGGCGAGCAGGCTCACGGCGAAGTGGCCCTCCTCCCTTATGCGGGCGTTCAGGCGGGCGTCCCTGTGGACGCTCACGAGGAAGAGCAGGGGGTCGAGGGAGACCGAGATCACGGCGTTCGCCGTCATCCCTTCGGCCCGCTCCTCTCGACCGCTGGTGACCACCGTGACGCCGGTCGGAAAGTGGCCCATCGCGCTCCTGAGCGCGTCCGCGTCCGCCCCGAGGACCTCCCAGGAGTATCCGTCTTGTTCTGCCCTGCTGCGGCCGTCGGGCGGCATCTCTGTCCCTTCTCTTCTACGGGGCATTCTGGAGGCTACTACGCGCCCGTGTCTCCCACAAGGGAATCACCCACCCGCAGGTCTTCGGGCCACCACCGTTCCACGGCCTCCGCGTCCGACCCGTACCAGCGCCCGAGCCTGCGGTTGTGGCGCAGACCCTCCAGGACGAGCGTCTCCGACCCCGGCAACAGCGCCGCCCCGACCGGCACCACCCCGTCCCCGGCGGTCCTGCCGTCTTCGACGAACCCTTCATAGCGCCTGCGGGCCCTGTTCGAAGACGAGCCGTCCACGGCGTTGCCCGCGACGGAGAGGTAGCGGAGGCCGGAATCTCCGTGCAGGGCGCCGGGGAAGAGGTCGTTTATCCGGGAGATGGGGTCGGCCAGGCGTCCCTGCGGGGGTGTTGCGTGGGGGGTGCCTAGTGTGATCAGGCACGACACCCGCCGATGCCCCGAGTATCGCCGCCCCCCATAAGGTGGCTCCCCTCCGATAAAAACCCGGCACGCCAACCCCCCCGCCGAATGCCCGACGAGCACCACCTTCTTCGCCTCGCTCCCGAGCAGGGCCCGGTCGACGGCACCAGCCACCTCGAACACCAGCTGCCCGAACCCCCGGTAATATCCGGCAACCCAGTCCAGCGGCGTCACCGGCGCGACATGAACCTCCGACCCGGACATCCGGCCCAACGCGTCCGCCAGCCCCCGGTAACCTCCGGGCCACTGGGTGACACCTCCCACGATAACGACAGGTTCGTCAGGCATGCGGGAAGTATATAGCCGAAATCCTGAAAGCCGCCGACAGGCGGCGCGCTGAAAGCGAAGCCCGCAGGGCGGAGCGTGCTGAAAGCGAAGCCCGCAGGGCGGAGCGTGCTGAGAGCCGCCGAAGGCGGCGTGCGCCTGGCCGTCAGGCCAGGCTAGACTGGAGCCCGTCCAGCACGAACTGGACCGCGAGGGCGGCGAGGAGCACGCCGAGCACGCGGGAGAGCACGTTCGCGCCGGTCTCGCCGAAGAAGGCCATGATGCGGGGTGCTAGCAGGAGGGAGATGAGGGTGAGGAGCAGGACGAAGAGCAGGACGGCGACGAAGATCCCGAGCTCCGCCGCGCTTCTCTCGCCCGTGTAGAGGAGCACCGTCGTTATGGCGCCGGGGCCGGCGAGGAGGGGGATCGCGAGCGGAAAGACGGAGATATCCGGGCCGTAGTCGTCCTCCTCCTGCTCGCGCACCGTCCGCGAGCGAAGGCCGGCCGGGCTCGCGAAGACCATGTCCAGCGAGAGTAGAAAGAGGAGAACGCCGCCGGCGATCCTGAAAGCGGGAATTCCGATGCCGACCGCGGAGAGCAGCACGTCGCCGACGAGCGCGAAGATCAGGAGTATCCCGGTCCCGAGCAGGGTCCCCCTCACCGCCGTCTCGCGCTTGCGCCTGGCCGGGTAGCCGCGGGTAAGCGCCGCGAAGATGGGGGCAAGACCCAGGGGGTCCACGACCACCAGCAACGTCACGAACGCGTTGAACACGAGCTCCGGCACGCCGCCAACTCTACCCTACAGGGCTACCTCACAGCGAGGACCCGACCTCCGGGATAAACCGCCATCCCTCCCGCAGGGCTCGTGCCTTAACCAGCGTCCCCGAGCCGATGCTCCCCGCCCGACCCCCGTAGCGCCCGCGCACCTCCTCCGAGAGGGCGGCCACCACGTCCGGCAACCGCGCCGGCAGGTCGGCGACGCACGAGGGGCGAAACGGAAGCCCGAGACCGCCGTAGAAGCACGCGAGCGCCTCCCGGACGGGACCCGTGTCCTCCACGAGTACCAGGGCCTCGAGCCGCGCCGCCCGACGCGTCACCCTCTGGGCCAACCCGGCGTGCTTGACGCCGCGCCCCCCGCCGGACCTGACCGAGTACGCCCCCGGGCAGAACTCGCCCTCGACCTCGCCGCCCTCGGCCTCCACCCCAACCCTCCGCAACGCCGACGTCACAAGCTCGACGCCATCGGCGTAGCGTTCGTAGAGACCGTGGCGCAGGTCCTCCACCGGGAGCGTGAGGGAGAAAGAGAGCGAGCCCCCGTTCGCCGCCACCGCCCCGCCTCCGGAGTTTCGAACCAGGACCGGGAAGCCCAACTCTTCGACCGACCGTGCGGCCCCCGCGAAACCTTCCAGCCTCGTCTCCGGCCGGGTCGCCCCGACGTAGGATGATGAGGACCACGTCAGCGCCACGGGGCCGCGTTCTCCAGTGGCGACCTCCTCGAGGACGGCCTGCTGCAGGCCGAAGCCGTCCTCCGGGTTCTCGAAGGGCTCTGCGACCAGGATCTCCACGGTTACTTGCGGGCCACGAACATGCCGGTGTCCTTCGTGACGTGGATGCCCCCGCGCGCCGCAAGCTCCCGTTCCAGCAGCTCGACGAGCGCAGAGATTTCCCCGTCGCGCCCTGCAGCGTGGGCCGCCGTGCCAGACAGCAGGTAGTCCACAAGCGGGCGCACCTCGGTGACGAAGAGCGAGTCCCCCCGCCTGAGGCGCCGGACGTCGCCGAACCATCGCGCGAGTTGCTCCTCCCCGTTCTCCAGGCTGAAACCGACGCGGACCTGGGGGTAGTCGTCGTCCGGGCGCGCGGGGAAGAGGACCCGGAGCATCCGGCCCATCTCGCGGTTGTGGTTCCGGCCGTTGGTCGAGGCGTACAGGACGCCGGCGGGGCCGAGCACCCGCGTCAGCTCTGAAAGGGCGCGCTCCCTGTCGGGCACGTGGTAGAGGACGTGGTTGGCGACGACGGCGTCAAAGGCGCCGTCCCCGAACGGCAACACGCGCGCGTCGGCTGGCCGCCGGAAACGGAAGCGTTCGTCGTCGGCGAGGCGGTCCTTGGCCTCCTGGATCATCCCCGGTGAGGCGTCGGTGAGGGTTACGTTCCACCCCTTCGTCAAGCGGTCCAGGTTCTCGGCCCATAGGCTGCCGGGGCCGCAGCCGACCTCGAGTATTCGGGCCTCGCCGGGCAAGTCGAACCCGTCGAAGATCCACCGCTGCCAGGGATGCCTGTTCGTGCTGAAGCGCCCGTGCAGGACCACCCGCGCGCCGAGGTTTGACGCGTCGCGGTATTGCTCCGAAACGTAACCAGAGTCGTCGTATGACATCCCCGCCTTCGGTCCCATCTTCGCGGCCCAAAACATCCCGATGCTAAGATAGCAGCCCTGAACGCAAGAGACGACGGAGGGCAATGCTCCACGAGGAAGCCAGGACCAGACCCGCGCGCCGCGTCCGTCCCGGGGACGGGCCGCCCCCGCCGGCGTCTTGAACCGGGACGAGGCGCCCAACCCGTGGTGGGTGCTCGGGTCGAGGCCCGTCTACGAGAACGACTGGATCTCCGTCCGCGAGGACGAGGTCGTCAGGCCCGACGGCGCCCCCGGCATCTACGGCGTGGTCCACTACAAGAACACCGCCGTCGGCGTCCTGCCCGTCGAGGACGATCACGTCTATCTCGTCGGCCAGTACCGCTACCCGCTCGAAAGTTACTCCTGGGAGATACCCGAAGGGGGATGCCCCGAGGGCGAAGATCCCCTGCAGGCCGCCCGGCGCGAACTGAAAGAAGAGACGGGCTTCGAAGCGGACCGCTGGGAGAAGCTCGGCGAGGCTGACCTCTCCAACTCCGTCGCCGACGAGCGGGCGGTCTGGTTTCTCGCGACCGGGCTGATCCCGGGTGAACAGCAACCGGAAGGCACCGAAGTCCTCGGGGTGCGCCGGGTGCCGCTCGATGAGGCGCTCGCGATGGCGCGGGACGGTAGGATGCGCGACGCCCTCAGCCAGCTCGCCCTCCTCGGGTACGCCGTCGGGCGGACGGATGGGAACCAGGCGTGAAGGCCTGCGCGCTCGCGGGCGGGGTCGGCGGGGCCAAGCTCTCGGTCGGCCTGCAGGACGCCTTGGAACCCGGCGGCCTCTCGGTCGTCGTCAACACCGCCGACGACTTCGAACCCTGGGGCCTGCGCGTCTGCCCGGACCTCGACACCGTGATGTACACCCTCGCGGGCGTCGCCAACCCCGAGACCGGGTGGGGATTCATAGACGAGTCCTTCGCTTTTCTCCAGATGCTCTCCGGCTATGGCGAGGACGCCTGGTTCAAGCTCGGGGATAAGGACCTCGCGACGCACGTTCTAAGAACACAGAAGCTCCGGGCGGGGGAGACGCTGACCGGGATCACGGCTGGTCTCGCACGCGCCCTGGGCGTCCCGGGCGGGATCTTCCCGATGTGCGACGAGAAGGTCTCCACGGTGCTCAAGACGCCGGCGGGCCTGCTGGAGTTCCAGGAGTACTTCGTGCGCCGGCGCCAGAGGGACGAGGTCCTCGGCGTAGATCTCGGGGGGATAGAGGACGCCAGGCCCACCGAGGCCGTTCTGGAGGCCGTCTCGGGGGCCGACGTCATCGTGTTCTGCCCGTCGAACCCGGTGGTGAGCCTCGGGCCGATCCTGTCTGTACCCGGGATGCGCGAGGCGCTCGCGGCGGCCCCCGCGCCGAAGGTGGCCGTCAGCCCGATCGTGGGCGGCAAGGCCCTGAAAGGACCTGCGGACAGGATGCTCCAATCCCTGGGCCACGAGGTCTCCTCCGCGGGCGTGGCCGCCCTCTACGAAGGCATCCTCGACGGCATGGTCGTAGATAGGGCCGACGAGGGGCAGAGGGGGGATATCGAAAGGTTGGGGATGCGCGTCCTTGCTACGGACGCCGTGATGCACGACCCGCCGGACCGCGAGCGCCTCGCGCGGGAGGTCCTGGAATTCGGCGCCGGGCTGGGGGCATGACGGACGCCGGAGGGGGCGTCTACGCGGTCGTCCCGGTAAAGGACCTGCGCGGCACCAAGAGCCGGCTGGCGCCGGTGCTCGACCCCGCCGCCCGCGCCAGCCTCACGCTGTACATGATGGGCCGCGTCGTCTCGCGGGTGCTGGAGGCCGGGGTTGACGCGGTCGGCGTGGTCAGCCCTGACCCGATAGTGCTGAACGAGGCTATCAGGCGGGGCGCCACCCCGCTGGTGCAGAAGAGCCGTGGGCTGGACCCGGCCCTGGAAGAGGGACGTCTGTGGGCGACGGAGAACGGCGCGTCGGCCCTGCTCGTCCTTCCGGCGGACCTGCCCCTGATCGAGGCGGAAGACGTCCGCGCCGTACTGGACGAGGCCGCCGTCGGGGCGCCGGTCATCATCTCGCCTGACGGCGCCCGCTCCGGCACGAACGCCCTCCTCCTCAGGCCGCCGGACGCCCTGCCCTTCCTCTTCGGCCCGGACAGCTTCGAGTCGCACCTCCGCGCCGCCCGCGACCGCGACGCCGAGGCGCGGATCTGCGAGAACCTGCACATCTCCTTCGACCTGGACACGGCCGGAGACCTGGCGAAGTACAGGGAAGAGGAGACCGGGGGGGGCGTGAAGGGGATCGAGCTCATACCCGTCGAGGGCTTCCCCGAGGTCCGCCCGGGCGACGACCTTGAAACGCTCGTCGCGGGGGCCGTCGAAGACGTTTTACGTTCCGGGGACGTGCTCGTGGTCACGCACAAGATCATGAGCAAGGCCGAGGGCCGTCTCGTGGACCTGCGGACCGTCGAGCCCTCCGCGCTGGCGAAGGAGTACGCGGCCCGGTGGGGCAAGGACCCGCGCCAGATCGAGGTGGTCCTCCGCGAGAGCCGCCGCGTCGTCCGGATGGATCGCGGCGTCGTCATCTCCGAGACCCGCCACGGCTTTGTCTGCGCCAACGCCGGCGTGGACGCCTCCAACGTCCCCGGCGAGGACATGGTCTGCCTCCTGCCCGTGGACCCGGACAGGAGCGCGGCGCGGCTCCGCGAAGCCCTGCTCGAACGACTCGGCGTCGAGGCGCCCGTCGTCGTCTCGGACTCCTTCGGGCGGGCGTGGCGCTTCGGCATAACGGACGTCGCCATCGGCGTCTCGGGCATGAACCCGCTGGCGGACTACCGCGGCCGGAACGACCCGCACGGCTACCCGATGGAGGCGAGCGTCCTGGCTGTCGCCGACGAGCTCGCCGCCGCCGCCGAGCTCGTGATGGGCAAGACAGACGGCGTCCCCATCGCCATCGTCCGCGGCTACGCCTACGGTAGGGACGCCGGCACCGGGCAGGACCTGCTCATGCCGCCCGAAAGGGATATGTTTCGGTAGAGATTTCAGGCTGCAGGTTTTGAGGTTTTGTTTGGAATCCTGTGTGCCGTGAGGGATTGTCCCGTCGTGCCGAGGCTCTTTGGATCCGAACACGGACCGTCCGGGATGCCTGTAACCTGATGCCTGAAACCCGTCTTGACGCTGTTCCCGCGACCGGGGTACGATGGTCGGGTGCTAATCCCTCTCTAGACGGCGGGCGACGACAAGACGGTGACCCGATAGTCCCTGTTCGCTCCGCTGTACTTTAGTAGCGTCCTTTCCCGACGGTCTAACGTCTCGTCGCCATGTGGATCGCGGCGCTTGCAGGCCTGTAAGACTACGCGCCCGCCCCCGGATAGCGGTCCGCGGTAGAGCGAAGCGCGTGTTGAGGAAGCGGGATCTTCATGACCAGTTTGAGACCTTACCCGGTGTACCTCGGCATCAAGGGGGCGTTCGCGCTCTTTTTTATGTTGTGGGCGACCGTGGCTTCAGTGTACAGGATCGAGGAGGTGGGCCTCGACCCGTTGCGGCTCGTGCTGCTAGGCACGGCGCTCGAGGTGGCGGTCCTCGTCTTCGAGGTGCCGACCGGGGTGCTCGCGGATACGTTCGGCCGGCGGCGGTCCGTCATCATAGGCTTCTTGCTGATGGGATCGGGCTTCGCGCTCGAAGGCGCGATCCCTGCCTTCTGGGTGGTGCTGGCGGCGCAGGCGGTTTGGGGGGTGGGGTACACGTTCATCAGCGGGGCTTTGGAGGCCTGGATCGCGGACGAGGCACCTGAACGGGACCTGGGCCGGGTCTACCTGCGCGGCGAGCAGGCCGACTACGCGGGCTCCCTCCTCGGCGTGATCCTCAGCGTGGCCCTCGCCACCTACGCCCTGAACCTGCCGCTCCTGATCGGCGGCTTCCTGACCGTCGGGCTCGGCGTCGCGCTTTTTTTCGTGATGCCGGAGCGAAACTTCAGGCCCTCTCCGCGCGAGGGGCGTTCGTCTTTTCAGCAAGTCCGGGCCACGGCGCGGGGCGGGGTTCGGCTCGTGCGGGCGCGGCCGGTGCTCCTGATCCTGCTCTCCGTCGCCGCCTTTACCGGGATGTCCGAGGAGGGCTTCGACCGCCTCTACCCGAAGCACTTCCTGGATGGGCTCGGGCTCCCTTCTCTGGGCTCTTTAGATTCCGTGGTCTGGTTCGGGATCATAAACGCGGGGGCCCTGATCCTGAGCTACCTCGCCGCCGAGGTCGTCGGCCGAAGGCTGAACGTGGGTGACGCCTCCGTGGCCGCGCGCCTGCTGCTCGTCCTCAACGCCTGCACCATCGTTGGGATGCTCTCCTTCGCCCTGGCCGGAGGCTTCGCGCTGGCCTTGGCGGCGTTCTGGTTCGCGAGCCTCGCCCGGACCCTAGCCGAGCCGCTCTACCTGACGTGGCTCAACGAGGGGCTCGAACCCCGGGTGCGGGCGACCGTGCTCTCGATGGGCAGCCAGGCCGGCGCCTTCGGCGAGGCCTCCGCCGGGCCCGTGATCGGGGCGATAGGCAACCTCGCCGGCGTCCGCACCGCCCTCACGGTCGCCTCCCTCATCCTCTCCCCGGCCCTCCTCCTCTACGCCCACGCCATCCGCCACCGCGGCCAACCGGGCCTCGAAGACGAACCCGCCCCCGACAAGCGCGCCTGAAGGTGACCGCCCCGATCGACTGGGAGACTCCACCTCCCTCGCGCGAAGCCCCGCGCGAAACGGCCCGACGCTCCTCCGTCGCCCGCCGTGAAGTCGTATCTCTGGCGTGTCTACCCATCGTCGCGTGTCCGCCAAAGTACGAACCGGCGTGGGTTTTAGGTTTCGTGCCTGGGTCAGTAATAGCGGCTTTCACAACTCTTGAGCCACCGGATCGGCATGGCGGCCGTCGGTGGGGTCGAGGCACTTGCAGGGATAAGGTTTCAGGTTTTGAGGGGTTGTAGAGCGAGGATGTCGCGGACATGCAGCTCTTTCGGGCTAATCATGGTGGCGATGTCGGGCTCTAGGCCTTGTACCGCACCCCTAATGCCTCAAAACCTCAAGCCTCAAAACCTGGCTCAACTTTTCCGCAAGTCGCTGTAACGGTGGTTTGTTGATTTCGGAAGAAGGATCCGATTGCGATCTGGGAGAGTCCGATATGTGGTCAAATTACAGCGCACTTACGGCGATCGAGCAAGCGTATTTCGAGCGATCCTAG
>Ga0136627_1000197_pt1 | contig 20546 bp, 17 predicted proteins | sample AntDrymUQ4892206_2_FD_104652 | JGI IMG/M metagenome (GOLD analysis project Ga0136627, IMG submission 104652) | Polar desert sand microbial communities from Dry Valleys, Antarctica - metaG UQ489 (22.06) | ecosystem: Environmental > Terrestrial > Soil > Desert | place: Antarctica: Dry Valley... | reverse complement strand
TTTTCGGGGCGGCTATTTGCCTCGGGGCGGGCCTCGTCTTCCTCGTCCAGCCGATGGTGGCGAAGATGATCCTCCCGATTCTCGGCGGCTCGCCCGCCGTGTGGAACACTTCGATGGTGTTTTTCCAGGCGGCTCTCCTCGCCGGATACGCATACGCCCACTTCTCCATCCGGGCATTCGGACTTCGCCGCCAGCCGAGAATCCACCTCGTCGTCCTCATCCTCCCCGTCATCGCCCTCCCGCTCGCCCTCCCCGCATGGGCCGAGAACGTGAACGCCCCGCCCGCGCTGTGGGTTCTCGCCCTTCTCGCCGTCGCCGTCGGAGGGCCTTTCTTCGTGGTGACGACGGCGAGTCCCCTCCTTCAAAATGGTTCTCGGCGACCGGGCATCCCAACGCGCATGACCCGTACTTTTTGTATGCGGCGAGCAACGTCGGGAGCCTCCTCGCCCTCGTCGGATACCCGCTCGTCATCGAGCCGAACCTCTCCATACCCGCCCAAACGTGGCTGTGGTCCGGCGGATACGTCGTCTTCGCCCTCCTCGTCGCATCGTGCATGATCGTCCTCCGCCGACGCGCCCTCGCCACCGAGCCGGAGAACGCGGAGGAAACGCACGACTCATCCGCCTCATCCGCCTCGGAATCTCCCGCCTCCGAACCGTTCGTCCCGCTTTCGTGGGGGACGCAGCTATGGTGGGTGTTCCTCGCGTTCATACCGTCGAGCCTCATGCTCGGGGTGACGACGTTTTTGACCACGGACGTGGCTCCGGTTCCGCTTTTGTGGGTGATCCCACTCGCGCTTTATCTTCTTTCGTTCATCTTCGTGTTTTCGAGGCGCATCCTCCTTTCGAGTACCGCCGTCCGGGCGGCGAGATGGATGCTCCCGGCTCTCTCGGTGGGGCTCGCGGTTCTTTTCTTCGATGTCATATACATGCCTTTGTGGGTGGTTTTCGTCCTCCATCTCGCGACGCTCTTCTCGGCGGCGATGGTGGCGCACGGGCGGCTCGCCTCGGAGCGGCCCCCGCCGAGCCGGCTCACCGAGTTCTTCCTCCTCGTCTCCGTCGGGGGGGTCTCGGCGGCATTTTCAACGCGCTCGTGGCTCCGCAAATATTCAATTCGCTCCTCGAATACCCGATAGTCGTCGCGCTCCTCCTCCTCGTGATGCCCGCCATCCGGAGGCCGCACCTCCCCGGAAAGCTCCGATGGGCGGAGGATGTCGTCCTCGCGGTCGCGCTCTTCGGCCTCGTCGCGTACATCCTCCCGTCGCAATTATGGTCGGGGTGGACGGTCGCATCCCTCGCCGTCCTCGGAGCCTCGCTCGCCGTCGCGTACCTCCTCTCCTCGCGCCCGGCGATGCTCGCGCTCTCGGTCGCGGTGATGATGGGCTTCGCGTTCGTGAACACCGGAGGCTCGCTGTACGGCGAGCGAACCTTCTTCGGGGTGTATGAGGTGTACACCGAGGAATACGACCGGAACGTCCTCGTCCACGGCACGACCCGCCACGGCTCGCAAAACACCGACCCCGCGACGACGATGGAGCCGCTCACATACTTCCATCGGGGATCCCCCATCGGACAGGTCTTCGAGGGATACGGCGGCAGCCGGAGCTTCGGCAACGTAGCGGTCGTCGGCCTCGGGGCGGGTACGCTCGCGGCGTATGGCGAGGAGGGGCAAAATTTCACTTTCTATGAAATAGACCCGGAGGTCGTGGAGATCGCCGAGGACACCGAACTCTTCACGTACCTCGCGAACTCGCGGGCGAACGTGGAGGTCGAGACGGGCGACGGTCGGCTGGAGATACAAAACGCCCCGGACGGAGGATACGACCTCATCATCCTCGACGCCTTCTCCTCCGACGCGATACCGATGCATCTCATGACGCGGGAGGCGGCGGCCTCGTACATGGAGAAGCTCTCAGAGGACGGCGTCATCGCCTTCCACATAACGAACCGCCACCTCGGCCTCGAACCCATCATAGCGGGCCTCGCCGGGGAACTCGGCCTCTCCGGCCTCTCGCAGTACGACAACTCCGACGACTTCGCCGCCGGAACCGACGCTTCGCACTGGGTCGTCCTCACCCGCGACGAAGCGAACCTCGCCCCCCTCGAAGGCGACGGTCGGTGGGGGCCGCTCGACGAGGAGGAACCCATAGTGTGGACCGACGATTTCTCGAACATACTTAGCGTCTTTTTCTGGGACTGAAGGGCGGCGGTCTCCGCTACTAAATATACGGTTTGTTGTATAATAGTATGCAGAACCTGTCCGTTTCTCCCCATCCTCCCTCGGGCAGGTTCTTTTGATATTCTTCACACATGGAAGCGTCGAGACACACTTGCGCGTTCGAAGGATGCGACCGCCCCAAAGGCAAAAGGGGCAAGAAACGAAACGACGAGCAAAAATACGGCAAGTATTGCTATCGGCGCCACACGGAACTCCACGACACAAACCACTCTGAGCGACGGCGCGAATGGAACCGACTCCACCCTCGCCGCTTAACTTATGAACAGCGAAAAAAGAACAAACTCCGAAAGAATGCGTGCGAACAATGTGGTTGGAGCGAGGCTAGATGCGACCTCCATCGCATAACCCACGGCGGCCCGTACACCGAAGAGAACACCGTCACACTATGTCCGAACTGCCACCGGGCGCAAACCGAAAAAGCAAGGTTGCAAAACGGTTTCGGAGGCCGGGATCGTCCGTCGCCCACACTCTCATGAAACAAAAAGAGACGCCCCCGTTTTCGAGGGGGCGTTTTCACGAAACAATGAGCTTTTCCGGGCTATCCCATGAAGATCAAGATGATGTTCGTGAAGGCGAACAGTCCGAGGACGATGAGGGTGAGGCGGGTGAGGTTCTTCTCCATCACGGTCGTGCCGGAGAAAGTGTCGCCCATGCCGCCGCCCATCGAGGACGAGAGGCCGCCACCTTTCCCGGAATGAAGGAGGATCATGGCGACGAGCGCCACACAAAACAAAACGTGGAAAAACGAGATTACGTATATCATGGCAAATAGTGTACCAAAGCCGAGCCGGAATATACGAGCGACACTTTATCCATCCTTTTGTCCATCCGCAGCCGCGATCAACTTCTCGAACGACTCGACTTCGAGGCTCGCCCCCCCGACAAGCCCGCCGTCCACATCTTCTTTTGCCACGATCTCCGCAATATTCTCCGGCTTCACCGATCCTCCATAAAGTATCCGAACCGAGTCGGCGAACGAATCATCCCGAGTCTCCCGGAGAAGGCCGCGAATTTGCCCGATGGCTTCTTGCGCGTCCTCGGGGGAGGCCGTGTCCCCCGTCCCAATCGCCCATATCGGCTCATAAGCGAAGACGACGGAATCTCCGGAGACATCGCCGCCAAGCTCATCCATGACGGCCTTTGTCTGGCCGGAGATTTTGTCCCACATCCCACCGGAGTCGCGCTCTTCCTTCGTCTCCCCGACGCACACGACCGGGAGGAGTTTCGCTTCCACGGCCCGCTTCGCCTTCTTCGCGACCGTCTCATCGGATTCACCGAAAACTTCGCGCCTCTCCGAGTGGCCGACGATGACCGCCCCCACCCCGATGTCGAGGAGGAGCGGGGCGGAGACCTCCCCGGTGAAAGCCCCCGAGTCCTCGAAGTAGAAATTCTGCGCCCCGACGAGAACCTCGGAATCCTCGGCCATGCGGGCGGCTTCGGAGAGGCATGTGAACGGGGTGAACACCGCCACGTCCACGCCACCGGAGTCGGCGGCCCGGGGGAGGAGGGCGGCGATGTACCGCTCGGCCTCGGTGACGGTTTTGTTCATCTTCCAGTTCGCGGCCATCATCGGACGGCGTCCATTTTCGGGCATTATGAATCCTCCTTGTCCGGAAGCACGGCGACTCCGGGAAGCTCTTTTCCTTCGACGTATTCGAGCGAAGCCCCGCCCCCGGTGGAAATATGGCTCATCTCATAATCCAATCCGAGTTTGCGGACGGCGGCGACGGAGTCCCCCCCGCCGACGACGCTCGTCGCCTCGCTTTCGCCGACGGCCCGGGCGACGCCTTCGGTTCCTTTGGCGAAGGCGTCCATCTCGAAGACGCCCATCGGGCCATTCCAGAAAATAGTCGCCGCGCCGGAGGCCCGCTCCGCGAAAAGCTCCACGGTTTCCGGGCCGATGTCGAGGCCCATCCAGCCGGACGGTATTTCATCCACCTTCACGGTTCTCGTGTCGGCGCCGTCCTCCATTTTCTCGGCGGCGACGATGTCAATGGGGAGGGAAAGTTTGTCTCCGGCTTCCTCCATGAGGCGTTTCGCGTCTTCGATATATTCGTCCTCGACGAGGGAGGCGCCGACCTCATACCCCTTTGCTTTGAAGAATGTGAAGCACATCGCGCCCCCGACGAGGAGCGAGTCCGAGGTCGTGAGGAGGCTCTCGATGACGCCGAGCTTGTCGGACACTTTCGCGCCGCCGAGGATGGCGACGAAGGGGCGTTCAGGGTTGGAGAGGACGCTTTCGAGATAATCTATCTCCTTCTCCATGAGAAGCCCCGCCGCCGACGGGAGAAGGCTCGCGACCCCGACAGTGGTGGCGTGGGCGCGGTGGGCGGCTCCGAAGGCGTCGTTCACGAAGAAGTCGAAAGGGGCAGCGAGGTTGTCGGAGAAGCCGGGGTCGTTCTTCGTCTCGTCGTTGTAAAAGCGGCAGTTTTCGAGGAGGACGACGCCGCTTTCGAGGGAATCGAGGGCCTCGTCCACCTCCCCGCCGACGGCCACGTCTATTTTATGGATCGGTTCTCCGAGGAGGTCTTCGAGGCGCCCCGCGACGGGATCCATTTCAAAGTCCGGGTTCCGCATCCCCCCCGGACGACCGAGATGCGACACGAGCGCGACCTTCGCCCCGCTATCGAGAAGGTACCGGATCGTCGGCAAAGCCCGGTTTATGCGCGTGTCGTCCGTGACGCGACCGTCCTTCACAGGCACATTGAAATCCACGCGTACGAGGACGCGCTTGTCGCGCACATCGAGGTCTCTCACGCTCTTTTTATCCATGCCCCTCCTAATAATTTTCGTGAACGACGTTATGAAGCGGCTCGCCCGAGGCGAAGCGGGAAATCTGCGCCCCGATCAGCCGATACGCCCGCTCCGGAAACTTCCTCGTGTCCCCCGCCACATGCGGCGTGATGAAAACTCCGGGCGCGTCCCACAACGGGTGATCCCCCGTAAGCGGCTCCGGCTCCGTCGTGTCGAGCGCCGCCCGTATCCTCCCCGAAACGAGTTCTTTTCGCAACGCCCCAGTATCCACGATCGCCCCCCGAGCCGCATTGACGAAAATAGCTCCGTCGCGCATCCTCCCGAAAAGTTCCCCGTCGAAAAGCCCTTCCGTCTCGTCCGTGAGCGGGAGAAGAAGCACGACGACATCGGCTCGCGGGAGAAGGTCGGGGAGGTCGGCGATGGCGTGGACTCCGGCTCTCTCGGTTCGGGCGACCCTCGCTATTTCCACGTCGAACGGTTCGAGTCTTTTTTCGACGGCCTCGCCGATGAAGCCGTGTCCGACTATGAGGACGTTCGAGCCTTCGAGATCCTCCCCGGCGGCGTGGTTCCATTGGCTTTCGCGCTGGAAGTCGCGGTATTTCGGGAAGTCTTTTTTCATGGCGAGGATGGCGGCGGCGGCCCATTCGGAGACGGAGATGTCGTGGAAGCCGCGAGCGTCGCAGAGGGTGGCGCCGGGCGGAACGTGGGGGAGGATCCAATCCACCCCCGCCGAGAAAGTTTGCACGACTTCGAGATCCGGCAATCCCGCCAAAATGTCCGGAGCCTCCGACGGCAAACCGAGGGGAGGAACGACGAACCTCACGCCCAAAGCATCCCCATCGAAGGAGCCGCCCGAGGGGAATACTTCGACTTCCACACCCTCGGGCAGGTTTTCCAAACGGCGGACACCGTCCTCCGGAACCCAGACTTTCATGCGGGTATTCAGGCTACAGCCGCCCGCCGATGTACTCGACGAGGTCGCACGTCCGGTTCGAGTATCCCCACTCGTTGTCGTACCAACCGAGGATCTTCACCGACCGACCATTCGTCATCGTCTGCCCGGAATCGAAGACGCACGAAGCGGGATTCCCGACGATGTCCGCCGACACGAGCGGCGCTTCGGAGTATTCGAGGACGCCCTTCATTCCGCCCGACGCTTCTTTGAACGCGGCGTTCACTTCGTCCGCGCTCGGCTCGGCGGAGATTTGCGCGACGAGGTCGGTGATGGAGCCGTCGGGGATCGGAACCCGGAGCGAGATGCCGTCGAGCTTCCCTTCGAGTTCGGGGAGAACCGCCCCGACCGCCCTCGCCGCGCCCGTCGAAGTCGGGATGATCGAAGTCGCCGCGCCGCGCGCGCGCCTCGGGTCTTTATGCGCCGAGTCGAGCAAACTCTGGTCGTTCGTGTATGCGTGGCACGTCGTCATGAAACCCGACTCGAGTCCGAAGCTGTCCTGCAAAACCTTGACCATCGGGACGATGCAGTTCGTCGTGCAACTCGCGTTCGAGACGACCTCGTGCGACGAGGCATCGTAATCCTCATGGTTTACGCCATAAACAAAGGTACCGTCCACACCCTTCGCCGGAGCCGAGATGACGACCTTCTTCGCGCCCCCCGCCAAGTGCTTCGCCGCGCCGTCGCGGTCGGCGAAGACGCCCGTGGATTCGACGACGATGTCCGCGCCGATGTCGCCCCATGGTATTTGGGCGGGGTCGCGCTCGGCGAAGGTTTTTATCTCCTTGTCTCCGACGCGGAGGACGTTCCCCTCGTACGAGACATCCTCGGGCCAAATACCGTGGGTGGAGTCGCGTTTGAAAAGGAGGGCGAGGCTATCCATCGGCATAAGGTCATTAATACCGACGACCTCGATGTCCATATCCCTTTGCATCGCCGCCTTGACGACGAGCATCCCGATCCGGCCAAAACCGTTCACGCCAATCCGTACAGCCAAAGTCAATCTCCCATCTCTAGTTTCCGATCTCCGTGCGTCTATTTTGCCCAGAAAACGCCTCACATAACAAGCGGGGGGCGGGAACACGCCGGACAATGAGCTTCTGTTTGGCGAGCTTGTTTCCGTTAGAATCGAGTCCATGGACTCGATTTCCTCGAAAGGGTCGCTTGCTCGTCCGCGTCGCCCGGTCGCTTTGTCGCTGTTCTCCGGAGCCGGGGGGCTTGACATCGGCTTCCACAGGGCGGGGTTCGAGATCTCGGCTTGCGTCGAGAACGAGTCCGCGTTTTGTGAAACCCTGCGGATGAACCGCGGCGGACATATAGAAAAAGACTGCCGGGTTTTGAATCGGGACATAACGAGCCTCGCCCCCGAGGAAATAGGCGTGGAGGGCGTGGATTTCATTATCGGCGGCCCGCCTTGCCAGAGCTTCTCGGCTATCGGGAGGCGAGCCGGTGGCATAGATGGAACCAACAATGAGAGAGGCAACCTCTTCGAGCATTATTGCCGCCTCGTTCGGCACTTTCAGCCGAGGGGGTTTCTCTTCGAGAACGTTCGTGGGATCCTGGATTCCAACCGGGGCGAAGACTGGAGGCGTGTAGTCGCCGCGTTCTCGAACCTCGGCTATGAGCTTTCGTATCGGGTTTTGGATTCCGCCGACTATGGGGTGCCGCAGCATCGGGAGCGGCTGTTCTTGATCGGCTTCAGGGACGGCGAGGTGAAGTTCCCCCGACCGACTCACGGCCCGGACTCGCGCAGCCGAAAGCCTTTCGTGAGCGCGCTCGACGCCGTCGAGGATATACAAGACTCGCTCGAGCCGATGCATGAATACACCGGAAAATACGGAAGCCTCCTCGAAGAGGTGCCGCCCGGATACAACTACCACTACTTCACGAGGGAGATGGGACACCCGGAGCCTGTCTTCGCGTGGCGGTCGAGGTTCTCCGACTTCCTGCACAAGGCCGACCCCGACAAGCCGGTCAAAACCATAGTGGCGCAGCTCGGGAAATATTCCGGACCGTTCCACTGGAAAAACCGGAAGTTCACACTCGATGAATTCAAGCGGCTCCAAACTTTCCCCGACGACTACGAATTCGCCGGGGGCATGGGCAAGGCTCTCAGGCAGATCGGCAACTCCGTCCCGCCGCGCCTGGCCGAAAGGCTCGCGGAAGCAGTGATGCAGCAAATATTCGACGAGGATATCGACCTCGACCTTCTCGAAGGCTACGAAAAGCTGTCGTTCGACTCGCGAAAGTCGAGGAAGGCAAAGTCCACCCGAGCGACGCGCTCCAGCAAGAACGAGACAAACTCCAGCCCCAGCCTGTTCGACCTCCTCGACGAGAATGGGGGCGCGAAGACTGCACGAACGAACGAGAGGTTTCTTCGCTATCAGTCGCCGAGGAAGCGAGTGGAAGTATCGCCGGACGAGGTGTCCGAGTTGGGCGGCGACGTCTACCGTATACGCGAGGATCGCGTGGGCGGGGAGTCCTCTCTCGAAGTGGCGCGCCGCTCGGTGGAAGGTTTCGCCTCCACGCCCATGCTCCGGTATTCGCTGCGCTTCCACTTCCCCATAGGAGACGGGCTTCATAAAATAGACTGCGTGCTTCTCTCCGACTCCGACAGAGGCTTGCCCGTCGCATGGGACGCTATCGAGGATGTCATCGGCGAAAGCTCCGGCTACCAGTCCATGCTCGACATCCACGGCCATTTCGCCGAGCCGCGCCCGATCTTCGACCTGGAGATGGAACTGCTCGCCGCGGAGCCGTCCTTCCTGCTTCGTTTCGCCAAGCATTTCAGCGTGTTCAGCGCGACCAGGCAAATACTGCCCGCCCGAGACCTCGAAAAGCTCCATGAGAAAGGCGGCGAGACGGACTCTTTCGACCTTTCGCGGGTCGTGCGGGAACTCCGGGAACTCCGCTTCGATGTGAGGGTCAACGAGACGAACAGCACCATACCCCCCGGACATTTCCGCTGCTGCTATCCGTTCACCATAAACATAAACAAGCAAATATCGGTGGCCTGGAAAGAAACCTCCAAAGTCTAGCGTGGCCAGGGTCAACGAATACACGCGGATACTGGACGAAACTCTGAGTAAGGCGCAAAAGTTGGCGAACGACGATGGAGCATTGTCCGCGCATACGGCCCTCCTCTCCCTCGTCCATCCGTTGAAAACAAAGCGCGACGGGGAAGAAGAACTCGGTGAAAGCGTCGCCGAAGGCATCGAGACGATCATCGGAAATCTCGGGCAGAACAAGTACCTTTTCAGCATCCTCGCAACCTGCCTCGTCGAAAAGCTGGTCAATCCGGGGCAGGACACGAGGCTCCATCAAGCCGACATGCCCGGCGGATATTCCAACCGCTCGAAGGATCAAATACACGTCACCCCTTTCCTCAAGCAGCACGGCCTCACCCACTGCGCGGCGAGCGGAATGGAAAGCGGAAGAAATTTCGAGCGTCCCTTTCCGCTCGCTTTGGATTTCGGAGGCAAGCCGCGGGGAAAGGGCAATCGGGAAGCCTCTTTAGGAATTTTGCATGCCATCGAAATGGAGGGCGTGGATCCCAGCCCGTGCCTGGAATTCCTCCTCGCGTTGGACATGAAAAGCCTCCAAACCCCCGACTACGACTACCCCGAACCGGAGGGCCTCACCGTTCAAGAATTGATGGCCGCTATTATTCGGCACCACGATTCAGCGAAAGGACAAGGAAAGTCGCGCCTCCCGGTGTTGGCGATCCAAGCTGTATACCAATGCCTCGTTGCCGAATTGGCAAGATACACAGCGGTGGAAGCGCAACTGCGGAACCCACCCAATCGTCACACCGCGAACGACAAAAAGGGCTTCATAGGCGACGTTCAAGTAGATCTCCCAAACGGGACTCCGTTCGAGGGGGTCGAAGTGAAATCCGGCAAAAAGATAGACAAGGCGATGGTCGGCGACTTGCCGGGCAAATTCAAAGGCATCCCGGTGAACAGATACTATGTGCTTTCCACAGCGACGGAGTACATCGCCGAAAGCGAGCGCGAAAACATTGAAAAGACAGTGGATCGAGTACGCCGGGAAACCGGATGCCAAATCATAGTCAACAGCCTTTATCCCTCCTTGCAATATTACCTTCGCCTCGTCTCGGACACCGGGCAATTTTTGGCAAACTACACGAACCAAGTTGAAACAGACAAGGACGTGAAAGCTCCACACAAAGCGATTTGGCGCGACATTTTGACCGAGCTTTCCGCGCCGCAAGATCGCTCCACCAAATAAATCCTAGTCACCGCCGATCTCCACCAGCCGCCGTAGCCGATGATTCGCCGCGCTTTTGGATATTCCTCCGAGCGCCGCAAGCTCCGACAGCGAAGCATCCGGGTTGTCGAGGCGAAGGACGAGCATTTCCCGGAGAGCTTCGGGAAGGCTGTTCGGGTCGAGGTTTTCGAGGATTTTTTGCTGGCTCGCGGCGGCTTTGGCGGTTCGTCCGGCGTTGGCGGAGTCGAAGTTCGTCACGCGGTTCGCGTTGGCTTTCGCCTCTCCGAGTATGGCCTTCGCGTCATATTCGAGGACGGCATCGTGGAGGCCGAGTTGCGAGAGGAGCGTCGTCACGCCGTCGGAGCTTTTCGTGTATGCGAGCCAGCGATTCCGCCGCTCGGCGACCGTGAGCTTCGCCCTCGAAAACTCCGCCACGCGCCGGATGAACGCTTCGTCCTTGTGAACGAACTCGAGATGATGTCCGCCCCTCCCGCCGGGACGGACGACCGAGCCGCATCCCTGGAAAGAGCCGGACAGATAAGCCGTCCGAACCGAGGCGTCGCGCGAGAGCCGGACGACCCTCATCTCCTCGGCGGCCTGGAACACGCGGTTTCCTCCGGCCCGCACCGAGTACCGCGCACGTCCGAAGCGGTCGCTCCCGGACGGGGAAATCCGGGACTCCACGCCGAACCCGTGCCGCCACAGGCGGGCGGCGGAGCGGGCGACCGCCGCGCTCGGGGTTTCGAGGACGACGCCCGACGAACCCGAGTCCGGCCAAAGAGTTCCGGGTTCGGCCGGTTCGGGAGCCGGGGGGTCGCGCCGCTCCGCGTTTCGCTCCTCTCCCTTCGGAGGTCGGGAGACAGTCGTCGAGTCTCCGGGTGAATACCATTCCCCGGCGGCGTCGAGGAGTCCGGCGAGTTCGGCCCGGTCGGAGCGTCGGGCTTCGGAGGTCCGGGCGGCGAGCTGGCGACGAATTTCAGAGGCGAACGAGGGCAAGCCTTCGCACCTCGGCCGCGAGCTTCGCCGGATCGTGGCGAACCCCGCGGGACTCGTCGTCCGAAAGAAGGTCCGCCTCCCGGACACGAACCCCCATCCTTTCGAGAGCTTCCCGGTCAACGACCGTCGGAGCGGCGTTTTCTCTTTCGTAGCGGGCGAGGAGGTCGTCCGAGAGGTCGCCGGAATGGACGAGGATGTCGGTGGCGACCGGGCCGATGTGGTCGGAGATCGCCCGGACATGCTCGGAGACGGAGAACCCGGACGTCTCCCCCGCCTGCGTCATCACATTCGCCACGTACACGACCGGGCCGTCGAAGCGGGCGAGAGCCTCCGCGACGCCGCCCCCGAGAAGGCTCGGTATGGTGCTCGTGAACAGGCTCCCCGGACTGAGCGCGACGATGTCGGCTCGATCTATCGCGGAAATCACCGCGTCGGGGGCGGGGATCCCCCCCGGCTCGACGGCGACCGCCGAAACTTGCTTCCCAACTTTATGGACGACGGACTCCCCGCGTGTCGTCGTCCCGTCCGCATAGCGAACCACGAGCGTCAAACTCTCGGTCGCCGCCGGATACACGCGCCCCTTTATCCGGAGAAACCTAGCCGCCTGCCCGACGCCTTCCTCGAAGCTCCCGGCCATATCCGCCAGCGCGGCGATTATGATGTTCCCGACGGCGTGGTCGCGGAGCTCCTCCCCCGCCTCGAAGCGATAATCGAAAACCTCCGCGAGCCGCTTCCGACCCGCCAGAGCGACGAGGCAATTCCTCACATCGCCGGGTGGCGCGACCCCGAGTTCCTGGCGGAGACGGCCGCTCGAACCCCCGTCGTCGGCCACAGTGACGACGGCGGCGAGATCCGAGACCGTGTCCCGGAGTCCTCGGAGAAGCACAGGCAATCCCGTCCCACCGCCGAAAGCAACCACTCGAAGTCCTCCGCCTCGCTCCATAAACCGAGTATACCCGCGAGGGGTGCGTCGCTATCCTCGCCGGAGCAAAGCTCGCGAAAGAAGGAAGATACGAGGTCGAGCAATGATCTTCTCACGTTCCCCACCCGCCCCTCAAATCAGCGGAACTTCCGTTCGCTTTCCTCGATCCGGTAGTCGTTTATGGAGGCGTCGCGCCGCCTCATAAGCCCGCGCTCGTCGAATTCCCAATGCTCGTTCCCGTGACTGCGCCACCAATTTCCGTCCACATCCCGGCTCTCGTACTCGAAGCGGACGGAGATGCGGTTTTCGTGGAAACACCACAGTTCCTTCTTCAGGCGATAGTCGAGTTCCCGCTCCCATTTCCGGGCGAGAAAATCCCGTATCGCGTCGCGCCCCTCGAAGAACTCGTCCCGGTTTCGCCACACGGAGTCCTCCGTATACGCGAGCGAGACTTTTTCGGGATCGCATGTGTTCCATGCGTCCTCCGCCTTTTTGACCTTCTCCTTCGCCGTCTCCTCCGTGAACGGCGGAAGCGGCGGACGGGACTCGCCGCTCATCCGAGCTTCTCTCGCCCGTGCGGCGTGGTGAAATCTATCTCCGGGCCGACAGGCACGATGCGGGTCGGGTTCACGCTCTCGTGAGATGAATAATAGTGCGTCTTTATCTCGCCGAGGAACACCGTGTCCGCGACACCGGGATATTGATAAAGGTCGCGCGCGTATCCCCAGAGGTTCGGGTAGTCAACGATGCGCCGCACGTTGCATTTGAAATGGCCGTGATACACCGCGTCGAAGCGGACGAGCGTCGTGAACATCGCCCAGTCGGCCTCGGTGATGCGGTCTCCGCAAAGGTATCTTTGGTTTCCGAGAATGCCTTCCCAGTGGTCGAGGGCGTCGAAGAGTTCGCCGACGGCCTCCTCATACGCGCTTTGCGATTGCGCGAAGCCCGAACGGTACACGCCGTTGTTTATCGGCTCGTAGATTTCGTCGAGGGTTCTCTCCACGTCGTCTTCGAGGCCGGGCGGGCAGAAATCCGTATCGTTCGACAAACCTCCGAACTCGTGGTCGAGCATGCGGATGATCTCCCGCGACTCGTTATTGACGATGGAGCCTGTTTCTTTGTCCCACAAAACGGGGGTTGTCACGCGCCCCGTATACTCTGGGTCGGCCTTCGTATAAACGTCGCGGAGATGGCTCATCGCGAAGAGCGGGTCGGGGAAGTCGCCCGAGAAAGTCCATCCGTCCCCGCCCATGAAAGCATCCACGGACGAGAGGGAAACGATGTCTTCGAGACCTTTGACTTTCCGCAAAATAGCCGTCCGGTGCGCCCACGGACACGCCCACGCGACATACAAATGGTACCGTCCGGCCTCCGGCGGATGCCCGCTCGAGCCATCGGCGGTTATCCGGTCTCGGATGGTCGTGGAGGAGCGAACGAAGCGTCCTTCGCCATCCTTCGGCAAGTCTCCGGTCTTCCACGCTCCTTCGACGAGCATGCCCATGATTCGCCTCCCTTTGGTCGGAGCTTGTCAGCATTTCAGCTTGAAACCCTGAAATTTCGTGTCCCGACGCGACAACGCGCACGGCATCGGCTCGGAACGTTCTACCATCCGGCAGCGTTGCCCGCCGTGAAGTTTCGCCGCGAATGCTTTTGGCTGACTGGCGGCTAGCTTTCTTCCAGATCCCGATGCCGCACGAAGAGATCCACATCCGCGCCGCCCTCGCGAAGCCGCCTCGCCAATTCCTCGACGATGGCGACAGAGCGGTGTCGTCCTCCGGTGCATCCGACGCCGAGCGTGAAATACGTCTTTCCTTCGACTTCGTAGCGCGGGACGAGGAAAGTGAGGAGATCGCTCGTTTTGTCGAGGAATTCCCTCGCGTCTTTTTGCCCGAGGACGGCTTCTTTGACGGGTTCGTCGTATCCGGTGAGCGGGCGGAGTTCTGGGTCGTAGTGGGGGTTTGCCAGGAAGCGGGCGTCGAGGAGCATGTCCACATCCAAAGGCGCGCCGTTCTTGAAACCGAAAGAGATGAGGCTGACGGTGAGCTTGCTCGACAGCGACTCGGCGAGCTTTTTGAAGCGGATGCGGGCGTCGAGAGCGGAATATCCGGAGGTGTCAACGACGAGGTCGGCCCTCTCCCGGAGCGGGGCGAGATCCCGCCTCTCCGCCCGTATCCCTTCCAAAACGTCGCCGTCGGTGGCGTTGGGATGCGGCCTTCGGCTCTCTTTATAGCGGCGCACGAGCGTGGGTTCGTCGGAGTCTATGAAGAGGATCCTCTTCTCCCACGCCTCGTCCTTTTCGACGGCTTCGAGGCTCCGCTCGAGTTCTTCGCCGAAGTACCGCCGACCGCGAATGTCCATCACCACGACGATGTCCTCGGGGCCGCCCGAGCCGGAAGTCTCCATGACGGCGGGGATCATGCGCGGAGGGAGATTGTCTATGCAGAAATACCCCGCGTCCTCGAAAGCCCGGAGAGCGTTCGACTTCCCCGCCCCCGAAAGCCCCGTGATAATGACGATCCGGCGCCCCCCCGCGAGCGAGGGTTCGATGGTTTGCGAAGCCTCGTCGCTCATGGGATCCCAGCCGTCCATTCTCGGGGAATAAAGTCCATCTCGTGATTCGAGCGTATCACCGTGGAGCGAAAGCCGCAACGATTCACCGTATATTTAAGGGCGATTTAACGGGTCGCTCCGTACCCGGCTTCGCCGCCTTCGGCTCCGCTCCGGTTATTGGTTTGTGGTTATTGGTTCTTGGTTTTTGTATTTGCCAATAACCAATAACCGGGAGCGAAGCGAGCCTCACCGATGTATCCGCGCATGGACTTGCCGCGCCACCCTTCCGGGAAGCACGGCTTCGATCTCTTCGAGCGAGGCGTTCATGAATGCGTCCGGCGTCCCGAACCGTTCGAGTATTTGCTTCTTCCTCGCCGGTCCGACACCGGGGAGTTCATCGAGGACGGAGGCGGTCATCGCCTTTCCCCGCAGCTTCTTGTGATACGTGTTCGCGAAACGATGCGCCTCGTCGCGCACTCTTTGAAGGAGCCGGAGTTCCGGGGAGTTTTCAGCAAGCATCACCGGCTCCGGGCGACCCGGCTCGAAGACTTCCTCGTCTCGTTTCGCGAGCGAGCGGAGCGGTATTTCATTGTCCGGATCGAGTTCCTCCATCACCGGGACGACCGCCGATATTTGCCCCTTCCCGCCGTCGAGGATGATAAGGTCGGGCGCGGGCATGAACTTCTCGTCGCCCTCGGCGAGGCGTTCGAGGCGGCGGCGTATCACCTCGGCCATGCTCGCGAAGTCGTCCGACCCCTCGACGGTCTTTATTTTGAAACGGCGGTATTCGCTTTTGGCGGGGCGTCCGCCTTGAAAGACGACCATCGAGGCGACGGAGTTCGTACCCATCGTGTTCGAGATGTCATAGCATTCGATGCGGAGTGGGAGCTTCGGCAAGGCGAGCTCCTCCATCAGCCCGTCGAGGGTGGACGCGACTTGATTCCGCCTCGCCTCCTCGAGCGTCCTCTCGTACTCGAGTCCCATCTCCGAGTTCCGAACCGCCATCTCGAGTACGCGCCGCTTGTCGCCCCGAACCGGACGATGCACGGAAACCCTCGTCCCCCGTAGCTCGGACAAATGGGCGGATATGGGAGCGAGTTCGCCCTCGTTCCCGGACTGGACGAGAACCTCGCCCGGCACCGAAACCGTGTCGTAATATTGCGGGACGAAAGACAAAGCGACGCTCTCCGCGCCCGCCTCGCCATAATTGTCGAGGAGGAAAGAATCCCGGTTCACGACTTGCCCCTCGCGCACGGCGAATATTTGCACGCACGCGCTCTCTCCCTCGACATATGCTCCCACGGCGTCGAAGGAATCCTCGGAGGCGATGGTCGCTTGCTGGCGCTCGCGGACGTTTTGAAGGGCGGCGAGTTCGTCGCGGAGCTTCGCAGCCCGCTCGAAATCCATATCGGAGGCGGCGGCTCGCATCTTCTCCTCGCGATCCTCGATCAAACCGCCGACCCGCCCTTCGAGGAACGCGATGACATCCGCGATGATCGCGTCATATTCCTCCTTCGACACCGCCCCGATGCACGGCGCCGCCGAGCGTCCGATGTGGTAATTGAGGCACGGAACCCCGCTCCTCCGACCCGGCTCCGCCCCCCGGCATTTCCGGAACGGAAAAGTTTTATTCAAAACATCGAGCGTCGCATGGACGCTTCCCGCGCTCGGGAACGGCCCGAAATACCGGTGCCGCGAGTCGCGCGCGCCGCGGGAAGCGAACACGCGAGGATATTCGTCTCCCATCGTCACCACGATGTACGGATAGCTTTTGTCGTCGCGGAGCGAAGCGTTGAAACGGGGCCTTTGCCGCTTTATCAAATTCGCTTCGAGGACGAGCGCCTCCGTCTCGCCATTCGTGGAGATGAAGTCAATTTGGGCGACCCGCTCCCGAAGCTCGGCGATCTTCGGCCTCCCGTCGCCGGACTTCGTGAAATAGCTCGCCACCCGGCTGCGGATATTATTCGCCTTCCCGACATAAACAACCTTCTCGTCGGCATCCTTGAAAATGTACACGCCGGAGGAGGTCGGAAGGTGGGATCTGTCAGGGTGTCCACTGGTGGAGTTATCGCGAGCCATCGAAGCAAATTATACCGCGCAAAGAGGCGTGTCCGGCGCGTCGAAAGCTCGGAACGCCGCCCACGAAGCGGATACGCGAGAGGTTGTTTTTGGTTCCTAGTTTTTGCTGAAAGCCGACGGCTATCGGCTATCTCGTCGGTCTTCTCCGCGGGCGTTCGACGATGCCCGGCGGAAGCATCTCTTTACCACCCGCCCTCGCATATCCGACGCCCGCCGTCCATCCCCCCGCCGCGCCCGAAATCGCGGAGACGACCGCTCCGGCCGCCACGATGAGGCTCCCGTCGAGGGCGAGGACGACGGCTCCTCCGACGAGCGCGAGGATCGCCGAGGCGGCGACGAGCTTTCGTCCGGATTCTTGTTCGCCCCGGAAGAGCGCGTAAAGAATGAGCGCGGATGAAATCGCCGCGAGCGGGATGAATATGTACGAGAGGATGCTCGCTCCGGCTTGGTTCACTTCGAGCCAGACTATGGACGTGAAGCCGAGCCAGCCGATGACCGTCCCGATGTACGTCCCGTTCCGGGTGGCTATTTTTCGTTCGGAGCGATACGTCCTCGCGCCGAGCATCGCGGCGGTGACGATGGCCGGGACGAAAAGGAAGGTGGCGAAGAGCGACGGCCCTTCGAGGAGGCTGAAAACGCCGAAATCCCCGAAAAACCAAAACGGCATCATGAGAACCGATACGGCGGCGAGGAACGCGAGCGTCGCCATGTATATCCACGTCACGCACCCGAAAGACCGCCGATACTTCGGCTGTATCCCCTCCGAAGCCTCCGGGTTTCCTTCGCCGTTCCGGTTTTCAGCCGACATTTTCCTCCGCGACTTTCGCTGCCGAGACACCATTCTCGTCCTCGATGAAATGGGCGAGGATGGTCGGGGCGACGTCCGTTATTTTCTCCGGGGCCGGGACGCCGCATGCGATGGAGAAGACCTCGGAGTCCTCGCGGTGGAGCGAGCCGTGGTCGCTCGCCTGATGGTATCCGCCGGAGACTTCCCCGAACGTGTGTCCCGGTGAAGCCGAGAGGACGACATCGCCCGAGCGGCTCGACGCGAGGCATCCCCACAGCCGCGAGAGTGCGTCCGGATAATCGCCATAGTGGACTTTCCCGTCCGAGACCTCGACGCCGAGGGCGCGGTGGTCGCCTTCGATCTCCCACGAATCGCCGTATCGGTCGGTGGCTCCGGCTCCGGGCCGGAAACGCATCTCGCGCCCGACGCGCCGGACTGCGACCCACCCCTCCTCGCGCCACGAGGCGAGATCCACGCCTTTCCGCCCCGAGAGCCTTTCGGCCACATCGGCGACGGATTTTGGTGCGTCGCGCAGATAAAGGAGGGCGGCGCGTCCGTTCGGGACGGCGACGATGTCGGCTCCGGCGGAGAATCCCGCCCTCGCGCCGAGCGAGACTTTGTATCCCCTCACCTTCGCGAGGTTCACGAACCTCCGCTTCGGGAGGAGCGGCGCGTGTCCGTGGTCGGAGACTGCGATGACGGCGTTCTCGGCGAGGAATTCGTCCACTCCGCCCGCCGCCTCCATAATTTTCGAGACGAACCCGTCGAGCTTGGCGACGTGGCGGCGTTGCGCGGAGATGCCTTCGTGGTGCGCGACTTTGTCGCCGTGGAAAAAATACACGAGGTTGAAAGGCGCGACCTTCTCGGCGACGAGCCTCGCCCCGACCTCGGCGGCGTATTCGTCGTTTATGCCGACGGAGCGTTGGAAACCGCCGTTCCCGTTCCGCCCGTTCGTCCCGAACTCCGTGGAATAGAAAAGGTCGCCGAGGAAATATTCCTTCGGCCCCGAGACGGACGGGGAAAGGTATCGGCTCCCCTTCAAATATCCCTCGACGGTTTTCATGCGGACGGGATGTTCGTGGGGGCCGCGCCGGACGGGGAAGTGGACGCACGCCGCGTCCACGCCGACGTCGTCGAGGCTCTCGAAAATCGTCGGGGCGATGAGGTCGTCGCGGTTCATCCGCCACACGTTGTTGTGGAGAACCTTGATCGGCCCGGTCGAGATGACCGTTTCCGTCTTCGCGCCGTATACGACGATTTCGTCCTCATTCTCGTCGTACCATGCGTGGCCGAGGATGCCGGTTCCGGAGGGCGGCTCCCCGGTGGCGATGGCGGCGGTCGCGGCGGGTGTGATGCTCGGGAAGACGGAGACGGCGTCCCACCGGGCCTCGCCCCTCTCGGCGATGGCGCCGAGGGCGGGGGCGTCGCCATCGCCGATGGCCGAGCGCATGACATCCGGGCGAATGCCGTCGAGAACCAAAAGAAGCACGGGTTTCGGTGGAGTTCGAAGATTCGGATTCATAAAGGCGTGGTTATTCTACCCGGAAAAACCCGGTTGTTCCGGTGCCACACCTTGCTGGCCGGCGTCCGGGGCCGGCTGCTCGGGAGCCACCGGCGCGGGATCGGCGGGCTGCTCGGGAGCCACCGGCGCGGGATCGGCGGGCTGCTCGGGAGCCACCGGCGCGGGATCGGCGGGCTGCTCCTCCGAGCCGTCGGGGATCATCGGCTGCTCATCGGCGCCACCGGGAACCATCGGCTGCTCCTCCGAGCCGTCGGGGGACATCGGCTGCCCGTCCTGGGTTTCGTCCACGGGCTGAAGCGGCTGTCCGCCCCCACCGGACGAGAGAGCGCCGAAGGAAGTGCGGGAGCCGGAGGAGCCGTCGGAGGCGACATAGCATTCACCCCACACCATGCACGAGAGGGTCCGCCCTCCGAGGAGTTCGGTGCCGGTGATCGCGACGATGGCGACCACGAACGCGACGACCATCGGGATCGCCGCTTTGAGGAGTATGGATCTCTTCGCCGAAGACGGAAGCCCCCGGAACCACTCGAATGCCGAGCGAACTTTAGCCAAAAAGCCTCGACGCTCGCCGCGGCGTTGGCTGCGACGCTCGCCGCCCGTTTCGACGGGTTCGGTCGGGGCTTCGGCGGCGGGCTGCTCGGCGGTTCGTCCGGCTTGCTGGCGGTTTCGGTTCGCCCGGAGGGTCTGTGGGACGTTTTTCAGGCGACCGCCGATGTTCTCGAGGTACGCCTTTATGACGGCGGAGCCGCCCGTGATGATCATGGTGGTGAGAGCCGCTCCGACCAAAGTTCCGGCGACTCCGAAGCGGGAAGTCGCGGCTGCCGCGCCCGCCGACGCGAGTCCGGCGGCGATCATCTGGCTGACGCTGATCGTCGGTGTTTTCGCGTCCACGGCGTGATGCTGCTCGTATGGCTGGTTTGGATGAGATCTGCCCACGGGCGATAGGGTATCAGCCGAGTGAATCGCGGCAAGGAATGCGCGGGAATCTTCATCAAACTGTAATCCGACTGTTATCGGGGGAGAGGGCGGCGAGTCTCCGGCGGGTTTAGAATTCTTTTCAAAACACAGCCAGGGAGGGCGAAATGACCGCCGAAGAAAGCAAGTTCGAAAGCAAGTTCTCGGAGTTGTTCGACGTTATACGCGACTACTCGAAGCGGGGATACGACCACCAAGACAAAGCGTTGCAAGTCGTCGCCGGCTCGTACGCCTTCATGTTCGAGGCCGAGGACATGCCCGACGCCCGCCAAATAGTCGAGGATATTCTGAGCGAATACGACTACGTTTTCACGACGCTCGAACGAGGAAACCTCGACCCCCTCAGCGTGGACGCCGTCGTCCGCGTAGCCCGGTACCGCGAGGAGTATATGGAGTGGGGCATTGACACGCTCTCGAAGGTTCTCGTCGGACTCTTCCGCCGCTCGCGCGCCGAGGAAGGATACGCCGACTACGTGGAAGACGTGCAAATAGTCCTTCGCGGGATGGAAGCCATCGTCGCCGGCTCCGTCCTCGAAGACCT
>Ga0136627_1000196_pt1 | contig 20578 bp, 22 predicted proteins | sample AntDrymUQ4892206_2_FD_104652 | JGI IMG/M metagenome (GOLD analysis project Ga0136627, IMG submission 104652) | Polar desert sand microbial communities from Dry Valleys, Antarctica - metaG UQ489 (22.06) | ecosystem: Environmental > Terrestrial > Soil > Desert | place: Antarctica: Dry Valley... | reverse complement strand
TTCCAACTCGTGCGCGATCCCGACGTCTGGGTGTTGTATCCGAAACGAGGGGTCTCAGTCGTCGAGCGTGTGGACGAGACCTACATCGAGCAACGTTTCGGGATCCCCGGGCGCGCCTACCGTGACTACGCGCTGCTGCGCGGCGATTCCTCCGATGGCTTACCCGGCGTGCGCGGCATCGGCGACAAGACCGCGGCATCGTTGATCACGACCTACGGGAGCCTCGACGCGATCATGGCCGCAGCCGAGACGCCGGGCTCCAGAGTCGCGCTTGGCAAGGTGGCGCACGACCTTGACTACCTCGAACGAGCGGTGCAGGTCGTGACCATCCCCACCGATCTGCCGCTGCCCGACGACGATCTCGCGCGCCCGCGCAAGGATCCGGTCGAGGCCGTCTGGGCGGTGGCCGAACATTTCGGCCTCGCGAATGCCGTGAAGCGGCTGGTCGCGTCACTCAAGTCCGACCGTTGACCTGCTCTTTGTGCCCGGCCGAAGGAGAACGGTCCGTGCCGGAGAGTCCGCGCTCGACGCATGGCTATATCTTGCTGGGATCAGGTGCAGTTTGTCCTGGTCGTCTGGCTTTTGTCGGGCTTGTCACACATGTGCCGGCGCGGGCTTCACAACTGATGGACGTAGATGTAGAAAGAAAATGCGGCGCGCTGAAGAAAGGGAGACGCGTGGCTTACGAGGAATTGAAGGCGCGGCAAAGTGTGATGTGGGGCGTCGGTCCCTACCAGCGAATTACCGAGACGATCACAGACATCCACGAGAAGGTGATCGATCGTCTCGCTCCTGAGCCGGGTGAGCGGTGGCTGGATCTTGCCTGTGGGACGGGGGCTGTGGCCGAGCGAGCGGCTGCCCTTGGGGTCGACGTCACGGGCGTCGATCTCGCCCCGGCGCTGATCGAAACGGCGACGAAACGAGCGGCGGAACTCGACCTCGACATCGACTACCGGGTGGGTGACTGCGAGCAGCTCGAGGTTCCTGATGCGAGTTTCGACGTCGTGTCATCGACGTGCGGGGTCATGTTTGCGCCCGACCACGCCGCAACCGCGCGCGAGCTGGGACGCGTGATGAAGAAGGACGGCCGCTTGGGGCTGGCGAACTGGACTCTGACCGGTGGCCTCGCCAAGATGTTCAAGATGATGGCCCCGTTCCAGCCCGCGCCCCCGCCGAGCAGTCCGTTCGACTGGGGTGATCGATCCGTCGTCGCCGATCTGCTTGGTGAGACGTTCGACCTCACTGTCGAAGAGGACACCTCGACGCTCACTCTCGATTCGGGCGAAACATACTGGAAGCTGTTCTCTACGAGCTACGGGCCGACGAAAACGCTCGCGCACTCTCTCGGCGACCGGCGTGAGGAGCTGCATCGGGCGTGGGTCGACTTCTTCGAAACCAACTACCGAGCCAACGGTGAGATCGTCCACCCGCGCGAGTACTTGCTTGTGCTCGGGAGGCGTCGCTGAACGCGTGACCTACCAGGCGTAGTCCTCGGGCGCGGTCTTGTGGCCGGGCCAGATCTCGTCGAGACGATTGAGCTCGTCTTCGCCGAGCTTGATTTCGAGAGCCCGCTGCGACGCCTCGAGCTGCTCCTGGGTCCGGGGTCCGATGATCGGGGCGGTCACGACCGGCTGAGCGAGCAACCAGGCGATGCCGACATCGGCCGGATTGTCGCCGAGGTCGGCGCAGAACTTCTCGTAGGCCTCGATGCGGGAACGGTTGTCCTCGAGGGCGTCTTTGGATCGTCCCGAGTTGCGACGGCTCCCCTCCTTCTCCTTTTGCAGCACGCCGGCGAGCATGCCGCCGTGGAGCGGGCTCCAGGGAATGAGGCCTAAGCCGTAGTCCTCGCAGGCGGGGACGACCTCGAGCTCGACCTGGCGGGTCGCGAGATTGTAGATCGACTGCTCGGAGACGAGACCCGTGAAGGTGCGGCGAGAGGCCGCCTCCTGCGCTTTAGCGATGTGCCACCCTGCGAAGTTGCTCGAGCCGGCGTAGAGGATCTTGCCTTGCGCGCGCAGGACCTCCATTGCCTCCCAGATCTCATCCCACGGCGTGTCGCGATCGACGTGGTGCATCTGGTAGAGGTCGATGTGATCGGTCTGGAGACGCTTGAGCGACGCGTCGCAGGCGTGACGGATGTTGCGCGCCGAGAGAAAGGTGTCGTTGGGCCAGTCGCTCATCGAGCCGAACAGCTTGGTGGCCAGAACGGTGCGCTCGCGGCGTCCCTCACCCTTGGCGAACCAGCGCCCGATGATTTGCTCGGTGATGCCCTCGCCCTTGGCCCAGCCGTAGACGTTGGCGGTGTCGAAGAAGTTGATCCCGAGATCGTGGGCCTTGTCCATGATCGTGTGCGAGTCCTCTTCGGAGGTCTCCGGGCCGAAGTTCATCGTGCCGAGGCAGAGCCTCGAGACCTGGAGCCCGCTGCGACCGAGGTGCTTGTAATCCATCGTTAGTTCCCCCTGAGAATCGTGGCGTGAGTGGGCCAGGGTAAGTCCTCTCGTCGTTAATGCATCCGGCGAGAGGACCGCCGATCCGCCGATCCCGGGACGCCGCCGAGGTCACGGCTGTGTTCGAAAGTGCTCCTGGGGGAACACATAACGGAGGGCACGACCTAAGGAGAGGACCATGAAGGGTTCGAGGATTCGAAGCAAGGGTCCGAAGATAGCCGCGTTCACCTATGCCGGCTATAAGTGGTTCGAGGACCACACGGACGATGTCGAAGTATGGGCGAACAAGGCCATCGAGCGGAGCCGGGGCAAGAGCGTCGAGAGGTTCGTGACGCCGCCCGCAAAGCTGGCGATATCCGCTGCGCGCTGGGTGAGGGCCAACGGCGGCGGTGACTCGGGCCGCGGGAAGATCAAGAAGCGCTGAGTCGCGCTTCGCTCGGGTCCGATATCCGCGTCGTGGCGGGAACATCGGTCAGAATATTGGTCGAGTGTAGCCCTCGACCAGGAAGCGTTGCGATGCCCGAGTTCAGCGTCAACCCGCACAGGTTCGATCCCTACAAGAACTTCAAGTTTCGAGTGAAGTGGGACGGTCGCTACGTCGCAGGCGTCCACCGGATCAGCGGTCTGCGCCGTACCACCGATGTCGTTGAGCAGCGTGACGGCTCCGATCCCAACCACGCGCGGCTGTCGCCGGGGGTGACACGTTTCGAGCCCCTCGTGCTGGAGCGTGGTGTCACGCACGACACCGAGTTCGAGGAGTGGGCGAGGAAGGTCCTGACGGTGGGAGCCGGGCTAGGCGGCGAGGTTTCGCTCAAGGACTTTCGCAAGGACGTAATCGTCGAGCTTCTCAACGAGGCGGGCCAATTGGTGCTTGCCTACCAGGTCTATCGCTGCTGGGTGTCGGAGTATCAGGCGCTGTCCAATCTCGATGCGAACGGCAGCAGGCTGGCGATCGAGCTGATCAAGCTCGAGAACGAAGGCTGGGAGCGCGACATGGACGTGACCGAGCCGGTCGAGCCGTCCTTCTAGGCGAGCGTTCACGCAGTCGAGGATCCGGTCCGCGGGTAGGTTCTCGGGATGGCGGTAATGAGAAGTAGCGAGCGAGCACCGGGACCTCTCGATGACATGGCCTCCGCCCTGTATCGGAGATGGGGGCCGAACGGAGTGTGGCTCCTGGAGCTCGGGATCGCCATGATCGTGACGACGCTGCTCGCCGGCGCGACTGTCGTCTTTGCAGACGACTCGGGGGCGGAACCGTCGGCCCCGCTCATGAGCACGAGAGACGACGCCTCAGGTGCGGAGACGGCGCCGGCTATCGACCCCGTCTCGGAGGCAACGCCGGCCGAAAGCCCTGGTGAGCGAAGAGAACCTCCTCAGGAAGAGGAGAGTGCGCCACTCACTTATCGTCCGACGGGAGTGCTCGTTACGGTGCCGGGAAGCGATCAGCCGTCTGGGTCGGATCCCGTGCGCACCTTCTCGGTCGAGGTCGAGAAGGGCCTGCCGATCGACCCCTCTGTGTTTGCGCAGGAGGTCTCGGAGGCCCTGGGCGCGCGCCGGAGCTGGGGTGTCGGTGGAGGCTTCAGCGTCCAGCGAGTCAACTCGAATCAAGCATCGTTCAAAGTCGTACTCGCAAGCCCGCAGACGACAGACGAGCTCTGCGCGCCACTGCAGACCAACGGCATCTTCTCGTGCGCCCAAGGCCCGACGGCAGTACTCAACGCCATGCGCTGGATGGAAGGTGCGGATGCTTACGGCGACGACCTCGAGAGTTACCGGACGTACATGATCAACCACGAGGTCGGACACGTATTCGGTCACGGGCACGTCGAGTGTCCGGCTGCGGGGGAGCTCGCGCCGGTGATGGTGCAGCAGACCAAAGGCGTCGGCGCGTGCGACCCGAACCCGTGGCCGTTCCCCTAGAAGACTGCCTCCGGATCCGAGCGGCCTTCGGTTGCGAGGCCTTTCATTCAGGCGCGGGTGGAGACGCCGGCGTAGCCTCGCGAGTGCTTTCGAACCTGGTCCCCAGGATGATGTCCGCCATGCTCGGCGCGCCGATCTGCCTGCGGAAATCCTGCACCGAGTAACCGGTAACCACCGTCTCTGAAGCGGCGCGCGCGGTAGCGGAGCGTGGTAGCCCGAAGATCGGCGCCAGCTCTCCGAAGTAGCGGCCGGATCCGAGGCGGTCGACGGCATGATCTGTGCCGTCCTCTTTTCTGCGCAACAACTCGACCTCGCCGCTCCACACGAGATATATCAAGTCACCATGGTCGCCCTGCTCAAAGATCACCTCACCGGCCTCAAGTACGAGGTGCTCGGGCGGTCGCGCCCTCGCGGAGGGAGCGCCGAGCTCCACGATCCTGTCGGCCAGCGGTAGCAGACGTTCGTCGTGGGTGGCGACGATCACGATCCGCCCGGGGCTTGCGAGCTCTCGTAACTGGCGCAACACACCTTCGACCTGGATGTAATCCAGATGGGCAGTGGGCTCGTCGGCCAAGAGGAGAGGCGGATCGTGGGCGAGCGCCCGCGCGATCGCAACCCGCTGCTGCTGACCTCCCGAGAGATCACCCGGGCGATGAGTCATGCGGTCGGAGAGGTCGACCCGCTCGAGGAGCGAGACGGCCGTAGCTTTCGCCTCCCTGGTGCGAGTGCCGGCTGCGAGAAGGGGGACGGCCACGTTTTCGAGTGCCGTGAGGCTTGGAATCAAGTTGAAGGCTTGAAAGACGATTCCCACCGTCGTTCTTCGGTACTCGGTCAGAGCCGCGCCTTTCAGATCGTTGACCTCGACGTCTCCGAAGCGAACGGATCCCGAAGCCGGGCTCAGGATGCCCGCGAGAACCGACAAAAGCGTCGTCTTTCCGCACCCGCTCGGGCCCAGCAGCAGGACCAGTTGGCCCGACGACACCTCGAGGCTCAGCGCCTCGATCGGACGCACTATGTAGTCGCCGCTCGCGTACTCGATGGTGAGCTCACTGATGTGGAGACCGTCCACCTAGGCCCCTCCGAACGCCAGCGCCGGGTCCACTGTGACGGCCCGCCGAAGCCCGGCGAGGCTGGCAACGAGTCCGACGGTAAGAGCGATCGAGAACAGCGCGACGTAGGAGCGAAGGGCTATCTCGACCCCGAAGGGAAACAGGGGTGCGAGGAGTTGAGCCAGCGCAACCGCCAGAATGGCTGATGCCACCGAGAGCACAATGGCCTGGAGAGCCAATCCCACGACTAGGGCACGATTGGGGGCTCCGGTTGCTTTCAACACGGCGAAATCGCGCGTTCTCTCCAGCGCCGAGAGATAGATGATCGACCCGATGATGCCGGCCGCCGTGATCCACAGCAGGGCACTTATCAGGTCGATCGACTTGGTCCCGTTGGCGAGCGGCCTCTCGAGATCGGTTCGAACTTGCGCCGGGCTTAGTGCAGTCAACCCCTCGGACAAGGACTGAACCGTTCCTTCGACCGCCACCGTGGTCACGAGATCCCGGCCCGAGAATCCGATTGCTTGAGCGTCCTCGAGAAGAACGAAGAGCGTGGGGGTACCGAAGTAGTAGGTGATGCCGTCGGCCGCGCCCACGACCTCGAGCCGACGGCCCCCGACCGAAATCGATTCACCAATATCGATCCCGAAGGCAGTATCGAGGAGAGCCTCACCCGGACTACGAGGCCTGCGCCCGTCGGTCACGGGAGGTTGCCCGAGCCCTCCGTCCTCATAGCCGATGACGTTGACGTCGCGGTCCTGGGGGGTGCGCATTGCCGAATGAAGCAGCACCAGAGATGAGGCTTTGATGGAGCCCCGATCTTGGAGGTTCATTCGAGCAACGCCGTTGGCCGTGTCACCCGGTAGCACGGTCGAGGCGGTGAAGGGGCCCGACGTGCCTTCGACGACGATCCACTCGTCCGCACCGACGAGGTCGACGATGCGCCTCACCTCGTTGTGGAGCGTTGCGCTGAACCCCGCCATCAACAGCGTCATGGCGAAGGTGAGCGATGTCGCGGCGACGGCGATGGTGAACCGTCGGCGGCGGTACTGCAGATCCCGCAGGCTGATCAGCCACATGGGAAAAGCCAACATCATGGAGATGTCTGGGAGAAGGGGGATTGGTGGAAAAGAATGCTCGTCGGCCTGCATCCGGTTCGAAGTAACGCGGACCCTTCCTTCAGGCGCGTGCACTCCCCGTGACGAGAACACGGCGGAGCAAGCCCTCCTCGATCGCCTGAATGATCTCCCCGCGTTCGGTTTGACGCTCATCCCACTGAGGGCCGATGACGTCTCTGAGCTCGGCTTCGTGTTGAGCGAAGGCGCTATGCCACTCACGTGCCGTGTGCAGGAAGTCCCCAGTCACATCGGCGACCTCCACAGCGGCGAAGTGCGCGGCCCCCATCAGTACGTCGACCGAACGAGTCGAGTCGGTTGCCCGGGGACCGAGACGAACCGCCCGCCGGTGCTCAGATGTCGAGAGCCCGGGTGCGGCGACGATCGTGAAGAAGGCCAGCCGCCCTCTCGGTTTGAGGAGCCTCCTGCAGGCCCTCAGCACGGAGAGCTTCGGGCGTATTCAACAGAGGACGTCGGTATGGATGACCGCATCGAAGGACTCCTTTGCGAACGGAAGCTCCTTCGCCGACGCGACCACGGCACCCGTGACGTCCAACCGCTGCCGCTCACCGCGTCGGAGTCCGGCGTCTAACCCCTCGAATGGCATATCGGTGAGAGTGACCCGGCATCCGGTCTGCTTCGACAGATACAGCCCCGGCCACCCCTGGCCCGTTCCGATATCGAGCAGGTGTCTACCCGGCGCGAGAGCGGCGGCCTCACCCAGACGGTCGGCCTGCTCGACGGTCGTGAATCCGTTCGCCCCCCAGGCAACGCCTATGACGCTTCGCTCGATGTCCTCGATGACGCTCGTGCGCTCGGTCGCGTACCTCTGGGAGAAGTCGGCGCGCGCCTGTTGTTCATCCTTGCTCGAGCCCACGAGCAACCTCTCGGACGGTCGAACGGTCGCGCTCATAATGCACCATCTAGCCGCCCGTTTGAGTTGAAAGCGCCGCGGCGAGGGTAGTCATGAGTAGCCCGGCACACCATCCAAGGAGTTCCAGTGAACATTTACGAAGCGACGAAGATCTTGGAGAACGACAAGCGACTCGACGCGGTCGCCGAGAAGGTGGCCGAGGTCGTCGGCAAGGTCGTGCCCCCGGGACCGGTGAAGGATGCTCTCAGCGGGACGTGGCTCGGGCACGCGGCTCATCCGGTGATGACGGACATACCGATCGGAGCGTGGACATCGGCAACCGCACTCGATCTGATCGGGGGCAAGGAGTCGGAGGTGGCTGCTCGTCGACTGATCGGTCTTGGAATTCTGGCGGCGCTCCCGACTGCGATGTCGGGCTTCTCGGATTACTCGGACACGGTCGGAGCCGAGCGACGCGTCGGCATCACCCACGCCGCCTTCAACGTCGCGGCCCTCGCGCTGTTCGGAGCGTCCTACAGCGCGCGTCGAAGGGGCTCGAACCTCAAGGGCAAGTCACTGTCCCTGCTCGGGATGGGGGCCGCAACGGCGGGCGCGTATCTCGGGGGCCATCTCTCGCTCGGCATGGGTGTCGGAGTTGATCACACTGCCTATGAAGCCGGGCCCGGTGACTGGACCCCCGCCGTCCCCGAGTCGGAAGTCGAGGACGGCAAGCTCACCAAGGTCGAGGTCGACGGCGTCGCGATCATGCTCACGCGCCACGGGGGCCGGGTGTGCGCGCTGAGCGATCGGTGCACGCACGCTGGCGGACCTCTCAGCGAGGGGACCATCGAGGACGGGACGGTGAAGTGTCCCTGGCACGGAAGTGTGTTCTCGCTCGAGAACGGAAGCGTCGAGCAGGGCCCGGCGCGGGCCCCCCAACCGAGCTACGAAACGCGCGTGATCGAGGGACGAGTTGAACTAAGGAGCAGTTGAGCGAAGCCGGCGAGCGAGATTCGGGTGCCCCCTTCGAGCTGAGCAACAGGAAACCTGGCCGCGTTCCCACTCGAAGCGAGGTCTCTCCAGGCCTTCGAGGAGGTACCGCGGGTCTAGCCGGAGCGATTCATCTCTTCGAAGAGGCGGTCGGCCAGTTCGGTCAGGCGCTGGACGTCGGAGATGTTGTCGAGCCAGCGCTTCGTGATGTTCGAGGCGCCGTGGCGGGCCCCCATGACCGCGCCGGCGAGAGCGCCGTTGGTGTCGGTGTCGCCTCCTGCGTTGACCATCTCGACGACGGTCCGCTCGAAGCCCTCGCTCCCGGTCATGCAGTACAAGGCAACCTGCATGGCCTTGAGCGTGTAACCCATGTCCACAGGATCGTCCAGCTCCAGGTCCTTCAGCGCAGTTCCGTCGACGTCACGAATCGCTTCGGCGACCTGGCCCAAGGAGTCGGCCACCCAACCCTCGGCGCCCACGCCCTCGACGGCGACGGCCAGATCTTCGTTGGAGGCCGGCTCGCCGCTCAAGCAGGTTGCCAGGGCCACCGCCGTAACGACCGTGCTCCACTCACAGCGAGCGTCGTAGTGAGTAACGAGCGCGCTCGTCCGGGCAGCACGAACCAGGTCTCCTCCGGAGCGAAGGTGTCGAAGGGCCACGGGAGGGCAACGCATGACCGCGCCGTTGCCGGCGTTGCTCATTGCGTTTCGTTCCCAGGCAAGGCGGGCCGCCTCGTGCGAGGGGCGACCCTTGGCGAGTTCGTCGATGACGGACTGAGTGAGGACGCCGATGCCGCGCCCGTTCTCCTGAGCCCACGCCGCAAGGCGCGCGGCGAACTTCTCCGGATCGAATTCCCCGGACTCGATGAGGGCTTCGGCGAGAATCGCAGCCTGAGCGAGATCGTCATCCCAGGGTCGCTCGCGCTCTTGGGCGTTGACCTCGGTTATGCCCTCGGGAAAGCGTCGCCGGATCGAGTGTGCTGAATGGCCCTCGACGGGGAGACCGAGCGCGTTGCCCACCGCCATCCCCAACATGACTCCCCGGAATCTGTCCCGCAGAGCGTCGCTGTCGTCGAGTGGCGTTGCTCGAACGAGCTTCTCGAGTCCCGATGACCCCATAGGGTTGGTCACGTCAAGTCTCCGGTGAATAGACAGGGCCGCTTCAAGCGGCCTCTATCGATTATCCACCCTTCGAGTCGGCGGACCCGACCGCTGCTGTGCACGACCTCGTCTGCGTGACCGGCATGAGGTACGACGGCGAGCACGGCGTAGACATGCGGATCGATGTCCCTGTGGCGTTAGGAGACGAACGCCTTAACACGGTGGCGGCCGACCACTTGGCGGAGCCATGCGGCGTCCGTACGCCTTGTTGGTTCAGCTCCTCGGCGATGTCCTCTAGCGACATCTTTCTCTCGAGCATTCCTCTGATCCTCATACGCCAGCCGTAGTCCTCGCGGTTGCAGAGCACATGCGAGAGGCGGACGTTCCAGGGGTCGAGGCGTCCGCCATCTTTCTTGAGCTGTGGGTAGTGGTCCGGTGACGGTGCCCAATCGGTCAGAGGGGTCGATCTCAGATCGAAGGGACCCCTTCCTTTGTGGCAGTAACACTTTGGCATCTCGCAGCGGAGCTCGATGATCCAGGGTGGCGAGATTCCGGCATTCCCGACCTAAGCAAGGGAAGCAGGAGTTTCTTTATCTTCGCTGACTCTCAAGCAACCAAACTGGAGTGGCTTCGTCAGCGCAGCGGCCACGACAACGGAATGAAGAACGCTGCGAGCACGACTACGACGATCGTGAGCGGGAAGCCCAAACGTGCGAAGTCTGTGAAGCGATAGCCACCCATTCCGTAGACCATCGTGTTGGTCTGGTAACCGATCGGGGAGAGGAACGACGCGGACGCTCCGATGGCGACCGCGATCGCGAAACCTCGCGGCTCGAGCCCCGCTTGTGTGGCGGTCGCGAACGCGATGGGAAACATCAGCACTGCGGCCGCGTTGTTGGTGATCATCTCGGTAAGCACGAGCGTGGCGAGCAGCACGCCGAGCAAGAGGCCGAGATCGCCGAATGGGTCGAAGACGGAGATGAGCACCGAGGCTAGAGATTGCGCAAGCCCACTGGTTTGCAGAGCCGCGCCGAGGCCGAAGCTCGCTGCGATGAGCACTATGACGTTCAAGTCGATGGCGTTGCGCGCCTGATTGGGAGTGAGAACTCCGAGCGCGACGATCGCAACGGCCGCAAGCAAAGAGATGTCGAGGATGTCCATCAGGCCGCTCGCCGCGAGCACCAGCACGGCCAGCAGCACCGCGCCGACGATGGGCGCCTTTTCGCGTCGTGGCGGGGCCTCGCCGTCGAGCGGCGCGACCATCAGGAAGTCGGGCTCATCACGCCATCTGCGCCGAAAGTCGGTCTCCCCGAGCACCAACAAGACGTCGCCCGTGCGCAGGCGAACCTCGCCGAGCTTTCCCGGGACTCGCTCGCCGGCCCTGTGGACCGCCACCACCGCGCCCCCGTAACGGCCCCTGAAGCCCGCGTCTTTGAGCGTCGAGCCGGACAGGGGAGACCCTTCGGCGACCACGGCCTCGAAGAAGCGCCGGTGGGGGCCGGCGTCCATCTTGAGGTAGTGATGCTCCTCGGCCGAGCTCAGTCCAGGGATGCGCTGGAGGTCGACGACCCGGTTGACGTTGCCGGCGAATACCAGCCTGTCTCCCCCCGCCAGCACCTCGGTCGGCGGAACCGGAGCGATGCGGCGACCTTCTCTTTCGATCTCGATCAGGAACACGCCCTCGAGGCTCCGCAGCCCGCCCTCCGAAATGGTCTTGCCCGCGAGAGGGCTGCTCCCCGAGACGGCCATCTCTACTGTGAACTCGCGCGCGTCCTGACGGTACTCCTCGCTCGGCGCCTTGCGCACCGGCAGCAGGCGGGGACCGATGAAGATGAGCAGCGCCACTCCAGCGAGGGCGACCGGCAGCCCCGCGCGCCCGATCTCGAACAAGCCCAGGGGCTCCTCTCCCGCGTCACTGAGGAGTCCCGATACGACGAGGTTCGTCGACGTTCCGATAAGAGTGACAACGCCCCCCAGGACGGCGGCGAAGCTGACCGGCATGAGGTACGGGGACGGTGAGCGTCCGGTACGGCGCGCCCAGGTGAGTACCGCGGGGGCGACCATCGCCACGATCGTCGTGTTGTTGAGGAAGGCCGACGCGGCGGCCGTCGGGCCTAGAACCCGGGCCATGCTGCCGCTACCGGAGCCCTCCTTCTTGTCCTCGCGCAGCAAGGTGGAGGCCACACGTTCGAGCGCTCCCGTTCTTTCGACTCCCGCCGCAAGCACGTAGAGGGCCGCCACCGTGATGGGGGCCGGGTTCGAGAAGCCCGAGAACGCCTCCTCGGGCTCGATAACCCCGGTGACGAGCAGGGTCACGACCGCCCCGAGCACGGCGAAGGGTGGAGAGATGCGCTCGGTGACGAGCATGGCGATGGTCGCAGCGACCAGAGCCAGCGTCAGCCACGCTTCCCACGTCATTACCGTCGTCACCTCCCTTGTATCTCGAGTCGTCGCGTCCCGAGGAGATTCGTCAACTGCCGAACAATAAGGGACTGATCGCCGGGCACCCTGGTATGAGCCCGGCCTTGAGTGCGTTCTCAGCCCAAGAGGCGCGCGAAGCTTCTCGCCACCTCTCGGCCTGCAGCCTGCTGGCGCTCGAGATGCGTGTCGGCCTGTGCAAGCAGCTCGGCCTTGGTGGCTCCCCAGGATGTTTCAAGCTCACGTGTTGCATCACACCACCCGGCAACTTCGGTCCTCGTCACCTCGAAGTGGAACTGCACTCCGTAGGCGCGGTCCCCGACTCTGAAAGCCTGCACTGCAACATCGCGCCCGGTGAAGACCAGCTCGGCTTCCACGGGCAGCGCGCACGTGTCCTCGTGGAATTGGAACACTTGAGCGTTCGGCGCGAAGGGCTCGAGTATCGGATCCTTGAAACCAGTCCCGGTTGCATGGACTTCGACAAAGCCGATCTCCTTGATCGGGGCGCGATGGACCTCCGCCCCGAGAGAAAGAGCGAGTATCTGTGCACCGAGACAGATGCCCAGCACGGGAAGGCCGCTGTGAGTCGCCTCGCGCATCAGGGATCTCACGAGGGCGAGATGTGGATAGCCTTCAACATCATCGGCGTTCATCACGCCGCCGAGGACGAGGAGTCCCGAGATCTCAGCGAGGTCCGGTAGCTCGGCCCCTCTCCAAGCGTCGACGTAGCGCCACTCGATCCTCTCCTCGTCGAGGACCTTCTCGATGATCCCCAAGGGCACGGAGGCTTGGTGGCGTATGCAAGCGAGCGGTTTCACCGAACGAGTCTAAGAGTCTTGCTTGATGCTTCAGATCCGGGAGGATCGCTCTCTCCCCACGGGTGGCGCCGTGCCGCTTGGGCGAAGAGTCCGGTCAGGGGGCCTTCGGGGCGATGATCCACAGCGCGAGATAGACGATCTCGCCCGCTCCGAAGAGACCGAACAGGAGGAAACCGAAGCGCATCTTGCCGACGCTCACCCCGAAATAGTCGGCCAAGCCGGCGCACACGCCTGCGATCATCTTGTTGCTGCGGGGTCGTACGAGCTGTTGCTTGGGCATGTTCGTCTCCTAGGTAGCGACTACGGCTCTTCTTTGACGACCTCTCCGGATTTCCACACCGTCGTCACGTTGTTCGGCTCGGCGAGGACGTCGATGTCGTCGAGCGGGTTGGCCGCTACGGCTATCACGTCCGCGACGTAGCCCTCCTTGAGTTGCCCCGACTTCGGACCTTGGGGGCCGAGCGTCAGGGGTCCGTTGGCGGTGGCGGACTCGATAGCCGCAAGCGGCGTCATGCCCGCATCGACCATGTGGCGGAGCTCGTGGCCGTTCATTCCCCACGGGGCCCCGCTGTTGGCTCCGGAGGTTGCGATATCGGTTCCCAAGGCGATGCGCACTCCCTTGTCGACCGCGAGCTCCACGGCGGCCTTGTGGATGTCCGCGACCACCACGGCCTTGCGATAGGCGTAGTCGGGGAGCCCGTGCTCCCGGCCGAACTCGACGAGTCTCTCGATGATGAAGCGAGTCGGGATGAGGACGGCGTCCTTTTCGATCATGAGGTCCGCGCTCTCCTCGTCGAGATAGGTGCCGTGCTCGATGGTCCTGCAGCCTGCCCTGAGCGCCGCAAGGATCCCCGGCTTGCCGTGGCAGTGCGCCATCACGATGCGCTCGAAGCGCTCGGCCTCACCGACGATGGCCTCGAGCTCCTCGTCGGTGAACTGTTGGTGGATCGGATCATCGAGCTGGCTGAGCACACCGCCCGAGGCGCAGACCTTGATTGCAACGGCCCCCTGCCTCAATTGCGTGCGGACCGCCTTGATGCACTCGGGCACTCCATCGCAAAGATGCAGGAAGCCACCCGCCTCAGCGACGTCGTGCACCCACTTGATCGGATACTCGTGGAGGTCTCCGTGTCCTCCGGTCTGGCTCAGGATCGCCCCGGGGCCGTAGATGTGGGGGCCGACCAGAAGCCCCTCGTTGATTACTCTGGCGAGATAGATGCCGAGGCCCCCGGCCTCGCGAACAGAGGTGAAGCCCGCCATCAGCGCGGTGGTGGCGTCCTGGGACGCCCGTGCCGTGGCCACCGGAAGAGGGGTTTTCATGACCTCGGCGAGATCGAGTCTGGTGGCGCCGAGGAAGTGGCCGTGGCAGTCCCAGAGTCCTGGCATGACGACGGGGCCCTCGAAGCTGCGCTCGACGTTGGCCGTGCCGGGTGCAGCGGCCGCTGGGCCCGCGTACACGATGCGCTCGTCCTCGATCAGAACGGAGCCGCCTTCAACGGGCTCGCCCGAGCCGGGGATCAGCAGGTCGGCATCGATGCGCTGCATCGGCCAAGCCTCGCATGATTCACGACCATCACGCCGCTCCTGCCTTTGCTCGGGATGCGCAGCCCTCCGACGCGGTCGAGTGTGGCGTCCACCTCGGAAGGGCCCGGGTCGGTTGGGGACTTGGCTAGAGGCCGCAAGTCGCGGATGATGGAGGGAGGACCGACAAGGGGAGGATGAGTGGCCAACAAGGACAAGGGCGGCAAGCCCGTCAAGAAACAGGGGAAGAAGACCCTCAAGGAGAAGCGTGCCGCCAAGAAGCAGAAAAAGACGAAGTAGCGCTCACTCCTGCGCGGCGAGCACCCAGGACAGCCACCACCAGGTCTTGGGCCCGTCGCCGAGCCACCCTCCGAGACCGGGCGGGTCGACGTGGGAGAAGTGGTTGAGCAACACGAGGCGGGAGTCCTTCACCGATCGCTCGAGGAGCACGGCCTCGGTCCAGGGCGTGGCTGCGTCCTTCTTCGACTGCAGGATGAACAGCGGCGCGTCGAGCTGCTCGATCGCGGTCGCCGGTGAGAAGCGGTCGAGCGTGGCCCGGAAGCGCCCGGGGAGATTGCCCGCCAGCTCCTCGGTGCGGCGCGGGTCGCGGTTAGACAACAGCTCGACGATCGCATCTGCTCCCTCTGAGAGGTCGTCGGAGTCGTCGCCGTCGAGGGCGCCCGCGACCTCGTCCGCGAAGCGATCCGAAGCCAGCAGCACGGTGGCGTCGGTGAGGATGTCGCGCGCCTCCGGCACGGTCGGGAAGATGACCGCCTCGCCGTCGAGGATGGTCGACCCGGTCGTTACGCCCTGGAGCAGGTGAAGCAGGTCGAAGTAGGCCCCGAAGGTGGCGAGGTAGGCGATGCGCCCATGGGTGGTGGGGTCCTGCGCCGCCAGCAGCGCGAGGGAGCCTCCGTAGGAGAAGCCGACCACGCCAATGCGCTCGTCGTCCGACGACAGTGCGCTAATCGATGCAACGAGTCGTTCGACGTCGCGGGCGCGAAAGGTGCGCTCGTAGAGATCGAGCTCGGGCACGAACACGCGCCGGCCCGCGCCGGCAAGCGCGGTGGCGGCCTCGATCACGCGCGCATCGTCTCTGCCGTCGAGCGTTGCGCCGGGGACGAAGAGTAGAAGCGGCGCATCGCTCCCACCCTCGTAGAGGTCGCCCACCACGCCGGGAGCGGGCTCCATTACCTCGACTCGAACATCGCGCGCGAAGGGACGAGGGAACGGTACGTCCGACGCGTCGGCGAGCACTACCACCGCTTTGCCACGCGCCCGGAGCGCCGGTACGACCCACACCACGAGCGGCAACACCACTACCAGCGCGAGCCAGACCCGCCTTCGACGAGTTGCGATCATCGCCTCAAGTTACGACCTGTCGGCCGTCAACGAATCAATCCCTGGAATGAGAAACCCCCGGCGAGGACTCCCGCCGGGGGTTTCGTCGAATCCTAGGAAACTAGACTCTGGGCTTCAGCACGAAGAGTCCGCTCTCGATCGTGCTAACCACTACGTTCTTCGATCTCGGGAACCTGTAGTTGCTCCAGGTTCCCGCGAACTCGTCGATGTCGCTCCCGGGGACGACGTCGAAGAACGCGATCTCATTGAGCTTTCCCCTGCTCAGGGAGCGATCGTCGTAGTCAAGGATCCTGAGTCCCGCCGTGTAGTTCGAGGCGAAGACCTGCTTGCCGTGGACGTAGAGGTTGTGATCGATGGCATCGGTCTCGTGAGAGAAGGCCTTCGGGGTCGATGGATTGGTGAGGCTCTTGGCGTCCATGATGTAGGTGGTCGTCTTCGGCACGGTGTTGCCCTGCTCATCGAGCTCGTCACCGAATATGAAGTGTCTCTGGTTCGGAGTCAACCAGCCCTGATGCGTGTAGGCCGCACTGTCGTAGGGGGTGCGGGACAGCATCCGGGGGTTGTCCTTGTCGGAAACGTCGACGATCGTGACGGTGTCCTCGTTCGATGCGAAGCAGATCTCGTCACCGCGGAACTTCCGGTGGGGTCCTGTGTAGACGACACACTGGACGTCGTGCGTGTAGCCGTCGTCGGCGAAGCAACCTGCGAAGCGAGGGTTGTTGGGCTCGCGAATGTTGACCATGTGCAGGCCACCCTCACAGGTGTTGGTCCCGACCGCGTAGGCAAAGCCGGTCTTCTCGTTGATGTTGATGTTATGAGCGTTCGAGAAGTTGCTGTAGGTCGCGTCGGCCGTGAACACCGTTGGCGGCAAAGGCACGTCGCGCAGGCGCGTGAGGTCGAAGACCTGCAGTCCGTGCGCGCTGTGCTCGGAGACCACGAAGGCGTGGTTGTTGCGGACCTTGATGTCCCTCCACAGCGGGAACCCGACGGCCGACTGGGTCGGCATGTGACCGAGGAACACGGGGTTCTTGGCCTGGGTGACGTCGACAAAGGAGGTGCCGTTGCTCGTGCCCATGAGCGCGTACTCACGATTGGTCTCGGGATCCGTCCAGCCCCAGATGTCGTTGCCCGAGCCGCCTGCGATCGAGGTGAGCGGCAGGAAGCTCAGGAGGTCGACCTTCTTGCAGGGAAAGGGCCCGGCCGTGCCGCTCTCACAGGGCATGTCCGTGAGCGCTACCTCCGAGGCCGGCTCGAGGCTCTCCAGATTCTTGAGGAGGAACTCGGCCTTGGGGTCGGGATTCTCGCGATCGTCCGGGTCATGGGCTGCGACCGGCGACGCCGAGATCACGAGGCCGAGGGCGAGCAACACCGCGGTGAGCAGTGCGCTGCGGGAGTGACGATGCATGTGGCTCCTCCTAGATAGTACGGACCGACCAGGAAGGCTAAGAAGGCCGCATTCGGCGTGGCGAGTTGCTTAGCCGATTGTTCTGCTACCTTCGTCCGCCCAAACTCTTTCATCCCTGATTAGCGACTCTTACCCCCCTTAACTTCTCCACGAACCGCCCCTATCCTGCCCCCGGGCCGGCCCCCGAAACCACGAACACGAGGAAGCCAAGCAACTACGACCCTGACTAGGTTGAACTGCTTTCGGCGAACGCCTCGAGGTGGTCGAGCAAGGCGTGGAGGAACCGATCTGCAGCCGCTACTTCAGCAGTATCGACTCGCAGTCCTTCGCGTTGCGGAGGTCGAAGCCCTCGCGCACCACCAGCACGTCGTTGCCTCGGCCGCAGAAGACCTTGTCGTTGCGACCGAAGCCGGCGTCGATGTAGTCGTGACCTCGTCCGGCCCGGATGGTGTCGCTGCCTCGCCCCGCGCAGATCGTGTCTGGCCCCCCGCTGGACCGAACGAAGTCTCCGCCCCGCAGGGCGACGAAGACGTCGCCCGAGTCACGCGATTTAACCAGCCGGTCGGGGCCGTGTGTGCCGACGAAGTCGGGCTTCTTGCCGTTGCACTTTCGGACGGCGGATGAGGCAAGCGGAGAGCTGCCTCCGGCGACGAGGGCCGCTGCCAGTAAGAGAGCTCCGATTTTCATCGTGACCGTCCGCCGCTGAGATGGATCAACTCGAGTTGACCATCGCGTGAATCCGAGCATAGGTGTCGTCGGGAGGTCCTGAGGCGTCGACCTTCCTCAACACTCCTTTGGAGTCGTAGAAGTCGAGCAACGCCCCGGACTCGTCGTGGTAGACCTCGATGCGATGCACGATGACCTCTTCGGTGTCGTCGTCGCGCTGAACCAGCGCCTCGCCGTCAATATCGCAGACTCCCGGGGTTTCGGGCGGATTGTGGGTGAGGTGATAGACGTGGCCGCGCGGGCACACTCTTCGTCCGACGGTGCGCTCGATGATGTCGGCGCGCTCCACCTCGAGAGCGATGACCAGATCCACTCCCCGGTTCCCGAGCTCGGCGTCCAGCACCTGCGCTTGCTTGAGATCGCGCGGAAACCCGTCGATGATCCAGCCCTCGGATGCGTCTTCACGCTCGAGCCGCTCGACCAGCATCGCGCCGACGAGCTCATCGGAAACAAGCTCGCCAGCGTCCATGGCCGCCTTGGCCTGGACGCCGAGATCCGAGCCCTCCGACACCTCCTTGCGCAGCATGTCGCCCGTGGCGATGTGGGGCACACCCAGTTCCGCTGCGAGCCGCTCGGCGTGCGTGCCCTTACCTCCTGCGGGGGGACCGAGAATCAGAAGCCGGCTCTTCATTCGTGTCCGGCGGACCTAGATGCCCTCGGGCCACGGGGTCAGCACCTCGTGCCCGGCTTCGCTCACGACGACGGTGTGCTCGAACTGAGCCGTGCGCTTCAAGTCGGCCGTCACGGCCGTCCAGCCGTCGCGCCACACTCTGTGGTTGTAGTTGCCGAGCGTGATCATGGGCTCGACGGTGAAGACCATGTTCGGCTCCATGAGGGTCACCGCCAGAGGCTCGAAGTAATGGGGGACGTGCAGCGAGGTGTGGAAGCGTTCGCCGATCCCGTGGCCCCCGAAGACGCGCACGACCCCGAAGCCTTGCGGTTCGACGTGCCCCGCGATCGCCGTGCCGATGTCGCTGATCGGACGGCCCGGCTTGACGGCCTCGACGCCGAGCCACATCGCCTCCCGTGTCGCCTCGATCAATCGTAGTGACTCGTCGTCGACCGTCCCGACGGGAAAGGTCGCCGATGTGTCACCGTGGACTCCGTCGAGGAACACGGTGATATCGAGGTTGATGATGTCGCCGTCGAGCAAGTGGCGATCGTCGGGGATTCCGTGGCAGATGACCTCGTTGATCGAAGTGCACAGAGACTTCGTGTACCCCTTGTAACCGAGCGTGCTTGGATAAGCGCCGCGTTCGATGCACGCCTCGTGCACGACCTCGTCGATGTGTTCGGTCGTCACTCCAGGCTTGACCTCGGTGGCGGCGATGCTCAGGACCTCGGCGGCGAGCCTGCCGGCACGGCGCATCCGCTCGATGACCTCGGAGGTTTGAGTCGGCGAGGTCGAGCCCGCGCCGGGTCGGCCGTCGGACGCATAGTCGGGATGAGGAATCGACTCGGGAACGGAACGGCGAGCCGAGACCGCGCCCGGGCGCAGAGGCTCACTCGAGAGCTTGTGGCAGCGCTTGAACTTCTTCCCGCTGCCACACCAGCAGGGGTCGTTGGAACGCAGGGCGCTCTGTCCGGTCATCACTTTCATGCTCCCATTCCTACCCGACTTGACGACGCTGGGTAGGGGATGGATGTGCGAGACAAGCCGAGGCGGCGCAAGCGGGACTTACGGGGAGGAACCGGCGTCCTCGGCTGGTCCTCGGACCAGAGTGCCTGCGCGCCGGCCACAGACCCGGACTTTCCTTGATATGACAAAGTCGATCAAGTCAATCGAGGAGTTGTATGAGCCCACTCGAGTCCCTCTTTCACGACGGCAGCCGGGAGCTGCAGGATCGCTTCGACACCCGGCGTATCGCCGATCGCATCAACGAGGTCCACGTCACCGACGTCATCGACGACAACTCGAAGGCCTTCATCGAGCAGCGCGACATGTTCTTTCTCGCGACGGCGGACGCCGACGAGCGTCCCACCTGTTCCTACAAGGGAGGAGACCCCGGCTTCGTGCGGGTGCTCGATGAGCGCACGCTAGCCTGGCCCAACTACGACGGGAATGGTATGTATCTGTCGATGGGCAACATCGCCCGCAACTCGGCTGTCGGGATGTTGTTCATCGACTTCGAGAGCGGTCACCGCCTGCGGCTCGACGGCGACTCGTCTATTGACTCGACCGATCCTCTGGTCGACGACTATGAAGGGGCGCAGTTCGTAGTCAGGGTCGTCGCTCGGGCCGTCTATCCGAACTGTCCCCGCTACATCCACCGTTACAAGCTCGTCGAGCGTTCGCACTTCGTGCCGCGCCGGCGGAGAGCGACTCCGGTTCCCGCATGGAAGACGTCCGACTGGGCCGCGGATGCGCTGCCCGCCGATGATCCCGCCCGCCATCCCGAAGACCACGAGGTTCGAGGCAGATAGAGGAGGTCGTATGAACGCAGCCGAGCTGTTGGCCGGCGCCGCGGAGGAGTTCGATCGCAGAGTGCAATTCGTGCAGGACGACGGGTGGTCGAGGTTGACGCCGTGCAGTGAATGGGACGTCCGAGCGCTCGTCAACCACATCGTCAACGAGGACCTCTGGGTCCCACCACTCATGGGTGGTTCGACGATCGAGGAGGTCGGTGACCGCTTCGACGGGGACTGTCTCGACGACGACCCCAAGGGCGCGTGGAAATCGGCCAAGGACGACGCCGTGGCCGCGACCTCGGAGGAGGGCGCGCTGGAACGCACCGTGCATCTCTCGTTCGGAGACACGCCGGGCTCGGAGTATGTGATGCAGTTGTTCGCCGACCACCTGATTCACGGTTGGGATCTGGCACGCGCCATCGGAGCCGACGAGCGGCTCGATCCC
>Ga0136627_1000195_pt1 | contig 20590 bp, 14 predicted proteins | sample AntDrymUQ4892206_2_FD_104652 | JGI IMG/M metagenome (GOLD analysis project Ga0136627, IMG submission 104652) | Polar desert sand microbial communities from Dry Valleys, Antarctica - metaG UQ489 (22.06) | ecosystem: Environmental > Terrestrial > Soil > Desert | place: Antarctica: Dry Valley... | reverse complement strand
TCGTCTACCCAGGCCTGCCTTGTATCGCCTCCGGGCGGCTCTCTCGCCGGCCTCGCTCGCCCTTGCCCTGATCTTGGCGGCTGGGCTCATCGTCCGCCTGTACGGCATCGACCACGGGCTTCCGTACGTCTACAACTACGACGAGCTGTACCACTTCACGAACCGGGCCATCCGGATGCTGGGCGGGGACCTGAATCCGCACTACTTCGACAACCCGTCGGCTCTGACGTACTTGATCCACTTCGCTCTGCGGTTGGGGTACGGGGGGGCTTGGCCTTTCGGTCTCCAAGAAGCGTTGGAGGAGCTCAGGGCGGACCCCTCGGTCGCGTACCTCACAGGGCGATCGATCGCGACGGCCCTCTGCATGCTGGCGGTCGTCTCGCTGTTTGCCATCGGGAAGCGGCTCTGGGGGACGGCAGAGGGCCTCGCCGCGGCGGCGATCCTCTGCTTCGCCTTTCTTCCCGTGGCCTACTCACGCCTTGCTCTGACCGACGCCGGAGTGCTGCTGCCGGTCTCCGTGGCCATCTACGGGATCGTGAAGGTCCGAGACGACGGTCGGCGACGCTACTTCCTTCTGGCGGGGGCGGCGATCGGTCTCGCGGTCGGCTTCAAGTACACCGCGGGGCTCCTCGTCGTTCCGTTTCTGGTCGCGGCGGCCTTGCGAGCGCGCCGGGACCGTACGGCGTTCGCGGGCGCCGCGCTCGGGGGGCTAGCCGCGGCGGTGGTCTTCTTCGCCACCACGCCGTTCTTTCTCGTCGACCTGGGGGCCGCGCTCGCCGAGGTCCGGGACCAGAGCGGTGACGCCGGTACCCCCAAGACCGGGCAGCAGCCCGAGAACGGGCTCGCGTTCTATCTCCGGAGCTTGGCGTGGGGCCTCGGACTGGGAGCAGCGGTCGCGGCGGCAGGCGGTCTGGTGTGGGAGATCCGCAGAGACCCGGTTCGAGCGTTGCTGCTCGCGCTGCTCCCCTTGCTCTTCGTCGTCTATCTCGCGGGGGCGGAGCGGTTCTTCGCGCGTTGGTTGCTGCCCGTGTATCCCGTGCTGGCCATGCTCGCGGGTGTCGCCCTTGCCCGCCTGGCCCGGTTGTCCTCGACGCGGCCTGTGGTGCGAGCCGGGGTCCTCGCCCTGCTGCTGGCCGCGGTGCTCGCCCAACCGCTCGCCGCGGACGTCCGGACTGCGCGCGTGCTCGCCCGAGAGGACACACGACAGACCGCGCGCGGCTTCCTCGTCAACCGGCTTCCCCCCGGAGGGCGGCTCGTGATCGAGCCATCCGTCCCGCCGAACTACTTCCGCGGCAGGTTCTCGAGGGGCTTCCGGCTGCGCACCGCGGGAAAGTACATCACGGTTCTGAAGCCGGGGTTGATCGATCGCTACCGGCGGGCCGGCTACTGCACGATCGTGACGATGAGCACGATTCGCGGCCGGGCGGAGGTCGCCAACGACCGCAAGGCCCTCGCGTACTACCGACGGCTCGAGCGCGAGTCCGATCTGGTCTTCCGCGCGCTCCCCTACCGGCCGGGCGCCGAGCGCGTGCCCTTCGACTTCAACCAGTCGCTGCTCTACTACTCCGCCGCGTTCGAGCGTCCGGGCCCGGAGGTGAGCGTGTACCGGCTCGGCGGATGCTCGGACCAGCTCCCTCCGGGTCGCGGGTGGCCGGGCCGTCCCGTCGCGTAGGACCGGCCGGCCGGCTCACACGTCCTCGAGCACTTCCGCGCTCTCGCCCACGTCGAGGAAGCGCGTGTAGGCCTCGACCACCTTGGCGGGCTCGTCGCACATGGCGAGGCGGCCCTTGTGCAGCCAGATCGCCTCGCTGCAGAGCTCGCGAACGCTGCCGAGCGCATGGGTGACGAGGACGATCGTCCGCGCCTCGGCACAAAGCTCGCGCATCTTCTCGAACGACTTGCGCTTGAACCGCGCGTCGCCCACCGACAGGGCCTCATCGATGAGGAGGATGTCGGGATCCATGTGCACGGCGACCGAGAACGCGAGCCGTCCGTACATTCCGGACGAGTACGTCCGCATCGGCAGGTCCATGAACTCCCCGAGCTCCGCGAACCCCGCGATCTCGTCGTACTTCTCCGCGAGCTCGTCACGGCTGAGGCCCGCGGCGAGCCCTCCGAGCACCACGTTCTGGCGCCCTGTGAGGTTGCGGTTGAAACCGACGCCGAGCGCGAGCAGCGTGCTGACTCGCCCGTGCACCTCGACGCGGCCCTCGGTCGGAGGGAGGATGCCGGCGACCGTGCGCACGAGCGTCGACTTCCCCGCCCCGTTCGCTCCGACGAGGCCGAGCACGGCACCGTGCGGCACCTCGAAGGACACCTCTCTGAGCGCCTCGATCTCCTGGACCGTCCGCTCGCCGCGGCGCTTGCGCATGAGCATGCTCTTGAGGGTCGGGGCCTTCTCGTACGAGGTGCGGTAGGTGACCGAGAGGTTCTCGACCTTGATCGACGCGTCGTCGGTCATATGGCCGCTCGCCGCACTGTCCTCGGCCCGCGGATCGTCAGAGACGGACGGCAAACTCTCGCTCCCTCGATATGAAGAACAGGCCGCCGGCCACGAAGGCCACGAGCGCCCAGGCGAGTCCCCAGGCCAACAGGCCGGCGCTCGGCTGCTGTGCCTGGTTGAGCACGTCGCTCCACGACGCGAGCAGCGGGTAGAGCGGGTTGAGCGCAAGGATCGGCCTGAACCGCTCCGGGACCTCCTCGGCGTAGTAGAGGACCGGGGAGGCGTACAGCCAGATTCGCGTGACGTAGGGCAGGAAGCTCGAGAGGTCGCGGAAGTAGACCTGCGCCGCTGCGAACAGCATCGCGACCCCTGAGGCGAAGATCGCGATCATCGCGAAGATCGGGATCGCCCAGAGCAGATGCGGGCCCACGGGCAGGCCCGCGATCGCGTGCATCACGGCGTAGATCGCGAGCGTCGGAAGAAAGCGCATGAACGCGGTGACCACCGAGGAGAGCGGCAGCAGCGTGCGGGGGAAGGCCGTGTTGAGGATCAGCCGTCCTCCACCCACGACCGACTTGGCGCCCTGGTTGACCGAGCTGGAGAAGAAGTAGAACACGAACAGACCGGCCATCAGGTGCGCGAAGAACGGCGCGCCTCCGTTGCGCCGGCTGAGGATCTCCACGAGCAGGAAGTAGACGAAGGCCAGCAGCAGCGGGTTGATCACGAGCCACAGCTGCCCGAAGACCGTGTTGAAGTGGGAGCTGCGGAGGGTGGTCCGCGACAGCTCGAAGGTGAACTGGCGGCGCCGCCAGACCGCCCGCACGTAGGGGAGGATCGGCGGCAGCCCGGCGCGGTGGGGCCGGTAGACGTGGCGCTCCGAGCTGAACCCGTCGTCGCGGGCGCTCGAAGGCGCAGGCGCCTCCTTGATCACCCCCGCGCTCATAGGCGCCTCGGCTCGGGTCTGGTGCTGGCTGTCAGAACGGATCTTCGGCTTCAGGTCCATCGCGGGGGAGGGTAGTCGCGGGCTCGGGGGGCTTCGACCGGGGTGGTGATCAGCGCAGCGCGCTGCGGGACCGCCTCGAGCACTCGAGGCTCCGCAGGTGCGATCGCCCGAGGTCCGGGTCGGCGGTCAGATGACCGGAGGCCGCCCGGCCCGCGTCATGCGCCGTACGGTGCGCCAGCGTAGCCGCCGCCGGGTCCCGTACGGCTTGGTCAGGCCGTCGGCGTAGCCTCGCAGGACGTGCTGAGCGTCGCGCAGCGATCGCAGGCGCACGGCCGTGTGCAGGAACCAGACGGTCACGTACACCGCCGCGAGCCCGAGCGGCAGGTGCCGGCGGGCGAGCCAGACGCGGTTGCGGGCGCTGAGGTAGTGGAACAGGCCGCCGTGACGCGTCGCGGAATCGGCCGGGTGGAGCGCGAGCACGTCGCCGGCGTACCAGACCCTCCACCCGGTATCGAGCGCTCGCCAAGCGAGGTCGATGCCCTCGTGAAAGTAGAAGAACTCCTCCGGCCACCCCCCCACCTGCTCGAGCACCCGGCGCCGGACCGCCACGGCGCCCTCCCAAACAGCGGTCACCGGGCCGCTGCGCGTCCGATCGCCGACGCGCACCCGGGGGACCCAGTGGCGCGGGGCCGGCGCGCCCGAGGGGTCCTCGACGCGGGGCTGGAGCAGGCCGAGCCGCGGGTGGGCCGAGAAGGCACGCGCGATGCGCTCGAGCGCGTCGTCGTCGGCGAGGCGCGCGTCGTCGTCGAGGAAGAGGGCGATCTCTCCGCGGACGTGGGGCACGCCCGCGTTGCGTCCCGCGGTCGCCCCGACGTTCTCCGAGAGGGTGAGCCCGCGCACGCCGGGCGGCAGCCCCGTCGGCTCCCAGCCGTTGCCGACGACCACGATGTCGACGTCCGCGCCGCGCTGCCGCAACAGTGACTCGAGCGCGAGCTGCAGCTGCTGGGGGCGGCGGCCCTGGGTCAGCACCACGCAGCCGTAGGTGGACCTCACGCGAGGCGCTTGGAGGCGAGGATCGCGATCAGGTGGCCAGCGACCGTGAGCAGCGCGAGTGGGACGAGCGCAAGCAGCAGGGCACGGGTGCCGGAGAGGCCGCCCGCCAAGGCGTCGACCAGGGCCGCGGCGAGGGCGAGCAGCGTCGCCTCGACCGCGAGGAACGCACGAAAGAACGGCAGGAAGCGCACCGCCCGGCGCATGCGACGCAGGGCTCCGGGACGCGGCGCGGAGGCCTCCGCCGGCGCCTCGTGCGGTGGCTTGCCCGAGTGCGCACGCGCCACCTCGACCAGGTGGCTCTCGGACTTCAGGAACAGGACGAGCACCGCGACGAGCAGCCCGAGCGTCGTCCAGCCGTCGATCGAGTCCCAGCCGCCGGCGGCGCGCACGCCGAGCGCGGCGGCCAGCGCGGCATCGGTCGAGTAGTGGCCGATGCCGTCGAGGTAGACGCCGGTGGGAGAGAACCGCCTTCGCCAGCGCGCGACCTCGCCGTCGCAGCAGTCGAACAGGAGCTGAAGCTGGATGAGGACGAACGCGCCGAGCGCGCCGAGCGGGCCCGGGAAGGTCAGCGACAGGGCGGCGAGCAGGCCGCTAGCGATCATCAGCCAGGTGACCCCGTTGGGTGTCAGCGGCGTGGCGATCAGCAGCCGGGTCACGTACGGAGACAGCCGGCGCATGTACAACCGGCCGGCCCAGTGCTCGGCGTCGACGCGCCCGAGCAGCGACTCCGGCTGGCAGACCGCCCGCAGCTCAGCGATCGAAGGCATCGACGTACTCGCGCACGCGCCGGCGCGCGGCGGGCTCGTCGAGGCCGAGGTGCTCGACGATCGTGAATCGGTCGGGCCGCGTGGCCGGCGCGTGGACCACCGCCTGGGCGAACTGCCCCTCGGTGAGGCCGAGGTCGGACGGCGTGCGCGGCAGCCCGTGGCGGGCGAGGCAGGCGTCGAGGTATGCGCTCAGCTCGCCGTCGCCGCGTAGATGCGACGCGAACAGGGCGCCCATGCTCGCGAGCTCGCCGTGGTTGCCCTTGCCCGGGAAGAGATGGTCGATGGCGTGAACGATCTCGTGGTCGCCGCCGCTGCACGGCCGGCTGCTGCCGGCGACCGCCATCGCCAGCCCGGAGAGCACGAGTGCGTCGGCGAGGACGGTCAGGAAGGCGTCATCCTCGATGCCGTCGGTGCGATTGAGCACCGCCTCGGCGGCGGTGCGGGCGAAGGTCACCGCGAGCCCGTCCACCACCTCGCCGCGCTCGCGCTCGGCTAGCTGCCAGTCGGCGATCGCCGACAGGTTGCTCACCGCGTCGCCGATCCCCGAGCGGCGCATCTCCGGCGGGCTGCGCCGCACGTAGTCGAGGTCGACGACGACCGCGATCGGCATCTGCACCCCGTAGGACCCCTTGCTGGCCTCGTGCTCGAGCGACGACACGGGCGAGGCGATCCCGTCGTGGGCGAGGTTGGTCGCCACCGCGACCATCGGCAGCCCGGTCAGGCTGGCCGCGTACTTGGCCACGTCGAGCGTGCGCCCGCCGCCGATGCCGACCAGCGCGTCGTAGAAGCCCCCCCGCAGGCGGCCGGCGAGGTCCGTCGCGGACTCGAGGTTCCCGTCGGCCACGCCGAAGATGCTGCAGTTCTCGAGCGCCGGGCGCACCTTCGCGGCGATCTCCTCGCCCTGGCCGGGGCCCACGGCGATCGCCACGTGCCCGCCGCTCGAGATCCTGCGGTCGGCGAGCAGCGGCGCGAGCGCGGCGACCGCGCCCGCGCGGATATCGATCACCAGCGGCGCGCCGACCATGCGCGCTAGTACCGGCATGCGATCTCCCGGGCGCGTGCGAGGTCGGCGTGGTCGTCGACCTCTACCCACTCGGCCGCGCCGATCGCGGCGACGCGCACCTCTCCCCCGCCCGCGGCGTACTCGCCGAAGCCGTCCTCGTAGTACAGCGACGGGTCTCGCCGCCACGTCGCCTCGAGCGCGTCGGCCACGGGCCCGGCCGCAGCCGGCTCGATCACGGTGATGCCGATGTACTCGCCGTGCGCCGAGCGCGGATCCATCTGCTTGGTGATCCGCTCGAGCTGGCCGTCCGGCATCAGGCGAACCTTCATCTCCTCCTCGCCGAGGGGCTTCTCGCGGTCGACGGCAAGGAGCACTTCCGGTCCCCGGGCGGCGAGCACCCGCTCCTCGACGACGGCGGGGTGCACGGTGTCACCGTTCACCAGCAGGACGCCCTCCGCGAAGGCCTCGCGCGCGCACCACAGCGAGTAGGCGTTGTTCCAGATCTCAGCCTTGTCGTTGTAGATCAGCTCCAGACGCAGGCCGTGCCGGCGCTCGAGCGCCGGCACCTGCTCCCGCACCGCGTCCGCCGCGAAGCCGGTGACCACGACGACCTCCTCGAGCCCGACCTGCTTGAGGTTGGCGAGCGTGATGTCGAGGATGGGGCGCTCGCCGTCGACAGGGAGCAGCGTCTTGGGGAGTGCGTCGGTCAACGGCGACAGGCGCGTGCCGGGGCCGGCCGCGAGCACCATCCCGATCATCGGGCCGACTCGCCCGGGCCCGCGCGCTCAGTCATCCTCGTCCTCCTCGTCGTCGTAGAGGGCCGGCCGCTGCGCCTGGCCGAAGCGCAGCCAGCTGACGGCGCTCTCGGCGACGTAGACGATGCCCAGCACGATCGCGCCGGCGAGCAACCCGGTGCTCAGCGCCCCGGTGACGAGTAGCACGTAGGCTACCACGAGCCGCCCATCCCAGCCGCCTCCTGCGATCGACAGCCAGGCCGGCGGGGGGCTGCCCTGGTGGCGCAGCCGGTAGACGCTGTCGTAGTGGTGGAAGGCGAGCGCGCCGACGAGCGCGAAGCAGTGCGAGACTGCCGGCGGCCCCGCGACGACGGCCAGCGCGAGCAGCGTGCCGTACTCGAGCAGTCGCAGCAGCGGAGGCACGACCCACCCGAAGCGCCCCCAGTCGGGCCGGCCGTTCGCCACGCCGCCCGCCAGCACCGACCACGCCACCGCGGCGCCGAGCGCCACCTCCGAGACAGCGTCGCCCTCGAGTGCCAGCAGTGCGATCGAGGGCAGAGGGGAGAGCAAGGTGAGCGCGGCGGCGGGGAGGGGCGACACCGGGCCGAAGGCCCGGCCCAGACCGCGCGCGAGCGGGCCGTCGTCGCGATAGGCATCGCGCTGGCTTCGCGACACCGAGGACGCGCCGGGGGTCGCTGCGGCGGCGGTCATCCCGAGAGCGAGCGGATCGAGCGGCCGGCGAGGGTGTAGAGCGTCGCGAACGCACCCCAAGCGAGCACGACGACGAACGTCGTCCGCGGCGTGGTGAGGGCGGCGGCCAGCGAGATGACCGCGAAGCGCTCGCCGATCGGGAACACGAGGATCTTCTTGAGCCAGTGCGTCGGGCGCCAGCGCTCGAGCGCGCGCGACACGGCGATGGCGCGGCGCGCCGTGCCCCCGACGATGCGCCGGGCCAGCGGCGGCGCGGGCTTGGCCGGGACGTCGGCGGCCGGCTCGGCCGCGACCAGCGGTGGGGAGGGCGGCCCGGTCCGGTCCGCGACCGACGCAGGGCCCGCGCCGCCGCCGGCGTCCGGTGGCGAGGTGGACAGGGCCGGCGGCACCGCGCGCCTCAGTGCGACACCGTCGCCGGGCTCCTCGACCGGCGGCCGCGCTTCGGACGCGACCACGTGCTGCTGGGTCGCGCCGAAGGCGAAGTCGGCCATGTGGCGCGCGGTCTGCAGGGTCATCGCCGTCACCGCGAGCGCCCAGACATCGTCGCCGAAGCCGCGGCTCGCGCCGATCGCGAGCCCGGCGAACACCACGTACTCCTTGGCGCGGTCGAAGATCGAGTCGAGCCAGGCGCCGAGCTTGGAGAAGGTCCGCGTATAGCGAGCGAGCTGGCCGTCGACGCAGTCCGCCGTGAAGGCGGCCTGGAGCAGCACGGCCCCCGCGACGAGGCCGGGGCGGCTGCCCGTGGCGAACGCCGCCGCGGCGAGCACGCCGATCGCCATCGACACCGTCGTCACCTGATTGGGAGTCAGGCCGCGGCGAGCGGCCCAGCGGGCGATGTAGCGCGAGTAGGGGCTGACGAAGAACGTGGTGAAGAAGCCGTCGCTGGCCTTCACCGCGGAGTCGAGGAGCACGCTGTCCTCGTCGTAGCCCTCCATCTGATGGGCGGTGTCCTGCGCCGCCGCCCGCGACTGCGGACGCGACCAGAACAGCGCCCGCAGGAAGCTGTTGGCGACGTGGACGTCCGCGCGCACCAGGCCCACCAGCAGGAGCGAGACGGCGTCCTCGCGAAGGATCGTGAGGCGCTGCGCCGCCTCGGCCTCGCCCTCGGGGGAGAGAACCAGGTCGGCGGTGGCGTCCTCGGGCTCGTCCGGCTCCGGCGCTTCCGCGAGCTCGCCTGCCTGCATGAGCGCGTGCCCTCCGTCCCGCTCACCGCTGCGCTTGGCGGAACCGTTGCCGTCGCCGTGGCCGGCGCCGTCGTCGGCCAGCGACGTCCGCCACCGGCTCAGCTTGCGCTGGAGCTCCTCCTCCCAACGGGGCGGCAGCGGAGGCTCGACGAGCGACGCCAGCCGCTCCGCGACCTCGACCAGCGCCGGACGGTCGCGCTCGCCGACCTTGAGGACGCCCAGCAGCGACGTGTTGGGCCGTCCCGTCGCGTGGTAGGGAGACGAAGCGCTCATGACCCGCCCGCTCGTCGAGCGCGTGCGGGGCGCCAGGTGCGCAGGGACGCCGCCGTGCCGCGACAGGACGCCCGTGACCATCTTTGGTCCCACCAGGAGCCCGGCCAGCGCCTCGCGGTGGGTGACGATCTCGCCGTGGACCACGACGATCGGGCCGGTCGCGTCGCGGGCTATCTCCGCCACCGTGCGCAGGTCCTCGCTCACGCCCGGCGAGGCCTGGAGCCGGACGCCGGGGCCGAGACCGGCGACCGCAGGCTCGAGCACACGCTCCCACCCCGGCCGCGTGACAACGCTCACCTGGAGGATCTCGAGATCCTCCAGCTGGCGCAGGAGACGCCGCAGCAGCGAGGAGCCCTCCCACGGGAGCGCCGCGGCAGGCCCGCCGTCCTCGGCCGGCACGGTCGCGAGCACGATCGCGCTTGGCCCGCCGCCACGTGACTGTTCTCCAGAAGGCTTGAAGCTATGCGCCTCGGCTGCTCCGGGTGTTCGACGATCGCCTGTCCGAGCGCCCGAGGCGGCCGGGCCCACCGCTGCCTCGCTCGACCTGCTCGCCAAGCCCTCGCTCCTCCTAGTCACCTCGTCGCCGACGCCGTCGCGGGACCGCACCGCCTCGCGCGCAGGGACGGCTCCCGCCGCGCCAGCATACCCCTGCGGTCGGGCCTCTCAGCCCGCAGTGCGCACCGTGACGTGGGCCGCGACGAGCTCCTCGAACAGCTGGTCCCACTGGCCCCCGATGACCCCGATGTCGTAGGCCTTGGCCTTCTCGAGCGCCGCGCTGCCGTAGCGTCGTCGCTTGTCGTCGTCCTCGATGAGCTCGAGGAGCGCTTCGGAGAACCCGGCGATGTCGCCTTCGGGGACGAGGATGCCGTCCCGTCCCGGACTGACTATCTCGCTCGGGCCCCGCGGGCAGTCGAAGCTCGCCACCGGGAGTCCCTTGCTCATCGCCTCGATGAGCACCATGCCAAAGCCCTCGTAGCGGGAGGTCAGAGCGAACACGGCTCCCTTCGCGAGCTCCTCGCCGAGGCGGTCGGTGGGGCCCATCAGGAAGACGTTGTTGTAGAGATCGTGCTCGAGGATCAGCCGCCGCAGCTGGCCTCGCTTCTTTCCTCCACCGTAGATGCGCAGCTTCCATTCCGGGTGGCGGCGCGCGACGGGGGCAAAGGCCGGGACCAGGCGGTCGAAGCCCTTCTGGAAGGTCAGCCTGCCCCCCGCGACCACCATCTTGCTGTCGAGCTCCGCTTGGCCGCCATCCAGGTCGGGCGGAAGCGCGTTCGTGATGCGGACGACCCGAGTCGGCGCCGACGAGAGCATCTCCCCGTAGTCGTGCAGGTCGTCGTGGGTGAGCACCGCCAGCGCGTCGAGCTTCGAGTAATCGTGGCGGATCGCCTCGGCGAGCCCCGGCCGGTGGGCGTGGAAGTTCTGGTGCTCCTGGCCGATGGTCACGACGCTGGGGGAGGCCAGCCGGGCCGCGATCAGGTTGAGCGCCGGTCGCGTGGTGACGAGGATCCCCGACCGTAGCGACCGAATCTTGCGTGCGAGCATCAGGTCCGACCACAGCGAGCACGCCCGGTGTCCGTAGTCATCCGGGTGGACCAGCACGCTCGGGCGTGCGCTGAGCACTCGCTGCAGCCAGGCGGTGAAGCGGCTGCGTTGCGGCGTGACGTGGTCGTCGAGCGCGGTCAGTCGGACTCCGGGGGGGATCGCGAAGGTCGACGGTCCGCGGCGGCGGCGCAGGACGCTGATCAGCTCGACCTCGGAGTGCTCGCCCAGGTAGCCCGCGAGGTTGATGACGGTGCGGATGGTGCCGCCCATCCCGTAGGCGTTGAGGAGGAGGATGTGGATCGTCGGCCGCTCTCCGGGGCCCGGCTTCGCGCGCCGCAACAGCCGGGTAGAGCCCGCGCGGCTCAGACCCTCGATCAGCCCGGTCGCGACCTTCTCCACGGCCCCGGCCAGCACGGCCTCCGCGCGCCGCTTGACGAGGCCCTTGGGGCGCTCCCTCCGGGGCGGAGGCGCCGCGGCCTCGGCGGACGAGGCTGGCCGCCGGGGACGAGCGCCCGTGACGGGCCTCGAGCGAATCGAGAGGTTGTTCTCGACCGTGAAGTACGGCCGCAGCCGCCGCTGCACGGCGCCGCGGCTGAGGATGCTGGCGGGGTAGACGAACGCTTCCTTCTTGTTGCGCACGTCGTCGAGGTGGGCGCCGAGCCGGAACGTGCCCACGGCGGGGACCTCGAGGCGCAGGTCCCACACGTCGGTGCCCTCGTCGTCGACGAGCTCGGAGAGGTCGAGTCGAGCGGAGAAGCAATCGCCGTCGATCGTCGCCGCAGCGAAGACGTCGGACTCCGTCCCTCGCCGCCGCGCGACGAGGCGAGCACCATCGGTCGAGGTGGTCTGCGGGCCGGGGAGGAACCCGTCGACCGTGACGGCGGCGTTTTCGACCTCGACCCTGGTCACCTCGGCGTGAGGGGGGAGACGCCTGACGGTCAGGCTGAGGTAGCCCTGGTCTCTGCGGTGTGGCCGGACCCGGTACAGCGACGCGTCCAGCGGCAGGACGGACGTCGGGGCGAGGCGGGCGTCCGGGGGAGCGGACAGCCGCTCCTCGCCGGCGCCGGTTCCGTCGAGCGCGACGTAGGCGTCCCATTCGCTCGTCTCCTCCACCACGAGCGCGAGGCCGGAGACCGCCACCTCCGCGTCGAACCTGCGGGCCGGGCCGCTCTCGCCCAGCGCCAGCACGACGCGATGCTCCGCCTGGGAGGAACGGTCGCGGAGCACGAGTTGGGCGGGGCCGTCCCCAACGGCGCCCTCGACCTCGGGGCTGATCTCTCCCTGCACCAGCAGACGCCCGTCAGCGCACAGTTCCACGCGGCGAACCACGTACCGTCCGCTCGCGCGTCGCCCTGTCTCCACCGGCCGTGACCGTAGCACCTGAACCGCTGCGCTCCTCACGTCGAGGCTGCGTCGCCCGAACGGCGCCCGCCTTCGCCCCGGCGGTCTGCTTTACGACTCGTTGGCCGTTGCGCGGTCGGCGCCTGGCAACGCGAGTAGGCGATCCAGAAACGGCCGCGGGCGAGCTGGGAATAACCGCGCGGGACCCGGGCGTCGGGCGGCCCCACGTCGCGGTTAAAGTCCTTGAAGCTGGTGGGTACGTAGCCGTTCACACGGTTCGTGGTCTCTCGCCTGGTGGTCGCCCGGACGTACACGCCCCGCTCGAGCGGAGTGCCCACCAAAGCCACGCCGACGCTCTCCTCGCTTCGGTTCGTGAGGTAGGCGATCTGAGGGCGGCGGAAGTTGCTCGGAGCGACCAGCGGGCCGCAGTCGGCCAGCGCGCGTTGCACCGCATCTGTCTCGAGGAGCGCCGGCAGGTCGGATCCGATCGTCTGCCGGGCGAGGATCTTGCTGCGCACCGAGGCCACGGTCGGCAGCTGCAATGCCAAGGTTGCGGCGATGAGGACGACGGTCAGGAGGCCGGCGGCTCTCCATACGGTCCTCGCCCGATCACCAGGCGGGAGCCCGATCCAGCCAAGGCCCGCAACCCCGGCAAGGAGGCTGAGAACGAGTGCCGCCGGCAGCAGGTACCGCTGGTTCAGCGGCAGGTTCAAGACGGCCAGGGAGACGAACGCGGCTCCCTGCAGGGCGAGGATCGCAGCGGGTAGGAGCGTTGCTCTGGCTCGCAACGCGAGGCCGGCCGCGAGCCCGCCGACACCCGCGATCAGGAGCGGTGGCGTCAGGAGCGCCTTGAAGGAACGCCAGCTGCTGTCCGGGACGGCGGCGAGTCCGGTCCGGCGATCGAGTGCGCCGGCCAGGCCCTGGGTGCCGTGCAGCGACCACAGAGGGTCCCCGGTCACGAGAAGGTCGCTGAGCGCCCAGAGCACAGGCGCCGACGCGGCCAGGGCGGCGAGGCCCGCGCGAGCCTTCCAGTCGCGGGCGGGGAAGAGCCAAACCCAGTAGGCAGCGGCGAAGACCCAGGACTCCGGGCGCAGCAGGCCGGCGAGCGCCAGCAGGACCAACACCGGCCAACCTCGCCGCGGTCGCCCGGCCTCGAGGACGGCCGCCCACAGGATCAGCGCCAGGGCCTCGGCGTCGACGCTGCCGCGGGCGCCGTAGTAGAGCAACCGATCGCGGGTCAGCAGGATCACCGCGGCCAGCAGCCCGACCGGCCACGCGTAGAGCCGCGTGCCCAGCCTGAACAGGCCGACCGCGATGGCGCCCACGGCAACCACTCCCGCGAGTTGTAGCGCCGGTTCCGCTACGCCGAGGGGCGACAGCGCGGCCGCGTAGACGATCTGCAGCGGGTGCGGCGTGGGAGCGAAGGGCGCCTGATAGTCGGGGAGCAGTCCGCTCGCAAGCTCTCGACCCCAGATGAGCGTATGCCACGAATCGTTCGTGGGGATGCCGCCTCGAAAGACCGCGTGGAGCACCACGGCGATGGCCGCCGCCGCAGCCGCATCCATCCAACCGGAGTGGTGCCCGCCGGGGACTCGGCTCCGCGCGGCCTGAACCACTCGGGTCAGCCAGCGTGGCAGAAGACCGCTGGACTGCGTGCCGTGAGTTGCGCGAATCGTGATCCCTGTTCAGGTTCGCGCGGGGGTTGGGTTCTTCCTGGCGGAGAAGAGGCGATCCGGTCCGGGGACGTGTCCTGGACGGGCTGATCCGCAACCGCCGGCGACTGCGTGCCGGTGCTCATCCCGTGCCCTGCGGCCCGCCGGACGCCACCGTGAGCTCGTCGGCCTGCACTATAGTGGCCTTCCCGAAGCCTGGTTTGACGGAGGGCGATGACGTACCTGGCCGCCGGGGCCGGAGCGCTCGGCACCGGCCTGCTTCTGCTCTCTCGCTCGCGCTCGACGCTGCTCGCGGGCTTCCTGCTGCTCGGCGTCGCCGAGGCTTCGCTACTCGCGCGCCAGGGCGCGGGAGGGAGCCTGATCGCGCTCGGGAGCTCTGCGACCGGGCTCGTCGGGCTCGGCGCTGGACTGGGGATGATCGCGGCGGTCGCGGCCGTGCTCGTCCGATGCCCGGTCGCGGTAGCGCCTCTGGCACTCGTGGCCGCGCCACTTCGCCCGCCGCTCGCCTTCGGAGGGGAGGGGTTCCCGGTGGGGTTCGCCTCGGGAGCGCTCGGCCGGCTCCTGCCGCTGTACGCCCTGTTGGCGGCCGCGGTGCTCGCGCTCGCCTGGCGGGTCGCGCGCGGCGAGCCCGTTCGCGAGCTCCCACGCGCCTTCGCCGTGCCCGCAGCCGTCCTTCTCGCCCTCGTCGTGGCGTCGCTGGTGTGGTCGCGCGATCCCGCGGCGGGCGCGGATCAGCTCGCCTTCTTCTGGCTGCCGTTCACCGCGCTGGTCGCCGTGATCGCTCGCCAGCCGACAGACGATCCGCGGCTCGGTCGGCTCCTGGCCGCGGCGGTGGTGGTCCCCGCGGCCATCTTTGCGACGGTAGGGATCTGGCAGGCCGTCTCCGGCCAGGTCTTCTTCTCGTCTCCCGGCCTCGAGGCGGGGAACGCCTACGGCTCGCTGTTTCGGGTCACCTCGCTGTTCGACGACCCGAGCCACTACGGTCGTCATCTCGTCCTCGCGATCGCGATCGTGCTCGTGGCGCTGTGGCTCGGGCGCGCGCGGCTGGCGCCGGCGGTGGCCCTGCTCGCGCTGCTCGGGACGGGTCTCTACTTCTCCTACTCGCAGTCGAGCATGGTCGCGCTGGTGGTGGTCGCGGTGGCCCTGGCCCTCGTGGCAGGAGAGCGACGCAGCCGGCGCCTGGTGGCGACCGTGACCGCGGTCGTCGCGGTGGCGGGCCTTGGAGTGCTCGCGTACCAGCTCACCCAGGACGACGAGCGCTCGGTCACGAGCGGGCGCTCGCCGCTCGTCGGGTCCACGCTCGCGGTGTTCGCGGAGCAACCGGTCGTCGGCGTCGGCGTGGCCGGACAACCCGCGGCCAGCCAGGAGCTCGCGAGCCGACGGCGCGCGGAGCGCCGCTACGCCTCCCATACCACACCGCTCACCGTGGCGGCCGAGCTTGGGGCGGTGGGGCTCGCGGCGTACCTGGCGCTGCTCGTCGGCGCCGCGCGGACGCTCGCCGGCGTGCGGAGGCGCGATCCTGTCCTCGGCCTCGGGCTGGCCGCCGTGCTCCTGGCCCTGTTCGTGCACTCGTTGTCCTACGAGGGCTTTTTCGACAACCCGATCACATGGATCGCCCTCGGGATCGGGGCGGCCGCGAGCGCCGCCCTGGTGCCGGCCGATCGTCCGCCGGCGGTGACCCAGCGGCCCTCGACCGCCGCGACGTCATCGCCCGCGCCTTCAGACGCCCTGCGCGAACCGACGATCGCGCGGGGCTGAGCGGTGGCGATCCGCTCCGATCGCGCACTCGGGCGCGCTGAGGCACTCCTGCTGCTCGGTGCCCTCGGGGCGCTCGTCGCGATAAACCTGCCGGAGCTCGGCTCCGACCCCTGGCCCTTCCGCGCCCCGCCCGCCGAGCCGCGCGGCCTGCTCGCCCCGCTCGTGCGCGCGACAGGCGGCGGGTGGGAGCCGGGCCTGTTGCGCGCCGCGGCCACTCTGGCCGGCGTGGTCACGGCGCTTGCAGCGGCGGCCGTGCTGGTCGCGGGCCGGCTGTGGCGCTCGGCCGCCGTCGTGGTCGCCGCCGTCGTCGTCGCTCTGCTCGTGCTCCCCGGTGTCCTGCTGCAGGTGGGCCTGCGCGGGGGGACGGCGCCGTGGTTCCACGACAACGACTCGACATACCAGATCGACATCGCCGGCGAGCTCGTCCGGGATGGCGAGACGCCCTACGGCTACGACTACCGCTTCTCCGGCCTCGAGCGTTTCTACTCGTTCGACGGCTCGGTGTCGCGGCAGACGCGTAACGCCCAGGTGGCGCTCCGCCACTTCGCGTACTTCCCGGGCACCCCGTTGAGCGCGGCGGCTTGGGGGGCCGTGCCGCAGCCCTTCGACGACTACCGCATCCTCGTCGCGCTCGTGACGGTCGCCGCCCTGCCCGCGGCGCTGCTGTTTCGGGGGCCGCTCGGGGCGCGGCTCGCGCTCGGGGCGGCGCTCGCCGCGAGCCCGCTGGCGGTGCGCGCGGCGTGGTTCGGCACCGCCGACGCACCGGCCGTGCTCGCGCTCGTCGTGGCCTTCGCGCTCGTCGTGCGCAGCCGGCTCACCGGCGCCGCGGCGGCGCTCGCCGTGGCCATCCTGCTCAAGCAGTTCGCGGTCGTGGCAGCGCCGTTCCTCGCGGTGGCGCTCGTCCGGCGAGCCTCGCCGCGGGCCCTGCGCAGGGCCGGGGTCACCTTCGCGGCCGTGCTCGCTGCCGGCTTCCTCCCGTTCGTGATCGCCGACGCGGGAGCGCTGATCGCCGACACGGTCGTCTACGGCGGCGCCACCTACCGCATCATCGGCTACGGGCTGGCCGGCGTACTGCTCGAGGCCGGCGTGATCGAAGACCGCTTCGGCCCCTACCCCTTCACTGCGCTCGCGCTGCTCGTCTGGCTGCCGCTGACCGCGTTGCTCGTGCGCGCGCAGACGCGCTCGGGGGAGACGTGGACGGCTGCGGCGGGCTTCGCGGCCTCGGTGCTCGTGCTGTTCTTCATCGGCCGGGTGTTCCAGACCTCGTATCTCGTCTGGCCCCTGGCGGCGGCCCTGCTCGCCGGCCTGCTCTTCCTCTCCGAACGGCGAGGCAGCGGGAGGAGCGCGCGGGCTACGACTGCGTCAGCGACGGTCTCGGGAGCGACCCACGCGGACGGTCACGCTGCGCGTGGGCGCGCTTGAGTTGCCCGCGCGGTCGCGCACCCGCAGAGCGAGCTCTCGCCTGCCGGGGCGCAGCGGACGCCCGTCGAGGCGCCCGTCCCATCGCAGCGACCCGCGGCCGGGAGGGCGGCGGCCGGTGCGCACGACCGCGAGGCCGTCGACGAGCAGGGTTGCTCGACCGGCCTCGCTCGATCGGTAGCGGACCTCGATCGGCGCGGCACGTAAGGCGGCGCGATCGGTGCGGCGCGACGCACCGCGACGACGCCCGCGCTGGCGTTCACGCGCCGAGGTGGCAATCGTCCGTGGCACGACCGAGATCAGGGCCGCGCGCGGCGCCTGCGTGTCGAGAACGACGGGGCGCGGGACAATCACTTCGCGCTCCTCGTCGAGGAAGAGGCGCAGGCGGTAGGGCCCGTCGGGCAGCAGCCGGCCCGCGGCGTCGCGACCGTCCCACTCGAGTCGCAGACGGCCCGCCGGCCGCTCCGCGCCATCCGCGAGCGTGCGGACGATCCGGGCGTCGGAGTCGATCATCCGCGCGTCGACGCGACTGGCGCGACGGAGCCCGAAGGAGAGGCTTGCCGTGGCCTTGTCCTCGCAGCCGCAGACGGGCGAGAAGACGCTCTCGACTCGCGGGCGCTTCAGGGCCGAGGGCTCGAGCTTGAGCGTCTGGGCGCGCAGGAAGGCGGCGCTCGCAGCGAGAATCAGGACCAGGGTCACGAGCAGCAGGGCGCGCTCGCGCCGAGCGCGGCCGGGAGACGGTACGGCGGCGGGCACGGGGTCGCCGGCCGGCTCCGGGCCTTCCTCGCCGCGGGCTTGGGGGGATGGGTGATCGGGCGTCGACAGGGTGCTCACGGCGAGAAGACACTGGCCTGCGTCGTCGCGTGGGAATCGACGCCCGGGCGGGAGGCGCCGGCCTCGCTCCAGCCCGACGCCCGCTACTGCGTCTGGTCGGCTCCGACGACCACGACCACGCTGGCGTCGCCCGCGAGCGCCTGGCTCGGGGCGTCGATCGGTTCGGTCTGGCTCACGTCGATCTCGCGCGCGAGGGCGAGCGCGTCGGCGCGGGCGCTCCGCGCGTAGAGCACGACCGACTCCGCCTTCTGCTCGCTCGCGTTCGTGACGTTGCCGCGCCGGTAGCCCGCGGCCTCGAGCTCGTCGGCGACCTGCTTGGCGACCCCGTCGACCCCCGTTCCGTTGAGGACCGAGAAGGTGACCGAGGACGGCGTACCGGGCGCGCCCTGCTGCGGGGCCTCCCCGGTCGCGCCGGTGCGCTCCGGCGGCGCGGGCTCCTCGCGCCCGCCTACCAGCCCCACGGCAAACGTACCGGCCGCGATCACGATCAACGCGCCCACCACCGCGAGCACCACGTAGCGCAGACTCACCGAGCGTTCAGGCGAACGCCGCGGCCCACCGGCGTCGCGGGCGGGAGCAGGGCGGCCGAGCGCGGCGGCCGCCGACCCGTTCGGCGCCAGGCGGGAGGGCGAGGGGCGCGCGGGGCTCGGCCCCGCTCCCGCCACGCTGAGAGGGGCGGGGGGCCCCGTGGGCACGGCCGCGGGTGCAGAAGCGCCGGGCTGGGACGCCGGCGCCCCCGAGAGGGCGGTCGCAGTCGCTGGCCCGCCGGCCTCGACCGGCCGAGCCGAGCCCGCCGCCGTGGCCTGGCCGGCGACGACGCCGCCGGCCGCGGCCACCGGCGAGGCCTGTGCCTCTCGGTCGGGCGCCGTCGGCGAGCCCCGCGGATCGGCTGCGGCGCGCGCCGGCCCAGGGCGGTCCGGCGCCCGGCCCGCCCATTCCCGCAGCCGCCGCAGATCGCGGGCCTGGGAGAAGTAGAGCGCGCTCAGCACCGCGAGGCCCACCACCGCCGCGAACCCCGCGTAAGACCCGATCTGCTGGATCACCTCCACGACCGGGTACCTTAACCGGGCAGGAGGCCTTCACCCGCGGCGGCGGACGAGCCCGCGGACACGTCGGCGCCGCGACCGTCCACGACCGGCGGCCCCTCGCCCTCCGCGCGGGCGCCGGCGAGCTCCCCGCGCTCGCGCGCGAGCGTCGACACGGCCTCGGGGAGCGCCGCCGCGTCGCCTCCGTAGACCACGCTCTCGACCCGTGCGAACGCCTCCTCGACCCAGAGCCGGTCGAGCGGAGGGCGCTCGGCCGCGAGGATCTTGTCCGCCCCGGTCGGGAGCGGATTCTCGTCGACGTTGAAGAGCTCCTCGTGGAGCTTCTCGCCCGGCCGGCGGCCGACGATCTCGACGGCGATGTCGGCGTCGGGCTCGCGCCCCGAGAGCCGGATCATGTTGCGAGCGAGGTCGACGATCCTCACCGGCTCGCCCATCTCGAGGACGAAGACCTCGCCTCCGCGCCCCAGGTCGCCCGAGCGGATGATGAGCTGGACGGCCTCGGGGATGGTCATGAAGTAGCGGGTCATCTCCGCTTCGGTCACGGTCACAGGGCCGCCAGCCGCGATCTGGCGACGGAAGATCGGCACTACCGAGCCTGACGACCCGAGCACGTTGCCGAAGCGCACGGTGGCGAAGCGCGTACCCGAGAAGCGGTGCTGGGCCGCCTCGACCGCCCACTCGGCGAGGGCCTTCGAGGCGCCCATCACCGTCTCGGGACTGACCGCCTTGTCGGTCGACACGAGCACGAAACGCTCGACGAGCGACTCTCCCGCAGCGGCGGCCACGATGCGCGTGGCCACGGCGTTGTTGCGAACCGCCTCGACGGGGTTCTCCTCCATCAGCCCCACGTGCTTGTAGGCGGCGGCGTGGAAGACCACCGCCGGCCGGTGCTCGGCGAAGACCTCGCGCATGCGCGTGGCGTCGCGGCAGTCGGCGAGCACCGATGTCGCGCGGTCGAAGTGGCGCTCCTCGGCGAGCTGGCGGCGGATCTCGAACAGGGCTCCCTCGGCGTTCTCGACGAGCACGAGCCGCTTGGGGCCGACGCGGGCGATCTGGCGGCACAGCTCGGCGCCGATCGAGCCGCCGGCGCCGGTGACGAGCACGACCCGATCGGCCAGGTAGGCGCCGACGCGCTCGATCTCGGCTCGCACCGGCTCGCGCCCGAGCACGTCCTCGACGCGCACGTCGCGGACCTGACGCATGAGGTCCATCCCGCCCGAGAGCAGCTCGAACACGGTCGGCAGCGTGCGCACCGGAATGGCCCGCGCTCGACAGGCGGTTACGACCTTCTGGCGCAGGACGCCGGGCGCGGACGGTATGGCGATGATCACCTCGTGCGGCTCGGCGTCGTCGAGGATGCGGGCGAGCTCGTCGGTCGTCCCCAGCACCTTGAGGCCGGCCACGCGCATCCTGCGCTTGCGCGGATCGTCGTCGACGAACCCGATCGGCTCGGTCCGCAGCTGGGGGTTGCGCCGCAGCTCGAAGGCGACCGACTGGCCTCCGCCGCCGGCGCCGACGATCAGGACCTCGCGGGCGTCCCGCCGCGCGAGCGTGAGGCGCGGGCGGCGCTCGACGAGGCCGCGCACGAGCAGTCGCGCTCCCGCTACGCCGGCGAGCGTGAGCAGGAAGTCGAGCGCCACGACCCCGCGCGGGGGATCGTTGTCGCCGGGGGACAGCAGGAACAGGACGACGACGAGCAGCAGGCTCGTCACGACCACCGCGCGCGCCATCGCCTCGAAGTCACGCCCGTCCGCGAAGCGCCAAAGCTTGTGATAGAGCCCGAACAGGGCGAAGACGACGACCTTGCCGACGACGACGAACGGCAGCGTCGCGGTCAGCAGCTCCGCGTAGCGCTCGGGGATGCCG
>Ga0136627_1000194_pt1 | contig 20635 bp, 25 predicted proteins | sample AntDrymUQ4892206_2_FD_104652 | JGI IMG/M metagenome (GOLD analysis project Ga0136627, IMG submission 104652) | Polar desert sand microbial communities from Dry Valleys, Antarctica - metaG UQ489 (22.06) | ecosystem: Environmental > Terrestrial > Soil > Desert | place: Antarctica: Dry Valley... | reverse complement strand
TTTCCTTCGGAGCGTCCTCGAAGACGGAAAGGTTCTCGCGTTGCCGAGGGTCGTCCGGGAGGACGGAGCGCGGCTCGAGCTTCACGCGGTCGAGAGCCTCGGTCGGGATCTCCGCCCCGGAACGTGGGGCATCCTCGAACCGAGGGGCGATCTGCCGAAGATCCGGATCTCCGAAGTGGACTTCGCCCTCATACCCGGCGTCGCCTTCGACGGAAAAGGCGGTCGCCTCGGATACGGCGGTGGTTTCTATGACAAACTCCTCGCGAACCTCGACGAACGCCCCGAACTCGTCGCCGGAGCGTTCGGCGTTCAGATCGTGGCCGAAGTCCCGAAGGAGCCGCACGACATCGCCCTCGACCTCACAGTCACGGAAACCTCATGCTTCCCACCCGGCGAACGAATATGAAAAGTCCGTCCATTTCCTCCCTCTCCCCGGACTTTTCGGTGAACCGCACGCCCCGCGCCACGTCATAAATCGTCGGAAAGCCGGAATGTACGCCGGATCGGACATCTCTCGCAAACGCTCCGTACACGTCGATGAACGCCTCCGGGTGGCCGGGCGGTATGCGAGCGGCGTCCTTCGCTTCGTCGCGAAGATGGCCATCGCCGCGTTCGTATATTTGCGCCGGAGCCTCGGCGGGCGTGTATGCGAATGGCATCGTTCGACTCTTCCCGGCGGCGAATACGGAGCATGCGGCGCACCGTCGAAAGGACTCTCGCGCCCGTCGAACTCCCGCTCCACCGAATCCGAGGGGATCGGGACGAGACTGCCTCGATGCCGCCCGGACTTCGTCCCGCAGACTTCCCGGCTCCGGTGAAATCTTCGTCGCGGGAGGGGGTCGTCGCGAGTATCCCCTCGTCGGTTGACGGGAGAAGCGTACTCACGCGAGCGGAGCGGGATGCTTTTCGGCCACGCTTATGGACAATCGGGTGCCGTTTGCATATAGTGGCGGATGTCGGTGAGGCGGCGAAGGGAGCGTGTGGATGGGCAGTTTCTTCGGGTTTTCCGAGCGCGGAACGAACATGCGTACCGAGGTCATAGCGGGACTCACCACCTTCATGACGATGGCGTACATAATCTTCGTGAACCCGTCCATTTTGGCGACTGAAGGAACCGGACTCCCGATCTCCGGGGTGTTCTTCGCGACGTGCGTCGCCGCCGCGGCCGCGTGCATCGCGATGGGCGTTTTTGCGAACTTTCCGGTCGCTCTCGCCTCCGGCCTCGGTTTGAATGCGATCGTCGCTTTCACTCTCATACTCGGGATCGGGCTTTCGTGGCAGGAAGCGATGGCCGTCGTCATCCTCGAAGGGATACTCGTTTTCCTCCTCGTCCTCACGAACCTCCGCGAAGCCGTCATGAACGCGATTCCGATGAGCATGAAGTTCGCGATCGCGGTCGGCATCGGGCTTTTCATCGCGTTCATCGGGCTGAAGAACGGGGGCATCGTCGTTCAAGACCCGGCGACGTACCTCGCCCTCGGGGACATCACACAAGGGCCGGTGCTTCTCGCCGTTTTCGGCCTCATCCTCACCCTCGCCCTCGTCGCGAGGGAGGTTCGAGGCGGTATTTTGGCGGGGATCGTAATCACGGGCGCGGTCGGGATGGTCTTCGGCGTCATCCCGCTCCCCGACGCTTTCGTGAGCTTCGATTTCGACACCTCGACCATCGGCGGCGGGATTCTCGCGTTGCCGGACGTGCTTCAAATAACTTTGATCCCCATCATCTTCGCGCTTTTCATGACGGACTTCTTCGACACGATGGGAACGGTCATCGCCGTCGGACAGGAAGGGAGGCTCCTCGACGAGAACGGACGCCCCCCGAAACTCAAGCGCATCCTCCTCGTTGATTCGCTCGGCGCGATGGGGGGCGGCGCGGCGGGCGCGAGTTCGGTGACGAGCTATATCGAGAGCGGCTCCGGTGTCGCCGAAGGAGGCCGAACCGGGATGACGAGCGTCGTTGTCGGGCTTTTGTTTCTCCTCGCGCTCCCGTTCGCGCCGCTCATCGGGGTATTCGGGGGCGCGGTGCCAATCCCCGGCCCCGGCGAGGGCGCGGAGGACATCTTCGTGTCTCCGGTGACGGCTCCCGCGCTCATCGTCGTCGGGTTCCTCATGATGACGGCGGTCCGCTTCATAGCGTGGGACGAGCTCGACGAGGCGATTCCGGCGTTCCTCACGATTTTGACCCTCCCGCTCACTTTCAATATCGCGTATGGCATCGGCTTCGGGTTCATCTCGTACGTGCTCATAAAGCTCGTGAAAGGAAAGCCCGGCGACGTGCATATCCTCCTCTATATAACGGCGGCTCTCTTCGCGCTCGTCTTCGTCGCGACGCCATATATATCGTGAGGCCGAACCCGGGTGGATGGCTCGATGCACGGCGGGTTCACGGGTCGCTTCGCTCCCGTGAGGTCGTATTTTTCGGACGCACGATCTCGCGGAGCGAAGTTCTCTCGCGCTCGAACAATGAAACGTGCGGGACGTGCTTTTTCGATCTCACGGAGCGAAGCGGTCTCACGATCTCACGAAGCGAAGCGGCTCACGAAGGACGAAATACACGAATCATCCGAACGGACTCGCCGTGATCCTCGACACCGGAAGATCGCAAATAAACTTCTCCGAAAAGGTCGCCGTCATGGCGATTTTGAACGCGACCCCCGACTCGTTCTTCGACAAAGGAAGGTATTTCGGGCGCGGCGTCGAGCGGGCGAAGGAGATCCTCGCCGCCGGGGCGGACATCATTGACATCGGCGGCGTGAAGGCGGCCGCCGGAAAACCACTCCCGCCGGACGAGGAGACAAACCGGGTCGTCCCGCTCCTCGAAGAAGTCCGAAAGACGACCGACATCCCGATCTCCATAGACACCTTCCTCCCCGAGGTGGCGAGGGCGGCGCTCGCTTCGGGGGCGGACATCATAAACGACATCTCCGGGCTTCGAGACCCGCGTCTCATCGAGGAGATCGCCGCCGCCGACGCGCACGTGATGCTCATGCACATCTCCGGCCCTCCGAGGACGTGGCGGCCTTTCCGAAGCTACGAGGATGTCACACAAGAAGTCGCGGCGTTCCTCGAAGAAAGGGTCGAGGCGGCGGTCGCGGGCGGGATCGAGCGCGGCAAAATAATCCTCGACCCCGGCCTCGACTTCGACAAGGACACACCGTATTCCCTCGAACTCCTCCGAAACTTGCCGGAACTAAAAAGGCTCGGACTCCCGATCCTCGTCGCGGCGAGCCGGAAGGACTTCATCGGGGAGTCTCTCGGCGGCCTCGAACCGAAGGATCGCCTCGCCGGAACCGCCGCCGCCGTGACGTACTCCATCACTCGCGGCGCGAACATCGTCCGCGTCCACGACGCGGCTTTCATGGCCGAGGTCGTCCGAATGACGGAGGCGATGCTCGGCATGGGAAAGTGGGAGAAAGACACGCTCAAAAAATGGTGGGTTCCGATGCGTAAAAGCATCCTTCGCGGGCCGCCGGAGGATTAAATTCCGCCGAACGGCGTTCTCGGCGGCTCTCGAAAAGCTGCGCTTCCGTGCTTCGTCACCACAGCGTCTCGACGGGGTATCGGGAGATTTCGGGGTCGGCGGTGAGGATGGGCATGCCTTCCGCGCGGGATTGCGCGACGAGGATGCGGTCGAAGGGGTCGCGGTGGAGGTCGGGGAGATCGTGTACGCCGAGCGCGTGCCGGAGGTCTATGGAGAGGACGGAGAGGTCGTTCAATTCCGTGTGGCGAGAGATGAACCACTCCGGGCCTCGGGGTATGTCGAGTTTGCCGAGTCCGGCTTTTATGGCGATTTCCCACGCGCTCGCCACGGAGAGAAATATTTCGTTGCCCGCGTCGGAGATGGCCTCCCGCGCCGTGCCCGACACTCGATCACCCTCCCGAACCCACCATAAAAAAGAGTGGGTATCGAGGAGATACCTCAACGACCCTCGAAGGCGCGGAGGATGTCCTCCGGCAACGGATCGTAAAAGCTGTCGTGGATGGTGATCTCCCCTTTCGCGCTCCCCGGCTTTCGAGGCTCCGTGCGCTTTTTCTCCGGGACGAGCCTCGCCACCGGCTTGCCAGCCTTCGCAATGACGATTTCCTCCCCCATGCTCACCCGTTCGAGGAGCCGCGAAAGATGCGTCTTCGCCTCATGCACATTCACCGTTCTCACGTATTCTTTCATGCCCTCATTGTAAAATTAGTCAATGGCTTAGTCAATCGGTGGGTTTTCCACGTTCTCGTGCTTCTCGACGATGTTTTCGTGGAAGCGGGAGTTCGGGACGAGGAGGAGTTTTCCGCTCGGGGAGCGGACTTTCGTCATGGCGTACCCGATCTCCTCGACGACACCGGAGGCTCCCTCGATGGATATTTCGTCCCCGACGGCGAGGCCTTCGGAGACGTATCTTCCGGCGGCGACGTTGGCGGAGAGGCCGCGGAGTCCGAGGCCGATGGCGAGGGAGGCGGTGAGGGCGACGGCTCCGAGGGCGAGAACGGTGATGACGATGAGGATCGTCACGTCTATTTCGAGGACGGCGGCGGCGAGGACGGCAACGACGAAGATGACGGCGAAGCGGATGAAGGTTTTTATGGAGCCGACGCGGCGGACGCCGACTCCCGAGAGGGCGCGTCCGGCCATCTCGGCGATGATTCCGGCGGCGGAGGTTCCGAGGATGAGGATGAGGACGGCGGCGATGGCCTTCGGGGCGTAAAGGATGACTTGATTCAAAGTCGTGGCGAGGAAGTCGAGGCCGAGCGGCCCGAGCGCGGCGAGGACGGAGAAAAGAAGCACGCCATAGAAAACGAGAGATCCGGCGAAAGCGGTCGGGCTTCGGGGGGAGTCCTCGCTCCCGAGGAGGCGGTTCACCCCGATCCTCTCGCAAAGCTCGTCGAAGCGGAAGCGACGAAGAAGGAAGGTCGCGCCGCGGCGGGCGATGACCGCGAGTACGAGGCCGACGGCGATGATCGCCACCGCCCCGAGCACCCGAGGCACATACTGAATAAAAGTCGCCATAAGCTCGTTCAAGATTTGCTCCCTTTGGTCGCGCTGTTCAGCACTTCAGCGTCTCAGCTTGTCAGCTTTTTCGTCTTTGCTGGCTGGCTGAAATGCTGACAAGCTGACCGGCTTTCACACCAGCCTCAGATAATAGAGGATGGCTCGCCCATAGGCTCCGGCGAGGTCGTCGAGGGCATTCGTCGCCGCTCCGAGGTATGCGACTATGGCGACCCTTCTTTCCACGCGGCCACGAAAACCTTTCGGGGCTTTCACTTCTTCCTCGGCGGCGGCCGCGAGGAGGACGAACATCGCCTCGTATTGCTCGAGTTCGCTTCTCAGGCGCGGGGATTCTTCGAGGGCGGACTCGACTCGCTCGCGCTCTTCGCCTTCGAGTTCGCCTGTGGCGTATGCCGCGAGGAGTTCTTCGACGCTCACTCTGAAAGCGCCTCCCTCAGTTTCGCGCGGCCTCGGTGCGCCCACACTCGGGCGGTGCCTTCGGCTATGTCGAGGGATTCACCGACTTCTTTGTATGAGAGTCCTTCGAGGTCGCGGAGTGAGATCGCCGCCCGGTGGTTCGGCTGTATTTCCTGCAATGCGCCATGCACCCTCGCGGCGGCCTCGGAGGCGAGAAGCTCGCGCTCGGGGTCGGGGGCGGGGGCGGGCATGGGGGCTTCGGGGAGGGTTCCTTTTCGTTTGCTCCGCTCGTTGAGGCTGACGTTCATAGAGAGGCGAACCATCCACGTTTTGAAAGAACTACGACCCTCGAAGCCGTCGAGCTTTTTATATGCCCGGACGAAGGCTTCCTGCGCGGCGTCCTCGGCGTCCTCGCGGCTGCCGAGAACCCGGAAGCAAACCCGGTACACGACATCCTCGTGGCGGGCGACGAGTTGGGAGAAGGCCGTCCGGTCGCCGGACTTCGCCCTCTCGACCAAAGCTCCGTCATCCAGCTTCATGGTTTTAGACAGTTCCAACATCCGATCCGTTACCCGCCGACAAAGACAGAGCTTATATCCATCGGGGCGAAGAATCCAAACCCGGACTCGCCGCGCCCGGACTCGCCGCGCCCGCATCGGGGTCATTTCTATACGACTAAGGGTTTAGATTACAAAGTGGCGGGGAATTTATCCGGGAAAGCTCCGGGCGAAGTGTAACGGCTTTGGGTTCGAGCTTGTCTAAGGGAAGTAAAGGGCAATCTAAAATCGAGAAAGGGAGGTGAAACAAGCGTGGGCATCATTGTCTGGATCCTCATCGGGCTTATCGCGGGGGCTTTGGCGAAGTGGATCATGCCCGGCCCCGACCCCGGCGGCATCATAGTGACGATTTTGATCGGCATAGCGGGGGCGTTCGTCGGCGGGTTCATCATGCAAAGCATACTCGGCTTCGGCACCGGCGGGTTCATATGGACCGTCCTCGTGGCTACTTTGGGCGCGATCGTTTTGTTGGCGGTTTACCGCATGATCACACGCCGCGTCGCATAGTTAGCGCGGGGTTGGAAAATTATGCACAATAGTGGTGAGTCGGACTCACTACCGAAAGGAGAAACAAATGTCGGAGCAAAGGACGCAGGAGAAGAGCAGCGGAAGCGGCGGCGGGGGCAAAAGCCCGCTCCAGACGGACAAGGGAAGCACCGTCATTCAGGACGGCGTCGTCTCGAAGATCGCCGGGATAGCCGCCGCCGAGGTTGACGGAATCCGGATGGGCGGCGGCGCCTCGCAGACGATGGGCAACATCATCGGCTCGATCACGGGCGGGGGCGGCGGCGGAAGCCAGTCGGCGGGCGTCTCGGTCGAGGTCGGACAGGAAGAAGCCGCCCTCGACCTGGCATGCACCGCCGAGTACGGGAAGTCCATCCCGCAACTTTCGGAGGCCGTCAGGCGGAACGTCGTGAATCGGGTCGAAAGCCTCGTCGGGCTTCGCGTAACCGAGGTGAACATCACGGTGAGCGACATATATTTCCCGCAGGACGAGCAGGAGAAGGAGCACCAGAAGGAGCTTCAGCAGCAGCAAAATCAGCAGAATCAGCAAGAGCAGCGCGTCCAGTAAGCCAGAATAATAGGGAGAACTTTTGGCTGAGGGACTCATAACGACAGCGAGGGCCGTCTCCGAGGCGGCCCTCTCGACCGAAGGCGTCCACGCCCTCGGCGGCGGAACCTTCGCCGAGGCCGCGACCTACGAAGGCAGCGAGAAGTTCGTCGGCGTGTCCGTCACCGAAACCGAGGTCGAAGTGCACATCGTGGCTAAATACCCGCTCGCAAAGCCGATACCCGAGCTGGCGAAAGACATCGAGAAGAACGTCTCGCCGGAGTCGGGGGGCAGGAGGATCTCCGTAGTGATCGAAGACATCGAGGTGGCCGAGGAGGTGGCCGACGATGTGGATCTTTAACCGCCTCATAATGGTCATCGTGTTCGCCGCCCTTTTCGTCGGCGGGCTTTTCGCGGCCATATACGGACTGAACATCCTCGGCTACCAAATCGCCGACCTCCAGCAAACCCTCGGCCTCCCCGCCGCATACGAAGGCTTCCAAAACTTCATCACCGGGGTCGAGAACGGCAGCCTCACACCGACGGGGATCGCCATCCTCATAGGCGTCGCGCTCCTCGGCCTCATCCTCCTCATCCTCGAACTCAAACCCCGCCGTCCGCGCCGGGTGAGGATGGAGAAAGGGACGTATATAACGAGGGCGGCGGTCAACGACGAGGTCGCGGGCGCGACCGAAGGCACGAACAATGTCCTCGGTTCTTCCGTCAAAGTGAAGGCGAAGAGGAGGCCGGGCGCGGCGGTCGACGTCAACGCGGACGTGAGGCGAGGCGAGGATCAGAAAGTGATTAAAAACGACCTCCGGGCGGCGGTTCAGGAAAGGCTCGCCGAGAGCGGCATCCCGCTCGGCAATATAAAGGTGAAGCTCAACGAGTCGGATCCCCGACAGACGAAGACGAGGGTTCAATGAACGCATTCAACCGCTTTCTTTTGCTCGTCGTCGCGATCCTCCTCATAGCGTTCCCCGTCCTTTTCCTCCTCATAAACTTCGGGGGTTTGCAGGCAGATCTCATAAACCAGTTCACGAACTACCAGGCCGGAGTCGAGGCTCTCGGCGGGATAGTCAACGCCGATCTCACAGCGACCGCGGTTCGCATATCCATCGCTGTGGCGGGGGCTTTGGTTGCGATCATCGCTTTGCTTTTCCTCCTTCGGGAGTTGACTTTCGGCAAGCGAGTCTCCCGGAGAGCGGTCATTGACGACTCTCCGGGCAGCGAGACGAGCCTCACCACGAAGGCCGTGAAATCCCTCGCGGAGGGCGCGGCGCGGGAGGCCGGGGCCGAATCACCGTCGGCTTCGTTGTCGTCTCCGAAGGGGAAGCCGTATCTTGTGGAGTGCGCGATCGGCGTTCCGAGGAGCGGAAACTACACCGAGGTGGCGAGCCGCGTCCGGGAGAACGTGCGGAGCGTTCTCGAGAGCCAGCAAGTCGAAGTCAAAGACGTGGAAGTGACCGTTCAGAGAAGCGCTTCGTAGGCAAATGAAAGGACTCGCATGAGTTATTGGACGAACAAGCAGTGGGGGGCCGTCATCGGGGCGCTCCTCATCATCCTCATCTCGCAGCTTGGGATCGGGATCACCGCCATCGTCTTCGTATTCGGGGTTCTCGGGTACTTCGTCGGCTCGTACCTCGACGGCGACTTCGACCTCGAAGACGTCCGCGACCGGGCGCAGGGACGGACCCGGGTGAACAGGAACGAAGTACGGTAAAACCAGCGGACGTCTCCAACCGACACTTTTCTGGAAGGAATGATTTTTCGTGAACCAACTCCGGCTCAATGAAATCCGATGGCCCGCCGTGGCGATTGGCTGGGTGGCCGCCGTGGTTTCCCTCATAGTCATCGGCCTCGTTTTCGGGGCGATCTTCGGTGTCGTGGATCCCGACTCGAGCGCGGCCGCCGCCGTCGGGGGACTTTTCTTGTCCCTTCTCACCGGCTTCCTCGCTTATGGCATAGGCGGATATGTCGCCGCGAGGAGGGCGCAGATCAACGGCCCGCTCAACGGCGCGACGGTCGCCGTGTTCGGGATCGTCGTCGGGATCGCACTCGCCATAATCCTCGCGATCCTCGGTATTCTGGCCGGACTCGTCTTCTCGGGCGGGCAGGTCTCCGCCATTCAGGGAGTCAGCGCGATCGAAGGCGTCGGCCTCGCGAGCGGCGGCATACTCGCGGCCATCGCCGTCCTCATCGTGAACATCGTCGGCGGCTACGTGGGAGGGAAGATCTCCGGCCCCGAGGAGACGGGAGGCTCCGCTTCCCGCCCGAGCCGCGTGAGATAAAAGAAACCGGAACGGAACCGACACGTTTTAGGCGGACTCCTCGCGGGGTCCGCTTTTTCGCGCCGCTGGACAGCGGGGCTTTCATGCGATAGCGTATCCCCTCGTATGCGGGAGAACAGCGAAAGAAGAGCGCGCGGCTCATACTCGGTGAGGCGCGCGATACACAGGCGGAGACGCGCTTTGGCGGCGGCGTTCGCACTCGTGTGCGTCTCCGCCGTCGCATACGGCTTCCTGGCGGCGAACCGCCCCGAAACCCTCGGGAGCGAAGGCCGCCCACCGCCCACCGAAACCGCCCCCGTGTCGAGCGAGGACTCGACCCCGGAGGAGCCCGCGAAAGAAGGGACGAACGACACGCACGCGACGAACCCCACGGCCCCCCTTCCGCCGCCTGGGGAAAGCTGCGACGATCCGAGGGTTCTCGTCGGCAAACGCCACGCGCTCCCGCCGGATTACGCGCCGAGCGACCTCGCCTCGCTCATGGCGTACGGAGTGCCGATCTATGGGGGCGACCATCTCCTCCGAGAGGATGCCGTGGAGCCTTTGTCCGGCCTCGTCTCGGAGGCGGCCTCGGAGGGACACGAGCTGCTTGTGATCTCCGCGTTCCGCTCGTACGCCGACCAGCAAAACAACTTCGCCCACTTCACGGGGATATACGGCGACGACGCGGAGATAGTGAGCGCGCCCCCCGGACAGAGCCAGCACCAACTCGGAACCACCATAGACTTCACGAACGCCGAGGTGAACTACGAACTCCTCCCCGCCTTCGGCGAGACCGACGCGAGCAAATGGCTCGAAGCGAACGCCTGGAAGCACGGCTTCATCATCACATACCCCGACGGCGACGAGCAAGGAACCGGCCGACAGTGGGAGCCGTGGGAATACCGACACGTCGGAGAAGAACTCGCCGGACAAATCCACGAAAGCGACATGAGCCTCCGGGAGTTTTTGACGGAAGAAGGAGTGCGGCCGCTGTGCTGAAAGTCGCTCCCTTCGGTCGCTCCGGTTGGTCGCTTCGCTCCCGGTTATTGGTTATTGGTTTTCAGTTTTTGCCAATAACCGATAACCAATAACCGGAGCGGAGCCGAAGGCGAAGCGACCTCACCCTTTCGCCAGACTGAAAATCCCCCACAATCCTTCCGGCTCCCACTCCACGCGCTCGCCGTATACCATCCTCGGCGAAACACGGAATTCCTCGAAGCCGATCTCGCCCATATATCCTCGGCCCCGGACGTTCTCGTCGGTGAGCCATGCTCGAACCGAACCTTCCGGCCCGGCTATGGAACGGCGGAGATCCACAATCTTTTTCCCGGCCTCGAAGTCCGAGGCGATGGCCGGGCCTCCTCCCCACGGCGCGGCGAAATAGTGGGCGCGAACCTCCCCTTCCTCCCCGGCGAGCATCCATCCCCGAGGCATGGCACCGAGGAGCCGGGCGCGATCCCCGCCCGTGACGCGGCGGTCGAGGCGAAGAACCTCCTCGAAGTTCTCCGACGAGACGCGCCGAAAACCCTCGATGTCGTCCGAAGCGGCCCCCGGCCCCGCGAAACCACGATAGTTCGTCTCGACCCCGAAGCCGAGCTTCTCGTAAAGCGGCCGCCCCATCTCCGTGGCGACGAGGACGAGCGAGCGGCATCCGAGGCTTTCGAGGGAATCCATCGCGGCGCGGGCGAGGGCGGAGCCGAGGCCGAGGCCCCGGAACGCGGGGGACACGAATATGAGGCCGAGCCACCCGACGCGCCCGTTCGCCGCTCCGAAGGACGCGCCGACGATGCCTCCTCCACTCTCCGCGACGGAGCCGACGCAATCCGGATGATTTTGGAAGAAGGAGATTTGCCGTCTTTGCCCCCCCCACCCGACCTCGGCGGCGGCTCGGGTGGTTCGTCCCACGTCCCTCGCGGCCATCGGGCGAAGCTCGGCCCGGCTATCGGCCACGGTATGCGGCGATGTCCTTCATTTGCGACTCCACCCAGTCCTCGATGGTGTTCGAATGGACGGTTTCGCGGAGGATTCTCGCCTTTTCATGCCGTTCTTCCTCGGGCATGGTGAGTGCTTCGTGGATCGCCTCGGCTTGCTCGTCGAGGTCGAAGGGGTTCACGGTTATGGCGCCGTCTTTGAGTTCCTCATATGCCCCCGCGCCTTCGGAGAGAATTAATACGCCGCCTTTCTCGTTGACGACGGCGGCTTCTTTGGCGACGAGGTTCATGCCGTCTCGGACGGCGTTCACGAGGAGCGCGTCGTAGTTTTTGTACGCGGCGACCGAGCGCGGGAAATTGTCCTCCATCGAAAGCTCGACAGGCTTCCATGTGGAGTTTCCATACGCCTCGTTGACTTCCTCGACTGTCTTTTCTATCTCTTTGGCGTATGCGTCGTACTCGGAGATGCCGCCGCGCGACGGCTGTAGTTGCGCGAGGAACGTAACTTCGCCTCGCATCTCAGGGTACTTTTCGAGCATGCGCCCGTATGCCCGGAATCCGCGGACGATGTTTTTGGAGAGATCCATGCGGTCCACCCGGAGAAGGAGCTTGCCGGGAAGGTTTCGGACGACTTTTTCTTCCTCGATGACACCGTCGCTCCGGGACAATTCCTCGAACTCGGACGGGTCTATGGAGATGGGATACGCCCTCACCCACACCTCCCGGCCACCCATATGGACGATGCTTTCCTCGAAGTCCACATCCGCGCCGAGGACTTCCTCGACGGTGGAAAGGAAAGCTCGGACGTACCGTTTCGTGTGGAAGGCGACGACGTTCGCGTGGAGGAGGCTTTCGAGAACGCCCTCGCGTATATAGTCCGGCAATGTCCGCCACGAGTCCGGCTCGGGCCACGGTATATGGACGAAGAGCGAGACGAAGGCATCGCCGCCCACCTTCTCCCGGACGAGCTTCGGGGTCATATAAAGCTGGTAATCGTGGAGGAGGATGGTCGGCGAGTCGTCGCCTTCGACCATTTTCGCGACGGCTTCGGCGAAGTTCTCGTTCACGGAGAGATATCCGCGCTCCCATGCGCCCCTCGTGTCCTCGCCGAAGTCCGGGGAGAATGGGAGATTGTAAAGGCCGTGGTGGACGAACCAGAGGAGGGGGTTGGCGATGCGGTTGTACATGAGGTCGTATGCTTCCGGGTCGTGCTCGACGAGCGAGATCCGGAGGTCTTCGACCTCGTATGGGGCGGGTTCTTTGGCGACCGCCGAATCCTCCTCGCTCGTCGCGGAGGAGATCCACACGGCGTTCCCGCTTTGCCTCGACACGGCGTTCAGCGCGGTGACGAGACCGCCCGCGCCCCTCGAGTGCGTCCTCTCCCCGGATCCGGAGCGCGAGAACGTGACGGCGCCCCGGTTCGAGACGATGACGAGAGAATTCTCCGGCACGCCGAACTTATACCCCGAGGAGCTTCGCGAAGAGCGCGAGGTCGTCGCGGAGCAGGCGCGGCGTGAGGTAATGCTCCCGGACATGCTCCTTCCCGATCCGCCCGACCTCGCGCGCGAATTCCGCGTCCGCGAGGAGCTTCCGGCACGCGTCGGAGGCTTCCCCGATGTCGTCCACGAGGATGCCGCCCCCGGACGTAACCTGCATCGGAATGCCACCGACCCGACTCGCCACCATCGGACGCCCCTTCCAAAGCCCTTCCGTCACGACGAGTCCGAACCCCTCGCGTATGGATTTCTGGATAACGACATCCGCCAAAGATTGGAAGGCGTTCACCTCGATGGCACCGACGTTCGTGAGGTTCGAGAAGAGGAATATGTCTTGGTCGCCCGCCGCGTAGTTCACGGTTTTGTACCAGTAATCCCAGCCTTCGGGGTCGTCGTGGGCCATCGAGCCGATGAGGACGAGTTGTAATTCCGGCACGTCCTCCTTCGCGGCCCGGTACACGTCAATGACCCCGAGCGGGTCTTTCCACGGGTCGAAGCGCGAAACTTGGAGGAGGAACGGCCTCTCGGTGTCCACTCCGAACTGGTTCACTATATAGCTCGCGTCCTCGCGGGAGAGCGCCATGTTTTTCGGACTCAGCGGGTCAATGGCGGGGGGTATGAGGGCGAGGTTCGGGAGGCCGTCGCCGGGCGGGGTGTATTCGCGCATCGTGTAGATTTGCGCGTCGTAGTCTTTCACGTACGGTTCGAGGTAATCGTAGACTTTCTGGTTCGGGGTGGAGGTGTCTATGTGGCAGCGCCAGATCCACTTCGTCGAGTCCGAAAGCCCGCCGGAGAACTCTTTGAGCAGCGCGGGCTGCGGGTCGTGGACGAACATGATGTCCCACTCCTCGCCCTCCTCGGCGAGGGCTTGGGCGGTCCGGCGGTTGTATTCCTCGTATATCGCCTGATCCTCGATGGTGAGCTCATAGTCGGCTCCCTGGAGGGCATTGTGGAAGCTCTTCGTCACGTTGAAGAAAGGCTCCGCCCCGAACATGATCTCCCACTCGCACTCGAGTCCGACATCCCGCATGAGCGGAACGAGGGTATACAAAATCTCCGCGACCCCCCCGCCGAAGCTCGTGGCGTTTATGTGGAGGATGCGGGCGCCCTTCACGCGCTCGGCGAGTTCGTGGACTTCGTCGTAAAGGTCGCGGCGGATAATGCTCCGGTAATCTGAAAAGGACTTGTTCCCCGGATTCACGCGCTGCAACATAATGCCCCCTTCCGCCGCCCCCCGGACGCTCGCTCGAAGTTTGGAGGTTACTGTACTTTATCCGAGGCGCCGTATGCAACGGGACGCGCCCACAAAAGCAGCGAACACCGTGGTTTTTCTGGCCGATTCGCAAATTCGCCCGGTCATTGGCTTTCAGTTCTTGCCCACAACCAAAAGCCAACAACCAAAAGCCGGGGGCGAAGCGACCAAAAACTCAGCCGTTCGAGGCTGTGGCGGAGGCTCCGGCGCGACGGATCATGGTGAGTCGGGTGCCGCCTCCGGCGGTCGAGTCAATGACCATCTCGTCCACGAGGTTCCTTATGACGGAGAGTCCGAAGCCGCCGTCGCCTTCGGAGGGCGGGGCGCACTCGTCCACCTCGAAGCCGCCGCCCGCGTCGGAGACGGTTATGCCGATCTCCCCCGGAAGCACCCGGTATTGGATCTCGAACGACTCGACGGCGGCGTGGCGGATGACGTTCGTCGCGGCCTCGGTGACGGCGAGCTTGAGGTCGTATATCTCCTCCGGCCCGAAGCCCGCGACCTGCCCGAGATGCGACACAACGAGACGCGCGATCAAAACGTACTCGGAGCTGGAGGGAACCTCGAGTCGCAGCGGCTCGGAGTCCCCGCCCATATTGAATCGAGTTGTCTTTTCGGCTCCTCGGCTCATTATTAGCAAATTCCTTGAGATTCGCCCGGCGAGGACGGACTTCCGTCGCCCTCCTCGCTGGTTCGGCATTGCAACTTCGAGATTTATGTTACCCGAACCGCCAGATGTTAACCCCCGGACAAAACAAACCGACGGAGGGGGGGATCCCCTCCGCCGGTGACAGCTTGCTTTCTGTGGAGCCTCCCGCGCTACGACTCCTTGCCCGAGTCGTTGTCGCTGGGCATGTCGGCTTGGACATCGCCGCTCGCGACTTCTTTCTCGGCGTCGCCGACGGCCTCCTTGTACGCCCGCTCGGCCTCCTTCTCCTCCTCGATCCGGGAGGCCTCGGATTTCTGGGCGGCGGATTGGCCGTTGCTCGACCCGTCCGCCTCGTAATTCTGGATGAACGGCTTGAAAAGGTCTATCGGAACCGGAAGCACGATCGTCGAGTTCTGGTTCACGGCGATTTCGCTCATCGTCTGGAAGAGGCGAAGCTGGAGAGCCGTCGGGCTTTCGAGGCGGTCGGCGGCCTGCCGGAGCCTCTTCGAAGCCTGGAACTCGCCCTCCGCGTCAATGACCCTCGCCCGCCTGTCGCGCTCGCTCTCGGCCTGCCGCGCCATCGCGCGCTGCATTTGCTGCGGAATCTCCACGTCCTTGACTTCCACGACGCTGACTTTGATGCCCCACGGGTCGGTCTGCTCGTCAATGATGCTTTGCAATTGGTCGTTGATCTGCTCGCGGTTCGTGAGGAGGTCGTCGAGATCCTTCTGCCCGAGGACGCTCCGGAGCGTCGTCTGGGAAATCTGGCTTGTCGCCAGAACGTGGTTCTCGACCTCGATGACGCTCCGGTTCGGGTCAACGACCCGGAAGTACACGACGGCGTTGACGCGGGCGGGGACGTTGTCGCGGGTGATGACATCCTGCGGCGGGACATCCATCGTGATCGTCCGGAGGTCAATCTTGACCATCGTGTCTATGAGCGGGAGGAGGAAGAAGAGGCCGGGGCCTTTCGGGCCACCGCGCACACGTCCGAGGCGGAAGATGACACCCCTCTCGTACTCGTTGACGACCTTGATCGCACTGAAAAGTATATAGATGACGACGAGGGCGATCGCCAGAAATCCTATGACCCCAATGCCAAGACCCGCAGCCTGCAAAAGCGCAAGGCTCATTACCGAACCACTCCTTCCCTACCTTCGTTGATGACTTTTCATTCCCTGATAAATGCTTATCGCCATTCTGTTTCGATTGTATCATCGCCCGCGATTCCCGAGGCGAGAAAAGAGGCCCCCCTCTATGGGGAGCCTCTTCTCGTGGAACCAGGTTTTTCTTGCGTTTATCAGACCATCGTCTTGTATCCGGCGACGCCGCTCCAGATTCCTTCCTCCCGAACCACGGTGCCGGGGTACGGCGCGTGGATGACGGTTCCGCTCCCGGTGGCGATGCCGTTGTGGGTGATGCCGCCTCCGCCGCCCCAGAAAACCACGTCCCCCGCAGCCCCGGAGCCGGGCGACCCATACCCGAACTGCGCCTGGGCGTTGTGCGGCAGCGACACCCCGAACTGAGCCATCACATGCATCACAAGCCCCGAGCAGTCGAACCCGGAGGGCGAAGCTCCGCCATACACATACGGAACCCCGAGCTGCGCCTGGGCCGCGCCCACGATCCCACCGCCGTTCGCGCTCCCACCCGAAGGCGGAGCCGCCGTCTCGCCGCCCGTCGAACCGTCCGGCTGCGTGGCCGTCTCCTCGCCGCCCGTCGAGCCTCCATACTGCGTCTCGTCCGGCTGAGCCGTGTCGGCAACGACCTCGTTCTCGACGGAAACCTGCCCGGCAGCCTGATCCGCAGCCGCCTGATCCGCAGCCGCTGCATCTTCGGCTGCGGCTTGATCCATCGCCGCCTGATCCGCCGCTGCGGCTTCCTCCGCCGCCTGGTTCGCCGCTGCCTGGTTCGCCGCTGCCTGATCGGCCGCTTCCTGATCCGCCGCTTCCTCCGCTGCTGCTTGATCGGCTGCGGCTTGTTGCGCGGCGGCGGCCTGTTCGGCTGCGGCTTGCTCGGCGGCTGCCCTTTCGGCGGCCTCCTGCTCGACGGCGGCCTCCTCGACCGCCTCTCTCGCGGCCTCAGCCTCGGCCTGGCGGTTTGCCGCGTCCTCCGCCTCGCGCTGCGATGCAACCTCCGCCTGACGCTCCGCCTCGGCGGCGGCCTCCTCGGCGGCTTGCTGCTGGGCGGCGAGCTCCTCGGCCCGTTGCTGCGCCGCGAGAGCCGCGCCGCGCTGCGCCGCAAGCTCCTCGGCGGACGGCCCCCTCCTCAACCTGCGCGACCTCCACAGGCTCCACGTTCGCGGCGGCGGGCGCCGACTCGACGTTCACAGCGGGCGCAGCCTCCGCAGGTTCGACGTTCGCCGCGGGCGCCGACTCCGCAGGCTCCACGTTCTCAGCGGGCGCCGCCTCCACAGGCTCGACGTTCGCAACGGGCGCGGCCTCCACCGTGGTCTCCGCGCTCGCTTCGGCGTTCGCTTCGGCGTTCGCGGCTGCCGCTTGCTCCGCGGCTTGGCGGGCCTCTTCGGCCATTCGGGCGTCTTCCTCTTCTATCGCCGCTTGAAGCTCGCCGTTGAGCGAGTCGAAGTACGACTGCGCCTCAGCCTCGGCTTCGGAGGCGAAATCCCGTTGCGACCCGGCCTCCTCCAGCGCGGACACCCTCTCGGCCCGCTGATTTTCAAGCGCCGTTTTCTGCGCCTCGACATCCTCCGTCGCCTCGCGCATCTCCTCGAATCGAGCCTGCTCCTCGCCAAGCAGCCTCAGCCATATGTTCATCCGGCTGGAGAACTCCGCGAAGCTGTCCGCCCCCACGAGCACGTCGAGGAACCCGACGTTCCCGCTCCGGTAAACCTGCGAAGCCCGATCCTCGAGGCTCGCCTGAGCCTCGACCATCCGCTCCTCCGCCGACCCAAGCTCCCCCGCGGTCGCCCCGATCCTCTCATCGAGCTCGTTCAACTGGAAAAGAGCCGAATTGTACGTCTCATACGCCGCACTCGACTCCATCCGTATCGCCTCGAGCCGCTCCTGCGCGCTCCCGACCTCCGCCTCCTTGCTCTGAACATCCTCCGGCGACGCCCCCGCCATGACCCCCGAAGCCAAAATCGTCGCCAAAACCACTCCCGAAAACAAGATGAAACGCAGCCGTCGAAGCATGCAAAAGCCCCCTTCAAGTTCGCTCTTATTAACTTTCAAACTGCCAGGGGATTTAGAGAATCCTCCCTCCAATGGCCCGGAACTCTAGTCAACCCGTAACCCCGCCGCAATCCCCCCGTAACAACGAAAACCCCGCCGACCAGCCGAATTTCCCTTATTTATGCCAAATTCCCGTCGCCGCAGCGAAATGTGATTTTAACAAAACTTAATGTTCGCAACATCTGTGAAACGGGTTGGTCGCTTTGCTCGGGTCGCTTCGCTCCCGGTTTTGGTTATTGGGTTTTTATTGGCAGCGGGTGGTTGGGGGGGTTCGGCGTTATTGGAGGGAGCGGAGGGTGAGGAAGGCTCGCCAGAATTGGCGTTTTTGTTCTTTGTCGTCGAGGGCGGGGGCTAGGGGTGGGAGGAGGAGTCCGGCGGTGTTCTTTTTCCAGGCGAAGGGGGCGCCTTCGGTGGCTTCGGCGAAGGATTTCGTGGCGAGGGTGTGTTCGAGGGAGTCTATTTCGGAGGCGGCTTCGGAGCCGATGGCGGCGAGTATGGATGGCTCGGCGAGGAGGAGTTCGCGGGCGAGGAGGTTCGTCCCGGAGTACGTGACGTATGCTTCGAGGGAGATGGCTTCGAGGCTGCGTTGGATCGCTTCGAGGGCGCGCGGGCCGACGGGTTGGCTGAGGACGAGCATCGCGCCGGAGAGCGGGTCTCCGAGGGGTTCGGGGTTGCCGGACTTCTTCATCGCGCGAGAGATCGCGGAGAGTTCGCTCGATGTTTTCGCCCGGTATTCGTCGGCGGCGGTCATGTTCGGGTGGAGCGGGCGACGTGGAGGATGCGCTGCGCGGTCGTTATGGCGGCCCCGGCTGCGACGAGGGCGAGGGCGGCGGTCAGAAAGCCGAGGATCGAGAGTACCGAGATGATGGCGACCCTCCCGGCTCTTTCGAGGAGGCCGACTTTGCATTCGACGCCGAGTCCTTCGGCGCGAGCGCGGGCATACGAAGTGAGGAGCGAGAAAGTCATCGCGAGGGCGGCGAGGAGGGCGGCCCACGGGGTGGCGGACGAGGCGAAGAAAAAGATGACTCCGGCGAATATGGCGGACTCCGAGAGGCGGTCGAGGGTCGAGTCGAGGAAGGCTCCGAAGCGGCTCATCCGGTTCGATTCGCGGGCGACCGCGCCGTCGAGCGCATCGAGGATCCCGCCCGCGAGCATCACCGCGCCCGCTATTTGCACGTATCCGAGGCCGAAGAGGAAAGCCGAGGCGACCGATAGTACCCACCCGGAGACTGTGATCACATCGGGGTGGACGCCGGCCCTCGAAAGCAGCCGGACGAGCGGGAGGAGGAGCCGTCGGAAAGCGGCTTCCGTCATATCGGTACCGGCTCCGGTCGGTCGCGCTCGCATTCTCCGAGATCGCCCCCATCCACACCCAGCCCGAAATCCACATAACGACGATCCGGTGGAAAGTCCACGCGGCGGGCTGTCTCTGCAACGTGAACTCCGACCGTCTGCGGGATCCTCATCCTTTCGAGGCGGCGGACGAGTGGATTGAGGGCGCGAGGAGGGCGGCGAAGTTTCGGTGAGAGGAAAGCGCGAGCGAAACGAGGCCGACTGCGATGGCTATATAGTGGCGACACCTCGATACGACAAGCTGGTTGGCGGGCAAACTCGACCTCCGATCGGCGTCTCGGACACGCTCTCGGGGAAGTTTACAGCCACGCGTCCCCTCTGTATAATCGTCCACCGTATGAGAGGGGTGGACGCACGAAAGGCGCAAGATGTTGGGAAGGGGCCGAAGCTCTCTTCCGGGCCTCGTCGCCCCTCGGATTTCTCCTCCCGCCAAAACCGGGACTCGCAAAACCGGGCCTCGCAAAACCGGGCCTCGCAAAACCGGGCCTCGCAAAACCGGGCCTCGCAAAATCGCAGCCGCGAGTTCGCCGAGCGTCGAGAGGCTCGCATGAAATCGAGGGGCGCGTCCCCCACGGGCATGTACCGGAAGCGGCGATTCATGGCGATCGGGCTGGCCGTGCTCGGGGCGGCGGCGCTCCTCTTCGCCCTCCTCGCGCCGACGACGGCCTCGGGCGACGACGGGCGGACCGTCCCGATAGACCCGGCGAGCGCCGCCCCCGAAACCGTCCTCGCGACGGTCGGCGGCGTGGACGTCTCGACCCCGATACGGCCTTCCGCCCTCACCGGACTCGGGTACCATCCCGAAGGCGAAAGCCTCTCCGAGATGGAGCCTCGGGGGGACAACCTCTCGGGGAACCCGCTCCTCGCGCTCATCCCCGGCGGTTCGACCCCGGAGAGCATCCGGTACCACGTCATGGACTCGGCGGGCCGCGAAGGCGCGAAAACCGGCGCCCTCGACGTCGGCGCCCCGACCGAGACGAATGTGTATTCCCCCGTGACCGGCTCCATAACCTCCATACGACCCGACCCCGCCGTCGCCGACGCGAACATCGTCGAAATACAGCCGACGGACAACCCCGACCTCCGCGTAACCGTCTCCCTCGTCGAGAGCGACTCCGACAGCGCGGGCGTGAACACCCCCGTCACCGCCGGAGAGACGAAGCTCGGCCTCGTAGCCGACTCCGCCGGAGTACTCGACCCACAACTCGCCGAGTACACCGGAGAAGCGGGCAACCACGTCACCCTCGCCGTCTCGAACGTGAGGTAGGAAATTATGGACTCATGCCTTCGAGCTAAAAATGTTTCGTATTTTGTCCGATCTCCGAGAGATCAAACCGCCTCTTTAGCGCACATTCTCGTATTCGCTATCGTCTGCTAGCGCGGCATCTTAGCGATTATCGTATAATTTCAAGTCCAAAAAGAAGGCGAGAATCGGGAGAAACTATATGGCGCGTACCGTCTACGGGAGGATGGGAACGCTGGGAGAAGGGGTT
>Ga0136627_1000193_pt1 | contig 20770 bp, 26 predicted proteins | sample AntDrymUQ4892206_2_FD_104652 | JGI IMG/M metagenome (GOLD analysis project Ga0136627, IMG submission 104652) | Polar desert sand microbial communities from Dry Valleys, Antarctica - metaG UQ489 (22.06) | ecosystem: Environmental > Terrestrial > Soil > Desert | place: Antarctica: Dry Valley... | reverse complement strand
CTCGCGCCAGCTCTTGTCGCACAGCATGGCGAACACTGTGCCGGGATCGGCGTCGTACTCGAGGCTCTCGTGGAGTTCCATGTGCCCATCATGGTCGGTTCCACGACTGACCACAGCGCCTAGTGCCCGTGTCCGGCAGCACCGCGGAATCGCCGAGGCCGCGGCCGCATAGAATGCTGTGGTGGTTTCCGCCATCGTTGCTGTCACGACCTCCGAAGCGGTAGCTGTCCATCTCAGGCAGCGCATCCATGCTGGCGACTACAGTCCCGGGGACCGTCTCCCGCCGCAGCGCGACCTGGCCGAGCAGCTTGGTGTGGCGCGCGTGAGTGTGCGCGAGGGCATCAAGCAGCTCGTCGAGAGCGGGTACCTTCAGGTACGCCGCGGTGCAGCCGGGGGGGCATTCGTCACCGAGCTCTCGCAGCCCCTCGAAGCATGGCGTCAGCGTTTGCGGAGCATGGCAGGTGATCTCGACGAGCTGATCGACTTCCGGATCGCGATCGAGGCGAAGGCGGCGAGCCTGGCTGCGGAGCGGGCCAACCGAGTGGAGCTGGGGGACATGCGGGCGGCGTTGAAAGCAATGCGGGCACTGCGGTCACCAGGACAGGACGCGCGCACCGCCTTTCGGCAGGCAGACGGTCAGTTTCACGACGCGCTGGCCAAGGCAGCGAGGAACAGACGCCTCGACCGAGTCATTCGTGAGGCGCGCCTCGAGCTTTTCACGCCGTACGACCTGCTGACCTTCGACGAGCCGACCAAACCCGTGCTGGACGACCACCAGGCAATCTATGCGGCCATCCGAGACGGCAACAGTGCCCGCGCGGCGGAGCTGATGACCACGCACATCGAACACACGCGGCAACAGTTGAGATCCTTCGTCAACGACTCGCGGTGACCGGCTTGCCGCCAGGTGCGGGAAACCCTTGACAGGTGCTGTGGCCCGGTGTTCCATCACCTTGATGGCATTGGGCCGCGGATGGGGCCAATGGCTGTGGCTGGTCCGGCACAGCTGCCCACCACATCACCGGATCACTCGGTCTTGGCGAGGGAGGGGGCACGTCGTGTGCGGGATCGTCGGTCTGCACCTGAAGTCGCCGAAGTATCAGGACCTTCTGGGTTGCCTGCTGGGTCCCATGCTCGGCTGCATGGAGACTCGAGGATCCGATTCCGCAGGGCTCGCGATCTACGAGGAGCCGGTTCCCGAAGGGTACTTCCGCTATTCGGTCCGCCTCGACGGCGTCGACTCGACGGAAGAAGTGAAGTCCGTCGTTGCGGCCCTCGTCGACGAGCTCTCCGACGACCTCGCCACCACGGTCACCTGTGAACGGGTGAGGCCGGACGGGGCGGTCCTCGTCGCACCGGAGTCGATGACCGACGTCACGTCCTGCCTTGCCGCGCGGCGTCCGGATGCCACTGTCGTCGCCTTCGGCCGGCACATCGAGGTCGTCAAGGACGTGGGCACGCCGCAGGAGATCTGCCACCGCCACGAGATCAACAACCGCACCGGCTTCCAAGGCATAGGACACACCCGGATGGCCACGGAGTCTGCGGTCACGACCGATCACTCGCACCCGTTCGCGCCCTACCCCGACCTGGCGCTGGTCCACAACGGCTCCTTCTCCAACCACGCCACGGTGCGCCGGTGGCTGGCCAAGGAGGGCATCGGGTGCGTGACCGACAACGACTCCGAGGTCGCGGCGCGCCTGGTCGGGCGTGCGCTCAGCGCCGGAGCCAGCCTGGAAGCGGCACTGCAGGACATGGGGAACGAGATGGACGGCTTCTACACGCTGCTCGTCGCCACCGGATCGGAGTTTGCCGTCATGCGCGACTCCTTCGCGTGCAAGCCGCTGGTGGTCGCAGAGACCGACGACTACGTCGCAGTCACTTCCGAGTACATCGCCATGACCAGCCTGCCCGGCATCGGGGCGGCCACGGTGTACGAGCCGATGCCAGGGGAGATCCACGTATGGGGCCGGTGACAGCAGTGGAGGTGGCTCCCGACGCCCGCGTGACACAGGTGGCGGATCTGGACTGCGCCCAGATGACGACGCGAGAGGTCAACGCTGTCCTGCGGCAGCTACCGGCCGGATCCAGGGTCCGGATACTGAACGTGCACGGACGCCACAACCTCGCGGTGGGCCTCTCCCACGAGCTGGACATCGAGATCGACGGTCACGCGGGCTACTTCGTCGGTGCCCTGAGCAATGGGCCCTCCATCACGGTCAACGGATTCGTGGGGTGGTCGCTGGCCGAGAACCTGATGTCCGGCACCGTACGGGTGCTCGGTAATGCCTCGGAGTGCTGTGGTGCGACCAGTCACGGTGGCACGATCATCGTGCACGGCGACGCTTCCTCGCGCGCTGGGATCTCACTGAAGGGAGCCGAGCTGGCGATCGGCGGTGATGTCGGTCACATGAGCGGGTTCATGGCGCAGGCCGGAAGGATCCTCGTCGGTGGCAACGCAGGTCATGCCCTCGGTGACTCGCTGTACGAGGCGGTCATCTACGTCGCAGGCAGCATCGCCTCACTGGGATCCGACGCGAGGATCGAGGATCTGACCGAGGATGACGTCGCCGTGGTGACCTCCCTCGTCGAACGAGCGGGCTACGACCACATTTCCCCACAGGACGTCACCCGCGTCGCGTCGGCCAAGCAGCTGTACCACTTCGACGCGTTGAGGGAGCAGAAGTACTGATGTCGGCTGCCGAAGAACAGAACTTCCACGCCGCAGAGGTGCCCCTGGTGGCACAGGAGCAACTACGGCCGAACGCCAGCTTCTCCCCGCACACCATCGCTCAGGTTCACCAGATGGCCCGCACCGGACGTTACGAGATCCGCGGTGGCGGAGCCACCCGCCGGGTGCCCTCCTTCGACGACCTCACGTTCCTGACCGCGTCCATTTCGCGGTACCCGTTGGAGGGTTATCGGGAACGCTGCGACACCCAGACCGTCCTCGGCACCCGATCCAGCGAGAAGCCCCTGACCTTGGACATACCGATCACCATCGCGGGCATGAGCTTCGGTGCCCTGTCGGCCACGGCCAAGGAGTCTCTCGGACGGGCGGCCACAGCGATGGGAACGTCGACGACCACGGGCGACGGCGGGATGACCGAGGAGGAGAGGCGAGCCTCCGAACGTCTGGTCTACCAGTGCCTGCCCTCGCGCTACGGCTTCAACCCCGCGGACGTGCAGCGTGCAGACGCCATCGAGGTGGTGGTCGGCCAGGGTGCCAAGCCCGGCGGCGGCGGCATGCTTCTGGGGCAGAAGGTCAGCGAGCGCGTGGCCGCGATGCGGACCCTCCCGCCGGGCATCGACCAGCGGTCCGCCAGCCGGCACCCCGACTGGACCGGTCCCGACGACCTGCGGATCAAGATCGAGGAGCTGCGCGAGGCGACCCAATGGCAGGTCCCCATCTATGTCAAGGTCGGCGCGACCCGGGTCACCAACGACGTCAAGCTGGCCGTCGCGGCCGGAGCAGACGTCGTGGTGGTGGACGGGATGGTCGGCGGAACAGCGGCTTCCCAGGACGTGTTCATGGAACACACCGGAATCCCGACCCTGGCCGCCGTACGACTTGCTGCCGAGGCCCTGCGTGACGTGGGCATGGACGGCACCGTGCAGCTCGTCGTCTCCGGGGGCATCCGCAGCGGCGCCGATGTGGCCAAGGCACTGGCGCTGGGCGCAGACGCGGTCTCGATCGGGATGGCCTCCCTGGTCGCGCTGGGCTGCAACTCCGCGAAGGCGCTGATGGATGGCGTCGAGGTCGACGTGACCGAGGACTACGCGCGCCTGGGGACCGCCCCCGGCTACTGCCACCACATGCAGACCGGTCGCTGCCCGGTGGGCATCGCCACTCAGGACCCCGAGCTCGAGCGCCGGCTTGATCCGGAGGTGGGCGCACGGCGGGTCACGAACTACCTCAAGGCGCTCGTCATGGAGCTGACCACCCTGGCGAGGGCCTGTGGGAAATCGAACGTGCACAACTTGGAGCCAGAGGATCTGGTCGCTCTGAACCTGGAGGCGGCGGCGATGGCAGGAGTCCCGCTGGCAGGAACCAGTTGGATACCGGGACGTGAGGGAAGGTAGGCATCGATGACGACCCTGGAAGAGCAGAAGGCTTGGCTGCGGGAGCGAGCGACGTCGGACGGGATCAAGTTCTTCCTGGCGATGTTCGTGGACATGCACGGCAAGCCGTGCGCCAAGCTGGTGCCGGCGTCCTCCTTGGAGATGCTGTTGAGCACCGGGGCAGGGTTCGCCGGCTTTGCGGTGGGGGACATGGGCCAGTCGCCGGCCGACCCCGACCTGATGGCGGTCCCGGACCCGGCGTCGTACATGCGGTTGCCGTGGAAGCGCGACGTGGCGGTTCTGCACTGCGACCCGCATGTTGACGGAGAACCCTGGCCCTACGCGCCGAGAGTCATCCTGCGAAACCTGCTGGAAGAGGCCCGTGAGCAGCACGGCTGGGTGTTCAAGACCGGGGTGGAGGCCGAGTACAGCCTCCTGCGTCGCGACGAGCAAGGGCGTATCCGCGTTGCCGATGAGCTCGACACCAGCAGCAAGCCTTGTTATGAGGCCAAGGGCCTGAGCCGCATGTTCGACCACCTCACCCGCGTTTCGGAGTACCTCAACGAGCTCGGCTGGGGCAATTACGCGAACGACCACGAGGACGCGCGCGGACAGTTCGAGCAGAACTTCGAGTACGATGAGGCGCTCGTCACAGCCGACCGCACGATCTTCTTCCGCTACATGATTCACATGCTGGCTCACGAAGCCGGGATGACGGCGACCTTCATGGGCAAGCCGTTCAGCGACCTGACCGGCAACGGCTTGCACACCCACATGAGCCTGTGGTCCACCAACGACCAGCCCCTGTTCGAAGGCGACGATGATCCGCACGGCCTGGGTCTGAGCGAGGTAGGCCGTCAGTTCCTTGCCGGCCAGCTCGACCACGGTCTCGCGATGTCATCACTGGTGTGTCCGACGGTCAACTCCTACAAGCGCATCGGCGTGGGTGCACCGACATCTGGCGCCACCTGGGCTCCGGGGTACGTCTCCTACGGCGGCAACAACCGGACCGTGATGCTGCGCGTGCCCGAAGGCGGGCAGATCGAGAACCGCGGGGTCTGCGGCTCCGCCAACCCCTACCTGTCCACGACCGCGATCCTCGCCGCGGGTATGGACGGGATCGTTCGCGACCTGGACCCCGGCGCGCCCGTCGAGGCCGACCTCTTTGCTCTCGACGACCGCGCCATCGACGCGATGGGGATCAAACGGTTCCCCGGAACCCTGGCTCACGCGGTGTCCCTGCTCGCCGGGGACGACGTCCTGCGCGCAGCATTCGGGAAGGTCAAGGACGGCGATTACATCGACTACTACGCACGAGTCAAGTCAGCAGAGTTCTTCGAGTACCACTCCGCGGTCGGACAGTGGGAGATCGACAAGTACTTGACGCTGTTTTGATGGTGGCTCCGTCCGGATGCCGTGCCTGGTGAGAGGACGCGAAGACGTGGACCCAACTACGCAGCAGCGTATCGACACGATGCTCAAACGCGACGTCGCGGCGGGGGTGGTCTTCGCCGGCGCCATGTGGCTGACGCTCCTGTTCGTCTTCTTCGTGACGGCCCGGGTCGTCGACGACACCATGGTCATTCTGGTCCTCGGCGCTTCCGCGGTGGTCCTCGGCCTCTCAACACGCTGTCCCTGCTGTCGTTGATCAGCAGATATCGGGACGAACGTCAACACGTCTACGGGGAGGACATCGCCCACCTCGATTCCAACCGGGCTGCTCAGCAGCGCAGAAGCAAAGGGGCTGATCTGCGATGACATCGCAGCCAACGACCAGGCGGACGCAGTCCACCGGGAGCCAAATGGCCGACGCGGCTTTCCTGCTCGCGTTGTTGTTCCTCACGTTGTTCGTCACGACGTTCGTCTTCGCTGACGATGGCACCTCGAGCAGCGCGGACCAAGACGTCGTCTCGATCGAGGAGCTGCCCATCTCGGCCGAGGAGAAAGGGCAGTTCACCAAGATGACCGAGCTCGAAATGGTCGACGAGGAGACCGTTGCGGCCTCGGTAAGCGCCAACGCACCGCAGGACGACAGGTACTCGTTCAGCTGGTTGGCCCTGGCCGGCACGGTCGCCCTGGCCCTGGCGTACCTGGGCTTCGTCTACGCGGCGTCGTTCAAGGAGTACCGAGAAGTGGTTCGTGCGCGGTTCGGACCCCCAGAGGGAGGCTCGCTATGACGGTCTGGGATCTCTTGGAGTGGACGGCTTGGGCACTGAGCGCGCTGACCGCCGGCTGGTTGTTGTACGACGCAGTGATGACCTCGCGAAGGTACAGCGAGGAGTTCTTGACCCACACGATCGAGGACCTCGGTGACGCGAACCTCGTGCAGACCGACACCTCCAGAAGGGAGGGCGAGCGGCCATGACTGACTCGTTGCAAGCCCGTGAGGGCGAGGCCCTCACGCTGCGCAAGGTGCTCGGGCCCATCCACATCTGGGGTCTCGGCGTCGGCATCGTGCTTGTCGGCGAGTTCATGGGGTGGAACTTCGCGGTCGAGAAGGGTGGGCTGTACGGCGCGCTCATCGCCTGCTGGGTGGTCGGGCTGCTCTACACCTGCATCGTGATGATCAACTCCGAAGTCGCCTCGGCGATCCCGGCAGCAGGCGGGCAGTACTCGCAGGCCAAGCACACCGTTGGCCCGCTCATGGCGTTCAACGTCGGTCTCTACCTCACCATGGCCTACACGATGCTCGAGGCGGCCACGCCAACGTGCTGGGCTACCTGCTCACCACCATGTCGCGGCTGCTGGGCAATGAGGAGGAACTGAGTGCCTACCCCTTCGCGATCCTGGCCATCTTGCTGCTGGCCCTGTTGAACTACCGCGGTGTCCTGGTGACGCTCTCGGTCAACTTCGTCGTCACCGGGTTCGCCTTCCTCACCATCATTGCGCTCTTCCTCGGCATGCAGGGATGGAACCCGGGGGCAGCCACCGAGTTCAACCAGCTCGCGTCGTCGATGGACTCCGGCCTGCCCTACGGCTGGATCGGCGTGATCGCAGCCTTCCAGTTCGGCATGTGGTTCTATCTGGGCATCGAGGGCACCGCCCAGGCCGCCGAGGAGTGTCGCTCACCCAGCCGCTCCATCCCTCTGGGCAGCCTGGCCGGCATCATGACACTGATCATCGCGGCGACGATCACGTGGTACGTCAGCGCGGCGCTGCTGCCCTGGCAGTACCTCGGGACGGCGGTCACACCGCTGTTCGACGCCGCACAGCTCACGGGCAGCGGCTTCTTGGTGTGGTTGCTGATGCTCGGGACCATGGCGGCTACCCTCGCCTCGGCGAACGGGTGCATCAACGACGCCTCCCGAGCATGGTTCGCCATGGCGCGTGACCGTTACCTGCCGGAATGGTTCGGTGCGGTCCATCCCATGTACCGCACGCCCTTCCGCGCCATCCTGTTCCTGGTTCCGGTGGCGATCGCCTTCGCAATCCTGCCCCTGCTGCTGGACAACCCGACGCTGCTGGCCACCGTGATCACGTTCTCGATCTTGTCTGGTCTCCTGACGTACATGTTCATGGTCGTCAACATGATGCGGTTCCGGCAGCTGTGGCCGATGGGCTCCATCCATCGTGCCTACACCTTGCCGGTCCACCCTCTGCCGGCGTTGGTCCTCGGCATCCTGTCCGCGATGGTCTTCTTCGCGACCTTCCTGGGCTACGGCACCACGTTGTGGTCCATCCTGGTGTTCTACCTGGTCGCCTCCGTGTGGTTCGTTCTCCGTCGGTTCCAGTACGTTGACCGGGACACCCAGTTCACCGCGCCGTTGCCCCGACCCCGGGGCTACTGAGCGATGCGTGACCCATCCGGGTTCTGGGTGCTGAGCCTGCTCGTCCTGGGCGTCGTGGTGCTCGCCCTGGTCCACCGCCGACACGCGGCACGGGTGCGTGCGGACCGGGGGAGGCTGTTCGAGTACTGCTCCGGACTGCTGGAGGACCCAGTCCTCGTCCGACGCGGACTGGACTTCCCGCTCCTCGAGGGCCGACGAAGTGGGCACGACGTCCGGATCGAGCCCGTCCTTGACACGCTGAGCATGCGGACGCTACCTGCGCTGTGGCTCGTGGTGACCATCGGCGGCCCCCACCCGGTGCCCGGGCGACTGTCCGTGCTCGCCCGGGCGTGCGGAACGGAGTTCTACGCCCGGCACGACCAGCTGCCAGAACCGGTGCAGCTGGGCGAAGACTGGCCGGGGGAGCTTTCGGTCAGGTCGGACGGGAGCGACGTGGTGACTGAGTGCCCGCAGCCCCTGGATCGTGTCCGCGTCGCCATGACGGACGGGACGCTGAAGCAGGTCGTCGTGGGACCGGCGTCCACACGTGCGGTGTGGAAGTGCGCCACGGCCGACTCGGGGTCCTACCGGGTCACCCGCAGGGTCGACCTCACGCATGCGCGAGTCGACGTCCGTGCGCTGAAGGAGGTGCTCACCGCGCTGGACGAGGTCGTGGAACTGTTCCGGCGGTGCGTCGCGCCACCGGCTGCCGTGCCCCGGCGAGCGGTCCGGTGAAGACCGCCCTCTCGCCGTGGGTCGTCCTGGTGGTGGCCGTCGTGCTGCCGGGCATGGGGCAGGTGTTGAACAACCAACCCAAAGCGGGGGCTGGTGATGGTGTCCTACATGCTCCTGCTCGGCATGCTGACATTCACCTTCGCCGACCAGGAGGCATCGTTCGTGGGCAAGTTTGCCGGCGGTGTCTTCGCCTACGCCATGAGCGTCGTAGATGCGTACCGCGCTGCAGCGCTGCGTCGGCTGGTCAAAACATCGTCGACTGTTGGATGCGCCGAGCGCTGAGAAGTCGAGACTTGAGCCCGTACCGCACAACTGAACAGCGGGCCAGAGGACGCGCGGGAGTTCCCCGCGATCAGCGATCCCGACCCTTCAGAGCACGCCCGATCGCTGCCTCGGCCTCACGTTTGGCCTCCTTGGCCGCTATGGCATGCCGCTTGTCGTAGCTCTTGCGACCCTTGGCGACGGCGATCTCCACCTTGGCGCGTCCGTCCTTGAAGTACAGCGACAGCGGGATGAGCGTGTGCCCGCGCTCGATGATCTTGCCGCTCATCTTCTCGATCTCGCTGCGGTGCAGAAGCAGCTTGCGGCGGCGGCGTGGCTCGTGGTTGGTCCAGGTGCCCGCCGTGTACTCAGGGATGTGGACGCCGAGCAACCAGACCTCACCGTTCTCGATCTCGCCGAAGCCATCGGACAGCGTTGCCCGTCCCGCGCGCAGTGACTTCACCTCGGTGCCCGTGAGCACGATGCCTGCCTCGTAGGTGTCCTCGAGGTGGTAGTCGTGCCGCGCCTTGCGGTTGCTGGCAATCACCTTGGTGCCGCGCTCCTTGGCCATCGGACCATCATCCCTCACGGTCCGTACGGGTACGAGCCGGTTCAGCCCAGCCAGCCCATCGGATCCACGGTGCTGCCGTTCTCGTACACCATGAAGTGCAGGTGGCACCCAGTCGAGTATCCGGTGGTGCCGGCGTACCCGATGACTTGACCCTTCGACACCCGTTGGCCGGTGCTGACCGTGTCGCTCGTGAGGTGGTTGTACGACGTCGCGAGGCTGCGACCCCCGATGATTCCATGAGTCATGATCACCCGGTTGCCGTAGGCGGCGTCGTTGAGCGCCGACACGACGGTGCCGCTGGCCGCTGCGTAGATCGGCGTGCCGCAGCCGGCTCCGAAGTCGGTGCCGTCGTGGAGCTTGTACACGCTGAGGATCGGGTGCAGCCGCATGCCGTACGGGGAGGTGACGTAGCTGCTGTCCACCGGTAAGGACAGGGGGCTGCTCGACGGCTGGACGCTCGCGCTCACGGTGGGTGTGGACTCATGTCGCGCCGCGGCTGCCCGTTCCGCGGCTGCCCGTTCCGCGGCTGCCCGTTCCGCGGCTGCTGCCTGCGCCGCGGCGAGACGTCGCGCGGCTTGTCGTCGCGCGACGGCCTGCAGCATCGTCTCGACCTGCTGCCGGCGGGCCTCGAGCACGGCGATCCGGTCGAGTTCGACCTGTCGCTCGGCGGCGGCATCCTGCTGGGCGGTTCTGCGGCTGGCCACGATCTCCGCGACAGCGGCAGTCTGCGCCTGCGCGGACCGGGTCAGCTCCGCCTTGACCTCGAGGTTCTGCGCGGCGGCTGCCCGCTCGAGCGCCACCTCGTCGCGCAGCTCCTGGATCAGCTCTTGCTGCACGCCGAGCACCGTCTCGGTCGCGCTGAGCTCGTCGAGCTCGCTGGTCTGTGAGTTCATGACCGAGCTGGTGAGCGCGAGGTTCGCGCCGATCTCGGCTGGATCCGATCCCCCCAGCACACTACCGAGGCTAGCCAGTTCGGGACTCCCGTACTGGGAGGTGTCCGCGACCATGTCGCCGATGCGTGCGCGTCGGACCTCGATGTCGGCCTCGGTCTCCTCGACCGCCGCGATCGCATCGACCAGCTCGGCTTGGGCCTGCGCCAGCTCGTCGGCCATCTGCTCGTCGAGGGACTCAGCGACGGCGAGCTGGCCGCGGGTGCGAGCCAGCTCGCGCTGGGCGCTCACCAGTCGGGTCTGCGCGGTGCTCAGGGCGTTGGTGGCGCGCACGAGGTCGGCACTCACCTCGGAGAGGTCACTGTTGGCCGACTGCAGGGAGTCGATGACCCCGGCCTTGCGGTGCTCCAGGTCGTCCTGCCGTTCACTGCCCAGCGCGGGGACCGCAACAGTCGCGATGACGCCCATCGTCAGCGCACCGGCGAGCACGGCGACCCGCTGCCGCAGGGCGGCGTCGCGGGCCCTGGGCCGCACCGGACAGTCACCGTGGGCACGGGAACTGCCGACGAGCCGCTGAGCACGACGAACGGGGTGTCGAGGCACGTGGAGACTTTCGGCTAGCGATGGATAGGTGTCCATGTCATGCACATGAGTCACATGCGTCACTCTGGTTGCCCTGCGGAAACGACGGTAACGCACCGATGTCACACGTCGAGGTATTTGCGGGTCAACACGAGTGGCGGGATCGCACCCAGCACCACCGCCAGTGCCATCGTGAGCGTACCCGCGAACACGGCGTCGGACCACCCGATCCACACAGTGAGGTCACCGAATGCCTGCTTGAGACCGCGGTTGACCCCGAGCTCCACCATCGCCGCCAGCGAGCCGACCGCCAGCAGCCCGGCGAGCACCGTGGCCAGCATCGACTCCAGGACGAACGGTAGCTGGATGTGCCAGCTGGATGCCCCCACCAGCCGCATGATGCCGATCTCCTTGCGCCGGGCGTACGCGGTGAGCCGGATCGTGTTGGAGACCAGCAGGACGGACGTGACGGCGAGGAAGGCCGCGATCACCAGTGCCGCGAACTGCAGGAGGTCCAGGAACTCGTACAGCAGACCGAGCTGGTCGGCCACGTTCACCAGGTTCTCGATCCCGCTCATCCCGGCCAGCTGCTCAGAGATGCCGTCGACCTGGTTCGGGTCGAACGGGATCACCGTGTACACCGCGGAGAAGTTCGCCGGTTCGGCTGCCTCGTAGGCGCGCCGGCCGGCCGCGGTCTGGTTCTGAAGCTCGCCGGCCTTCTCGTACTGCTCCTCGGCGGTCTCGTAGGTGTAGGAGTCGACCTGCGGGTTCTCCTCCAGGGCCGCCTCGACCGCCTCACGCTGCTCCCGGGTCACCTCACCGTTGACGCAGGTGCCGCCGCTGGAGGTCTCCGAGCACAGCAGGACGAGCAGGGTGGAGCGCCCGTTGAAGTACTCCTCGGTGGCCTCGGCCTGCTCGTTGACCAGCAGCCCGAAGCCGACCAGCGCGAGGGACACGAACGTCGTGACCACCAGTGACAGCGTCATCGAGACGTTGCGCCTGAGCCCGGTGCCGAGCTCGGTGAAGATGTGAATGATCTGCATGGCTTCCGTGGGGTCGTGGCCGTCGGGTGGTGGACGTGCCGGCCGGTCGGGATCTAGATCTGGTAGCCGTACGCGCCGCGCGACTGGTCCCGGATCACGTCGCCGTTGGCGAGCTCGATGACGCGCTTGCGCATCTGGTCGACGATGCCGACGTCGTGGGTGGCCATCATGACGGTGGTGCCGGTGCGGTTGATGCGGTCCAGCAGCTTCATGATGCCGACCGAGGTCGTCGGGTCGAGGTTGCCGGTCGGCTCGTCGGCGATCAGGATCATCGGCCGGTTGGCCACCGCCCGGGCCAGCGCCACCCGCTGCTGCTCACCCCCGGACAGCTGCTCGGGCATCCGGTCCTCCTTGCCGGCCAGCCCGACCAGGTCCAGGGTCTCGGGCACCACCGTGCGGATCGTGGCGCGCGACTTGCCGATGACCTGCAGCGCGAAGGCGACGTTCTCGGCCACCGTCTTGTTGGGCAGCAGCCGGAAGTCCTGGAAGACGGTGCCGATCTGGCGACGCAGACCGGGCACCTTCCAGCTGGCCAGCCGGTTGATCTCCTTGCCCGCGACGAACACGCGTCCGGTCGTCGGCTGGGCCTCGCGCAGGATCAGCCGCAGGAACGTCGACTTGCCGGAGCCCGAGGCGCCGACCAGGAAGACGAACTCGCCCTTGTCGACCTCGACGTCGACGGCGTGCAGGGCCGGTCGCTTGGTCGAGCCGTAGGACTTGGTGACATTCTCGAACCGGATCACGGCTCAGGCCTCGCCCGGTGCGGCCCGACGCCAGCGGATCCCGGCCTCGATGAACTCGTCGATCTCCCCGTCGAGCACGCCGGAGGTGTTGCCGCTCTCGTACTCGGTGCGCAGGTCCTTGACCATCTGGTACGGGTGCAGCACGTAGTTGCGCATCTGGTCGCCCCACGACGCCTGGACGTCGCCGCGCAACTCGTCGAGGTGGGCCCGCTCCTCGGCGCGGCGCACCGCGAGCAGCTTGGCCTTGAGGATCACCATCGCGCTGGCGCGGTTCTGCAGCTGGGACTTCTCGTTCTGGCAGCTCACCACGATGCCGGTGGGGACGTGCGTGAGCCGGACTGCGGAGTCGGTCGTGTTGACGCTCTGCCCGCCGGGCCCCGACGAGCGGTACACGTCGACGCGCAGCTCCTCCTCGGGGATGTCGACCTCGTCGGAGCGCTCGATCACCGGCACCACCTCGATCGCCGCGAACGACGTCTGGCGGCGCCCCTGGTTGTCGAACGGGGAGATCCGCACCAGCCGGTGCGTGCCCGACTCCACCGACAGGGTGCCGTACGCGTACGGCGCCTTGACCGCGAACGTGGCCGACTTGATGCCGGCCTCCTCGGCGTAGGAGGTGTCGTAGACCTCGGTGGCGTAGCCGTGGCGCTCGGCCCAGCGGATGTACATCCGCATCAGCATCTCGGCGAAGTGCGCGGCGTCCACCCCGCCGGCGCCGGAGCGCACCGAGACCAGCGCGTCGCGGGCGTCGTACTCGCCGTTGAGCAGCGTGCGCACCTCGAAGGCGTCCACCAGCTTGTGCAGCCGGGTGAGCTCGACCTCGGCCTCGGCGAGGGAGTCCTCGTCGGCCTCCTCCTGGCCGAGCTGGCGCAGCACCTCGAGGTCCTCGATCCGGGCGCGGATGGAGGTCACCCGCTCCAGGTCGGCCTGCAGCACCGACAGCCGGCTGGTGACCGCCTGGGCGCGGACCTGGTCGTCCCACAGGTCCGGCGCACCCACTTGCTCGGCGAGCTCGTCGATTTCCACCCGCATCGCGTCGATGTCGAGCACCTGCTCGATGGTGTGCATCGTCGCGTCGAGCTGCTTGAGCTGTGCTGCGAAGTCCGGTCCGGCCACGCACGACAGGGTACGGGGTGCGGCGGGACTGGATCTCCGGACGTGTGCTCAGCCGCCGCATCCCACGAGCGCGACTGCCTCCGCTTCCACGGCCGGGTGCGAGAGGTCCTCGTCGGTGGCCAAGGTCGCCTCGACGCGGACGACCTGACCGTTGACCGAGACCTCCGGCGTCTCGAAGTACTCGCTCGCGAAACCGCTGAGCGCTGTGTCGCGGGCCGCCGCGTCGAGCTCGGCGGCCTTGTCGTCGACGAAGGTGAGCCGGGCGTCGACGGAGGTCTGCGCGTCCACGTCGATGTAGGTCTGCGCGTCCACGTCCCGCTGCGCCACGTAGAACGCATCCGGCGTCCCGAGCTCTCCGGCGGCGTCCAGGTACGGGACAGCGAGGCGCCGCGTCCCCGGCCAGCACGTCGAGCACCTCATCGACGTCGCCGACCACCACCAGTTGCTCGTCCTCGAGCACGCTCGTGGTCAGGGCGTCGTCGGCCCCGGGTGGTGTGAAGGACACGGCGTCTGCGGACTCGGTGCGGTCGTAGTCCCGCTCACCCAGGGTCTCGAGTAGCCGGTCGACGGCGTCGGCGTCGACCAGGCGGTAGACGCCGAGCTCGGGCCCGAACGGCATCTCGGGCTCGGACGTCCGATCGGTGTTGACGAAGCCTGCCGCCCACTGCACGTCGTGGATCGACCAGAGGGTCCTCTGACCGATGAACTGGCTCACCCGTTCGAGTGCCAGCACCAGCCGGCTGTGCTCGACCAACAGTCGGCTCTGGCGCTCTGCCAGTTCGTCGCCGGAGAGCCCCTCCAGGCCGAGGTCGTCGCCGAGGTCCAGTCGGTCCGCGGTCTCGCGCACGTCAACGAACTGCATCAGGACACCCCGGGGGCGCTCCGGCATCACACCGAGCGCCTCGCCCAGTGAGTCTGGGACGGAGCTCCCGCATCCCCCGAGCAGCGTGGCGGCCAGGCTGAGGGTGAGCAGCGCCTGCACCGGAGCCGACCGACAGGTCGCGCCCCCGAGGAGAGTCCTAGCGGCAGGGTAGGCGCCGCACGGATCGCCCCGCGCGGTTCGGGTGGACGCCAGCCGAAGCAGTCAGACCACCGGCGCGATCGCGCTGGAGCGACCGACCACCAGGGTGTCGGCGTCCCACCCGGGCGGCACGATCGGCAGGTCGAGCCGGGCACTCACCGTGACGGTGACCCGGGTGCCGTCGGAGACCACGTCGTACGACAGGCTGGCGTGGTCGTCGTGCGCCCCGACGGCGGCGAGGTAGTCCGCGACGGAGGCCGACGCGACCTGCGGATCGACGACGGCGAGCTCTCCGAGGCCCTGCTCGTAGACCTCCTGTCCCTGGGCTCCGTCGATGGCGGCCAGCGCGGCCCCGTCGGCCAGTGAGTTGAGCTGCTGTCGGGTCAAGAACGCCGCCGACGCGTCGACCACGGCGGCGGTCAGAGCCGCGATGACCAGGAAGAAGCCGACCAGCATCACGGTGACCGTGCCGCCCTCCCGGTCGCGATTTCCGTCGCGGTTCACGAGCGGTCCTGCCGGAAGGTGCCGTACGGCTCGACGTGCGTGCTGGACATGGAGACGCTCGGGGCGTTCGTCCCCAGAGCGGACGGCACCAACGGCAGCGGCTGCTGGACCGTGACCGACACGCTCACGCTGGATCCCGGGCTCAGACAACTCCCCGGGTCGGGAGTGCACGTGATGTGCACGCTGACTTGTTTAGCGGCGATGCCGTGGTCGGACAGGGCCAGCCGGGCCGCTGCGGCGGCACGTTCGTAGGCCTGGTCCTGGCTCGGCGCGAGGACAAAGGCCCGACCCGCCGAGCGGCTGGCGGCGTCCGAGCCGTACGCCGCGGCCTGCGCTTCGAAGACGGTGAGCAGGACGTACACGAGCGGCACGAGCAGCAGCAGCCCGAGCCACACGAACTCCACGACCGCAGACCCCTGCTCATCGCGCCGCCTCACGGCAGCACCTCGCTGACCGCGTGGCCCTGGACCTCCAGTCGCACCGAGGGACCGAACAACCCGAGGGCGGGGACACTCGCACCCACGTCCACGACGACACCCTCGACTCCGTTGACCACCGTCTCGCGCGCCGTGACGTCGCGCGCGTACCTCTCGGAGAGTCCTTGTCGGATCGCCTGCCGGGTGCGCTCGACGCCGTCGGCGGCGCTGCGGTCGATCGTCGCGCCGTACCGGGCGCCCTCGGACGCCGCCGATGTCAGTGTGTTGCGGACGTGCAGCACCAGTCCGACCTGGATCACCCCCAAGACGATCGGGATCACCAACATCATGACGAGCACGAAGTCGACGACCGCGGAAGCCTCCTCGCCCCGGGGTCGTCGGGCCATCAGCCGCCGACCGACGCCAAGGCCGAGCGCAGCATGTCCTGCAGCTGGCCACCGGCGATCGTGGTGATGGCTGCCACGAGCCCGGCCGTCATCACGACGATCATGACCCATCCGGGCACATCTCCGCGGTCGTCACGGTCAATGACGATGCGGGTCCAGGCCGTCCAGAACAGTCGGGCGAAGCGGCGTTCGGCTGGAGTGGTCGTGTGGTCGGTCGCGATGGTCATCTCAGATCTTCCTCGTCGGCGATGTCTGGACTGCTGGCTGCGCGGACCGGGGCAGCCACCCGGTGCTCATGGACCGCTCAGGTCGAGGCCGATTGCTCCGGGGAAGAAGGCGAACACGACGGTCACCGGCAGGATCAGGAAGACCACCGGAAGCATCATCGCGACCTCCTTGCGGGCGCCGGTCTCGATCAGCTGGCGGCGCTGCGACTCCCGGACGTCAGCAGCTTGTGCGTGCAACACGTCGACCAGAGGAGTGCCACGCTCGAGCGCCACCGCGACCCCCTCGGCGAAGCGGGCTATCACGGGCACGCCGGTCCGGGCGGCGAAGTCGTCCAGCGCTCGATCGACCGGACTCCCGGTACGGACGCGGCCCAAGATGGCCCGCAGCTCCTCCGCAAGCTCTCCGTGGCTGGTACGCACGATCCGCTCGATAGCCGCGACCGGCCCCTCGCCGGCGTGCACCGACAGCGCGAGCAGGTCAGCGACCGTGGGGAACTCCGCGAGCATGCGCTCCTCGCGTACCCGGACCGATCGGCTGAGCCACTGGTCTCGCCCCAGCACCCCGAGCACGAAGGCAATGCTGGCCGCGGTGAGCAACGGCAGGGGTGCCACCTCGCTCATCAGGGAGGCGAAGAGGCCGCATGCGGTGGTGACAGCCAATGCAAGCAGACCCCACTGCACTTGCTGCACTCGGAACTGGTCGACGGTTGCCGAGGACCCGAGCCGCGACAACCTGCGACGGGTACCGGCCGCGCCTCCCAGCACCCGTTCCACCGTTGCAGCCAGACGCTCCAGCGACGGACCGAACACCGCCCATCCCACAGTGGTCGGGGCCAACGACGGAGCCCGCTCGGTCATCATGCGCGGTGCACTGGGCAGATCGAGGAGGTAGGGCCCTACCCGATCCACCAACGCAGGGCGGCGGGAACGGCTCAGCGAGAGCAGAAGGGACATCAGCCCGCCACCGAGCGCAAGACCGACGAGGGCACCCCCGGCCGCGCTCACGCGAGAATCCGTTCCTCGGTAGGCAACCGGCCGAGCCAGGTCATCAACCGGTACGCCAGCACGCAGCTCGCGGCGCCCCCGCCCAGCACCACGGCACCTGCGGTGCTGGAGTAGCGCGCGATCACATCGGGTTGAAAAGACATCAGCAGGAGCACTATCCAGGGAGCCGCGGTGGCCAGGCGGGCGGCGTTGACCGACCAAGCCTGCCGAGCTTCGAGCTCGGCGCGGGTCCGCGCGTCGTCGCGCAGGAAGCCCGACAATGCCCTCAGCATCCGCCCCAAGTCGCCACCGCCCACCTCCCGGGCGATCCGCAACGCCTCGACCACGCGGTCGCCGACCGGGTCGGACAGCCGGTCCTTGAGCAGGTCCAAACAGTCGCCGAACCGGCCGCTGGACTGGTAATCCAGTGCGAACTTGACGAACGGCGGACGCAGCGGCTCAGGACCGCGCTCCCCCAGCGCCGCGAGCGCCTCTGCCAACGACAGGCCGGCACGTACGGCTGAGGCGAGGTTGTCGACTGCCTCGGGCCACAGCTCGGCAAACTCCCGACTCCGACGACGCGCCCTGCCGTTCAACACTGCCACCGGCACGTAGCCAGCGATGACGGCGAAGACAACCGCGACCGGCGGGGTCCGGGAGGTCAGCAGTACCACAAGGCCGGTCAACAGGCCGGTACCGAGGCAGAAACCGATCAGCCCCGAGCCGTTCACACCTTCGACGCCCGCCCGTCGTACCAACGCGTCGGCACGGGACGGCCGTCTGTCCCTCCGCAGCGGCGGCAGCTCGCCCCGGACGGTGAACCAGACGAGGCAGAGTCCCACACCGAGCACGAGGCCGAGCAGGACGCCCACGTCACGCCACTGCTTCGGGCGTGCTGGTGTGAGCCAGCAGTTGATGCACGTCCACGCCGTGTCGTGCGAATCTCTCGAGCCGGGTCGGCATGCCCGAGCTCCGCACCAGTCGACCGTCGTGCGAGGTGAACAACGACTCGGTCTCGATGATGTCGCTCTCGACGCGGCCGGGCACTGAAACGATCTCTTCCACCAGCCGCCGCCCCGTGTGGTCCAGCGCAAGGTGGACGACGAGATCCACCGACGAGGCCACAGTCGGAACGACGAAGCGGGAGCCGATGTTCTCCCCAGCCAACAGGGGCAGCGTGCACATCTTGACCAACGCCTCGCGGGCAGAGTTGGCGTGCAGTGTCGCCATACCGGGCAGTCCGGCGTTCAGGGCCAGCAAGAGGTCCAGGCACTCCTCAGCCCGCACCTCGCCGATGACGATCCGCGACGGCCGCATGCGCAGCGCCTGCTTGACGAGCTCGCGCAGCCGGATCTCTCCGGTTCCTTCGAGCCCGGCCTGACGGGTCTGCATTGCGACCCAGTCGGGATGGGCGAACTTCAGCTCGAACACTTCTTCCGCCGAGATCACGCGGTCGGTGCCCGGGATCGCCGATGCCAGGCAGTTCAGCATCGTGGTCTTGCCCGCCTGGGTGCCGCCGGACACGACCACGTTGAGCCCGACCGCCACGGCCGCCTCGAGGAAAGCAGCAGCCTGAGGGGTGAGCGAGCCGAGAGACACCAGATCGCCGATGCTGTGGGCTCGGGCGACGAACTTGCGGATGTTGACTGCAGCAAAGCCGCGCGCCACGCCGTCCAGCACCACGTGCAGCCGGTGTCCCCCCGGCAGGAGCGCATCCACGAACGGTTGGCTGAGATCTAGACGGCGACCGCTGGTCTTGAGCATCCGCTCGATCAGCTCGCGTACCTCCTCGGACGTGAGGATCGTCGGGGTCAGCTCGTGCCGGCCATGGCGGGCCACGAACACCCGCGACGGGTCGTTGATCCACACCTCCTCGACGCTCGGGTCCGCCAGGTACTGCTGCAAGGCGCCGAAGCCACACACCCGCGCCACCAGTTCGTCCACCAGGCCGCCCACGTCGTCCACCGGGTCCACCGCACCAGTCAGGCTGCGCTGGTCGTACGCCCGCGTCACCGACTCGGCGATCGAGCGGACCCGGGGGGCCTGGCTCTGCGGGTCGACGCCCTCGTCACGGATCCGTTCACGTACCTGCTCGGCGAGGATGACGGCGACCGGGTCGCCCGCGGCGTGGCGGACAGGAAGGGACGAGGTAGTCACGGCAACAGCACCTCCCTGCCCGGAATCGGTGTGGTTGACACACATCGTTCCCATTCATGACCACCAGGAACACCCCTAACGTCCGATTTGTGGAAAACTTTGGTCAGCCGGGGTGACTCGGGTCACACCACTCCCTCATGCCACACGAGAACCCTCCAGCAGCCCCTCCTGACCACCGCCATCGACACCCTGCTGGACGACCCGCGCCTGGACGGCGCCTCGGTCGAGGTGGTCGTGCGTGACGCAGCCACCGGAGAGACGCTGTATGCACGCGACCCCGACCGGCGGCTGCTGCCGGCTCCCACGCCAAGCTGTTCGCCGCCGCCGCTGCGCTCGACGTGCTCGGCGAGGGGCACCGCTTCCACACCGACGTGCTCGGCGAGGGCCGAATCCGAGGCGGCAACCTGCGCGGTGACCTGTTCCTGCGCGGCGGCGGCGACCCGACGATGCTCGCCGAGGACTACACCGATCTGGCCGAGCAGGTGCGCGCCGCCGGCATCCGCCGGGTGCACGGCGACCTGGTGGCCAACGACACCTACTTCGACGACGTACGCCTGGGTGACAGCCGGGCATGGGACGACGAGCCGTACTACTGCTCGGCGCGGATCAGCGCCCTGACGCTGGCACCGGACACCGACTACGACTCCGGCACGGTGATCGTCTCGGCAGCACCGAGCCGGCAGGGCCGCAAGCCCCAGGTGACCATCACACCGGAGACCGACGCGGTGCGGATCGTCAACACCGGGACCACCGGCGCGGCCGGCAGCGACGACACGCTGCCGATCGTGCGTGAGCACGGCAGCCGGGTGGTACGGATCAGCGGCAACGTCCCGGTGGACGGGTCGGCCACCACCAGCTGGGTGACGGTGTGGAACCCGACCCGCTACGCCGCCGACGTGTTCGCCCGTGCACTGGCCGACGCGGGCGTGCGCCTGCGCGGCGACGAGGAGCGCGGCCACACACCGGCCGACGCCCGCCTGCTGGCCAGCACGAGTCGATGACGGTGACCGAGCTCATGACCCCGTTCCTGAAGCTGTCCAACAACATGCACGCCGAGGCGCTGGTCAAGACGATGGGCGCCGAGACCGTCGGCGAGGGCAGCTGGGACGCCGGCTTCGAGCAGCTGCACGCGTTCGCTCTGGAGCAGGGCGTCGCCGAGGGAGCGATCCCGCTGGCCGACGGGTCGGGGCTGTCCCGCAAGGACCTGGTCACCGGTGCTGCGGTCACCGACCTGCTGATCAACGTGCGCGACGAGTCCTGGTTCGACACCTATGACGACGCGCT
>Ga0136627_1000188_pt1 | contig 21036 bp, 23 predicted proteins | sample AntDrymUQ4892206_2_FD_104652 | JGI IMG/M metagenome (GOLD analysis project Ga0136627, IMG submission 104652) | Polar desert sand microbial communities from Dry Valleys, Antarctica - metaG UQ489 (22.06) | ecosystem: Environmental > Terrestrial > Soil > Desert | place: Antarctica: Dry Valley... | reverse complement strand
GAACACGCTCGCGAACTCGAGCCCGATGTAATTGCCGCCCACGACCACGACCGAGTTAGGTACGTCGTCGGCCTCGAGCCCGTGAGTCGAGTTGTGGACGCGCTTGCCGTCCGCCTTGATGAAGGGCAGGTCGCGGGCCACGGAACCGGTGGCCAGCACGACGGCCTTGGTGGCCGTCACCGTTCGCTCGGTGTTCGATTCGTTCGAGCCCGAGCCGGTCTCGACGACCACGGTCTTGTTATCCTTCAACCGTCCGTAGCCGTCGATGAGCTCGACCTTCTTGCGCTTGACGAGGCCCGACAGGCCCTTGTACATGTTGCCGACGACCGAGTCCTTGAACTTCTTGACCTGATCCCAGTCGTAGCCGGGATCCTCGTCCGTCTTGATACCGAACTGGCCGGCGTGACGAATCTCGTCCAGCAACTCGGCCGAGTGCAGCAGCGCCTTGGTGGGAATGCATCCGCGATGCAGACAGGTTCCGCCGACCTTGTCCCTTTCGATCATGGCGACCGACATGCCCAGCGCCACGGCCCGAAACGCGCACGCGTACCCCGCGTTCCCACCACCCAGGATTACGAGATCGAAGGAGTCCGATCCTTCAGCCACGACAAACCTCCCACCGTTTCGGTCCGAGCCCTACGTAAGCCCAGACGATAAAGCCCCTGCGACCTAGCGTTTACTACTGCTTCTTGCCGCGCACCCGCGCGCGGTGAGCGGCGACCGCGGTGCGGTTCGAGCACTTGTTGGAGCAGAAGCGCCGGGATGTGTTCTTGGAATTGTCGACGAAGACGTCGACGCAGTTGTCGTCGGCGCAGGTTCCGAATCGCTTCAGCCCTTCCTCGCAGAGCACGAGCGCCAGCCCCATGGCGCTGGACGCGCCCGCCTGCTGGGCCGGAGTGGCTTTGGGCGGAGCAAAGTGCAGGTGCAGCACGGAGTCGTCGTGGTTGGTGACATAGGGGACCGAGCGGCACTCGGCGAGGATCGAGTTGAGGCCGCGCGCGGCCTGAGCCTCGTCGGTCGCCGACAAGACCTCGGCGAGCTGCCCGCGCAGCCGCACGAACGCGGCGAGATCGTCAGAGGTCAACGCCGCGGGGTCGTCGGTCGCGTCGAAGAAGCCGACGTCGAGCAGAAATGAGCGCAGGGCCTCGACCGAGTCGAGCCCGTCCGGCTCAGGTTCCAACGGCGGCGACGTGTTGACGAGTTCCGCCGCGAACCTGAGGGGTGCCTCTGTGTAATGTCCAAAATCCACTTGACTTCTTACACCTCGTCAGCTATCGTAAGGGTCGTTAAGCAGAACACATCTTACAGAAAGGAACCGTGAGATGCACCCCCTTATTTCCTTGGAAGTCGGCAGGCTGCTTATGGACGACCGCTTGAAAGCGGCCGAAGGCGCTCGGAGTGCTCACGAGGTTGCCGACGGGCGTCTCCCCCGGCGAGCCCTCCGCTCGGCCCTCGGACGGGGGCTCGTGTCACTCGGGGCGAAGCTCACCGCGGCTCCCGATGCAGAGGCGTGGCTCGCCGACCGGCGCAAGTGCATCTGACGAACCTCGGCCACTAATCCTCCCCCGGCGTGCGGGCGCTCCCCCCGCCCGCACGCCCTCCCCCCTGCTCGAGACGGGCTCCGCAGTGCTTGCAGTAGGGGGCGTTACGCGACATCATTCCGCCGCAGTTCCGGCACCGAGCCGGGACGATGGCACCGCCTCGAGAGCGGCGAGCCACCGCCACCGCAAGCCATCCGAAGGCGAGGATGAACCCGAGCATCACAGCCGCGTAGGCATCGAGACCGGCGACGAGACCGACGCTCACGACGAAGGCGATCGCGAGGCCCACCAGCAGGGTCACAGCGAGGCTCACGTCAGATGCCTTCTCAGGAAGTCGGTCACCAACGCCAGGGCGTCGTCGTCACGCCGCAGTTGATGGCCCGCCCCCTGGATGATGCGCAGTTCCGCCCGCCGCGCCCGGTCGGCGATGCGCTGGGCGTGGTCGACGGGTACGACGTCGTCGTCCGTCCCGTGCACGATCAGCACGGGACAGGCCACGCGTGCGATCGAGCTCTCGGTGCAGACCGAGTCGAACTCCCGCGCCCACTCCACCGGATCGGCCACCACCTCGGGAGCGACGGCCATGCCGGCCTCCTCGGTGATGCGCCTGAGCCCCTCTCGTGGCTCACCCGCGAACGAGACCCAGCCGGCGGGTGCGGCAAGCAGCACCAGGGCGGCGACCGGAGCCCGGCGCCTGGCGACCTCGGTCGCAACCGCACCGCCCGCCGAGGACCCGACGATGGCGACGGGCAGTCCCTGAGCGCCCTCGAGCGAGGTGGCCGCGAACACGGCGGCGAGCGCATCTCGCACCCAACCCTCGATCGAGAAATACCCGGGCGAGGACCGAGCCGCGCGCATGTCGATCCAGGCCGCGGCGAAGCCCTCTTTGGCCAGCCGCCGCGCCAGTCCCGGATAGCCGTCGTCGGCGGGGTCCGGAGGATTACCGGAGGGGATCCCGTGGAGCAGGAGCACGAGCCCCGAGGCCCCGGCAGGCACGTAGGCGCCGCCGCGCAGCCTCAGTCCGTCGACGACGAGCGGGAGCCGGGCCTCGAGCATCGAGCCGGAGCGCGACTGATCGTCGTGGAGATGATCCATGGGTTGATTGAATCAGGCCGCGAAGGATCGGCGCGCAGAATCTCGACCGAGCTCCGTCAACACGAGCAGCCCGTCGCTCTCGGAGATCAACCCGCGCCGACGCGCCCGGCCAACCACCTCGTCGGTGAAGTCGTGCTCCCATCGCAAACCCTCTTGGAGGTGAGCGACGCGATTCTCCTCGACGGCCTCCGGCAGCTCCTCGTGATGGAGCAGGTGGACGATCAGCATCACCTGAGCGAAGTCCCATCGCTGACGCTTGCGTCGCCTGTACAGCGCGACCATGCCTCGTTCGGGACCGAAGAGGAAGGCCAGAAGAAACGCAAGACCGGCAACGGTCGCCATCGACCCGGCGATGGACGCGTCGAGCAAGTGCGCGAGCCAGAACCCGCCGATCGCGCTCGCCACTCCGAGGAGAGCGCTCAAACCAATCATCTGGGAGAGACGGTCCGTCAACAGGTAAGCGCTCGCCGGCGGAGCGATCATCAGGGCGACGACCAGCACGGAGCCGACCGCGTCGAACGCACCGACTGCGGTCACCGAAACGGCGCCCATCAGTCCGTAGTGAACGAGAGCGGGAGAAAATCCGAGAGCCGCCGCAAGCGCGCTGTCGAAGGTGGCGAGCTTGAGCTCCTTGTAGAACAGCGCGAGGCCGACCAGGTTCAGCACCAGGATCCCACCCATCACCCACAGAGCGCGGGGGCCGAAGTCGTAACCGTTTATGACGAAGCGCTCGAAGGGAGCGAACGCCAGCTCTCCGAGGAGCACCGCGTCGACATCGAGGTGAACGTCATCGGCAAAGCGCGCGATGAGAATCACCGCGACCGAGAACAACGCGGGAAACACGAGGCCGATCGCGGCGTCTTTGGCGACGAGCTTGGTCGCGGTCAGCGACTCGACGAGCACCACGGTGACGACGCCCATTAGCGCGGCCCCCACGATCAAAAGCGGCGAGGAGACACTGCCGACGACGAAGAACGCCAGCACGATACCGAGCAGGATGGAGTGGCTGATGGCATCGCTCATCAAGGCCATGCGGCGCAGCACCAGAAAGGTTCCGGGCAGGACACACGCGATCGCGGTCACCATCGCGATCGCCTGGATCACGAGTTGAGCCTCGCTCATGGTCGCGCCCCCTCGGTCCTCAGCGCAGTTCGGCGGTGACTCCTGAGCCGCTCCCACACGAGTCCGCGCCTGGGGGCGAAGAGAAGCGATAGGAGCACGATCACGCTCGCCGAGAGCACGACCATGGGCCCGGTCGGCAGACGAGCGCCCGTGCTGCTCAACAGCGCCCCCGTGAGTCCGGCCAGAGCTCCGAACATCGCACTCAGACAGACCATGACTCCGAGTCTGTCGGTCCACTGCCGCGCCGCCGCGCCGGGCGCGACGACCATCGCGCTCATGAGTACTACGCCGACCGTTCGGAGACCGATCACGATGGCGATGACCACGAGGGTCGTGAGGAGGATGTCCACGGCCCCCATACGAAACCCGAGGGAGCGGCCGAACTCGCTGTCGAAGCTCAGAAGCTTGAACTCCTTCCAGAACAGCGTCACCGCAACGATCGCGATACCCCCCAGGACGGCCATCGTGACGACGTCGTCCTGGAGCAATGCCGCTGCTTGGCCGAACAGAAACTTGTCGAGCCCCGCCTGGCTGGCGTCTGGCCGCGCCTGCGTGTAAGTCAGCAGCATGAGTCCGATGCCGAAGAACACGGACAGCACGAGGCCCAGCGCACCATCGTTCTTGATCCGAGTGTTGCGCACGATCGCGCGCACGCACAAGGTCCCTATCCAACCTGCGATCCCGGCCCCCAAGACCAGCGGCAATGGCTCGCTGCTTCCTGTAAGAAGGAACGCGAGAACGATGCCTGGCAGGGCCGCGTGGGAGATCGCGTCACCGAGCAGGCTCTGCTGGCGCAGCACGGTGAAGGATCCAAGCACTCCGCTCACGATGCCGAGGATCGCGGCCCCCATGGCGACCGTGCGCAATGTGTAGTCGGTGAAGAGATCGAACATCAGTCTGCGACGGGCTCTTGCTCGGAAGTCTGCAGCCACGCCATGCGTCCGCCGTACGCCGCGCGCAAGTTGGGTTCGGTAAAGACCTCTGCGGTCGGACCGCTCGCGATCCTTCTCACGTTGAGTAGAGTCACCCAGTCGAAGTACTCGGCCACCGTCTGGAGGTCGTGGTGAACGACGATCACGGTCGAACCCGACGCCCGCAACTCCTGTAACAGAGTGACGATGGCGCGCTCGGTCGTTGCGTCCACGCCCTGGAAGGGCTCGTCCATCAGATAGACGTCGGCGTCCTGCACGAGGGAGCGGGCGAGGAACACCCGCTGTTGCTGACCCCCCGACAACTGGCTTATCTGGCGGTGTGCGAAGGCGGCCATGCCGACCTTCTCGAGCGCCTCCATCGACGCCTGCTTCTCGCGCGCTCCCGGCCGCTTGATCCAGCCGAGCGCGCCGTAGCGACCCATCATCACGACGTCGAGCGCGGTGGTGGGAAAGTCCCAGTCGACGCTTCCTCGCTGGGGCACGTAGGCGACCTTGCGGCGTTGCTCGTCGTAAGGACGTCCGGCGATCAGGACGCGTCCGGCAGAGATGGGGACGAGATCGAGCATTGCCTTGATAAGCGTCGTCTTGCCCGCTCCGTTCGGACCTACGACCGCCATAAGCACTCCCTGGGGGACGCTCAGGTCGACGTCCCACAAGACCGGCTTGTCGCTATAGGCGACGGTGAGGTCCATGACCTCGACCGCACTCGTCTTCTCCATGGCTTCCCGTCGTGCGGGAGCTCTTGCCATCTAGGACTCACCTCCCGTGGGTTGTTCGAGAAGTCCCGCAACGATCGTGTCGATGTTGTGGCGCACCATGCCGATGTAGGTGCCCTCCGGTGTACCCGCGTCGCCCATCGCGTCGCTGTAGATCGAACCCCCGATGTTGACGTCGAATCCACGCGCAGCTACTGCTTCTCTGAGCGCCTCGATGAAGCGCTGCGGAACCGATGTCTCCACGAAGATGGAGGGGATCTCACGCTCGACGATGAAGTCGGCGAGGCTCGACAGATCCGCGGTACCGGTCTCGGTTGCGGTGCTTATGCCCTGCAGTCCGCGCACCTCGAAGTCGTACGCATCGCCAAAGTAGTTGAACGCGTCGTGGGCGGTGATGACCACCCTCTGGTCCTCGGGCACGCGCAGCGCCTGCTCCTCGACGTAGCTGTCGAGCTCTTCCAACTCCGCGAGGTAGGCGTCGGCGTTGTCCTCGTAGACCGCGGCGTGCTCGGGGTCGAGTTCCACGAGCGCGTCGCGAATGACCTCGGTGACAGACATCCACTTGCTCACGTCGAACCAGACGTGCGGGTCGTAGGCGCCCTCGAACTCGGGCGGAGCGAGAAGCTCGTTGCGGTCGATCTCGCTCGTAACGGCGACGGTGGTCACCGAGCCGCGCATCTTCTCGAAGACGTCGGCCATCTTCGCCTCGAGATGCAACCCGTTGTAAAAGACGATGTCGGCCTCGGCGAGGGAGACGACGTCGCCCTCGCTCGCCCGGTAGAGGTGGGGGTCGATCCCCGGCCCCATCAGTCCTTCCAACTCCGCTCGGTCGCCCGCGATGTTGTCGACCACGTCTGCGACCTGGCCGATGGTCGCAACCACGTTGATCTTGCGCCCGGCGATCTCCTGCGGATCGGGACCACCGCCTGCCTGCACCGGGCCGCACGCAGTCACTCCCGCACACAACAGCGCTGCTGCTGCGAGACGGATCAAGCTACCCATACCGACTCAGCCACCTCCTTGCTGAGCGCCTGGACCTCGCCGGGTCCTCCCGAAACTTTGAGAAACAGAGGTCCAGAGACCGGACCGCGCCCGACGACCTCGATCTCGGTCCCCGGCCTGATTCCCATGGCGCCGAGGTAGAGGAGCACCTCGGTCGCGTCATCGGAGACGCGCCCGATCTCCCCCTTCTCGCCCTCGTCCATCTCCCACAGGCGCCGCGCCGGCACTTCCGGCATCTCGAGGTCGCGCGTGGGGATCGGATGACCGTGCGGATCTGTCGTGGGATCTCCGAGAAGGGCTGCGATGCGCTCCTCGAGGTCCTCCGATAAGACGTGTTCGAGCACCTCGGCCTCGTCGTGCACGCGCTCCCAGGGGACGCCCAGCGCCTCCGCCAGATAGGCCTCGAGCAGGCGATGGTGCCTCAAGACCTCGAGCGCGATCTTGCGACCGGCCTCGCTCAATTCCACGCCTCGATAGCGCGTGTATCTCACGAGCCCCATCGCGTCGAGCTTCTTCAGCATGTTCGTAGCCGAGGCGGCCGAGACCCCCAGGCGAGTCGCCACCGCGCTGGTGGACACCGAGCCCGCCTCACCCGCAACGAGGCAGTCCTCGACCGAGAGTTTGTAGATTCCCTTGAGATAGTCCTGGATCGCGGGCGTAGTTGAGTGCGGCATCGTCTCAATTTAGCTGCAACTAATAAATAAGTTCAAGTGGGCTTCTCTGGGATGCCGGGGCGGGACCCCCGTGTCCACTTGCCGGACGACCACAAATAGTGTCGTCGTTGGGGATCTCGACGCAGGGCTCGTCTTACCGGGCCGACCCGACGGGCGGCGGAGCGCGAACCCGTGTCCACTTGCCGGACGACCACAAATAGTGTCGTCGTTGTTGGGGATCTCGACGGAATCTGCGCCGGCAGGGTCGCCCCAGGGTGGTCTCGGAAGCCCTACGCTGTCTCCACCCATGATCGGAACCCACTCCCGACGCGCCGAACGCGTGGCGCTCGTTGCCCTCGTTCTTACCCTGGCGCTGACCGCGGTGAAGCTGGGAGTCTGGCTTGCGACGGACAGCCTCGCGGTCTTGTCGCAGATGCTCGACTCCGCCCTCGACATCGTGGCCCTGCTTCTGCTGTTCCTGGGCATTCGCATCGCGACCAAGCCGGCCGATGAGTCGCACCATTACGGGCACGCCAAGGCCGAGAACCTGGTGGCCTTCGTCCAGACGCTGCTCCTCGGCGTCGTCGTCGCCGGAGTGCTGGTCGAGGCAGGCATGCGGTTGTTGGAGGACGATCGCACGTTGCATGTTCCCGTCTACGCTCTGGCTCTTTTCGTCGTATCGGTCCTGGTCGACGTCGTACGGGTGCGCTACCTGCTTGCGGCGGCGCGCACCGAGGGTTCCGAAGCGCTGCGGGCGGGAGCACTCAACTTCACGGCCGACATCGGCACCGCGCTCATTGCGCTGGTGAGCCTCGCCGTCGCCCGGGCGGGCATTGGCAGGGCCGACGCGATCGGCGGGATCATGGTGGCGGGAGTGGTCGCGGTTGCCGCCGTCCGCTTGGGCAAGCGCTCGGTCGACGTGCTGATGGACCGTGCTCCGGATGCCCGGATCGCCGAGATCGAGGCCGCCGCCTCGGGGGCCGAGGGCGTCGCAGAGACGCGCCGCGTCAGACTTCGTTCGGGAGGAAAGAACTTGTTCGCGGACGTCACCATCGCGGCGGGTCGAACCGCCACCCTCGAGCGGGCCCACGACATCGCCGAAGCCGTCGAACACGAGATCGGACGCGTCGCCCCGGGCGCCGACGTCGTCGTCCACGTCGAGCCGACTTCAGAGACCAGTGGGATCGTCGAGCGCGTGCAGGCGTCCGCGAGCCGGGAGAAGGGCGTGCACGAGGTTCACAACGTCTTGGTTCACGCATTCACCGAAGCCGGTCGTACCAAACTCCACGTCACGCTGCACGCCAAGGTAGAGGCGGGGACTTCACTGCACGAAGCGCATCAGCTATCCGATCGAATCGAACATGCGATCACCGCCGAGCTCGGTCCCGACGTGCGCGTCGACAGCCACATCGAGCCGTTTCAGTCCACCACGGCGGGGCGCGACGTCACAGAGTCGCGTTCCGATATCGTCGCGCTGATTACCGAGGTGGCGCTTCGTGAACCAGACGTCGTGGACTGTCACGAGGTGCTCGTCACTTCGGTTGAAGACACTCTCTCGGTGGTAGCACACGTTCGAGGGCGCGGGGCCCTGCCGCTCGACCGGATGCACGACGCCTCGATTCGCATGGAGGGCGCGATGCGAGCCGCGCATCCCGACATCGGGCCCGTGCTCATTCACTTCGAACCGGCCTATTAGCGACGCAAGGACTGAGGAGACCGATATGGGAATGAGACGCATCTCATCGGGGTCCCCGTGGGAGCCACTGATCGGTTTCTCCCGGGCGATCCGGGCCGGTGACCGGGTGCTCTCGGCGGGAACCGGCCCCATCTGGTCCGACGGAAGCTGCGACTCCGATCCCGAGGTTCAAGCTCGCCGCAGCTTCGAGATCGCGCTGCTCGCGCTGGGCCGAGCGGGCGCGGCGGTGCGCCATGTGGTGCGAACGCGCATGTACATCACCGATGCGGCCGACCAGGATGCGGTCGGTCGGGCCCACCGCGCCTTCTTCGGCGCCGTGCGCCCGGTCGCCACGATGGTGGTGGTTGCCGGTCTGGTCGACGACCGCTGGAAGGTTGAAGTGGAGCTCGAGGCCTTCGTGGACGACGATTGACGTCGACAGAAGCGGCTCAGGCGGATCCGACCGAGATTCCTCGGCTTGGGTAGCCGGACGCTCCGCTCGGGTGCGGGTCGGCCTCTCTTGTGGTCTGGACGTTGCCGTTGCCGTCGCTGGCGCGACAGACGACCTCGAAATCGCCGTCCTCATCCGGGGTCCAGCGATACGCCCAGAAGCGCCACATGCGATCGTTGATCGGGTTCTTCAGCAGCGCCTCGCTCCAGGTGCCGCCTCCGTCGGTTGAGACCTCGACCTTTGATATGCCACGTTCACCAGCCCACGCAAGCCCGCCGATCCAGGTGTCCTCGCCGACCGTGGCCGAGCCGTCCTCGCCGAGCACGTCGATGCGACTCTCGGTCTTGACGACCGCCTCGTCGCTCCAGCCGCGCTCCATCCAGTAGCCCTGGTAGTCGTAGTTCACGAGTTCGATCGACTCGATCCACTTCACGTTCTTCATGCCGTAGATGGCCGGAACCCGAAGCCGGCAGGGAAAGCCATGGGTTTGGGTGAGCGGCTCGCCGTTCTGGCTCACGGCCAGCAACACGTGCTCGTCCATTGCGACGTCAAGAGGAATCGAGTCGGAGTAGCCATCGGCGCCGCGCAGCAAGAGATCGACGGCGTCGTCGTGCGCGCCCGCCTCCTCGAGCACATCACGCAGCCGCACGCCACCCCACAGCGACGTGCCGATGAGGTTGCCGCCGACCTCGTTCGAGATGCAGGTCATCACCGAGTATTCCTCGATGACCTCGAAGCGCTGTTGCAAGCTGTCGAAGTCGAAGGTCATCTCCTGATCGACCTCGCCGAACACCCGGAGCGACCAGTCGCCGGCATCGATCGCCGGTTTGATGAGGTTGACGTCGACGACGTAATGGTCGGCGGCGCTCGTGATCTCGGCAGGCATTCCCTGGAGGTCGGGGAAGAGATCCCCCTGGGGGGAAAGGGCCTCTCTCGAGGCGGGGGTCACAAGCTCGACGTCGCGGTCGGGGCCCGAGAAGGCGCGAGCCAGCCATCCGAGTGCTCCCCCGGTGAAGGCAAGGGCGAGCGCGCCCCCGAGGCCGAGGCGCAGCGCACGCCGGCGCGCCTGGTCGGCGGGCGCGGTGGCCACCTCGTAGATGGACCGTGCCAAGCCGGCGTAGACGAGAGCGGAGAGCGCCAGGGCAAGGCCCGTTATCAAGAGGTTGCCCGTCCCAGACGCGCTTCCCAGCGCCGCGATGAGCCCCAGGGCCGCGATCGACGCGCCCGTCTCGATCGTCCGAAGCCGCCCGCCGCGCGAGCGGCGCCATAGGATCTCGCCCCCTAGGGCCAGCGAACCCAGGAGCACGCCGAGGATCAGCAGACGAACCGACCAGTGCTTCAGCGCGTCGATGAAGAAGGTTGAGACGTCTCCTGGGGTGGTGCGAATGATCAGGTCGGCCAGGGCGGCCGGAGGAAAAATGATGCCCTCGTAGAGGCTGGAGGCGAGCCACATCGACGCCGTGGCCACTGCCATGGCCCCCAGCCCGGCGCGCCTCACATGCTTGCGGTCGAGGGGGGCCGTACGGGTCTCTTCGGTCACTTCTGAGGAATGGCTCACCTGACCATTGTGGGCGCGCTGGCCCGCAACGAGAGCGACTAAGAAATTACGATTCGATTACCACCCGCGCTGCTTCCACTCGTCGAGATGGGGTTTCTCCTCGCCGATCGTCGTGTCGTCTCCGTGCCCCGGATAGACGCTCGTGTCGTCGGGCAGGGTGAAGAGCTTGTTCTCGATGCCGTCGATGATCTGCTTGAAAAGCCCCTTGTCGCCACGGGTGTTGCCCGGCCCCCCCGGAAACAGAGTGTCGCCGCTGACGAGGTGGTTGCCGGTTAACAAACACACTCCGCCGGGAGTGTGCCCGGGCGTGTGCAGGACCCTGACCTCGTGGTCTTTCCCGAACGAGATCACGTCGTCGTCCGCCAGCTCTACCTCGATCGGCACGGGATAGTCCTCGGCCGGGTGCGCGTAGAGCGGCACGTCGAGCTTGTCTTTGAGGGCCGGGAGCGCGTCGGTGTGGTCGTGGTGCGCGTGCGTCTGCACGATTCCGACTATCTCTGCTCCCTTGCACTCCGCGAGGATCACGTCGGCTTCGAAGCAACCGTCCACCAAGAGGGCCTCGTGCGTCGCCGGACACTCCAAGACGTATGTGTTGTTCTCCATGTTGCCGACGCGAATTTTGCGGACGATGAGATCATCGCCTTCGTAGTGATGCCCCACTGCGCTCCCTCCTAAAGACTTACAACTCGACTACCGTCGCCGACACGCCGTCCGCGAGAACCCGGGTACCCGGTTCCACTGTGTAGCGAACCGGCGCGAGTGCTGTGTTCCCGGCCGCGCTGGTCACGATTCCGACCTTAGCGTCGTCGAGCTTTATCTCTGCCCCCACCTCGAGCGGAGAGTCACCCTGGAGTCTGCGCAGTTTGCGATTGACTTTGCCGCGAAAGCGAATCTTCGCCATCGCCTCTTGGCCAACGTAACAGCCCTTGTCGTAGTGAACTGCGACCTCGTCGAGACCGGCCTCGGGAGGAAGCGTCTTGGCGGTCATGTCGCGCCCCCAGCGGGCCATTCCGCGCTCGACTCTCAGCTTCTCGAGTTCGTCTTCGGACGCCTCGACGAGCCCTCGCTGCCTCACGTCGGCCAGCAAGTCGTCAACTCGGTCCCTCTGGACCCAGAGATAGCCCGCCGGCGCGCCCAGCGACAGAGTGCGGTGAGCAACGACGCCCGGCCCGAGGTCGGCCGCAAGCTCGGCCCACTTCGGATCGACGATCAGCAACAGCCCGAAGTCGTCGGTCACGTCGGTGATCTCCACCTGGGTCGCGAAGACGTAACGACTTAGAGCTTCGGGCAGAGTGGCGATGAGCTCGGGCTCGTAGTGCTGCAACAGCGCCTCGTCGGTCGCATAGACCTCCATGTAGGCGACCATGCGCCCATGAGCGGTGATGAGAGCCGTGTCGCGCGCCTCACCTGCCTGGATGTCCTCGAACGACTGCGTCAAGATCTGATGAAGGAACCAGGCGCGCTGGGGGCCGGTGAGCTTGAGCTTTCCTCGCTCGGACCGATCGGCGTAGACGTTGTCCATCGAACTCCTCTGGTGGGACTCCTCAAGGTGGGAACCGCGCCGGGGCTCGAGTATTCCGTCGAGCGCCGGGCCCTTAGCCTGCCGCCAGGCCCTCGCTCGAACGGCTGAGAAACTTGAGCATGACATCGGCCGTCCTGTCAGGAAACTCGATCTGTGGAACGTGGCCGCAATCCGGCCACACGTGGACCTCGGCCTCGGGCAACGTCTGCTGTGTCTTGCGCCCGAAGTGATGCGTGATAACCGAGTCCCGCTCGCCGTAGATGAACAGAGCCGGCGTGGCCATGAGCTCGAGGCGCGTGAAGAACCCGGCGTCGCCGTGAGCTTCCTCGAGGTAGATGGAGCGCGCCGCGGCGAAGAATGCGCCGCGCGCCTTCGGGTTGCGCCACACACGGAAGAAGTCGTCGATGGCGGCTTCCAACCAGACGTCCTCGAGCCGGTCCGAGTCGGCGAACAAAGACCTGATCTCCTGTCTCACCCGAGAGCGCGGGAGAAAGCCGAGCGCGACCCCAAGCTCGGGGCGCAGCAGCTTGACGAGCCGCAGCATCGGCCTGTTGCTGAACGCCGAAGCGGGACAAAGACACAGAATGGCGCGCGCCCGCTCGGGATCGAGCATCGCCATATCCATCGCGATCTTGCCACCCATCGAGTTACCCGCGATGAAACATCTCTCGATGCCGAGGCAGTCGAGCAGACGGCACAGGTGCCCGCAGAACCAGGCCGAGTCGTAGCGACCGATCGGCTTGGACGAACTTCCGAACCCCGGCAGGTCGATGACGATCACTCGGTAGTGACGCGCGAGTTGGGGAACGACGGTCAGCCACGACGCCTTGCTCGCGCCGAGACCGTGGACGAGCAGTAAAGGCTCGGAGTCGGCGTCTCCTGCGATCAGCGCCGAAATCACGACACCGCGCCCGATGTCGATCTCCTCCAGCGCGTAGCGCATCCCGCCGCCGTCGGGGCGCTTGAACATGGGCTCGAACTGAAGCGCTCGCTCGATGCTGCCGCGCACGACGAGCTTGCGCTCTACGAAGGCCTCGATGCCCGACATCCTGCCCTCATCGATCGCTCGCCAGGTGCCGTGATCTGTGTGTATCTCGGCATCGACCTTGCCCTCGGACTTCTCGATGGTGACGCCGGTCGTGGTGACGACGACGTCGCGCGCCGCCCGTCCAAGGCGGATGCGCCAGCGACCCTCGACCGGTGGGCGATCGCCCCGCAATCGCTCCGGCAACCCCTCGACGAGTCCGATCGCGCTATCCCCCATGTCGGAGCAGGATATCCCGGCGCGAACAGATAGGGCCGTTAGGTAAACGAAGGTTAACTATTGGTCCAGGAGACTCGCCGCGACCGTGGCCCGCCCGGTTGCGGGAGAGCCGTTGAAGGCGGCGTTGCCGAGAGCCCGCTTGTAGTAGCGGTGCAGGACGTGCTCCCAGGTGAAGCCGATGCCCCCGTGCACCTGAATCGAGGCCTCGCAAGCAGACACCGCGACCCCGGTCGCCATCGACCTCGCAGCAGCCGCGGCGCGCTTCGCATCGGCCTGAGACTCGGCGACCGACCAGGCCGCCCAGTACGCCAACGAGCGCGCCAACTCGGTGCCCATGTAGATATCGGCGATCTGGTGTGAGACGGCCTGAAAGGAGCCGATCGGCTTGTCGAACTGTGTGCGTTCGGAGGCGTAGTCGCGCGCCAGCTCCAGGACCCTCTGCGCAACCCCGACCGCCTCGAGCGCGAGCGCCGCGTCGATGCGGCGACGGATGTGACCGAGGGTGGCGCGCGCTCCGCCCGGCTCGATCAGGGCGGTCGCCGGATGCGCCTCGAGGTTCAAACGCCCCAAACGACGGGTCGAATCGACGGTTTCGAGAGGAGTCACGGCGTCCGGCGACGGCTCGACGAGCCACAGACCGACCCCCTCGGTCGTCGCCGCACTCACCACGACGTGGGTCGCAAGCTGAAGGTCGACCACCGGCTCCTTGATCCCCGTGATCGTCCAGGCGTCGCCGTCCCGCTCGGCCGAAGTGGTCGGGTCATCACCGTCGCCGAGACCTGCGCCGCGGGAGCCGGATGGCTCGGCCTCGGCGGCCGCGAGCGTTGCGCGCGCCCTGCCTTCGGCCACGGCGACGAGAACGTCGGGCGCTGCCTGCAGAGCCGGGACGGCGAGAGCCACGGTCGAGAGATAGGGGCCCGGATAGAGGCGGTAACCGAGCTCCTCGAAGACGACCGCCTCGTCGAGAAAGCCCATCCCCGCGCCGCCGTGCTCCTCGGGGATGGATAGCCCCGTCCAGCCGAGTTCGGCCATCTTGGGCCACGACGACTCGTCCCAGCCGGCCTTCGACTCGCCGAGCTCCGCCACGCGCTCGGCCGGACACTCGGCGGCGAGCCACGACCTCACCTGGTCGCGCAGCATCTCCTGCTCCTCGGTGAACGCGAAGTCCATCCTTCTATCGGCTCCTCGGAAGGCCGAGCACGCGCTCGGCGATGATGTTGCGGAGGATCTCGGACGTGCCGGCCTCGATCGTGTTGCCCCTGCTGCGCAACTGCTGGTACTGCCAGTAGCCCGACCAGACGCCGTCGTCGCCGTCGAGCTGCGCCCGGTGACCGAGGATCTCAAGCGCGAGTTTGCCTAGGCGCTGGTTGGACTCGCTCCAGTGCAGCTTCGCTATGGATCCCTCGGGTCCCGGCACGCCGGTTCGCATGAGCGTCGTCAGGGCCCGGTAATTCGTGAACTTCAAAGCCTGCAACTCGATCCACTGTTGGGCAACCCGGTCGCGGATCAGCAGGTCGTCGTGCGCGCCCGTTTCCTTGACGAGAACGATCAGCTTCGCAACAAGGACCTCGAGCCTTGCGGTCAACGCGAACCCGAGCGTGCCCCGCTCATGCAACAACGTCGTCATCGCGACGCCCCAACCCTCGTTCGCCTCGCCCACTACGTTCGTCTTCGGGACCTTCACATCGTTGAAGAAGATCTCGTTGAACTCCGGGTCTCCCGTGACCTGCACTAGGGGCCGTACCTCGACGCCGTCCGCGTGCATGTCGACGAGCAGATAGGTGATGCCCTTGTGCTTTGCGGCGCTCGGGTCGGTGCGCACGACCAGGATGCAGTAGTCGGCGATGTGTGCGAACGACGACCACACCTTCTGGCCGGTGACGACGTAGTTGTCGCCGGCATCCTCGGCCCTCGTGCGCAGCGAGGCCAGATCGCTTCCCGAACCGGGCTCGGAAAAGCCCTGGCACCAGACCTCCTCACCGGACAGAATCTTGCTGAGGTGGGCCGACTTCTGCTCGTCCGTGCCGTGGGCGATGATCGTCGGGCCCGCCATGCCGAGCCCGATGACGCCGATGTGCTCTGGCGTCTCGGCCCGCGCACTCTCTTCGAGAAAGATCGCCTGGTGCGTGTAGGGCGCGTCCTGGCCCCCGTACTCCTTGGGCCAGGTCAGTCCCGCGTAACCGGCGTCGTAGAGCCTCTTTGACCACTCGCGCGACACGGATTCGTCCATGCGCCCGCTCGTAGGAGCGCTCTCGCGCCAGCCATCCGGAAGGTTGTCGGATATCCAGGCGCGCAGTTCCTTGCGAAACGCCGCCTCGTCGGGCGTGTCGTGGAAGTCCATAGACAGCGCAGTCTACCCAACGCGACTTGCGGCATTTGCGAGAAACGGGCGGATCGCAGCAACCTGCTAGGCATAGCGCCTGAGCTCTACCGGGTCCGTCGTAAGTTCGGCGTGCTCTTCCAGGACGGCGCGCTGTTCGGGTCGATGAACATCTACGACAACGTCGCTTCCCGCTGCGCGAGCACCAAGAAGCGCGAGAGTGAGATCAGGGACATCGTCGACGAGAAGCTGAACATGGTCGGTCTGGTCGGAGCCGAGAAGAAGCTCCCCGGCGAGATCTCGGGGGGATGAAGAAGCGTGCAGGGCTGGTCCTCGATCCCGGAATCGTGCGCACCGCACGGCGTTCCTCAACGAGCTCATCATCGAGCTGAACCGCCAGCTCGAAGCGACCTTCATGGTCGTCACCCACGACATCTCCACCGCCAAGCGCGTGTCGGACTACATCGGCACGCTCTATCGCAGGAACCTCGTTCAGTTCGGCCCGGCCCACGAGATGTTCGAATCCGACATCCCGGTGGCGCGCCAGTTCCTCGCGGGGGACACCGAGGGACCGATTGGTATGTCCGAGGAGAAGGACCAGACCAAGTCCGCTGAGCAGGACGCCAAGGACATGGGCCGGGACACCGACGAGGACACTTCAGACGACACCAGGCCGAGGTCCAGGTCCGGGATGACCGCCCAGGAGGACGAGGACATCGAGCGCGCCGCGGGCGCTCCGGAAGAGGAACCTCAGAGGTCGTGATCCGAGCCACCCGCTGGGGCCTCACCGACACGGTTCGAAGCGCGGGATGAGCTCGGCCGAGCCGGCCAACAGCCGACCTCGACCAAGGTAGTGACCCCCCTGCTCAGCGCGGCACTGGTCGCGGCCGTCCTCTTCGCAGGGCTCTGGCTGATGTCTCGCTCGACGAGTCCCGACGACATCGACCGCGCGCTGGCCCAGGAAGCACCCAAGGCGCACGACACCGCCGAGGAGGTTATCGAGCTGTTGGTCAATCTCGACGCGGAGTCGGTCGACGTTGGCGGCGAGCGAACCCTCGAACTCTCTACTGGGGACTTCCGCGACGACTACGAAGAGCTGCTGCCGGGGCTCGGCCCGGCATCGAGGAGACGGGCGCCAAGGCGACCGGCGAGATCGTCGATGGACCCGACATCACGTTCTCTGCGTCGGACGCAGCGAAGGCCGTCGCGAAGGTCGCGCAGACCACCACGGTCGACGGAGCCGAGCGCACCGTCGGATTCACCGTCCGGCTCGCGCTCGTGGGCCACGACGACACCTGGAAGGCCGACGGCTTCGAGATGCTCGGCGAGCTCTAGGCTCCGCCGGGCGCTGCGAGGCCCGCTCGCCGACTAAATTGGTGGTCGAGAGGGGCGCGCGGGACGCGCACCATCACCCGGAAGTGGCCGAGCCGAAGGTCTCGACCAGCGCTTGATAGTTCTCGAACAAGCGCTCAGGACGCTGCCCGTACCACGGCCCCCCCACCGAGATGCGATCCGAGAGCACCTCCCAGTCCTTGACCTTGTCCTTGACCTCTGCCGCCGTGCCGGCGCAGGCGATGGCGTCGCAGAGGTCGTCGGGAATGAGCTCGACCATACGGTCCTTGTCCCGGCCGTCGAACGCGTCCCTCAGCGAGGGAATCAGATCCTCGTAGCCGTGGGTCGCGAGGATCCCCTTGTAGGTCCGCGTCGTGGCGTAAAAGGCGATCTGCAGCTTGACCTCGCGGCGCGCGAGATCGATGTCGTCCGAGATCGAGATCATGGGGCTCGACGTGAGCTTGCAGTCGCTCGGACTGCGTCCCGCTTTTTCGGCCCCCGCGACGACGGCCGGCTTCACGACCTCCTCGAGATACCTCGGCGACGCGAGCGGGTGCGCAAGCAGACCGTCGGCGACCTCGCCGCAGACCTTCGCCATGATCCTGCCGACCGCAGCGAAATAGACGGGCACGAGACGGCGGTCTGGTTGCGGCGCCGGGTTTCCGAATCCGGGCATGGTGACGGTGTAGAAACGGCCCTCGTGCGTGAGGCCCTTCTCGCCCCTGCTCGTGCGCCACACCGTGCGCATGACCTCGGCGTACTCGCGCAGCTTGGGGGCCGGGTGCTCGAACTTCACCGAGAAGCGCCGCTCGTTCACGCCCTTGACCTGGCTCCCCAGACCGAGGATGAAGCGCCCACCGCTGAGCTCATCGAGGTCCCACGCCGTCATCGCTGTGATCGTCGGCGAACGGGGAAAGGCCAGCGCGATGGCGGTGCCCACGTTGATCTTGGTCGTGGCCTGGATGGCCACCGATGCGGCGACGAAGGAGGTGTTCGTGGTCTCCGCGGCCCAGCAGGACTCGAAACCGGCATCCTCGACCATCTTCGCCATGGGACCGATCAAGCTCAGGGGCCCGCCGACGCCGATGCCGTAGTCCATGCCCCTCCTTTTCCTCTTCGGCTATGGGGTGGCGAGCATAGCGGTCAGGGTCGGGTGGTTCCGCAGGCGCGCTCGTGCGGTATGTTCCGCCCATACCTGCTCGAAAGGATGCGCAAGTCGATTGGAGGATCGTGGCCGAGCTGCTTGAGGAAGAGGAAATCGAACAACGAGCTACCGAGCTCGGTGACTGGGAGCGTGAGGGCGACGCTATCCAGAAGGTCTTCGAGTTCGAGGACTTCACGGCTGCGATCGAGTTCGTCAACGAGGTGGCGAAGCTGGCCAACCGTTACGACCATCACCCCGACATCGACATCAGGTGGAACAAGGTCAAGCTCGTCCTGGCGACGCATTCCGAGGGCGGGCTCACCGCGCGCGACTTCGACGTCGCGGGAGAGATCGAGCAGTCGATCGAGTACTGAGCAGTTAACAGGTCAGTCGGGCGCGGTCGTAGCGCCCACTTGATCCCGCAGCCACGGCGGAAGCGAGAACGTGACGTCCTCAGACGTCACCTCTTTGGTCTCAACCTTGTCGTAACCGTGCTCGGCGAGCCTGGTCAGAAGTCGCTCGACCAGGACCTCGGGAGCGCTGGCGCCCGAGCTGACACCAACCGTGTTCACGCCCTCGAGCCACTCGCCTCTCAGGTAGCTCTCGTCGGGGACGAGATGAGCCGGAGTCCCTGCCTTGATCGCGACCTCGACCATGCGATTCGAGTTCGACGAGTTCACTGCGCCCACGATGAGCACGAGGTCGGCCTCGGGAGCAAGCGCCTTCACCGCGATCTGCCGGTTCTGAGTCGCATAGCAGATGTCGTTGCTGTGGGGGCCGGCGATGTCCGTGAAACGGTCCCTCAGCGCCTCGACCACGCCGCGTGTGTCGTCGACCGACAGCGTCGTCTGCGTGAGATAGGACACGGGTTCGTCGTGGTCGAACGGTAGTGACTCGATCTGGTTGATGTCCTCGATGACGTAGGTCGAATCCGGGGCCTCGCCCGCCGTGCCCTCGATCTCCTCGTGACCCTCGTGGCCGACGAGCACGATCTTGCGCCCGCGCCGGGCGAACTTCTTCGCCTCCAGGTGCACCTTGGTGACCAGCGGGCAGGTCGCATCGATGACCTGGAGGTTCCGCTCGGCGGCACTCGCGCGCACCTGGGGAGAGACCCCGTGCGCCGAGAAGACGCAGACCGCTCCCGCGGGGATCTCCTCTTCAGACTCCACGAAGACCGCACCGCGTTGCTCGAGTTCGGACACGACGAAGCGGTTGTGGACGATCTCCTTGCGAACGTAGACGGGCGCGCCACAGGTCTCGAGCGCTCGCTCGACAATCTGGACGGCCCGGTCGACGCCGGCGCAGTAGCCGCGCGGGGCGGCGAGTATGACTTTCTTCACGCCTCCATGGTAGCGGGACGGTTCCTCTAGCCGGGCGGCCTCATTCCTCGGCAGGGGTGACCACCACGGTCACATAGCCGCCCTCGTCGTCGTCGCCGACCTCGATTCGCCACCATAGGCGCAAGCGCAAAGACGAGCGCGCCGGCGGTCAGGGCGAGCATCCGCGCCTTGCGTTCAGTCGCCATCTGCAGCCTCCTCTAGCAGGTTGACGCCGATGCGGTCGAAAGTTCTAACGCCGGCGTTCGACCGCCATCTATCTGGCGCTCTTGGCCTTCGCTGAAGACCTGAAGAGATCGGGTAGGCCCGCCTCCTGGCTCGACGGGCACAGCGGTTCGACCGGGCAGTCCTCGCAGCGAGGGCGCTTGGCGTCGCAGGTCGTGCGGCCGTGAAGGATGAAGAGGTCCGGGACGGTGGGCCACTCCTTCTTCGGGAAGAGGTCCATGAGGTCCCGTTCGATCTTGGGAGCATCCTTCGAGCCGTGGCTCGTCAGCCCGAGGCGGACCGCGACCCGGCCCACGTGGGTGTCGACGGCGATGCCGGAGTCCGGGTCCTTCTTGAGCACCTCCGGGAAACAGTTCGACTGCACGATGTTGGCGGTCTTGCGGGCAACGCCGGGCAGGGTGATGAGCTCTGCGATCGTGCCGGGAACCTCGCCGTCGAAATCATCGATGAGCTTCTGGCTGAGGGTTCTCACCGACTTGGTCTTCTGATTGAAGAATCCCGTCGGCTTCAGATCCTGTTTGAGCTCGTCTTCCGGAACAGCAAGGTAGTCCTCCGGCCCCCGGTACTTCTGGAACAGGGTCGTGGTGACCTCGTTGATCTTGGTGTCGGTCGACTGGGCCGAGAGGACCGTGGCGACCAGGCACTCCAGGGGATTCGAGAAGTTCAGCGCGCTCTTGGCCCCGGGATGAGCCCTCCTCAGCCGGCCGAGGATCTGCTTGACCCGCTCGGGCGGGGGGAGTTGTCGCTTGTCGGTCGCCATGCTCCGAGAATACCTGTTAGAGTGAGCAAACGACCGTTTGTTTGTGAACATCTACTGAGGAGAGCTGTGGCTCAGATCGCCGAACGAGTGCTCAGCCCCCGCCGGGCGGAGCTCGTCGTGGCCGCGGCCAAACTCTTTTCCCGGCGCGGCTACCACGGGACCTCCATGAAGCACCTCGCAGACGACCTGGGCATGCTCAAGGGCTCGCTTTACGCCCACATCGGATCCAAGGAGGAGCTGCTCTACGACGTCGTCGCCGAGGGGGCCGAGCGCTTTCTCGAGCGCGGGGGCGCCGCCGTCCGCATGGAGACAAGCGCGTCGGAGCGGCTCGGGGCCTTTCTCGTGGGCCACATCGAGACCGCCGTCGAGCACCTCGACGCCGCCACG
>Ga0136627_1000187_pt1 | contig 21103 bp, 25 predicted proteins | sample AntDrymUQ4892206_2_FD_104652 | JGI IMG/M metagenome (GOLD analysis project Ga0136627, IMG submission 104652) | Polar desert sand microbial communities from Dry Valleys, Antarctica - metaG UQ489 (22.06) | ecosystem: Environmental > Terrestrial > Soil > Desert | place: Antarctica: Dry Valley... | reverse complement strand
TCCGCCACGAGTTCGATGAAGCGGTCGATCACGTCAATGGCGACGGCGACATCCCCCTCCGTGACCGACTCCGCCGGATTGTGGCTTATGCCGTCCTCGCAGCGCACGAAGAGCATCGCCGGAGCGGTGAGAACGGCCATTTGAGCGGCGTCGTGTCCCGCCCCGCTCGGTATGCGGCACACCGGAAGCCCGGAGGATTCCATCGCCTTTACGAGGAGTCCGGTGAGCCTCTCGTCCATCGGGACGGCGATGTTTTCCTGTCGCACCTCCCACGAATGCCCGCAATTTCGGGCGGCGGCGATGTCGGCGGCGCGAGCTTCGAGGTGGTCGCGAAGGCGTTCCCGAACTTCGTCGTCCGGGTGGCGGAGGTCGAGGGAAACTCGCGCCTCCCCGGAGATGACGTTCGACGCTCCCGGCAAAGCCTTCATCTCCCCGACGGTGGCGACCGCATCCGGCTCGTCCTTCGCCATTCTCTCCACTTCGAGGATGAACTCGGCGGTGGCGCACAACGCATCTTTCCGACCTTCCATCGGGACGGTTCCCGCGTGTCCGGCGACGCCCGTGAAGCTCGCCTGAACGCGGCTCTGGCTTTGTATCCCCGTGACCACGCCCACCGGGAGATCCCTGTTTTCGAGAACCGGCCCTTGTTCGATATGCACTTCGCAATATCCGAGGAGGCCATCGGCTTTGATCCCCCCATCCACCATCGCGTCCGGGTTCCCGCCGAAGTCCCGGACGGCGCGGGCGAGGGAGACTCCGTCCCGATCCTCCAGTTTCAGCCGCTCATCGTCGAAGACTCCGGCGTACACCGAGCTTCCGAGGTACGTCGTGCCGAAACGGAGTCCCTCCTCGTCGGCGAAAGCGGCGACCTCGATGGAAAATGGCAGCCTCCCGCCGACGAGTTTTTCGACGCACGCGATGGCGACCATCACGCCGAGGATGCCGTCGTACTTCCCGGCGTCGCGGACGGTGTCGAGGTGCGAGCCGAGGATGAGAGTCTCCTCTCCCTCCCCCTCATAGCGTCCGATGAGATTCCCGATGGCGTCGTATTTCGTGGTCATTCCGGCGGAGTGCATCCAGCCGGAGACGACTCCGTTCACCTCTCGCATGGACTCGCAGCCGTATGGGCGGCATATACCTTCCTCGTCCTCGCTTATGCTCGAGAGGAATTCGCACCTCTCCATGACCGTTTTCGCCGCCGCGTCGTTCATTTCAACTCCCCCGATACGTCGAGTACGACCACGCCGAAGTCAAAAGCGGGACATGATAATGCGACTCCGCATCCGCCACCCCGAACCGGATCGGCACGAGTCCCAGAAACGGAACATGACTTTCCTCCTCCGCGAAATATTCGCCGCCGCCCGGCGCCGGAGACGACTCCCGACACCGGAAATACTCCCCGACGTGGAAGACAAGCTCATATGTCCCGCGCCCGAACTCCCCCTTCGGAACGAGCGGCTCGTCCGTGCGCCCGCCGGAGTTCGTCTCGACGGTTCTCATGAGGCTCCCCTCCCCGGCCTCGACGCGGAAAAGCTCGACCTTCATTCCGGCCGCCGGAACTCCGTTCGCCGTGTCGAGGACGTGTGTGGTGAGAAATCCGCCGCCCATTCAGGAATCCTCCCGCTCGACCCATCCTTCGATGAGGCCGTACGGCTCGGCGTCGGCGTGGAAGATTTCGTTGTCGTTTTCCATCCCGAAACGGTCGAGATCATAAAGAATATGATGGCGATTCGGGAGCGAGAAGTGAATTCGCTCGACCTCCGAGTGCTTTTCGAGGACTGCCTTTCCCATGAGATAAAGCGTGTTTTGAACCGACGGACTGAAATGGTCGGTGAACGTTTCGAGGATTTGCTTCCGCACGCTTTCCCACGCCGCGTCGAAATCGAGGTCGGTGCGGTTTCCATATTGCCACTTCGCCGCCACCACGGTCGCCATGATCCGGTCATTCGTCTCGGGGAGGGAAGTGAATCGGTCGCGGTGGAAATCCGCCCATCCCGACTCCGCCGTTTTGAGGACGATGAGGTCGTCAATGCCCGCCTCGACAGAGAATTCCTTTCCATCTCCGGCGACCTCCGCCGTCCGAACCCCCGCCCCCCGGACGAAGGAATGGTCGTGCGGCTCTCCGTCCACCTCGATGCGGTTCCACGGATGCTCGGTCATGTTTATGCGAATGCCCGTCGCCTTCGGCGCGGCCTCGACGAAGTGCCGGACGAGCTTTATTCCGAAGTCTTCGATGGAGGATGTGAGTCCGTCTTTGGCGAGGGCGTATACGGTGTTTCGCATCGTGTCGGTCGCCATCGCGCCGGAGTTGTCGCCGTCCACGTTCACGGCGTCGAAGTCGCCTGTCTGCGCGACGGCGATATGAACGTCCTTTATTTCGTGGCGATTCGTGTCTCGAAACACCTTCACGAGCCGGATGTCGGCTTTTCCGTAATTATTTTGCCCCATCACGATGCCCACTATTTCTCTCCTCCTTCGATCATGTCCCCGAGCCGCATCCCGGCTATTTTATGGATCTCACCGAGCGCCGTCTTTATTTCCTCGTCATACGAATTCGACGATCTCACCTCGGCGTTCTCCAAAATCGACTCCTTCGTATGCTCCCTCACGCACACGATGAACGGTATCTCGAAATTCTCATGGTACGCTCGGTTCATCCGCGTGAACCGCTCGAACTCCTCTTCCGAGAGACGGCCGAGGCCCGCCGAAGTTTGCTCACTCGCCGACTCCTCCGTGAGTTCCCCGGCGACCGCCGCCTTCCCTGCGAGATCCGGATGCGCCCGGATGAGGTCGAGTTTTTCTTTCTCCGACGCCCCATCCACCGCACGCTCGAAAGCCCGGAGCATCACCCCGAAATCCTCGAAGGGACGTTCTCTCTCCGCTCCCTCGGCGACCCACGGCGAGCTTTCATAAAGTCCCCCGAACGTCTCCACGAACCCATCGCGGCTGATGGCGTTCGCTTTCTCGATGGACGCTTTTCGCATCACACCTCTTCCCTATCTCGCGGCACATGCGATATCGCGTCGCCGGAGTGGGTGGCTTGAGGCTCGCTCCGTCCGAGGATATTGAAGACTATGTTCAGCAAAATCGCCGCGACGCTCGCCGCCGTTATGCCGCTCTCGAAGACGATGCGGACGCTCTCCGGGAAGCCCGCGTAAAACTCGGGGACCATCGCCGGAATAACCCCGAACGCCACGCTCACCGCCACGATGATGAGGTTCCGGTTGTCGGTGAGATCCACGCGAGAGAGAGTTTGTATCCCGGCGGCCGCCACCGTCCCGAAGAGGACGAGGCCCGCGCCTCCGAGGACGGGGAGCGGAATGGAGGCGACGAGCGCGGCGAGCTTCGGGAAGAAGCCGAGGACGAGGAGGATGACCCCTCCCGTCGCCACCACGAAGCGGCTCTTCACGTTCGTGAAGCGGACGAGGCCGACGTTTTGCGCGAACGCCGTGAACGGAAAGGCGTTGAAAACCCCGGCGACGGCGGTCGAAAGCCCGTCCGCCCGAAGCCCGCGGGCGACATCGTCCGAGGCGATGTCCTTCTCCGTGATCTCACCGATCGCCAAAATGTCCGCCGTCGTTTCGACCATGACGATGAGCATGACGAGGCACATCGAGACGATTGGGATGACGGCGAAGGTCGGAAGCCCGAACTCGAACGGCGTCGTCACCTCGACCCACGAGGAGGTTCCGACGGTATCGAAGCTCGCCACCCCGAAGATCGCCGCGACGACCGTCCCGAATACGAGGCCGAGCAAAATAGCGACCCTCCCGAGAAAGCCCGTGAAAAGCCGCATGAGCGCGAGGATAAAAACAAGCACCGCGAACGCCAGCCCGATATTCGAGAGGCTCCCGAAGCCCTCCGCCGAAGGGTCGCCGCCCCCGGCCCATCGGATCGCCACGGGCATGAGCGACACCCCGATGATCGTGATGACCGTCCCCGTCACCACCGGCGGGAAGAACCGGAGGAGTTTCGAGAAATACGGCGCGACGAGGACGGTGAGAAGTCCGGCGACCATCACCGAGCCGTATATACCCGGAAGACCGTACACTTCGCCGATGAGGATCATGGGCGTCACCGAGGCGAACGTCGTTCCTTGAACGATGGGCAGCCTCGCCCCGAACTTCCAAAACCCGATCGCTTGAATGAGCGTCGCGACCCCGCACATGAAGAAGCTCGCGTTGATGATGTACACGACTTGCTCCTCGGGGAGCCCGATCGCCGTCGCCAGAATCAACGGAACCGCCACAATCCCCGCATACATAGCCAATACATGCTGCAAACCATAAGCCGCCATCCTCCCCGGCGGCAAAACCTCGTCCACCGGATGCACCCGACGCTCCCTCCCCTCCGACATCTCTCCGCCTCCTCCCCCCGACTCCCGAGCCGTTTCTCGATTTCATATTCCATATAACGGATGGTTTATTTCATGATGCCGATGGTATAAGAATGGGCGTCCTCGCGTCAAACGGGAGGGGGGTTTTGCTGTGCGAAATCCGGCGAGCGGCGGGAAAGCTCCGGGCTTCGCTATGTTTCGGCGGGCGGGGCTGGCTCCGGCAAAGAAAAGAGAGTGAGGAGGCGTTCGACCGCCGACTCGTCGCCCTCGACTTTCGCGTCTCCGGACCGCGACGCCTCCGTGAGGGGGCGGCCTTCGAAGACCATCGCGGCGAGCGTACCGGGGTCGGTTTTTATGGTCGCGTCCGGTTCCTTCGGGGCTCCGCGGGCGATGATGAGACTTCCGTCGGCGACTATGGCATGGAAAGCATTGTCGCCGAGGCGGACCGATATTCCATCGAACATCTCGACAAAGAGGAGCGGGGGGAATACATGGACATGAAGAAAGTCGGAGAAACGAAAAAACGAGAGGAGAACGAATGAGAAAGCTCGTAGCGACGGAGCTTGTGTCAATGGACGGGGTGGTCGAGTCGCCGGACGAATGGGCATTCTCGTACACCGACGACGAGATGGCCGCCGAGGACGAAGCGGGGATGGCCGCCTCCGACGCGCTCCTTCTCGGGCGGGCGACATACGAGGAGTTCGCCGCATTCTGGCCGAACCAGCCGGGCGGCACGCCAATGGTGGACTATATAAACAGCGTCAGGAAATATGTCGTCTCGACGACTCTGGAGGAGCCGCTGGAATGGAATAATTCGACTGTGATCGAGGGCGATTTTGTCGAGGGCATCTCCGCCCTCAAAAACCAGCCCGGCAAGGACATCACGGTGACGGGCAGCCTCACCCTCGTCCGGTCGCTCATGCGCGAGGGGCTTCTCGATGAACTGAGGTGCGTGGTATGTCCCGTAGTTCGTGGAACCGGAAGGCGGCTCTTCGAGGACGAGGCCGACCGTCGTGCGCTCGAACTCGTGGACTCGAAGACGTTCGCCACGGGAGCCGTCACCCTCACATATCGTCCGACTGCGGGCGAATAGAAAGGAGCATCATGGACTGGAAACTCGAAGTGGCGACCGTCCCGGTATCCGACGTGGAGCGGGCGCGGGATTTCTACTCGGAGAAGCTCGGCTTCACGGTGGATATTGACCAACCGGTGAGCGACGATGTCCGGCTCGTCCAACTCACCCCGCCGGGTTCACATTGCTCGATCCACCTCTCGAAGCCCGGCATGGGCATGGAGACCGGCTCCCTCTCCGGCCTCTTCCTCGTCGTAACCGACGTGCGAAAAGCTCGCGCCGAGCTGCTGGTCGAAAGGGGCGTGGAAGTCGGCGATTTCCAGGTCTTCGACGACGGAACATACCGCGCCGCAACCAAAGACGAAAACCTCGATTACGTCGGGTGCGTATTCTTCGAAGACCCGGACGGCAACGGATGGTGCATCCAGCAAATCCCCGCCCGCGACTGAAAAGGAGAAACGAAATGACCGACACTCAAACCGGATACGCTCCGGTCAACGGCCTCGAAATGTACTACGAGGTTCACGGCGAAGGAGAGCCGCTCGTCGTTCTTCACGGCGGCTTCGGCGCGGTCGGTATGTTCGCGCGGCTTCTTCCGGCTCTCGTCGAAACCCGGCAGGTCATCGTTGTCGAGTTGCAGAGCCACGGGCACACCGCTGACATAGATCGCCCGTTCAGCTTCGAGTTCATGGGGGACGACATAGCCGCCCTTATCTCCCATCTCGGACACGAAAGGGCGTACGTCTCCGGGTACTCTCTCGGAGGTGGAGTCGCTTTGCAGACCGCCATTCGCCACCCTGCGAAGGTGCGAAAGCTCGTGATCGTCTCGACACCCTGCAAGCGTGATGGATGGTACCCCGAGGTACTCGCGGGAATGGAGTCCATACGCGCCGAGGAAATGGCCGATGCGTTCATACACGATGCTTACCTCGAAACCGCGCCGAACCCGGAGGACTGGACAAAGCTCGCCGACAAGAGCAGGCGTTTACTCAGCGAAGACTACGACTGGTCGGAGGACGTGGCGGCGATGGAGGCGCCTACGATGATCGTGGTCGGCGATGCCGACGGCGTCCGCACCGCGCATGCCGTGTAGTTCTTCGAGCTGCTCGGAGGCGGCAAGGCCGATGCCGGGTGGGACGGTTCCGGAATGTCCGACGCACGACTCGCCATCCTTCCCGCCACGACGCACTACGACATCTTCTCCTCACCCACGCTGGCATCAACCGTCGCGCCGTTCCTCGACGCGCCGATGCCGGAGAGCGAGTGATTGGCGGCTATTCGGAATCTATCGCGCAAATATCCGGCAGGTTCCGATACCGCCCGGCATAGTCAATCCCGTACCCGACCACGAACACGTCGGGAACCTCGAAGCCCGTGTATTTCACGTCGAGCTCGACCTGACGACGCGAAGGCTTTGTGAGAAGGGTGAGTATTTCCAGAGAGGCGGGCTTCCGGGTGAGGAGGGTTTTTCTGAGATACGAGAGAGTCAACCCAGTGTCTATGATGTCCTCGACGATGAGGGTGTGGCGATCGGTGATGTCTTCTTCGAGGTCTTTGAGAATCCTCACGACGCCGCTCGAAGTCGTTCCCATGCCGTATGAGGAGAGATCCATGAAATCCACCTCGCACGGGAGGTCGATCTCACGCACGATGTCCGCGAGGACGACGAAGGCTCCGCGAAGAATCCCGACAAGAAGGATACTCTCACCTTTGTAATCCTCGGTGATTCTCTCCCCCATCTCGCGCACCTTCGCCTGAATCTCCTCCGAGGGAATAAGCACGCTCCGCTCATCCTGAACCATTGCGACGACCACCTCTCCGATTCTCATTTGCCGGAAGAGGATACTTTAGCAAAGGAAGTCGCTTCGCTCCCGTTCTTGCCAATAACCAACAACCAACAACCAATAACCGGAGCGAAGCGACCTCACCCTTCACGCGAGTTGTATATCGCCCCGCCACTCTCCGCATAAAAGCGAAGCACCGAGGCCGCCTCCCCCCGAAGCACGTCGCGCGAAACCTCGATGCCTCGTTCTTCGAGGGCGGATTCCCAGTCCGGGAGCTTCGGGCCTTCGTCGAAGCCGATGGCGCGGGCGTCCTCGTCGCGCGCTCCGCACACGAGCCTCCGCACACCCGACCACGGAGTCGCCCCGAAGCACATCGCGCACGGCTCCGTGCTCGCCACGAGTTCGCGCGGAGGCTCGCCCGGAGCGCCGAGGTCGAAGCTCCCGACGGCCCTTTGCGCGAACATTATGGCGACCATCTCCGCGTGCGCGATCGAGCATCCCGCCGTCGTCACGAGGTTCACGCCCGGCGCGACGAGCCGCTTCGTTTCGAGGTCGAAGATGGCAGCCCCGAACGGCCCTCCCGTTCCGTTCTCGACGTTCATCCGCGAAAGCTCGACGGCGAGGCGCATCCGATCCTCCTCCGTCGGATAGACGCGATCCGGATCTCCGACGAATTCTTCCACCCAGCCGGGAAGCTCGAAATTCACTTCGGGAAACATTGTTTTCCTTTCTCGATGGAGGGCGCGAATCGGGAAATACGACTCGCGATCGGCTATTCGCGATTCGCGTGTTCCTCACCGAATCTCGGGGCGTCGCCTTCGGCCTCGACCTTTATCTCGACCGTCCTCGCCCCCGCGTCGAGCGAAGCCTCGATGACTTTCGACATCGCCGCGAGGACTTCCTCCCGACTCCCCGCGAGAACGACCGTCTCCGGCCCCGCCTCATGCGCGAGTCCGGTGTCGCCCGCCGCTTCCCTCGCGGCCTCGGTTTGCTCTGTCGGGGATTTCTCCGCCCCCGGCGACGGGGTGATCTTCATCTCGGCGGAGAGTTCCGCCCGATAATATCCCGGCATTACGCTTCGCTCCCGAGGTCGTCGGCGACGGGGCCGCGGCTTCCGGGCTGCGGGGCGCGCCGGATCGGCTCCCCCTCGATGCCCGCGAGTTGCTCCGGCTTGATCGGGACACGGTTGAGTTCGCGTCCCGTCGCGTCTCGGAGGGCGGCGACTATCGCCGGAGTCGAGGAAATAGTCGGCGGCTCCCCGACGCCTTTCAGCCCATACGGCGAGTCGGGGTCGGCGAGTTCGAGAACCTCCATCCTCACGGGCGGCATGTCGAGGATGGTCGGGAGGAGATAATCGGTGAAAGAGGCGTTTTGTACTTTGCCGTCCTTCATTTGTATTTCTTCGAGGAGCGCGAGTCCGAGTCCCTGCGCGACACCGCCCTGAATTTGCCCTTCGAGCGACTGCGGGTTCATGACTTTGCCGACATCCTGCGCGGTCGCTATTTCGACGACGCGCACAAGCCCGAGTTCCTCGTCCACCTCGACGACGGCCCGGTGCGCCGCGAACGCAAACTGGAAATGGGCGTCGCCCTGCCCGTTCTCGTCGAGCGGATACGTCGGCTTGTGCCGATACACGACCGTCTCCTCGATCCCCCCGTTTTCGAGAAGTTCGGCGAGCGCGACGATGCGCCGATTCCCGGCAAGCACACTCCCATCCTCCATCGAAAGTTCGCCGCCGAACTCGTCTCCGAACTCCTCGCGGACTCGCTCGAAGACTTTGCCTCTCACGGCTTCGCAGGCCATTTTTACCGCGCCGCCCGTCACATAACTCTGGCGCGAGGCGGAGGTCGATCCGGCGGAGCCGATGCGGGTGTCGGCGGGGAGGACGGCGACGTTTTCGACGCCGAGTTCGGTGCGGGAAATCTGGGCTTGCAAAGTTACGCCGCCCTGCCCGACCTCCGCCGCCGCCGTGTGGACGTATATGATCGGCTCCCCGTCCTCGACGGACAACGCGATGCTCGCCGTCGAATAGTCGTCGAAGCCCGCCGAGAAACCGATGTTTTTGTATCCGACGGCATACCCGACGCCGCGCTTCACACCCTCGCCGCGCGTCACGTTCGAGACGCCGCCGGGGAGCCGCCGGAGGTCGCGGCCGATTATTTCCTCCTCCTCGGGCATCGGCATGTTTTCGACTCGTTCGAGAATTTCGGCGACGGGGGCGGGTTCCGGGACGGTTTGTCCGAAGGGGAATTTGTCGCCGGGTTTCATGGCGTTTTTGAGGCGGAGTTCGACGGGGTTCATGCCGAGTTTATTCGCGAGTTTGTCCATTTGTGTTTCGTGGGCGAAGCAAACTTGCACGGCCCCGAAGCCGCGCATCGCGCCGCACGGCGGGTTGTTCGTATAAAGCATGTACGAATCTATTCGCGCGTTCGGGACGTCGTACGGGCCGCACGCGAAGGTTCCGGCGTTCAGGCACACGGCGTTCGAACTCGAAGCGTATGCTCCGCCGTCGAAGACGAGGCGGGCTTTCACGTATACGAGGTTTCCTTCGCGGTCGGCTCCGTGCTCGTATTCCATTTTGCACGGGTGGCGGTGGACGTGGCCGTAAAAACTTTCCTCGCGGTTGTACATCATCTTCACCGGGCGTCCCGCGTCGAGGGCGAGCATGCACGAGTGGATTTGCATCGAGAGGTCTTCACGCCCGCCGAAAGCTCCGCCCACGCCGGAGAGGGTGAGGCGGACGTCCTCCGGTGGGAGATCCAGACTTTCGGCGATTTGGTCGCGGTCAATGTGGAGCCATTGCGTGGATATAAAGAGATCCACGCCGCCCCGTCCATCCGGCACGGCCATCCCGGATTCGGGGTCGAGGAAGGCTTGATCCTGCATCCCGACCTCATACTCCCCGCTCACAACCACATCCGCCGTCGCCTCCACATCCCCGTGCTTTATATGAACCTCTTTCAAAACGTTGCCGGAGAGGTGGAGTTTCGGAGTGTCTTCCCGAAGAGCTTCCGCCGGGTCGGTTATGGGGTCGAGGATTTCATAATCCACGGCTATTTTTTCGAGGGCGCGACGAGCCGTTTCCGGATGGTCGGCGGCGACTACGGCGATCGGCTCCCCTTCGTACCGGACATGCTCCCACGCGAGGACCGGCTGGTCGGGAACCTCCATCCCATACACCTTCCGCCCCGGCACGTCCTCGTGTGTGAGAACCGAATACACGCCGGGCATGTCCTCGGCCTCGGCGGTGTCAATGGACCATATGTTCGCGTGGGGATGCGGGCTTCGGAGCGTCGCGCCCCACAACATGCCGTCCACCCGGAGATCGGAGGAGTACTCGAACTCGCCTCGCACTTTCGGGACGCCGTCGGCGCGGGGACGGCTCTCGCCTATTTTTCCGGGGTTCGAGGGAAGGATTTTCGGACGTTCCCTCGTCGGCGCGGATTCCGCTTTCATTTGAAAACCTCCGGTTTTTCGCTCGTCAGCTTTTGGATTTTATGCGCGAGCCGCTTCGTCGCCCGCTCCATCCCGTCGGCTATTTCTTGCTCGTCCGCCGTTTTCAGTCCGCCATCCTCGACGACGGCTTCTCCGTTCACGAACAATGTCGCCGCATTCCTCGGTGGGCCGAGGACGAGGGCGGCGATGGGGTCGGAGATTCCCGCATGCCCGATGTCGTCCATGCGCCAAAGCGCGATGTCGGCGAGCTTCCCGGCTTCGAGGGAGCCGATCTCCGCTTCCCTTCCGAGGCATTTCGCGCCGTGGATCGTCGCTATTTCCAATGCCCGCCGCGCCGTCATCGCCTTCGGGCCTCCGACGGCGCGGGCCATGAGAAGGGCTTGCCGAAGCTCGATGGACAATTCCCCGGCTTCGTTCGATGCCGCTCCGTCCACGCCGAGTCCGACGGGAGCGCCCGCCCCTACGAGCGCGGCGACGGGCGCGACCCCCGCCCCGAGCCTCGCATTCGAGGACGGGCAATGCGCCACACCCGTTTTCGTCTCTCCGAATCTTCGAACTTCATGCTCATCGAGGTGGACACAGTGAGCGAGCCACACGTCTTCGCCGAGCCATCCGAGGTCTTCCAAATATTCGACGGGACGAACGCCGAACTTTTCGACGCAGAATTCCTCCTCGTCTTTCGTCTCGGCGAGGTGGGTGTGGAGCCGGACATTCCGTTTCCTCGCCAAATCCGCCGACTCCTTCATAAGCTCCTTCGTCACCGAGAATGGGGAGCATGGGGCGATGGCGACGCGGAGCATCGAGTCGAAAGACGGGTCGTGGAAAGTATCTATCGCCTCTTCGCTCGCCGACAAAATCTCGTCCCGATTTTCGACGATGGAATCGGGTGGGAGTCCGCCATCGGACTTCCCGAGATCCATCGAGCCTCGTGTGGGATGGAAGCGGAGTCCGACTTCTTTCGCCGCTTCGATCTCGACCGCGAGAAGGTCCCCGACCCCCTTCGGAAAGACATAATGATGATCCATCGAAGTCGAGCATCCCGAAAGCGCGAGGGAGGCGAGTCCGGCCCGCGCGGCGGCGTGTTCGATGTCCTCGTCAATGAGCGCCCACACCGGATAGAGTTCCACGAGCCACTCGAAGAGCGTTGAATTTTGGGCCATCCCCCTCGTCGCCCACTGATAAAGATGATGGTGGCAATTCACGAAACCCGGCGTGGCGAGATGTCCCGAGCCGTCAATCCGCCGCGCATCCTCGGCCACATCGTCCGGCGCGGAGCCTTCCCCGACCGCGATTATTCGACCCCCTTCGATGACGATGTGGCCGGAGGAATATTCGTTTCCGTACTCGTCCACGGTGGCGATGGCGCAGTTTTCTATGACGACGCGATCGCCGAGATGTCCGCTCATCACGCGCCGTTTCCGTTCTTCGCGGCGGCGAGTTTCACGGCGTCGAGGATCTTCTCGTATCCGGTGCATCGGCAAAGGTTTCCGGCGAGGGCTTCGCGTATTTCCACGTCGCTCGGCTTCGCGTTCCGTTCGAGGAGATCGTGCGTCGCCACGATGAGGCCCGGCGTGCAAAATCCACATTGGACGGCTCCCGCCTCGATGAAGGATTTCTGCACCGGGTGAAGCTCGTTCTCGTCGGCGAGTCCTTCGACGGTGACTATCTCCCGACCCTCGGCCTGCCCGGCGAGGACGAGACAAGAGCATACGAGCATGCCGTCCATATACACCGAGCACGAGCCGCACTCGCCTTGTTCGCACGCATTCTTCGAGCCGGGGAGGTCGAGGCGTTCACGGAGGATATACAACAAACTTTCACCTTCCCGCACGCCATCGGCCTCGCGGTTCTCTCCGTTGACTTTGCATTCGAGCTTCATCAATTTCCTCCCCGGTATTCTTCCCACGCCCACGAGAGCGTCCGCCTCGCGAGGACTCCGACGGCTCGCGTCCGGTATGCGGCGGTTCCGCGCACGTCGCTTATGGGTTTCGCCGAAAGCTCGGCCATGTCTCCGAAACGCCGGAGCGCGGAGGCGGATATTTCGCCCCGCGTCTCCCAGAGATCCCCTTCCGCGATGACGCCTTCGATGAACTTCTCGGCCTCGCCCGCCCGAACCGGGGTCGGGGCGGCGGAGCCGATGCACGCTCCGACCTTCCGGCTTTCGGGATGGAGGGCGAGGCCGAAGGCGCACACGGCGATGACCATCGCGTTCCGGGTTCCGATCTTCGAATATTGCTGCGGCCCATCCGCCTCCGGTATATGGAACGCCGTTATAAGTTCGTCGTCGCGCAATGCATTCCGCTTCGGCCCGGTGATGAAATCGGCGACCGGGATGCGCCGCGTCCCACTCACCGATGCGACTTCGACTTCGGCGCCGGAGGCGTACAAAGGCGGGAGTCCGTCGCCCGCCGGGGAGGCGGTTCCCAAATTTCCGCCGACGGTTCCACGGTTCCGTATTTGCGGGGAGCCGACGGTTCGGGAGGCCATTGCGAGGCCGGGGAGTTTGTCTCCGAGTTCGGCGAGGATCCTCGCATAACTCACCCCGGCACCGATGCGGAAGCCTCCACCGTTTTCGAGGCTCCATTCGGTGAGTTCCGGAACTCGGGTGAGGTCGAGAATATTCTCCGGCCTCCGGTGGGCGAAATTCAGTTCGACCATGATGTCGGTGCCGCCGCATATGGGCGCGGCTCCGGGATTCCCGACCCTCATTTCGAGGGCTTCGCGTAAATTCTCTGGCTGCAAAAACTTCAAATTCTCCCCTTTCGCGCGTTCCATCGCTCGACGGGGGAGGTACGGAGAGGTGATCGCCCGAAGAAGCGTGCCTTTTCCTTCTCTCCCTGGTTTTCAACGGACTTTATAGATTCGCGCTCCGGTGTGTCAAGCTGGTCGCTCCCTCCGGTCGCTCCGGTTCTTGGTTTTTGGTTTTTCATGCCGAGTCCGTATGGAGACTTCGTTTCTTTGACCGTGCGTGAGAACGCTTCGCGAGCGCGCCGAACAGCGAACCATTCATACGGCCTCGGCGTCAGTTTCGTTTTTTGCCAATAACCAACAACCAACAACCGGAGCGTCGCGCAGCGACGCGACCTCAGCTTCCCATCGCCCGAAGAACGGCGATCCTCTCGTCTATCGGCGGGTGCGTCGAGAACATGCTCTTCGCCCGCTTCTCGAAGTTCTTCACCGGGTTGATTATGTACAAATGCGATGTCGCCCGGTTCGCCACTTCGAGGACTTCGTTGTCGCCGGAGATTTTGGCGAGCGCGTCGGCGAGCCCTTTCGGGTTCCGGGTCATTTTGACGGCGGTCGCGTCGGCGAGGTATTCGCGTTGGCGGGAGATGGACATTTGCAAAAGGCGGGCGAAGATCGGGGCGAGTATGGCGAAGAGTATCGCCACCACGATCATGATAAGTTGAATGTATCCACCTCCGCCCCCTCCCCCACCGCGGCGGCGACCACCGCCGAACCACAAACTCCGAAGGAAGAAGTCGGAAACCAAAACCACGGTTCCGACGAGGATGCCGACCATCATCGCGTACCGGATGTCGAAGTTCCCGACATGCGCCATCTCATGCGCCATGACGCCTTGCAACTCGTCGCGGTTCAGTTTTTCGAGGAGGCCGGACGTGACCGCGACCGAGGCATGCTCCGGATCGCGGCCCGTGGCGAAAGCGTTCGGGGCGGAGTCGTTGATTATGTACACCTTCGGCATCGGGAGGCCGGAGGCTATTTTCATCTCCTCGACGACATTGAAAAGGACGGGGGCATCTTCGTGTGTGATCTCCTTCGCCCGCGATGCCGCGAGAACCATTTTGTCCCCGGCGAAGTACGTGAGGAGGCCGGAGACCGTTCCAGCGATGAGGGCGAGGAACACGCCGAAAATGGCTCCGACCGGGTCGCCGACCCACGCGTATCCGACGATGTACCCGAAAACGAGGACGAACACGAAAAAACCGAACATGAGAAAAAGGCTTTGGCGTTTGTTTTTGGATATGCGGTCGCGGAAAGTCCCCTCGAACTCCCGGCCCGCCGAAGTTTGGTTCGCCGCTTCGCTCATCGGGGGATCAATCGTATGAGACGGTCACGGACTCGCGCTCGGGGCCGACGGCCTCGAAATATTCGCGCTCGGTGAAGCCCATCGCGCGGGCGAAGATGACAGCGGGGAAGCTCTGTATTTTCGTGTTGTATACCTGGACGGAGTCGTTGTAATGCTGGCGTGCGAAGGAGATCTTGTTCTCCGTCGAGGAAAGCTCCTCCTGGAAATCTATGAGAACCGTGTTCGACCGAAGCTCCGGATAATTCTCCGAAACCGCGAACAAGTTGCCGATGGCTCCGGAGAGACGACTTTCGGACTGAGCCTGTTCGCCGGGGGATTGCGGCTGCATCGCCTGTGAACGGGCCTCGGTTATTTGCGTGAGGACATCCTTTTCTTGCTGGAAATATTTCTTCACGCCTTCGAGGAGGTTCGGGATGAGATCATAGCGGCGTTTCAATTGAACGTCTATCTGGCGGTACGATTCCTCGACCTCGTTTCTTCGCTTGACCAGGCCGTTGTATTGGCTGATCGCGTAAATCACGAGCACGACGAGGATGACAACGAGGAGAATCGTAAAAAGAGTACCCATCCAAACCTCCGCAAAATAAGTTCGGGCAACGTCAATTCATTATACGCCCGCCGGACGTGGAGGATTCAAGCCCCGGTTTCGGTGGCCCGATACTCGATGCGATTCCCGAAAACATCCTCCGAATAAAACCTCCGCAAAGGCGCGAGTTCCTCGTCCCACTCGATGGGATACCCCGCGTCCGAGAGTTCGGCGGCGAGTCCGTCGAGGTCGTTCGTGGCGAACGCCGGGTGTGCTTTCGTGTTCGGGGAGAAAGGCTCCTCGGTCCCGAGATGGAGTTCGCGTCCGTCGGGGAGTGAGAACCACAGTCCGCCGCGTTTCGCGAGGTTCGGGGGTTTTTCTATTTCGGTGAGGCCGAGGAGGGTTCCGAAGTATTTGCGTGCTTCGGGTTCCGCATCTTTCGGGAGAGAAAGCTGGACGTGATCGAGGGCCGTTATCTTCGACAAATGAGCCTCCCATTCCGAGATTTGCTATCTTTGCAAATCCTATATAAAAGGAGCGGACCTTGCCCGAATACGACCTCCTCGCCGATTTGTACAACCTCGAATACGCCCACGACTACGACGTTCCTTTCTGGCTTTCGCTCGCCGACCGTGAAGGCGGCCCCGTCGTCGAATGGGGAGCGGGAACCGGGAGAATTTCCGCCCCGATGGCGAGGCGAGGCTCGAAGGTCACGGCGGTCGAGCTTTCGGAGGAGATGATCGAACGCGGCAAAAGGAAGAACGAGAGCGTCGAATGGATCGCCGGGGACATGTGCCGCGTGAAGCTCGACAAAGTTTACGGACTCGCCGTGTGCGCCTTCAATTCGTTCCTTTGTTTATTGGATCTCGAAGACGCGCTAGATTTCCTGAATAACGCCCGCGAGCATCTCGCGCCGGACGGACTCCTCGGCGTCGAAGTCTCCGTGTTCTCACCGGAGGAACTCGCCGAGCCGTCCGTCTCGCAGCTTCGCCACGATTTCACGCGGCAGCTTTCGGAGGGAAAGCTCGACCGTTTCTCCGCTTCGAGGTACGATCCCGCCTCGCAAATCATGGACATGAGATTGTTTTACGAACTTTACGACGACGGAGGTTCCCTCAAAAACCGCCGCGCCCACGAACTGAAGATCCGGCTGACAACCCGCGACGAACTCGAGCTCATGCTCCGCATGTCAGGCTTTTCGGTCGAGTCCATATACGGCGGCTTCGACGGGGAGCCGTTCGATTCGGGGAGCGAACATCTCATTGTTCTCGCCCGGAGGCGATGATCCCGAACCAGGAGATCCGCCTCTTTCGTCGGAAAATCCCGCCCTATTTCTCTTTCCACTGATACGGAAGATATTTCCCTTCGTATGTGATCCTCACGCGGTCGCCGTCGGGGTCTTCGACGCGCTCGATGTTCATGTCGAAGTTTATGGCGCTCATGATGCCGTCCCCGAACTCCTCGTGAATGAGAGCTTTTATCGTGGTTCCGTAAACTTGTGTGATCTCGTGTATCCGGTAAATCGTCGGGTCGGTCGGAACGTTCGAGTCGAGAGATCCACGCATCGGAATTTCCTGCAAAACCGAGGCGACCTCCGCGTCGAGGCCGAGGAGCGAGCAAACGGCGTCAGCCTCCTCCGCGCTCATCGGGTGCTGTCCGTGGAGGGCGGCGGTCGTCCATACTTTGTGCTTCCCGACTTTGCTCGCGATCGCCTCGAAGGTGAGTCCTTTTTCGCGCTTCGCTTCGAGGATTTTCTGTGTCGCCGTTTCGCGGTTCATATGGTTCCTTTCGGTCTTTAGTTTTTCAGACGGCTATCTCTTCCCGGAGGAGGGCGAGGAGTTCGCGGTGGAGTTCCGGGTACTCTTTGCTGGAGAGGATCTCATCTTGATCCCTCGGCCTCTCGAACGGTACATTCATGTCGGCCTTTATACGCGCCTGGGGCCCTTGGCTCAAGACGATGATCCGGTCGGCGAGCAATAATGCCTCGTCCACATCGTGGGTGACGAGGAGAACGGTCTTCGCAGCCTCCTCCCATATCCCGAGCAACTCCGTCTGCATGACACCCCGCGTGAGCGCGTCGAGCGCGCCGAACGGCTCGTCCATGAGAAGCACCCTCGGGTCGAGCGCGAACGCCCGCGCCAATCCCACGCGCTGCTTCATGCCGCCGGATAACTGCGACGGTTTCTGGTCGGCGAAGCGCGAAAGATGGACGAGGTCGAGATACTCCGAGGCGGCCTTTTCCCTCTCCTCCTTGTCGCGTCCGTCGGGGTTGCAGTCGAGGGCGAAGAGGACGTTCTCCTTCACCGTCATCCACGGAAGCAGCGCGTGATCCTGAAAAACCATCCCACGGTCGGGGCCGGGGCCAAAGATGGCGTCGCCGTCCATCGTGATCTCCCCGGCGGTCCTCTCCTCGAGTCCGGCGACGAGGCGAAGCACGGTGCTTTTCCCGGAGCCGGACGGCCCGATCAAAGCGACGAATTGCCTTTCCTCCACGTCGAGGGATATCGGGGCGAGCGCTTTGTATTCCCCGTCCTTCGTCGGAAACGCTTTCTTGACCCCCTCGAAGCGGAGTTTCCCTTTCGTCCCGGTCGCCTCATCCGTCATAGGCGAACCTCCTTTCGAGAAGCGCGAACGCCCGGTCGAGCATTATGCCGACGAGGCCGACGAGGAGGATGGCGACGATGATGTTAGCGATGTCGAGGTTGTTCCACTGATTCCATATGAAGTACCCGATGCCGCGACCGCCGATGAGCATCTCCGCCGCGATGATGACGAGCCACGCGACCCCCATGCTCACGCGCAGACCCGTCAAAATATTCGGGAGCGCGGCCGGGATTATGATGCGCCGCATCGTCGTCCATCGGCTCGCTTTCAGAGTGCGGGCGACCTCCAGATACGTCTTCGGGACGGAGTTCGTCGCCGCGATGGTATTCAGGAGCATCGGCCAGATCGCGCTTATGAAGATCACGAATATCGCCGTCTGCTGCGAGTCCCGGAGAAGCGCCAAACCGATGGGAAGCCACGCCAGCGGCGACACCGGGCGCAAAACCTGGACGAACGGGTCAACCGCCTTGCTCAAATTCGGCGACGTCCCGAGGAACACGCCGAGCGGCAACGCCACGACCATCGCAAGTCCGAACCCGATGAGAACGCGAAGGAGGCTCGTGCCGAGCTGTATCCCGATCCCCGCGTCGTTCGCGCTCGCGATATAGAACGGGTTGCTGAGAGCCGCGACGAGTTCCGTGAAGACGAGCGACGGCGGCGGCATGAGGCTCGACGTCAGCCCGACCCTCACCGCCGCCTCCCACACGGCGAGGAAAGCCGCGAGGAGAACGGCGAAAAGCACCGCCGGATGTATCGGCCTCCCCGATGATTTGGTTCTCGAATTCGCGGCTTTCGCGCCACCCGATCTCGTAGTCTCGGTTTTCGTGGAAGTCGTCATGCGCCCGCTCCTCTCGTAATGTTCGCTTCTCTCGTTGTCGTTCCGGCGTTCGCGCGCGGTCGCCGCCCGGTGGAGACTGCGTCTCTGCGGATGCTCGCATCGTTTGCACGGGACTCGGTCGGTGGATTCCGCATCATATACGCGCCCCGATGTTCTTCTCCATCCACGGCGCGGGGTTCGACGGATCGAAGGTCCGCCCGAATATGATCTCCTCCCGGTACTCATCATTCGTCGTCGGGATGCCGAGTTCCCTTTGCGCCTCCCTCACGCCTTCGGTCAGGAAGACCTCGTCGGCGAGGTTCCGCATCCCCATCGCCTCGACCTCGGATTTCGTAATGTATCCCCACCGGACTAATTGCGTTTGCATCCAGAGCGCGAACGACTTCCACGGATACGGGTCGAAGCTCATCCGGCCCGGCTCGGTGACCGTCTCCCCCTTGCCGTTGTCGAAGTGTCCGGTCATCGCCGCCTCGACGACTTCGAGCGGCTGGTTAAGATACTCGGTCGGGGATATCGCCTCGGCGATCTCACGCCGATTGTCGAGGTTCCGGCTGTATTCGGTCGCGTCCACGATGGCGGAGAGGAGCGACTGATACGTCCTCGGATTCTCGTCTATAAATTGCTGGCGGACGGAGAACGAGCAGCACGGATGTCCGTCCCACATGTCGCGGCTGAGTTCGTGGATATACCCCGCCCCGGCAAAAACGGCCCGCTGGTTCACCGGCTCCGGACCGAGGAATCCGTCAATGTTTCCGACCGAAAGTTGCGCGACCATGTCCGGCGGCCGCATGACTACGAGTTGCACGTCGTTGTCCGGGTCGAGTCCGCCCTCGGCGAGGTACGCCCGGAGGAGGAAGCTATGCATCGAAAACTCGAATGGGATGCCGAGGGTCATGCCGCGCATGTCCTCCGGCCCGGCAACGTTCCCGAGGTGGCGTTTCGCCAACGTGATCGCCTGCCCGTTTATGTTCTCGATGGCGGAGAGGCGCATCGGGATCGGGTCGGCTGGGCCGATGCCCATCGCCAGCGCGAGTGGAATCGGGGCGAGGAGGTGGGCCGCGTCGATCTCCCCGGCGATGGCGGCGTCCCGGATCTCCGCCCACCCCCCGAACTTGAGAACCGTCACATTCAACTCATACCGCTCATATATCCCGAGGGGGTCGGCCATGATGATCGGCGTCGCGCAATTTATCGGAACGAACCCGATCGTAAGCTCCGGCGTCTCCGCCTCATCGAGCGAAGCCGATGCGTTCTCCGTCGAACACCCCGCCAACGAAAGAAGCCCCGCCCCCGCCACAAGCCCGAGTCCCGCCCCGGCGGACCGCTTCAAAAACTCACGCCGCGTCGAACTCGTGAACCCGGCGGCTCGAAGCTCCTTCACATAACCCCGGTCGAGTCCCGGAGCGTCGGGCGGCGAATGTCCATTTCTGTCCGGCGAATGCTCGTGTCTATCGTTCAAATTTCTCCCGGTCTAAAAAGTTTGTGTACGCTTCGGCGGCTCTGGTCCGCTTCTCTACGCGACGGATCTCCGGCGGCGCATCGGGTCGCAGACAATCTTCTCGAAGACGGGATCGAGTTCCGCCGCGAAGAGTGTGAGTTCGTCATTCCCGTGCCTCGAAAGCACTTCGAGCGGCGTCCGGCACCTCACCGTCACGCCGCCTCCTTCGTCTTCGTGGACGTGGATGCGTATGGGGATGTCCACTCCGGCTTCGATCTCCATCGCCCAAATTCGCGCCGCGTAATCGAGACGGGACACTTCGAGAATACGGTTGCCCGTCAGTTCGATCCCCCGCTTCGCGGCGTTTTTCCGAACGTCAATGTCCGCGACGAGGAGCATGCCGCTCGACTCGATGCTCGCTATGATCGCCTCGACGACTTCATCGAATGGAGAATCGTATCTTCGGGTTTTCATATCTCCCACCTCCCGATACTCGTATGAAATGACATGGCTATGATCTCGCCGCCTCGTCGGCGAACCTCGCAAAACGGGCGGGACATTGTCGCCCCGCCCACTCTCTCGGCAGCCAGCTTTTTTGTCATCGCTGATTGCCGAGGGCGGATTCCATGAAGTGGGATCCACTTCGCCAGCGAGGCTCCGTCGAAAAACCCCGCTTCGTCCGGCGCCGCTTTTCCTGACACCTGAAACCTGAAACCCAGCCCGCGAACCCTCGAAACTTCCGCAACCCACGGCGAGCCAATGACTGACCGCTGACAGCTACTTTCTCAGGCGACTTTCTCCGCCGGGTCGCCGCTCTCTATCGGGAGGCTCGGGTCTTTCGACCACTCGTTCCACGAGCCGAAATATGTTTTCAGCTGGACTTTAGCCATTACGCTGCATAGCAAACCGCGTCTGTGAGCCGCTCCACGAACTCTCGTGGGACTTTTACCGTGTCGGCCCGTTGGGACAACCCGCAAAAAGTCGCTTCCTGGGTCCAC
>Ga0136627_1000185_pt1 | contig 21166 bp, 18 predicted proteins | sample AntDrymUQ4892206_2_FD_104652 | JGI IMG/M metagenome (GOLD analysis project Ga0136627, IMG submission 104652) | Polar desert sand microbial communities from Dry Valleys, Antarctica - metaG UQ489 (22.06) | ecosystem: Environmental > Terrestrial > Soil > Desert | place: Antarctica: Dry Valley... | reverse complement strand
TCAACGACATCGGCTCGGCTGAGGACTTCCTCGCCGCGGTTGACTTGACCATCAAATACTTCAATGACGGCGATATCGTCTCCGGCACCATCGTCAAGGTGGATCGAGACGAGGTCCTGCTGGACATCGGTTACAAAACCGAAGGTGTCATCCCCTCCCGCGAGCTTTCCATCAAACACGATGTGGACCCCGCCGATGTCGTCGCCGTCGGCGACGAAGTCGAAGCCCTGGTGCTACAGAAAGAGGACAAAGAGGGTCGCTTGATCCTGTCCAAGAAGCGGGCACAGTACGAGCGGGCCTGGGGCACCATCGAGAAACTCAAAGAAGAAGACGGCGTCGTCGTCGGTTCGGTCATCGAGGTCGTCAAAGGCGGCCTGATCCTCGACATCGGTCTGCGTGGTTTCCTGCCCGCGTCGCTGGTGGAGATGCGCCGCGTACGTGACCTGCAACCCTACGTGGGCCGTGAGCTCGAAGCCAAGATCATCGAGCTGGACAAGAACCGCAACAACGTAGTTCTCTCGCGCCGCCAGTGGCTGGAGCAGACCCAGTCCGAGGTGCGCAGCGATTTTCTGAATCAGCTGGCCAAGGGCCAGGTTCGCAAGGGCGTCGTCTCCAGCATCGTAAACTTCGGGGCGTTCGTAGATCTGGGCGGAGTCGACGGCTTGGTGCATGTCTCCGAACTGTCGTGGAAGCACATCGATCACCCCAGCGAGGTTGTCGAGGTCGGCCAAGAGGTCGAGGTCGAGGTGCTCGATGTGGACCTGGACCGCGAGCGCGTCTCGCTGTCACTCAAGGCCACGCAGGAAGATCCGTGGCGCCGGTTCGCCCGGGTGCACCAGATCGGGCACATCGTTCCCGGCAAGGTCACCAAGCTGGTTCCCTTCGGCGTGTTCGTGCGCGTGGGGGAGGGCATTGAAGGTTTGGTGCACATCTCCGAGCTCGCGGGTCGCCACGTGGAGATCCCGGAGCAGGTCGTACAGGTCGACGAAGAGGTGATCGTCAAGGTCATCGACATCGACTTGGAGCGTCGGCGGATTTCGCTCTCGCTCAAGCAGGCCAATGAGGGTAGCGACTCCGACGAGGTGAACTTCGACCCATCGGCGTACGGGATGGATGCCAAGTACGACGAGCAGGGCGCCTACGTCTATCCCGAAGGTTTCAACTCTGAGACCGGTGACTGGCACGAGGGGTACGACACGCAGCGCGAGGAATGGGAACGCCAGTACGCCTTGGCGCAGGAGCGCTACGAGGCGCACAAGAAGCAGATCGAGCAGGCCAAGGTGGCTGATGCTGAAGCGGCGAAGGAGGAACCTGCCGACGCGGCAAGCTCCTACTCTTCAGCTGAAGCCGCTCCGGAGCAGGAGAGTTCCGGCACCCTTGCTAGCGATGAAGCTTTGGCCGCATTGCGCCAGAAGCTTGCCGGCGGGCGCGAGTAAGCACGCCGTCTGACCCTTAGGTAACCCCACTGTTGCGCCGAGCAGCAGCAATTTGGTCGTGAGGGTCGTCAACGTCACCGAGCGCGACAGGAGGGCTGTTTTCATGCCGCAAAACAGCCCTCTGGTCGCGCTCGGCGACAACGAGCTACCCGCCACCTCGGGTCGCGTCGCGCTACTCACGTTGGGGTGTGCTCGCAACGAGGTCGACTCCGAGGAACTTGCCGGGCGGTTGGACGCCGGTCGGTGGCAGTTGACCGACGATGCCAACGACGCCGACGTGGTACTGGTCAACACTTGCGGCTTCGTGGAACAGGCCAAGCAGGATTCCATCGACACGTTGCTCGCGGCGTCGGAGTCCGGCGCGAAAGTGGTCGCCGTCGGCTGCCTTGCCCAGCGCTACGGCAAAGACCTCGCCGAGTCGTTGCCCGAGGCCGACGCGGTGCTCAGCTTCGACGACTACACCGACATCTCGCAGCGTTTGACGTCGGTGCTTGCCGGTCAGCCGCACCAAGCGCATACCCCTAGCGACCGGCGCAAACTACTACCGCTGAGCCCCGTCGCTCGGGCGGACATCGACGTTGCGCTCCCCGGCCACGGATCCGTTCCGCTCGGCGGCGACCGCCATGCCGAGCTACCCGCCGGGGTGGCGCCGGCATCGGGGCCGCGAGTGCTGCGGCGCCGGCTCGACAACGGTCCGACAGCGCCCCTCAAGCTCGCCAGCGGCTGCGATCGCCGGTGCACCTTCTGTGCGATCCCGTCGTTTCGGGGAGCGTTCGTCTCCCGACCGGCCGCCGATGTGCTCACCGAAGCGGCGTGGCTCGCCGAACAGGGAGTTCGCGAGCTGGTGTTGGTCAGTGAGAACTCCACCTCCTACGGTAAGGATCTGGGGGACACCCGCCTGCTGGAGCAGCTGCTGACCGGGCTGGTGAAGACGCCGGGTGTGTTGCGTTCGCGGGTGTCCTACCTACAACCTGCGGAGATGCGACCGTCACTGATCAAAACCATTGCGACCACCCCCGGTATCGCGCCCTACTTCGACCTGTCGTTTCAACACGCCAGCACCGGCGTGCTACGCCGGATGCGCCGCTTCGGCGGCACCGAAACGTTCTTGGCGTTGCTGGCATCGATTCGGGAGCTAGCACCCACCGCCGGTGTCCGGTCCAACTTCATCGTCGGATTCCCCGGAGAAACCGCCGACGACGTCGCCGAACTCGAACGGTTTCTTACCTCCGCGCGCCTGGATGCTGTGGGAATTTTCGCCTACTCCGACGAGGACGGCACCCAGGCCGCCGAACTCGACGACAAAGTGCCCGCCGACGAAACCGACCGCCGCTACGATCGAATCTCACGCCTGGCCGAGGAGCTGACCGCGCAACGAGCACAGGAGCGGATCGGCGAGGTCCTCGAAGTGTTGGTCGAACGCGCAGCCGACGACGAGCCGCTACAAGGACGGGCGGCCCATCAGGCCCCGGAGGTCGACGGGGCGACCATGCTCGATTCCGCGCCGGATCTGGCCCCCGGCACGGTGGTCCGGGCGCGGGTGGTCGACAGCTATGGTGTGGACCTGGTAGCGCGTTACGAAACGACACTGGTCGAAACGACACTGTGACTGGGCCGTCACCATGGAATTTGCCGAACTCCTTGACCGTGCTTCGGCTGGTTTTCGTACCGGGTTTTGCCGTGCTGCTCTGGTTATCGGAGGGTTCGGACGCCGGGTGGCTCATCGCCGCGGCGGCGCTGTTCGCGGCGGGTGTGACAACCGACTACTACGACGGTGCGCTAGCGCGATCACGTCGTAGCGTCACGTCTTTCGGTAAACTCGCCGATCCAATCGCCGACAAGGCACTTACCGGTACCGCGCTGGTGGGCCTGTCTCTGCTACACCTGTTGTTCTGGCCGATCACGGTGGTCATCCTGGTCCGCGAGTTGGGTGTGACGCTGCTGCGGTTCTGGGTGATTCGGCACGGCATCATCGTCGCGAGCCGGGGCGGGAAGCTGAAAACGGTGCTACAGATGCTGGCGATTCTGTGGTATCTGTGGCCGTGGCAGACCATGGCCGATTGGTTGGATGAGACTATCGGCGTCGGGACCGCATTGGGTGTGCTCACCGAGCTCGGTCCGCCGCTGATGGCGATCGCGGTCGTGGTCACCGTGCTCACCGGTCTGGATTACCTGCGACAGGCTGTTGCGATGCGGTATCCGCGCCGCCCCGGGGTACGGTAGAGGGCGACGTAAGGAGCGAGAAGATGTTGCTACGTGAGGTATTGGGTGAGGCGTTACGTTCGGCGCGGCAGACCCAGCGGCGCACTCTACGTGAACTCTCCGCCGCCTCCACCGTCAGTTTGGGTTACCTGTCGGAGATCGAGCGGGGGCAAAAAGAAGCATCTTCTGAGCTACTGGCGGCAATATGCGATGCATTGGGCATCTCGCTCTCGGATGTGTTGCGTGAAGCCGGCCACCAACTCGACCATGCAGCTCTACCGCCGGTCACCCTGAACCGGGCCTGTTTGGCCAGCGTGACACCGATGCCGCGGGCTAATGGTCCCGCGGCATTCGGCGTGGATACCCGTGCCCATGCTCATGCCGCTTAACGCGGCTCTTTTTCGACCAGCCCGACGAGTCGCGACACGATTGGAGCGGCTCGCGCGCCGAGCGCTGTCTTCCCGCGGCGGCACAATTCCCGTTACCCACCGCGGGATCGGTGCACATCTCGATCGGCACCGGCGCAAACATATTTCGCGACAGCTGGCAGTGGTACTGACCGTCATAGTGTTGCTGGTGCCGGCCGGTTTGTTGGCACTGCGATCCCTGGCTACCTCGCTGCTCTCGGATACCCCCGATAGCGCAGACGTCGAACTGGCGGAAGAGGCTAAGGATGTAGCGCTCAACCGCAAGCTCCCCAGCGCCGAAGTCGATAAGAACCCGTTTCGAGGTACTACCGCCGATTCCTACCCTGTCGGTGCCGCCGGGATCGTACTGCCGCAAGCAGTGGCTCAGGGGTCGTGGAGTATCGAACAGGTCACGCAGGCGCTGCAGCGGACCAAGACCCTGCTCACGGCCGCGCGGCTGGATGAGGGCATGCTGCTGCGAGGCGAAAGTCAGCCTTACTTGGATCAGTTTGCGCAGTCGGGCCGAGACTTCGTTGCAGAGCAGCTCAGCGGTGCCGGTGCGCTGGCCTATGTAACCCGACTGGCCCCCGGCTACACGCTGCGCGCCCCGGTGCGTGTGAACGGCACCATGGACGCGAGGGTGGGCCAGGCCGGTCAGTTGTTGATCTCGGCGAACTATGCGTGGGTTTACCCGCTGCGAGCCCCCGACACCTCGAAGGTTTTCGCGCTACCGGGGTCGCAGTTGGCCGTGTTGCGTACGGTGGAACGTTACGAGTTCTATCCCGACAAGGGGTACGCCGAGCAGAACCGGGGCTTACGTCCCGGTGACGGTGAGCAATATGCCTTCAATTCCGACTGTGACAAAGTTGGCAACGGTACATTGGCGTTGCCGAAAGACCGAAACAGTGTCCCAGGGGCGCCCACCGATGCGGCCTACGACTACACGTCACCACCTGGCAAGGCGTCCAGTAACTGTGCGCGGCGGGAGTGATAACTCATGGTCGTTCGTTTCATTGCTCGCGGCGCGACCTTGCTGGCGGTGATCGCGCTACCGCTACTGCTCACCGGCTGCGTGCGCTACACCGTAGACGCGCAGATCAACAGCAACGACACCATCAGCGGTTCGTTTGTTTTCGCGTTGAGCAAGGAAGCAATCGCTCAAACATACGACAATGAGACGCAGTACCTCGCGGAGCTGAAAAAATATCTGGTAGCAGAGCCGGGATCGGGCGATTCGGAGTTGTTGGTACCACCTCGGCCTAAAGACGGAGAAGTCACCCTTTCGGTATATCGAGTAGGTAAAATGCTGGGTTACCGGCAGCGATTCGACCGGGTACCACTGTCGGAATTGGAGCCTTCGCTGATCTCGGTTCGGCACGTGGACCGGCGGTTTATCGTAGATGTCAAGGCCACGTTTCTTAACTCCGAGAAGCTGGAGGGTCCACTGCGCGCGGGCTCCGAGACCGCTGCGCCACCGAGCACACCACCTTCGGGTGATGCCACCGGGCAGCTTGCGGAGCAGTTGCGATCCCAAGGCGTCGATCCTGACTTGGTGCTGGGCGACAATAGGCCGGATCTTCGAATGCAGCTGAGCTTTCCGGGCGAGATCATTGCCGGCAATGGTGCGGTTGAAGGCCGCACCGTGGTGTGGAAACTGACGCTGGGTAACACTTCGGACCTACATGTGTCGGCGTGGGATTCACCGCGTAACCGATCGTGGTCGACGCAGTTGTTCCTGGCGATCTGCGCGGTTGGTGGTCTTGGCGTGTTGTATCAACTGATCCGCTACCGGCTGCGTCGTCGGGGCGCAGCGGCTGGGCTTCCCGCCGAGGTAGAGCCGCCTCCGTTGGGCTTTGCCGGGTTACCCAGCCTCGGCGGAGACGGCGAGCCACCGACGGATCGAACGAACGTTCGACTATAGTAATTGCCGATAGGATGCGCCGGTATCCCAAGAGCCGGTGGTTATACACAGCTGCGGTAGGCGTGGTCTCACTGTCACACCCATCCGTTAGCGTCACGAACACAGCAATCAGTTGGTAAACCCGCGACGGATGTGAAGGCGGCACGATATGGCCACGCCAGACCGCGACAAAGCGCTTGAAGTTGCGCTAGCCCAAATCGAGAAGCAGCACGGCAAAGGTTCGGTGATGCGACTGGGCGACGAAGGCCGGGTGCCGGTCGCCGTCATCCCCACCGGGTCGATCGGGCTGGACGTTGCGCTCGGCATCGGGGGGTTACCCCGTGGCCGAATCGTAGAGATTTTCGGGCCGGAGTCTTCCGGTAAAACCACGGTGGCGCTCCACGCGGTAGCCAGCGCGCAAGCGGCCGGCGGCATCGTCGCATTCATCGATGCCGAGCATGCGCTGGATCCCGATTACGCCAAAGCGCTCGGTGTGGATACCGACGCACTGCTGGTCTCCCAACCCGACACCGGTGAGCAGGCGTTGGAGATCGCCGACATGCTCATCCGCTCCGGTGCGTTGGACCTGCTGGTCATCGACTCGGTGGCCGCGCTAGTTCCTCGGGCTGAGATCGAGGGTGAGATGGGCGACAGCCACGTGGGCCTGCAAGCGCGCCTGATGAGCCAAGCGTTGCGTAAAATCACCGGTGCGCTCAGCAACGCCGGCACTACGGCGATATTCATCAACCAGCTGCGCGAAAAAATAGGGGTGATGTTCGGATGCCTGTCCTACGGCACCCGGGTGACGCTTGCCGACGGTAGCCAGGAGAAGATCGGCAAAATCGTCAATGGCAAACTCCCTGTCGAGGTCCTTTCCTATGATCTGGAACTGAACAGGATCGTTCCTAAAAAGGTCGTGAACTGGTTTGACAACGGGCCTACCGACAAGTTCCTACAGATCACGGTTGCACGTCCCGGCGGCAACGGCCGAGCGCAGTTGGGCCTTACCGCAAATCACCTGATCCGTACTCCCGGGGGATGGCGCGAGGCCGGCGAGCTCGCGGTGGGAGACCGGGTCATGCTCTCTCAATCCCGTCGATTGAGCGGTCGGCAACACCAGCTGATTCTGGGAGCACTGATGGGTGACGCTGCTCTCTCACCTAGCCGTATTCCCGGTAGTCTCGGCACTCGCTTTCGGATGGGGCACGGCGAAAAGCAGCTGGAATACCTTGATTGGAAAGCTTCGCTACTAGGCAATATTGGCCAGAGTCGGAGCGTCAACGCCAAAGGGGCCGGGTTCGTCGACTGCTCTCCGTTGCCCGAACTAGCCGAGCTTCGGCAGGCCGTGTACTTCGGCGATGGTCACAAGCATCTGTCCTGGGAGTACCTCAAGGCCTTGACACCGCTGTCGCTTGGTATCTGGTACTGCGATGACGGGTCGTTCTCGCTACGGGCTAAAGGTGTACAGGAACGTACCCGAGAGGGAAGCGGTCGCTCGGAAATCTGCGTGCAATCGCTAAGCACCGGCTCACGAGAGCGTTTAATGCAGCATCTAGCCGGTACTTTCGATCTTCATCCAACGCTCACTTACAAAGGCGTACGCAAGATGCCCTTCCTGGTGTTCGGTAAGGATCAGACAGCGAAGCTGCATCAGCTCATTGCACCGTATGTGCATCCTTCAATGCAGTACAAGCTGCTAGAGCGTTTCCGAGACGGTTTCAACGTGCAGGCGGAGTTCATCGAACCGGTATTACTACCTGTTCCCGCTCCGGTGCTTGACATCAAAGTCAAGCCTAAAACCCGCTCTATGCATCGGTTCGATATCGAGGTCGAGGGTTCACACAATTACCTAGCCGACGGTGTGGTTGTCCACAACAGTCCTGAAACGACCACGGGTGGGCGGGCGTTGAAGTTCTACTCCTCGATCCGGCTGGATGTGCGCCGCATCGAGACACTCAAAGACGGCGTGAACGCGGTGGGTAACCGCACCCGGGTCAAGGTCGTCAAGAACAAAATGGCGCCGCCGTTCAAGCAAGCCGAGTTCGACATTTTGTACGGCGCGGGCATCAGCCGGGAAGGCTCGCTCATCGACGTGGGTGTGGAGCATGGCCTGGTCCGCAAATCCGGTGCCTGGTACACCTACGAAGGCGACCAGCTGGGGCAGGGCAAAGAAAATGCCCGCACCTTCTTGCACGATAACCCCGACCTGGCCAACGAGATCGAGAAGAAGATCAAAGAGAAACTTGGTGTCGGCGCCGTAGTAGAGGAACCCCTGCCCGCGCCGGCAGATTTCTAAAGCACGGCGCGGATGGAAAACGACCCGGAGTCGGTGGCGCGGCTGATCTGCCTGCAACAACTGGAGCACAAACCACGCACCCGAGCGGAGCTGGAGCAGACGCTGCGGCGTCGGGAGGTGCCCGACGCCGCAGCCGCCGCGGTGCTTGACCGGTTCACCGAAGTGGGTCTGATCGACGACGCCGCTTATGCGCAACAGTGGGTGCAGCAGCGGCACCGTGACCACGGCAGTGCCGCACGTCTGTTGCGCACAGAGCTGCACCGAAAAGGTGTGGACCCTGACCACATAGCCGTCGCTGTGGAGCAACTCGACCCGGCTAGCGAGGAAGCGACAGCGCGGGCACTGGTCGAGCGCAAACTTCTCGGTCTGGCCAGATACGACGAAGCAACCCGAGCGCGGAGGCTAGTCAGCCTGCTGGCGCGCAAGGGTTACTCCGGGGAACTGGCATATCGCGTAGTGCGCCAGGTGCTCGAACTCAACGACCAACGCTTGGACTGATGTTCAAGCGTAACGGTCATTGTGCCTTTTTCGATCTACTCACCTGAGGAGCGCAAAGGATTAGACTTACGAACCGTGCCAGATATCCGTTCTCTACCAAGAGCTAGACGGGGGTATGGCAGCACAAAATCTGACACGACAAGCTTAGGCAACAGTCCCCCTGCGCGCATCTTGACATGAGGCAACAAGCAGGGAGCCACTTAAGTGTTTGGCTGAGTTGGTGGACAGGGACTGAGACGCTGATTGCCGGAATCTACACTCAGTCTGTGACTACAGCGACAATGGGCGATCCGCGGCGCACCTATCAGGTGCGGACCTACGGCTGTCAGATGAACGTGCACGACTCGCAACGTCTGGCCGGTTTACTGGAGTCGGTCGGCTACCAACAGGTGGAGCCGGAGCAGCGGCCCGACCTGGTGGTTTTCAACACCTGCGCGGTACGGGAGAACGCCGACAATAAGCTATACGGCAACTTGTCCCAGCTTGCGCCAATGAAGAAACAGCATCCCGGGATGCAGATCGCGGTCGGCGGATGTTTGGCCCAGAAAGACCGTGGCGAGATCGTACGTCGGGCACCATGGGTGGATGTGGTTTTCGGCACGCACAATATGGGGGCACTGCCGGTACTGCTGGAACGTGCCCGCCACAACGAGCAGGCACAAGTAGAGATCCTTGAGGCGCTAGAGACGTTTCCCTCCACCCTTCCGGCCCGTCGGGACGTGCACGCCTCCGCCTGGGTTTCGATCTCGGTGGGATGCAACAACACGTGCACGTTCTGCATCGTTCCGGCGCTTCGCGGTAAGGAGAAAGATCGGCGTCCCGGTGACATCCTCGCCGAAGTGGAGGCGCTGGTCGCCGACGGCGTGCTGGAAGTGACGCTGCTGGGCCAAAACGTCAACGCCTACGGGTCTCAGCTCGGCGACCGTGCCGCATTCTCTGCGTTGCTGCGTTCCTGCGGCGGTATTTCCGGCCTAGAACGGATCCGTTTCACCTCACCGCATCCCAGAGATTTCACCACCGATGTCATCGATGTCATGGCTAGCACTCCCGCGGTCTGTCACCAACTGCACATGCCGTTGCAGTCGGGCTCGGACACCATACTCGCGGCGATGCGCCGCTCGTACCGGCAGCGGAAATATCTGGGCATCATCGACGCGGTACGTCAGAAGATGCCCGACGCCGCGATCACCACCGACATCATCGTCGGATTTCCCGGTGAGACTGAAGCCGACTTTGAGCAGACCCTCGATGTCATCCGGCAAGCGCAGTTTGCCGGTGCCTTCACCTTCCAGTACTCCCCCCGACCGGGGACCCCCGCCGCGACGCTGCCCGACCAGGTTCCCAAGGCAGTAGTCCAGCAGCGTTACGAGCGGCTGGTGGCGCTGCAGGAAGAGATCTCCTGGGACCAGAACAAGCGGTTGATAGGAACTACTGCCGAAGTGCTGATCTCAGCTGGCGAAGGACGCAAAGATACGGGCAGCGGGCGGCTTTCCGGTCGCGCCCGGGACGGGCGGCTGGTGCACCTGGCGAGCAACCCACAGCTGCGGCCCGGAGACATTGTGCACACCACCTTCAGCTCCGCCGCGCCCTACTACCTGCTCGCTGACGGTCCGGTGACCGCACATCGCCGCACCCGCGCCGGCGACGCCTGGGAAGCAGGACAGGTACCCCGCTCCCGCGCTGTCGGGCTTCCGATGCCCGGCATCGGAGCCCCCGCTCCGGTGCAGCCGGTCCCGACCTCCTGCCCTGCTTAAGTTTCCGAGCTGGTTGTGTCCGGGAAGAAGGTGACGACGCGACCACCGTGCGCCCAACCAGCTTCCGAGGGCCGAGAGATTCATTACGACACCCAGCATCAAACCCGCCAGGCTGCCGACTTCAGGCCTTCGTCTGCGCCGATGACACCCAGCTCACGAAAGCGTCGCTCTCGACGTCTTGGCCGGCAATGATCCGGTGGCCATAGGTCGCAACGAGATGGTCGATGTCGAGGTTGTACTTCGGGTTGGGCACACCCGAAAACCCCATGATTACGTGCCGCTGGAACGCGGCATCCTTGGCGCCCTTATCGAACATGACCCACCTGAGGTTGGGGCACCTTTCGATGACGACATCACCAAGGTACAGCGCCAGGTCGTTGACGACCGCATACCAATTCGGGAGAAGCCGGCCGGATCGCTGATCCCCCTCGACCTCCCTTCGGAACCAATCGTTGAGCTCCTGAAGTCCCTTATCAGACGAGCACAGATCGACTCCATTCAGACTGAGAAGACGCCTCAGCTCAGCAATCCGATCATCTTTCGCTGCCATCAGCCGATCAAACGCGGCCCGAGCCTCACGCTTGGTCACCTCATGGAGGGGCCGCGATACGCCCGGATCGAATGGCGCATAGTCGCCCAAAGTCACAGTCATTTAACTACCCACGGAATCCCGGCGTCGTCCAAAGCTTTCGCCAACGGGCCGCTAGGTCCGCTACGCCCCGTAGTGGGACTCACCGAAAACTCCCAAAGCAGTGACTTTACTGAGCTATTCGGGTCATTCAAGAGTTCCACATCCCTCGCTATTTCCTGACGCGTGCGAGACGTCAGAGACGTACGGCCAACCTTAGACTCAATTGCCAGACCTTGAGGAGTGAGGACGTCTAGGCGCCGCGTTCCACTTGGCGCCTGCAAGGTAACCTCCCGCCTAGCCCCGGGATATCGAGCAGCGATGGCATCTGAGGCAGCATCGCCAACCGCCTGGTTCCGACGAACCTGGGGTGTTTTTTCAGCGTCAATGGCCCGGACCATCTGCTCGACTTCGGCCTGGGTGTGGGCGACGGCGTTGACATTGGCGATGCCGGTGGTGGCGACGGTATAGGGAACCGGGGCGCCACCTCGGGCTCGAGACAACGCTTCCGCCCGAGCTTTCTCCGCCGCCTGGACGGCGGCGAAGACAGCGCCGGCCCCGGGGTTCTGGCAGCTGATCTGACCTGCCCCGTTCAGCGGCAGTTTCCCGGCGCTGGTGCAACTGCCTCCGGGTCGGCCGTTGATGCTCACCGTCGCGGTCAGCGTGGCGTTCACCTCGCCACCGGTGAGCTTTTTGTTACTGGTGACAGAGCTGGTGACGTTGGCAGTGACCGAGCATCCCCCTGGACTACAGGCGACGTTTGCGCTGCCCTGCAGGTTGAACTGAATGCTGGTGTCGACGGCTTCGGTCAACTGCTCGACGTTGGATGTTAGCTCCTCCAGCGCGTCGAGCAGATCCTGCTCGGACATCGGGGGGAGGTCTATCTGCCCCGACTCCGTGGCGGAGTTGTCTTCGTCGTCCTGCGCCAGGGGAGCGGCACCCAGCAGGTTCGGCGCGGACGGTTTCGGTAGCTCCGGGAGTTCCGGTGGCTCCGGGAGATTCGGCGGTCGCGGCATGTCCGGTAGCGAAGGCAGCGACGGTGGGGTCGGCACCTCGGGTACGGCAAGGTCTGATTGCTCACTGGGAACCAAGCGCAGTACCCGATGTGGGGCGTTTTGCGAGACGTACAACTGTCCGGCTGGAGTAAGAGCCCGCAGCGCCGCTACTCCGTCGATGGAAACGTCCGAGCTCTCCTGCAAGAGAAAGCTGGGTGTTTTGGCCAGCGCGTTCTGCAGTTCGTTGGCCAGGCCGATGGGCGATGGAAAGATTGGAAGCTGCGGGGTGAGCTGCTGCCCACCGTCACCGGTGAGCCACTTTCCGGTCAGCCCCGACACAGTGTCCGGCTGGCTCGAGCCGGGGAACAGGGTGTCCGGCAGTTTGACGTAGCTCTTCCCGTCCACCCGGAGCAACCCGATCTGTTGCCCGGCAATAGTGACGGTTCCGGTGGCCCGATCATTGGCCGTGACCACCACGTCCCACTGCGCTCGGCCTTCAGCCGATGAGTTCTGGTACCGAATAGCCGGCTCGGTGACCAGGTTCGTCACGGCCTGGTCGAACGGTGCCCTACTCGGGTTGTCATCCGGCCACGCCAGCCAGATCGTCAACCCGGCCACCAGGGCAAGCACGAGGCTGATTGCGCCAAGCAGTACCAGTCTTCGACGCCACCACGGGCTTGAACCAGCAGGATCATCAGGTCGTGAAGCATCGTCGGTAGGGATTGGTGTGGCCTGCGCCGCTTCCCCCGATGCGCTATCAGTGGGGTCGGTTTTCACAGATTCATTCATGCCACGGTCCCCACAGGTGCATCCTGCGCCAGCTAACTAGCCGACCAAGTCAATTGACCCCCAGTTACCCTGACTCACTATTCACCCTCTAGCAAGAGGTACCGCTGAACTTTCTATTGATCGATAGGGATTTTCCCGTGACAGGCAGGCCCTACGTGATCATGTAAATCTTGACAACTTCATGATCACGTAGGGCCTGTGCCTCAGCTACGACACGCCACTACTTGAGCGAGTCCCTTTTGCTTCCGCCGCCCATCAGCGCGGCCACTGCTGCCACCGCGACAACGGCGACACCGATCTGGATCGCGAATTGAATCCAGTCAGGACCGTCCGTGTCGCCTACTCCCAGCCCGTTCGCAATCGCGCCACCGACAAAAGCGGCAACAATGCCCGCTCCGATGGTGGCCCACCAGGGGATGCCTTGCTTTCCCTTGAGAAGTAGCCGACCGATGATCCCCAATATGGTGCCGATTACGATTGCTCCGATGATGACGCTCATGTTCAAAGTTCTCCCTTGGTGGCTTTTTGCCCTTGCCGAGCTCTCCGATTAACGAATAGTAACCTACTCGGTTTGAACCTAGTCAGTTTTGGGGTTCGCGGAAGCATTGTTACCTTCGGCGAGTGCAAGAATGTGCTGTTTGCCGCGCAATGCCCGCTCAAGTTCCACGATGGCAGACGTATTACCGGTTAGGTGTGCCCGCTCGAGCTGCTGCTGGGTGCGATGAACCTGCTGCCGCATCGACTCCAGCAACGGGTTGTCGGTTTTTATCTGTTCGCTGCGCTGTGTCCTCGCGGCCTCTTGTTGCTCACGCCGCCGCCTACGCTCCTCATCGGCCTGGCTGAGCGCCTGAGAACGTTGAACGAAGAAAGCGTCCTGGGCGGCTCTAAACCGATTCCAGAGCCGTTCCTCGGCGTCCTTGGCCAGCCGGGGAAGTTCTTTCCATTCCACCATGAGTTTTTTGAGCTTGTCCGCGGTAGTCTGCCATTGCGTTGAGTCAGCCAGCGCAACGGCTGCGTCGACTAACTCAACTTTGCGGGCCGCTGCTGCCTTTCGCGTCGTATCCAGCGCCGAGAAATGGGCGCCTCGCCGCTTGTTGAATTCATCGCGCGCTGCGGCGTAGCGTTTCCACAACCCCCGGTCAGTGGCGCGGTCGGTGACCGGCGCCGTTTTCCACTGCGCCAACAGTTCTACGAATTGTGCTGAAGTCTGTTTCCATGCAGTGCTGTCGGCCAGCTGCTCGGCGCGAGTAACGAGATCTTCTTTTGCTCCCAGCGCGGCTTGCCGTACCGCCTTTTTGGCGGTCGATGCGGCAAGCGCAGCATTGGTCGCCTGTTCTATCACGGCTGTCAGCCTGATTTCCAGTGCCGCGATGTCTCCCACGACTGCTGCTTGCGGTAGAGAATGGGCGATTCTGCGCGCTGAGTCCAGCGTCTGGGCCGGTGCGGCGGCTTTGCTTCGTAGCCGCCCCGCCAACAGGTCCACGTCGGTAACGAGGTCGTCGTAGCGACGCATATAGTGCGCCAGACCCTCGCTCGGTGCGCCGGCCTGCCACGAACCGACAGCCCGTTCGCCGTCCGGTGTTATCAGGTACACGGTGCCATCGTCAGCGACGCGGCCGTAGGAGTTGCTCGTCTCGCCGTTAGGGCTCATCGCACGTGTCCTTGGTAGCGGTTACGCGGTGACTCTATCAATGGTGGATTTTTGAACAACGGTGTGCGGGTGTGGCACGATAGAGGGGTATGGCGATAAACGATAAAGCAGCCGGTAGCACCGCAACCGCTCCCTGGCACACCGTGACCGAAGATCATGCCGATCTCATTGATCGCCATGCGCTGCGTCGCGTCACGGGTATCTCCACCGAGCTGGCCGACGTCAGTGAGGTCGAGTATCGACAACTACGGCTGGAACGCGTCGTGCTCGTGGGCGTGTGGACCGGCGGCACTCCCGCGCAGGCCCGGCGCTCGCTGGCGGAGTTGGCCGCGCTGGCGCAGACCGCGGGCGCGCAGGTACTGGAAGGGCTGATTCAACACCGCGACAAACCTGACCCGGCAACCTACATCGGTTCCGGTAAGGCCGCCGAGCTCAAAGATGTGGTAGCGGCCACCGGCGCTGACACCGTGATCTGCGACGGTGAACTCTCCCCAGGTCAGCTCATCGCACTGGAAGACATCGTCAAGGTTAAGACCATCGACCGGGTGGCGGTCATTCTCGATATCTTCGCCCAGCATGCCCGCAGCCGCGCGGGGAAGGCTCAAGTCGAACTGGCCCAGCTTCGCTATATGTTGCCTCGGCTTCGTGGCTGGGGTAAGGCGTTGTCGCGTACCGGGGGCGGTATCGGAACCCGACAAGGATCCGGTGAGACCAAGCTGGAAACCGACCGCCGCCGAATCCGCTCCCGTATGGGAGTGCTGCGCCGCGAGATCACGGCCATGGCCGCGGTGCGCGACACCGGACGACAATCCCGTCGGCGTGCCAGTGTGCCGGCGGTGGCCATCGCCGGCTACACCAACGCCGGCAAGTCCAGCCTGCTCAACAGACTCACCACCGCCGACGTGCTGGTCCAGGACGCGCTGTTTGCCACTCTGGATCCGATCGTTCGTCGGGCACAGACATCAGAGGGTCGTGGTTTCACCCTCACCGACACCGTCGGATTCGTGCGGCACCTGCCGCATCAACTGGTGGATGCTTTTGCTTCCACACTGGAAGAGGTCTGTGAGGCCGACGTGGTTATGCACGTCGTGGATGGTTCCGACCCTGATCCACAAGGTCAGCTGGCTACGGTGCGCACGGTCCTAACCGAAGCGGGAGCCGGGCAGATCACCGAGCTGGTCGTCGTCAATAAGGTCGACGCCGCCGACATCGAGGTGCTGACCGAGCTATACCGCGCCCTACCGGACGCGGTATTCTTATCGGCCCGGACCGGCGATGGGCTCGAGCGGTTGCGCCAGGCATTGGCCGACGCGCTGCCGCGTCCGACCATCGAAGTGGATGTTTGTGTTCCGTTCGATCGCGGTGATGTCGTCTCGCGGGTGTACCGCGACGGCGAGGTGCTCACGGTGCGCCACGATTCGGCCGGCACCCAGCTGCATGCCCGCGTCTCGCCCGAGCTTGCCGCGCAGCTGCATGCGCTGGCGGTCGTGGCGTAACCTTCGTTCGCGGCTGTAGTTGGACATGTCAGACTGGCCGGATGAAGAGTTCGGCACCGCTTAGCCGCAGTGCGATCCTGCTGATCGTGGCGATCGCCGCTTTGCTCGGAACGCCGTCGTTGGCCGGCGCGCGCGATGAAACCACCTCACCGTCAACAACCTTGCCGTCAACCACGGCATCGAAAGCCGCGGCCGGTCAGCGCCTGTGTGATATCACCGATCCGCTTATCGACGACATCAGTGGCCTTGTTGCGATCGAAAACGGCTACGCCGTGATCAACGACCGTGGTAGCCAAGAGCAGTCCAGCCAAATCCACCTCCTGAATGCCGACTGTGCGGTGACCACGACGCTGTCCGCACCGCAGCGACCCACTGATGTTGAAGACCTGGCCCGTACCGGAGACGGCACGTATTGGCTGGCCGACATCGGAGACAACGATTCCGTCCGAGATAGCATCGTGCTGCGTGCGTTCAAGCCCGACGACACGTCCGCTATCGATTATGTGCTGCGGTACCCCGACGGTGTCCATAACTCCGAAGCGGTGCTCATCACCGACGACCGGACGCCGGTGATCGTGACCAAAAGCCAAGATGGTGTGGCGGAAATTTACATCACGACTCGTCGCTTGACCCGCGAGCCGTCCGCGCCGCTCACGCTGCGCAAAGCCGGCGAGCTCGAACTCGAACCCACCGGGACGCCAGGTGGTGCTCGGGACGGAAACCTCGACGAAGCAAACGTTCTGGTCACCGGTGGTGCGGTTTCCCACGACGGGCGCAGGGTCGCGCTGCGGACCTACACCGACGTTTACGAATGGCGTATCCCCGCCCACGCGTCCGCGCGTCGAATTGCGGCGGTCATCGTCTCGAATACCCCCGACCGCACACCCGTTCCCGGCGAAGCGCAGGGGGAGGCTATTGCTTACAACACCGACGACACCCGGTTACTCACGCTTTCTGAGGGAACCGGAAAGCCACTTCAGGCGTGGCAGCCGGTGCGTGCCGCGTCTGAGAACGATGAGGGTTCGGGCTGGGTGGTCGCAGGGATGACCGCAGCTGTTATCGCTGCCGCATCGGTGGTCGGCATAGTGCTGCTACGGCGCCGTCGAGCACGTCGAGGGTGAGCCTACTGGAACAGTTTCGACGACTGGGTGACAGTTCTGTCACACTGGAACGCGTGTCCTGTCCGCAGCTTTCGCATATCCGCGCTCACACCGCGGTAATCCTGGTATGCCTCATGCTGGGGTCCGGGACGATATCTCCGGCAGTGATGGCCGCTCCCGAGGGTGCGGCAATGTTGTGTACCAACAGCGATGAGCGGCTTGCCGAGGCCAGTGGTTTGGTTACCACACCGAACGGATACGCCGTGGTAAACGACGGTGGTGACCAGGTGTCGGTGTTTCTGTTGGACCGGGAATGCGCGGTTTCCCGGATCTTGACCTCGCCGCAAGATCCGTTCGATCCCGAAGATCTTGCCCGTACCGAGGACGGCACGCTGTGGATAGCCGACATCGGGGACAATGAGCGTGAGCGTGAGACTGTGGTGATCTGGGAGGTAGACCCCAGTACTGGTAATGCCACCAGACACCGGCTGGCCTATCCGGACGGAGCGCACGACGCGGAGGCGTTGCTCATGCCCGCCGACAAGGCTCCGGTGATCGTCACCAAAGAGTCTTCGGGAATCGCCAAAGTGTATGTCGCGCCGCAGCCGTTGTCGGCTTCGGCGACCGGTACTCGCACACTTCGCGCCGCGGGTACCGTCACGATAACCGCCGCGGGAACATCCGGTGGTCCTACCGATGCCGGTCCGACCGCGGGAGTACTGGTGACCGGGGGGGCGATTGCGCCTGACGGAAAGCACGTGGCACTGCGCACCTACACCGATGCATACGAGTGGGAGCTGGACAGCGCCGGTGACAGTACCGCTAGCGACGTTGCCACAGCCCTCGGCTCAGGCGAGCCGACCCGAACGCCGTTGCCGGGGGAGCCACAAGGTGAATCCATCGCCTACACGTTGGACAACGCGGGGTTCGTTACCCTTTCCGAAGGCGTGGGGCAGCCACTACTGCAATGGAAATTAGCGCGCACCGCGGGTTCGGGCAAGGACGCCGACGGCGATTCCAGTGGTGACGATTCGGGCTGGGGGTTGGGCCTGCCCGATCTGAACCGTGCCAACCTGATGGGTGGCATTTATGCCGGGGCGATCATTGGTCTCCTACTACTGGTCACCGGCATCGTCGGCATAGCGCGCTGGCGTCGTAGCCGACCGGCCGTCGACGGTCCGACCGGGTCGGCGGAGGACGGCGGCGCTGTCGATGGGATTTCTGGACGCGCGGCCCGGCAGATTACGGCAGTTCCTGGTGTTGTGGCACCTGGCGGGTCGATGCCGCAGCCCGGCGTGGGCTCGCGCGGCGCTACGTACGGCTCCGGAGCCACGTACGGTCCCGCTGCCGCATCGGCTTCGGTGCCGCGGGTTTCAACTCTATCGGTGCCCCCGCAGCGTGGTACCTCACAGACCAAATCGGCGGGTCAGGGCACGGTCTATGGCGGATCAGCACATGTATCGTTGCCACCTTCGGCGGTACCATCCACAGGCACGACGCCGGGCGGTAACCGCTGTACGGTATACGGCGGCCGTTCAATGCCCGACGAACCTGACGCGTAGTGCGGAGGGGAACCCCGCCTCGCTACAGTCGGCGTAGCACGCTAACGACCTTACCCAGCACCGTGGCGTTGTCTCCGAGGATGGGCTCGTAGGCCTCGTTTCGCGGCAGCAGCCAGACATGTCCGTCCCTGCGGCTGAAAACCTTCACGGTGGCTTCACCGTCGATCATGGCGGCCACGATTTCGCCGTTGTTGGCTTCGGATTGTTGACGAATGACTACCCAGTCGCCGTCGCAGATGGCGGCGTCGAGCATGGAATCTCCGGCTACCTTTACCGAGAACAGCTCACCATCTCCCACCAGCTCTTTGGGTAGCGGGAAAACCTCTTCGGTGTTCTGCTCGGCAAGGATGGGCCCACCGGCGGCGATACGCTCGACCATGGGAACGTAGCGTGGTTTCGGTCGCAGCGCTATGACGTTACTGTCGCCGTCCTCGCCGGCGTTGTCATATGCCGTGGCCCGCGTGGAAACATTTCCGCTGTTATCCGGCCGTGCATCCACTGCTCGAGGGCGGTGAGGGTCGCGACGTAGCAAGCCTTTGTTGTGTAGCACGGTGAGTTGGTAGGCGACACTGGAGGGCGAAGTAAGCCCGACTGCTTCTCCTATCTCTCGCACGCTGGGTGGATAGCCACGCTGGTGCACCGACTCGCGGATGACGCTGAGAATGCGTTTCTGGCGTGAGGTGACCGTTGCCGTCGCATCGGGAAGCGCCGTCGCATCAGGGAGCACTGTCGCATCAAGGGACGCAACCGACCGTCCCGATGGTGTGCTCGTTTTCCTGGCCACGGGTGGCCCCTTTCCTCGCGGCGTGCGCAGTGGTGCGCATCGTCGATATTCGACCTCATTTGCCGGTCGCTATTGGGACTAGCTTACGGCAGTGATGGTATTTAACCAAACACATGTACTAAAAATTTGGCTGCCACGCCGAGTCGGGCTGGATTTTGTCACACCCAGGGTGTCTACTCCTCGTACGGGCGTTCTATAGAACGAATGTACTAAAAGGTAACCCCTTGGGAGTGTTTCTTATGACTGACTACGCGCTGGCTAGGCAGGCAAGCGGTGGCCGGCCACGGCTTTACCTGGTGCTTTCCCCCAGTCGATCAGGCCCGACTGAGACGGATCGTTCAGATGTGGGTTGGTGCCCGACTTCTCCGATCACGGTTCCTCGGACCACGGTTCCTTGGACTTCGGTTCGTTCAACTGCGCTTCATCCGAGCGTTCAGCGGCCTTCGCCGGTGCGCTTGACTCGTCGGGGGCGTGTGTTTTTAAGATCGTTTCTCATTGTGGTGATCGCACTGCTGGTGGTCACCGTGGCCGCGCAGACGCAGGCCGCCATGGATACGGGATCGGGGCAAGGGCGCAAAAGTGTGGTAGTAGCACCGGGAGATACGGTGCGAAGCATCGCCGCGCAGCACACTGAGGGGCGGTATATGTCCACCACGGTGTCAGAGATCGCCGAACTCAACGACCTTGAGGGTTTCCGGATCGAGCCGGGCCAACGCCTGCTTCTACCATGAGAGTGAAGTAGCTGGTTCCCCACGCCTGGGTAAAGTTTGACTGTGCTAAGGGTGCGGTGTGTAGCTTGCACAGCAAGAACGTCCGCCAATAGGCCTCTGCCCGCGTTCTCGTCACCTTGCGTACCCATTCCGCTGCGCTCCATTTTCGTACGCGGCGGCTCCTGCGGCCTTGGCAGATGACCTATTGGCGGACGTTCTAAGTAGCAGAACCGTTGCGGGTATCATTGCGGAAACTTCGGTAGAAGGTTCCCTAATCGGCGGCGAGCAGGAGCGAAACAGGTATGAGATGCCCCTACTGCCGGCATCCGGATTCTCGCGTCGTGGACTCCCGTGAGGCAGATGAGGGGCAGGCGATTCGTCGGCGTAGGTCGTGCCTGGAGTGCGGTCGACGCTTCACCACGGTAGAAGAGGCAATGCTTGCCGTGGTCAAACGCAGCGGTGTCAGTGAGCCCTTCAGTCGCAGCAAGGTGGTCTCCGGCGTTCGCAAGGCATGTCAGGGGCGTCCGGTCGACGATGACGCACTTGCGCTACTTGCGCAGCAGGTAGAAGAAAGTATCCGAGCCACCGGTGCCGCCGAGGTCGGTTCGCACGAGGTAGGGCTAACGATATTGGAGCCGCTGCGAGAACTCGACGAAGTCGCCTATCTGCGCTTCGCCAGCGTATACCGGTCGTTCGGTTCGTTGACCGACTTCGAGGCGGAGATCGCCGCGTTACGCCGGCCACGGCTCGACGTCGAACGTTCCCTGGCTTAGGTAGTCGTAACCATGAAATTTTTTGCGAGACGCATCCATGGCGCTACGGGGCGGATAATCATGGTGGCGACTGCCGCGGTGGCGGTGCTGGCCGTTATGGCAGGCTGCGGCTCCGGAGCTGAGAACTCTGATGCCGGTTCCGATTCACAACGCTCCGAATCCACCAACCAACGATCCGCGTCGCG
>Ga0136627_1000184_pt1 | contig 21231 bp, 19 predicted proteins | sample AntDrymUQ4892206_2_FD_104652 | JGI IMG/M metagenome (GOLD analysis project Ga0136627, IMG submission 104652) | Polar desert sand microbial communities from Dry Valleys, Antarctica - metaG UQ489 (22.06) | ecosystem: Environmental > Terrestrial > Soil > Desert | place: Antarctica: Dry Valley... | reverse complement strand
CGGGCTTCGTGTCCCACAAGAGTGCGTAAGCGCGTGAACCGTCGGGTCCGTCCTTGCGCCCTCCGTGGCGCATGTGCGTTTGCAGCTTGTCTTGCGGTGGCTCTGGGCGCGTGCTCATCCGGACCACCTTCGGACTTCACGCCACCGGAGGCTCCCGGCCCCCCCACCGCCGAGGTGGACGTAATCAACCGGCACGCCGCCGAGTTCGCCGATGAGGTGCCCCGCCGGCCCGCGGGCAGCCAGCAGGAGCAGATCGCGGCCACCTATATCCTCGGCCATCTCCAACAGGCGGGCTATCCCGCCCGTCTCGACGGCGTTCCGGTGGGCGACCTCGTGCGCTCGACCAACGTGATCGCCGTGCCGCGCGGCGGCGCCGAACCACGCTATCTCGTCGCGGTCGCCTACGACACGCCGGAGGATGAGTCGGTGAGCGCCGTCTCGATCGGTGTGTTCCTGGAGGTAGCGCGCGCTCTCAGCGTTGTAGGCGGAGATCGTCCCGTGGAGTTCGTCGCGCTCGGCGCCGAGTTTGCCGAGCCTAGCGAGGGCCACCTCGGCTCCCGAGCCATGGCGCGCCTTCTGACCGGCGACGGCTTCGAGCCCCAGATCATCTACCTGTCGCCTGAGCTCTCAGGAGACGCACTGAGCGCGCAGGGTCCACTGTCCGAGGACCTGCAGGCGGGGGCCGGGGTGACCGGCGACACCCAGGCGGCGGGGGCGGCGGAGGTCTTCGAAGAAGCCGGCTTCGAGGTCACGGTGGTCGACGGAGCCCCAGAGGTGGTTGCGCGACGTCTCGTCGAGTTCCTGGCCGGCGCGCCCGGTTAACCTCGTTCGATGTCCTATCTCGAGAGGTTGCTCGACTCGACGCGCGCCCGCGTCGCCGAGTCGAAGGAGCGAGTCACCACCGACGCGCTCGAGCAGCGGCTCGTGGCGGTGCCGGAGCCACGTGGCTTCGGACGAGCGTTGCGGGGTGACGAGGTTGCGGTCATCGGCGAGATCAAGCGCGCGTCTCCGAGCGGAGGCGTCTTTGCCGCCAACCTGAACGCAACCGACACGGCGTCGTCCTACGCGCGCGGGGGAGCGGCGGCCATCTCGGTTGTCACCGAGCCCGAGTTCTTCCGCGGCAGCCTCGAAGATCTGCCCTCGGCGAGCTCGGCCGGGCTTCCGGTCCTGCGCAAGGACTTCATCCTCGACGACTGGCAGGTGCTCGAGACGCGCGCTGCGGGAGCGGACGCCCTTCTCTTGATCGTACGGGCGCTCGAGCAGGACGAGCTCGCCACACTGCTGACGGCGACTGCGACGCTCGGAATGGACGCCCTGGTGGAGGTCTACGAGCTCGATGAGCTGAGACGAGCGCTCGACGCGGGCGCGACCATCGTGGGAGTCAACAACCGGGACCTCGAGTCATTCGAGGTCGACTCGGGGCGCACCGCTCGGCTGGCGCCCGAGGTGCCCGACGATGTAACGCTCGTCGGTCTGTCCGGGGTGACCGATCGCGCCGGGGTGGAGGCGCTCGCCGCGGCCGGCGCCGGGGCGGTGCTGGTCGGCGAGGCGCTGGTTCGTTCCGGCGATCCCGCTGCACTGCTGCGGGAGCTGAGGGGGGAGTCGTGAGGGCACGGGGCCCGGAGGCCGCACTGGGCCGTTTCGGCGAGTTCGGAGGACGTTACGTGCCCGAGGCCCTCATGACCGCGTTGCTCGAGCTCGAGCACGAGTGGTCCAAGGCACAGGCCGACCCCGCCTTCGACGCCGAGCTGAAGGCGCTGCTTGCGAATGTCGTCGGCCGGCCGACCCCGCTTTACAGGGCCGAGCGCTTCTCCCAGCGCGCGGGCTGTGAGGTGCTGCTCAAGCGCGAGGACCTCGCGCACACTGGTGCACACAAGATCAACAACACCCTGGGTCAGATCCTGCTCGCCCGGCGCATGGGTAAGAGCCGCATCATCGCGGAGACGGGGGCCGGTCAACACGGAGTGGCGAGCGCGACCGCCGCCGCCTACTACGGCATGCCCTGCGTGGTCTATATGGGCGCGACCGACGTGGCCAGACAACACCTCAACGTGGTGCGCATGAAGATGCTGGGGGCCGAGGTCGTGGCGGTCGAGGCCGGCTCAGCGACGCTCAAGGACGCCATCAACGAGGCGCTGCGGGACTGGGTCGCCAACGTCGACGACACGCATTACATCATCGGCTCGGTCGTGGGACCCCATCCCTATCCGGACATCGTCGCCGAGCTGCAGCGCGTGATCGGCGACGAGGCGCGGACCCAGGTGCTGAAGCTTGCCGGCCGTCTCCCCGACGAGGTCGTTGCGTGCGTCGGCGGTGGCTCCAACGCGGTGGGGCTGTGGCGCGCCTTCCTCGACGATGCCGGGGTCGCGCTGGTCGGCGTCGAGGCCGCGGGCGAGGGCCTCGACCGCCGACATGGTGCTTCGATCACCGCCGGTTCGCCGGGTGTCCTCCACGGCGCACGCACTCTTGTGCTGCAGGACGAGGGCGGGTTGATAGCGCACGCCCATTCGATCTCGGCGGGGCTCGACTATCCGGGGGTGGGTCCCGAGCACGCGTGGCTGGCGAGCACGGGGCGCGCCCGCTACGAGGCGGCCACAGATGACGAGGCGGTCGCAGCGTTCGAGGCGCTCGCCGCCTCCGAGGGCATCATCCCCGCGCTCGAGCCCGCGCACGCGCTCGCATACGTGCTCGACCATTCGAAACGCAGGGGAGGGGATCGGCCGGAGCTCGTGCTCGTGGGTCTGTCGGGCCGCGGCGACAAGGACGTTGCGACGCTCGCCCAGTGGCTCGAACGCTCGTGACCGAGTTGCTCGACCACCTCGTGGGTCTGCGTTCCTCGGGGCGGAAGCTTCTCGTCCCCTATTTGATGGGCGGCTTTCCTCAGGCCGACGCCTTCGCCGATGCCCTGGCGGCCGTGGCCGAACACGCCGATGCGGTCGAGATCGGGCTTCCCTACTCGGATCCGCTCATGGACGGCCCCGTGATCGCATCCGCGGGAGAGCGGGTCATCAGGAACGGCATCGGTCCGGTCGAGGCTCTGGAGCTCACGGGGGCCGTCGACACCGCCGTGCCCCGCCTGGTCATGACCTACTACAACCCGATTCACCGCATCGGCGAGAGCGAGTTCTGCAAGAGGGCGGTCGCGGCGAGGATAAGCGGACTGATCGTGCCCGACCTTCCGCTCGAGGAGAGCGAATCCCTGAGGGCCGTTGCTCGCGAACAGGGCCTTGCGTGGGTCAGCCTCGTAGCGCCCAGCTCGCCTCCGGAGCGCGTCACCGAGTTGGCCCGGGTCACGACCGGTTTCGTCTACGCCGTGTCGACGATGGGCGTGACCGGGTCGCGCGACGATCTCGCAGCCAGTGCCGCTGTGGTGGTGGAGGCCTGTCGCGCGGCCACCGACCTTCCCGTGCTGATCGGGATCGGCGTCAGCACCGCCGAACAGGCCCGGGTCGCGGCCGAGGTCGCGGACGGGGTGGTGATCGGCAGCGCGGTGATACGAACCGTTCTCGAAGAGGGGGCCGACGCAGCGAAGATTTTCCTCGGTGACGTCAGGGCCGCCCTCGATTCGCTGTAAGCCCGCAAATCCGGGGATTGAGCTTCGTGCGTGGGACAGTTTTCTGGAGAGTCCATCGACCGGGGGACTGGACTTATGCGTCAGACGCAGATTCGCAAAGGCCGCAGACCCAGACCTTAAGCGCGCGACCGACTCAAAGAAGTGGCGCGAGCTCGGAGGCGTCGACGACCGGGCGGGCCTCGACACGCACCGACTCAACGTCGAGTTACCCCGGAGCCACAACTCGTGGCGTCGTTGGGTAACTCGACCGAACCGAGAGCCTGGGCGGACCTCCGGGAGAACACGGCTGCACGCCGTAGGGGTGTCGAGTTCCTGGACCAGTTCATCGGCCCGAAGATCTGACCGGGCCGCTCGTTTACACTCATCGACGAGCCGGGATGGAGGAATCGGGAGACTCGGCGTTCTCAAACAGCGCTGCCCGTAAGGGCGTGCGGGTTCAAGTCCCGCTCCCGGCACGAACGGCTCTGGCCCTTTCGAGGGCAGGGGGTCAGGCCGCCCTATACTTTTTCGTCCTATGCGGATCCACAAGAGCCTCACCGAGTTGGGCGACCGTCTCGCGCGAGCGCGCGACGAACATCGGATCGTCGAGGAGCAACTCTTCTTTCAGAACGAGGTTCTGGAGGAGGCAAAGACGCGCATGCTCGTGTCCGAGACTCCGCTCGCGGATCGGGCTCATCGGATCGCGCGCGACGACCACCAGAAGCTTCTCGAGCAGCGCGCCCGGGTGCAAAACGACATCGATGATCTTCAGCGCGAGCAGGATCGCCTGCTCGACCGGATGCTGGGAGCCGAATCATGACCGAAGCCACCAACCCGTCCGCCCCCGTCGCGGAGCGAGAGAACGCGCCTCGTCTGCTGATCGCCGAGGACGAGGCCATCATCCGTCTGGACCTCAAGGAGATGCTCGAGGAGGAGGGCTACAACGTGGTGGGCGAGGCGGCTGACGGGGAGGCCGCGCTGCGCCTGGCACGCGCCAACAAGACCGACCTCGTCATCATGGACGTGAAGATGCCGGGGATGGACGGTCTGGCCGCGGCAGAGAAGGTCATAGAGGAGCGTCTGGCGGCGGTCCTGATCCTCACGGCCTTCAGCCAGCGCGATCTCGTGCGGCGGGCGGCCGAGGCCGGCACCATGGGCTACCTCGTGAAGCCTTTCCAGAAGTCGGACCTCATGCCGGCGATCGACATAGCTCTGGCTCGGCATTCACAGCTCGCGGCGGTCCGGGAGGAGTCGGACAATCTGGCCGAGCAACTCGCTACCCGTAAGGCCGTCGACAAGGCCAAGGGTCGCCTCATGGATGGTCACGCGCTGAGTGAGGCGGACGCCTTTCGGTTCATTCAGAAGCGAGCGATGGACGAGCGCCGGTCCATGAGGGCGATTGCCGACGAGATCGTTCGCGGAGGCTCTTCGGCTCCGGAATGAGCCCGTTGGATGAGTTTCCTGGCTCTTTTGGGCACAAAAGCGGGAAATCCTTTGCCAGTTTCTTGGACAACGGGATAGCGATCTGTAAACTAACGCCGCTCACCATGCCGGAGCCGGGCGCGGTGGGAGAAGGGTTCGGACGGTCTTCGACCGCCCGATGCAAGGTTTAGGTCATTTGGCTTAGCAAGGGGGAAGGATGAAGAAATCACGGTGGCTCGCGCTGCTTGCGCTGCTGTCGGCTGTGATGCTGCTAGCTGCAGCATGTGGTGGCGACGATGACGGCGACGAGGAGGGTGCTGGCGGCGGTGGGGGCGACGGCCCCGGAGACTGCACCTGGGTAATCGGCACGATGGGAGCCCTGTCGGGCGACTTCGCGACGATCGGTGAGCCCATTTTCCAGGGCATCGAGTACGCGGTAGACGAACTAAACGAGGCGGAAGAGCTCGCCTGTGTGCTCGAGCTTCAGGCTGAGGACAGCCAGGGGAACCCCGACCAGGCCCCCGCACTTGCGCAGAGCCTGGTCGAGAACGAGGAGCTCGTCGCGATCGTGGGACCGTACTTCTCGGGTGAGACTCTCGCCACGGGCGAGATCTTCAGTGAGTCGGGGATCGCGTTCATATGCCCGTCTTGCACCAACGAGACGATCGACGACCAGGGTTACGAGACCTTCTTTAGGGCCGTGGCCGACGACGCCGTTCAGGGCGAAGTCGCGGGCGCATACCTCACGAGTCTCGGGGGTGACGTGGCCGTGGTCCACGACAACCAGGACTACTCCAAGGGCCTCGCCGATGCGGTCGCCGCAGCGGTCGGGGACGTGGCGGGACCGTTCATCATCAACCCGGAGGAGACCGACTACTCGAGCGTGGTCCAGCAGGTAGTCGAGACGGAGGCAGATCTGATCTTCTACGGCGGGTACAGCGCGCAGGCCGGCCCGCTGGTTCAGCAGCTTCGCCAGGGCGGCGCCGAAGGCACCTTCGTCTCCGACGACGGCACCAAGGACTCCTCTTTCGGCCAGCTCGCCGGCCAAGCGGCCGAGGGCGTGCAGGTGACATGTCCTTGTGTCGACCCGCTCGAAATCGAAGAGGCGCAGTCATTCGTCGAGGGCATGAACGAGACCTACGACCGCAACCCCGGGACCTTCGCGGCGGACGCCTACGACGCGACCAACCTGATCGCAGAAGCGTTGGCTGAGGTCGACGGCGACACCGAGATCGAGGAGATCCGGGCGTCCATAGTCGAGTTCGTTGCGGGCGCCAGCTACGAGGGCATCGCCAAGACCTACAGCTTCACCGACACGGGCAACCTGGACATCGGTCCCGAGGGCGTCTACATCTACGAGTGGAGCGACGAGGACGAAGACTTCGCGTCCCTCGGTCCTGCAAACGAGCTGATCGAGTAAAGGTAGCGAGCCAAGGTTAAGCTTCGTCCGGCTTGCGGAGGGGGGATAGAGCAGTTCCCCCCTCCCGCCGGCGAAGTGTTCACGGTGACAGGATCGACGACAACTCTGACTAACGTCCGCCGGGGGGAATGATTGGACTGTAATAGCGCCCTGATCGGCCCTCAAATCGTCACGGGCCTCATTCTGGGTTTCCTATACGCACTCATCGCATTGGGTTACACGATGGTCTATGGCGTGCTGAAGCTCATCAACTTTGCGCACGACGTGATCTTCGCCACCGGCGGCATTTTCGTCTTTTACGCGTTCGGTCTCTGGTTCGGAATCACCGACCCTGTGGCCGGTCCGGAACTGGTTCTAACGGTGACCGTCGCGCTCCTGGCCGGCGGGATTGCCTCGGCTGTGTCGGCCGCCGCGCTCGAACGGTTCGCCTACAGACCGTTGCGAAGGCGCAACGCAGCACGACTCTCGTACCTCATCACCGCGATCGGCGCGTCCTTCTTCATGACCTACATGTACCAGCAGGACTTCCTGCTGGGGACCGGCAAACGCCAATTCCCCAACTACATGGATCGCCAGAGCGCCATTTTCGACAGCCTCATGGGAACGCGCGTGACGGACATCATGTTCCTGCTCGTGATCACGTCGATCGTCTGCCTCGTCATTCTCGACCGCTTCATCAACCAGACTCGCACCGGGCGCAGCATCAGGGCCCTGAGCGAGGACATCACCGCGTCGCAGCTAATGGGCGTCAACATCGACCGGGTCATCGTCACGACCTTCGTCGTCGGAGGGTTCTTCGCCGGCATCGCGGGGGTGCTGTACGGCATGCGCTTCGGCAATGTGGTCTTCAACATGGGCTTCATTCCAGGGATCAAGGCGTTCACCGCAGCGGTATTGGGTGGGATCGGCAACATTCGCGGGGCGATGCTGGGCGCCTTGGCCTTGGGCTTGATCGAGAACGTCAGTTCTGTCTGCATTGGTTCGGAGTGGAAGAACGTCATCGCGTTCTCGGTATTGGTGTTGGTGTTGGTGTTCAAGCCGACCGGTCTGATGGGCGAAAGGATGGGTGGCTGACATGGCGCAAAACACGAACCTCCGCGTCTATCTGGACAACAACTACCCCAAGACCTCGGGGCGTTTGCCCGACGGGGTCGTGAAAGTGCTGCAGGGGCCCTTCGCACTCTGGTTCAAGATCGGCTATGGACGTTACCTGTTCGGGCTGTTGATCATGATTGCGATTCCGATCCTCATCGATCCGGAGATCATCCCGGCCTTCGAGGGGCTCGACAGCCCCATCCCGTTCATCCAAGGAGGCTTCGGGATTCGCGTGCTGGTGGTCACGGGCATCTGGATTCTTCTGGCCCTCGGACTGAACGTCGTGGTCGGTATGGCGGGTCTCCTCGACCTTGGTTACGTGGCCTTCTTCATGTTGGGCGCTTACACGACCGCGTTCATGACGTCCTCGGGTGGAGACGATCAATTCCACATTGTCGTATGGCCGAATATTGCGTCGCTTCCTTTCGCCGTTCTCGTCTGCGTCCTTGCGGGAGTTGCACTCGGCATCCCGACACTGCGACTGCGAGGTGACTACCTTGCTATCGTCACGCTTGGATTCCACGAGATCGTTCGGCAGACGGCCAACAACCTCACCATCACCAACGGGTCGCGCGGCATCCCCGGAATCGAACGGCCCGACCTCGGATTTCCCGAAAGCATTGGGGGTTTCAGCACGGAGTTCGGGGTGCTCAGCTCGCACACCTACTGGTTGTTCCTTTTGATCCCGGCCATCATCCTCGCGGTCATCATGATTCGTCACCTCGAGGACTCCAGGATCGGCCGTTACTGGACCGCCATCCGCGAGGACGAGGTGGCCGCATCCGCGATGGGTGTCCCCGTTGTGAAGATGAAGGTGCTCGCGTTCGCAATCGGCGCGTCGACGAGCGGCGTCGCAGGATGGATCTTCGCAGGCTACGCGACCTTCATCAGTCCCAACAACTTCCCCCTGCTGTACTCGATTCTGATTCTCTGCGCCGTGGTCATCGGCGGGCTGGGGAGCATCTCGGGAGCGGTGCTCGGAGCTATCTTGGTCACCGGGCTCCCCGAGGTCGTCCGGGAGGCATCGGGTGGACAGACGGTCTTCGGCTTCGATCCAGAGACGGGACGCATCGCGATCTTCGGCTTCCTGTTGATCGTGGTCATGATCTTCCGGCCCGGTGGGCTACTGGCGCCGAGGCGACGCAGGGTCGAGCTGTCCGAGGCCGGCGCGGCGGAGGGTGTCATCGTCGACGAATCGGCGGGCAAGCAGAAAGACCAGTTGGCGGGTTCCGCAACGCTGACGGAAACCCGTCAGAAGGGAGACACTTAGCCCGTGGCCTCTCTGCTCAAGATCAATAACGTCACGATGCAGTTCGGAGGTCTGCGAGCGCTTGGCGACATCAACTTCGAGATCGTCGAGGGCGAAATCTTCGGCCTCATCGGTCCGAACGGCGCGGGCAAGACCACTTTGTTCAACTGTGTCACGGGGGTCTATGCGCCGACCGAGGGCGCCGTCGAGTTCGACGGAGCACCTATCACGGGCAAGCGTCCAGACCAGATCGTCGAGATCGGCATCTGCCGGACCTTTCAACAGATCCGTCTCTTTCCAAACATGACGGCGCTTGAGAACGTCATCGTGGGCGCCGACGCGCGCCACAAGACGAGTGTTTTTGGAGCCCTTCTTCGGTCACCCCGGCGTAAGCGTGAGGAGGCCCACGCCGAGGAGGAGGCGCTCCGGCTGCTCGACTTTTGCGGCGTGAAACGGTTTGCCAACGACCTGGGCCGCAACCTTTCGTATGGTGACCAGCGGAGACTCGAGATCGCGCGCGCTCTCGCTACGACGCCAAAGCTCGTGCTCCTGGACGAACCGGCGGCTGGCATGAACCCCGCCGAGAAGAACGGGCTGCGCGACCTCGTGCGAAAGATTCGTGACGACGGAACCACCGTGCTGCTCATCGAACACGACATGAAGGTCGTCATGGGTCTGTCCGACCGGGTTGCGGTGCTCGACCACGGTGAGGTTATCGCCGCTGGTCTCCCCGAAGAGGTGCAGAGCAACCCGAAGGTCATCGAGGCCTACCTCGGTACGGGGGCGAGTGGCGCCGCAGGTGAGACCGACGAGCCCGGTGTTGCGGACGAGGACACGGCGAGCTCGCAGCAACAGAGCGCGACCGCGCGCCAGCCTGAAGGAAAGAGCTAGATGGCGACGCCTCTTCTAGAGCTTAAGGACGTTCACGTCCGCTACGGTGTTATCGAAGCGGTACGCGGCGTGCACCTGACCGTGCAGGAGGGTGAGGTCGTCACGCTCATCGGAGGCAACGGCGCCGGCAAGACCACCACTCTGCGTTCGATCTCGATGGTGCATCCACCGGCTTCGGGTCAGATCCTTTTCAAGGGCCAGGACATCACCGGCATGAAGAGCCACGACCTCGTCAAGATGGGCATCATCCAGGTTCCCGAAGGTCGTCACATCTTTCCCAACATGAGCGTCGGCGAGAACCTCGAGATGGGAGCCTTCGGACGGAAGAAGGCGAGCCGCCAGGAGCTGTCGGGCGAGCTGGATCACGTCTTCGAGCTCTTCCCCATCCTCAAGGAGCGCCGCAGGCAACAGGGCGGCACCTTGTCGGGCGGCGAGCAGCAGATGCTCGCGATCGGCCGGGCGCTGATGTCGAAGCCCAAGCTGCTGATGCTGGATGAGCCCTCGATGGGCCTCGCTCCACAGATAGTCGAGCGCGTCTTCTCGGTCATCGCTGCGGTCAACAAAGAGGGCATTCCCGTTCTCCTCATTGAGCAGAACGCGCAGATGGCGCTGGCGGCCGCGGCGCGCGGCTACGTGATCGAAACCGGCGAGATCGTGCTCGAGGATGACTCTGCGAAGCTGCTCAACAACGATCAAGTGCGCAAGGCGTACCTCGGCGAGGAGTAACGCGTCCCGCTCACTACACTTGTAGTATGTGAGGCATCGATCTCTGGAGGGGAATCTCTATGAAGCTCAACCACCGCCTGCTGGCGTTGATGGCATTGCTTGCGGCGCTGCTGCTGGTCGCGGCGGCCTGCGGGGAAACCGAGGGCGACGATCCGGCCGACACCGGCTCGGACGACAACGGCTCTGAGGAGAACGGGGATGGAGCCGGGCTCACCACCATCGAGGAGGGCGTTCTCACCGTCGGTTCCGACATTCCCTACCCGCCGTTCGAGTTCCGCGAGGGCGGAGAGCTTGTCGGGCTCGATATCGACCTCATCAAGGGCATAGGCGAGCGCCTGGAGCTCGATGTGTCAGACGAGAACATCGTCGACACCTCGTTCGACACGATCTTCACGCAGCTTGCGGGGGCCCGGTTCGATGTCGTGGTGGCGGCGTCGACCATTACGCCCGAGCGCGAGGAAGAGGTCAACTTCTCGGACCCGTACTACAACTCGCAGCAGTCGCTCACCGTCGAAGCCGGGTCCGACATCGCCTCGATCGAGGACCTCGCCGAGGGTGACGTCATCGGCGTGCAGAACGGCACCACCGGCAAGGCCTACGCAGAGGAGAACGTGCCCGAGGGCGTCGAGATTCGCTCCTTCAAGCAGGGTCCCGACGGTTACACCGCGCTCGAGGCCGGCCAGGTCGACGGCGTCGTCAACGACGAGCCGACCGCGCTTGCCGAGATCGAAGCGCGCGGCGACACCCTCGAGCTGGTCGAGACCATCGATACGGGCGAGTCCTACGGCATCGCCGTCGACCCCAACAACGAAGAACTCTTGGAGGCTCTCAACGAGGCGCTCGCCGAGATGATCGAAGACGGTAGCTACCAGGAGATCTACGACGCCTATCCCGACCTGCCGCCCGGCGGCAGCGTGGCGGAGGGCTAACGCCGAGTCTGAGGGTCTGTCTCTGGGGGCCCCGCGATTTCCGAGAGCATGAAGACGCGCGCTGAGGGTTTCACGGCTTGGCGCAGGGAGCTGACTCCACTTTCTGCGCTCATCCTCGCCGTGGGCGTGGCCTCCCTCGGGGTATCTATGGGTGGGACCATCGTCTTCGTCTTGGTGCAGGGAGTCGGCTCGTTCGAGCAGATCGTGTCGTCCACGACGAGTCCCTTCCAAGCCTCGCTGCTCTACATCGGGATCGTCCTCGGCCTCCTGGCGATAGGCGGGGGCTACGGCGTCTACAGGATGATGCCGACCAAGACGGCGCGCGAGGCGACTCTTTCGGGAGGTGCGCTCGGAGTCCTTGCGGTGTTGTTCTCGCTCTCATTTCTCTGGTTCAGGTCGGGGGAGGACTTTGCCCTCTTCATCCGTCTCTTCTTCAGCTTCGACGTCCTTGGGCCCTTCACGGAAACGTTCTTCGCCGCAGCGAGGAACACGGTGTTCCTCGCCTTCTTCGGTCAACTTATCGGCGTGCTGCTCGGCGGGTTTCTCGCCCTGATGGCGCTGTCCAACCGGGCGGTCGTGCGCGCCCCCGCGCGCGTCTACGTCAACGCCTTTCGCGGCACACCGCTGCTCGTGCAACTGATTGTGGGCTATCTGGGGCTCGTGACCGGCCTGGGCCTCGATGTGAGCGTGTACCGTACCGGCATCATCATCCTGGGCATGAACGCGGGCGCCTATACGGCGGAGATCTTCAGGTCGGGCATCCAGTCGCTCGAGCGCGGCCAGATGGAGGCATCTCGCTCCCTGGGCATGTCCTATCTGCAGTCGATGGGCTACGTGATCATGCCGCAGGCGATCAGACGGGTCATTCCGCCGCTAACCAACGAGTTCGTCATCCTGATCAAGGACACGTCGTTGATCGCCTTTCTCGGGTTCGCATTCGCGGATCGTGAGCTTCTCGCCTGGGCCTCGGACAGCTATGCCGAGACCTTCAACTCCACGCCGCTGATCGCGGCGGTAGCCGGCTACCTGGTGATCACGCTGCCGCTTATCCGACTCGTGACCGCCCTCGAACGCAAGCTCCGCAGCGGACTGGTGGGGATCGGCGCATGAACGAAGACGGATCTCTCGTCAGGCTCGAGAACATTCACAAGTACTTCGGCGACAACCACGTGCTAAGAGGAGTCGACTTCGCGGTCAAGCCGGGCCAGGTCGTGGTGTTGATCGGTCCTTCGGGCTCGGGGAAGTCGACGCTGCTGAGGACCATCAACCTGCTCGAGGAGCCAACCGAGGGCAAGGTGTTGTTCGACGGTAAGGAGATCACCGATATTCGCACCGACGTCAACAACGTGCGTACCCATATTGGGATCGTCTTTCAACAATTCAACTTGTTTCCGCACAAGAACGCGACGGACAACATCACGCTCGCTCTGCGCAAGGTCCTGAAGATGAGCGAGGGTGAGGCGAAGAAACGAGCACTACAAGAGCTCGAGCACGTCGGCATCTCTGAGAAGGCCGAGGCCTACCCATCGGAGCTCTCCGGAGGACAGCAGCAGCGCGTCGCCATCGCCCGGGCACTGGCGATGCGGCCCAAGCTCATGCTCTTCGACGAAGTGACCTCGGCCCTTGACCCCGAGCTCGTCAAGGAGGTGCTCGACACCATGAAGCGGCTCGCCGAGGAGGGTATGACCATGGTGGTCGTAACCCACGAGATGGGCTTCGCGCGCGAGGTGGGAACGCGCCTTTTGGTCATGGACAACGGCGTGATCCTCGAGGACGGCGACCCCAGGGCCATCTTCTCCAACCCCAGCCACGAGCGCACCAAGTCGTTCCTCTCCCACGTGCTGTAGGGCTATTATGCACGATTAACCCGTGATTATTAGGAGGAAGCGATGAGGCTGAGCAGACGTCTGACCCTACTCCTGGCGCTAGTCGCCGCTCTGCTGCTGATGGCGGCCTGCGGTGAGGAGGAGCCGACGACGGCGGGGGGGACCGAGAGTCGGGAGGCGACCGAGGGCGAGGAGCCGACCTTCGTGAACGAGGGACGATTGACGGTCGGATCCAACATCCCTTACCCGCCCTTCGAGTTCGAGGAGGACGGCGCACTGACGGGTTTCGACGTCGACATCGTGCGCGAGCTCGCCGATCGCATCGGAGTCGAGCACTCGGACGACGATTGGGTCTCGACCGACTTCGGCACGATCTTCCAGCAACTCGCGTCCGGAACGAAGTTCGACATCGTGGTAGCTGCAGTGACCGCATACGCTCCCGAGGGCTCCGCCGCAGGAGACACCGTGGCCGAGCGCAAGGAGATCGTCGACTTCTCCGTCGCCTACTACCCGTCGCTGCAGTCGCTCACGGTCGATACCGAGGCGAATCCGGACATCAGCGGCGTGGACGCGCTGCCTGAAGGCGCGAGGGTCGGTGCACAGCGAGCGACAACCGGCGGGTTCTACGCCGAGGAGAACCTCACGAGCTCCGAGCTGGTCTTCTTCAAGAACGCGCCACAGATGTACCAGCAACTACAAGCGGGCCAGCTCGACGCGGTGTTCAACGACCTTCCGGTCACGATCGAGTCCATCGAGGACAAGCCGGGACTCGAGGTGGTCGAGCAGGTCGAGACGGGCGAGGAGTACGCGATCGCCATCGGCAAGGACAACCCCGCGCTGCGCGATGCCGTCGACGAGGCGCTCCAGGAAATGTTCGACGATGGCACCTTCGCGGCCATCTTCGAGCAGTACTTCCCCGAACAAGAGCTCCCCGACTACGCGTCCGAATAACAGACCGGATCGCAACCACGGAGGGCGCGCGCCTCGAGGGGCCGCGCTCTCCCTGAAGAGGAGGAGATATGGCCGTCGAGACCGCTGAACGGCCTCCCTCGGGGCTGGCGCTGGTCAGGCGAGACAGCGAGCCCCACTCTCTGATCGCGATTGGAATCGGCGCGCTCGCGCTGTCCACGATCCTCGTTGGGATCATGGTCGTGCTTGCGGCGCACGGCTTCCTTCCGCTCGAGGCGCTCGTGCGTGGGTTCAGGTCGCACGAGCTCGATGGCGTGCTGCTTGCGGGCATGGCCCTTGGCCTGCTGGCGATCGGCTGGGGCGCGTCGAGGTTCTCCACGATGCGCACCAAGATCAGCCGCGAGGAATGCATCGCGGGGGCCGTGCTCGGCGCCGAGGCGCTGATACTCGGAGCTCTTCTCCTGTGGTTCGTGAACGGCGACAGGGTCGAGTTGTTCGCTCTCAACTACCTCGACCTCGAGAAGCTCGGCCCCCTCATGGGGGATTTCTTAAACGGTGCGAAGAACACGATCGTCCTCGCGTTCTCCTCCGAGTTCTTTGGCATCATCCTCGGGCTCGTGCTCGCGATCTTCGTTATCAGCAAGCGGGCGGTGGTCCGCGCGCCGGCGCGCGCCTACATCAACTTTTTTCGGGGCACGCCGCTGATCTGGCAGATGCTGTTCATCGGGATCGGCCTTCCCATCGGCCTCGGCTTCAACATCGACGCCTACAAGGCGGGAATCATCGCTCTAAGCCTCAACGCGGGCGCGTACATGGCGGAGGTCTTCCGAGCAGGGATCCAGTCGATCGACAGAGGCCAGCTCGAGGCGGCTCGAAGTCTCGGCATGTCCTACATGCAGGCCATGCGCTTCGCGATCCTGCCGCAGGCGATCCGGCGCGTCATCCCGCCGCTCATGAACGAGTTCGTCGTCCTCATCAAGGACACGGCGCTCATTATCGTGCTCGGACTGACGAGCGAGCAGAGGGACCTCATGAACGTCGGAGAACAAGCGGTCGCCAACACCAGCAACGCAACTGCCTACATCATGACCGCACTCGGCTATCTCGCCGTGACGCTGCCCTTGATCCGTCTGGTGAACGTCCTGGAGAAGAGATTGCGCAGCGGGTTGGTGGGGGTCGGCGCGTAAGTACTCAGGGTTGCAAAACTAGAGCAAGAACGCCTCGACGAGCCCGGCTAGGGCGGGGCCGATGATCAGCGCCGGCATCAGGCTCACGATGCGGATTCTTGCGACCTCGAGAAGCCGGAGTCCGATGCCGAGGACGAGGAGGCTGCCCACCGCGCCGAGTTGAGCGATCACCTCGACGGTCATGAGCGGCTCGATCAACGACGCGGCCAAGGTAAGGCCCCCCTGGTAGACGAGGATCGTGGCGAGCGAAGCCAGGACCCCGGCGCCATAGACCGAGGCGAACCCGATCGCGGCGAAGAGGTCAAGGGCGCTCTTGATCGCCAATGACCGGATGCTGATGCCGAGCCCGTCTTCGATAGAGCCAAGAACGGTCAGCGGGCCGGTGCAAAAGACGGTCGAGGCGACGACGAACCCCTCGACGAAGTTGGTCCCCGTATCGCGCTCATGGTCCTCCCCCGTGTTCGAGCGCGCGGCGAAGCGACGTTGCAGACGCAGACCGGCGCCCTCGAGCCTGTCCTCTAGGAGCAGGGCCTCGCCTACGAGGCCCCCGAGGATGATCCCGGCGATCAAAATGATGAAGCGGCGTAAGCCGGCGTCGGGAGCGTAGAGGGGCTCGAGCCCCACGACGGCGACCGCGATCGTGACGAGACCGAGGCCCTGCATAATCGTGCGGCGAATGCGTTCGGGGAGACGGTCGCCGGCGAGCATACCGAGACCGCCGCCCGCCGCCACGGCGACGAGATTGATCACGGTACCCAGGCCTCTCACCGGACCTCCCGGCGGCTGAATCGGAGCATCGAGGAAGGGTAGCGTAGGCAAGTGTCGGCGCCGGGTCTGAAGTCTATCAACGACGAGATCGTCGTGTGCCGGGCATGCCCCCGACTGGTCGAATGGCGCGAGCGCGTCGCGCGCGACAAGGTCGCGCGCTTCGCCGACCAGGACTACTGGGGACGCCCGCTCCCGGGCTTCGGCGATCCACGGGCCCGTTTGCTGATAGTCGGTCTTGCTCCCGCCGCGCACGGAGGCAACCGCACCGGCCGCATCTTCACGGGTGACCGCTCCGGCGACTGGCTCTTCGCCTCACTACACCGGACGGGATGGGCGAACCAGTCCACCTCGGTGGCGCGCGACGATGGCCTGAAGCTCTTCGGCGCGTACGTTGCGGCCATCGTTCGGTGTGCGCCCCCGGGCAACAAACCGACGACCGAAGAGCGCGCAACATGCCTCCCGTACCATCTGCGCGAGCTGCAAGAGTTGACGAAGCTGCGCGCGGTCGTCGCGTTGGGAAGCTTCGCGTGGGACAACTTCTTGCGCGCTCACGCAGACCTGGGCAGGCCTCGGCCTCGGCCCAAGCCGAAGTTCGGTCACGGAGCGGAATGCGATCTCGGTGACTACACCCTGATCGGCTCCTACCACCCGAGCCAGCAGAACACCTTCACCGGCAGGCTCACCGAGGCGATGCTCGACGCCGTCTTCACGCGCGCTCGTGAGCCGGCGATGTGAACGCCCACCCGCCGATGTCCGCGACAATGCCTGGAAGCAGTCAATCGAGGGGATCGAGGAGAAGGTAGATGGCAGAGGAGAAGCAGGTGGCGTGGCCCGTCACGCCCAAGGAAGCCCCCGTCGTGGGGGCGGGCGGCGAGCTGCTCGGTGAGGTCGAGGCCGTCCTCGGTGATGACGAGGTCAACATCTTTCACGGGCTTGCCATGAAGCCGGAGGATGGTGGCGACCTCGTCGAGGTGCCCGGCGCGCGCGTCGATCGAATCACGACCGAGCGCGTGTACACGTCCATTGCGCGTTCCGAGGTGCCCTCGCTCGAACCCTACGAGGAGGACCGGTGGTTCGACTTCGAGGGCCTTGGGGGATTCTTTCGCAAGAGGGCCCAGGGGAAGGACGAGTAGCGAGCCACTACACGGCTGCGGCCGAGGTGCCCTCGAACAAGGCCTCGAGGCGAGCGACTTCGGCGACCGGAGCCACCCGTCTGAAGTACCGCAGCGCGTCGTTCCAGCCGGCCAGGATCGACTGGGCGACGGATGAGCCGGTGGCGTCGTGGTGCCGAGCGATGACCCGCCCCAAGGACTCGAGCTGTCCCTGGGTGGGCTCGAACGACGCCACCAGTTGAGGGTTGATCGACAGGGGTAGCTCGTTTCGGACATCGAAGACGTAGGCTTCGCCGCCGCTCATTCCGGCCCCTAGGTTGCGACCGACGGGACCGAGGATCACGACGGCTCCGGCGGTCATGTACTCACAGGCATGGTCGCCGGCGCCCTCGACGACCGCCACCGCCCCAGAGTTTCGCACCGCAAAGCGTTCGCCGGCGCGACCAGCGATGAACAACTGGCCTCCGGTTGCACCGTAGAGAACGGTGTTGCCGGCGAGGTAGGGCTCACCCGCGTCGTTTGCCGGAGGACGGATGGTGATGCGCCCTCCGCCCATGCTCTTGCCGACGTAGTCGTTGGCCTCACCGGTGAGATGTAGCTCGATGCCGTCCGAGAGCCACGCACCGAAGCTCTGACCTGCCTCACCCTCGAAGAAAGCTCGTACCCGCGCGCCGGCGCGATCGTCGCCGAGCTCATAGTCGAGCGCGCATCCGAGCCGAGCGCCCACGGTGCGGTCGGCCGTCGTGATGTCGTAGCGGAACTCGGCGTCCCTTCCCGCGCGCAGGGCGGCGATCCCGTCCGAGTAGAGGCGGTCTCCCAGTGAAGAGCGGGGCCGCTGCAGCGGAAGCTCGCCCGTGAACTTGCGAACCCTGGTGCCCGCGTCAAACAACAGGGGGCCGAGGTCGAAGGAGTCGTGGCGAGGGTTGCCGGTCCGCCGCTGTCGCACGAGGTCGACACGCCCTATTGCCTCGTCGACGCTCCGCAACCCGAGGGAGCTCAGCAGCAGTCGAGCCTCTTCGGCGACGAACATGAGGTAGCGGGCGACCATGGCCGGAGTACCGGCGAACTTCTTTCGCAGCTCGGGGTTCTGCGTCGCGATGCCCACCGGGCAGGTGTCGCGATGGCAGGTCCGCACGAGAATGCAGCCTTCGGCCACCAACACCGCAGTTCCGAAGCTGAACTCGTCTGCACCGAGAAGCGCGGCGGTCACCACATCGCGCCCGGTCTTCAATCCACCATCCACCCGCAGCCGGGTTCTCCCGCGCAGATCGTTCTCGACGAGCGCTCGCTGGGCATCGGCGAGGCCGATCTCCCATGGCATGCCCGCGTTCTTGATCGAGCTGAGAGGGCTGGCCCCCGTGCCACCGTCGGACCCCGAGATGTGGACGACGTTGCTAAGGGCCTTGACGACTCCCGCCGCGATCGTGCCGACGCCCTCGGATGCAACGAGCTTGACGGAAACGTCCGCGCGCGGGTTCGCCTGCTTCAGGTCGAAGATCAGCTGCGCGAGGTCCTCGATCGAGTAGATGTCGTGATGCGGCGGGGGAGAGATGAGCGCGACGCCGGGAACGGTGTGCCGCAGACGGGCGATCTCCGCAGAGACCTTCTTGCCCGGAAGCTGGCCTCCCTCACCAGGCTTCGAGCCTTGCGCCATCTTGATCTGGAGTTCCCTGGCGAACGAGAGATATGCCGGGGTGACGCCGAAGCGACCGGAGGCGATCTGTTTGATACCGCTGTTGCGTAGGTCGCGATAACGCTCCGGCGCCTCACCGCCCTCACCGGTGTTGGCCATGCCGCCGATCATGTTGAGCGCAAGCGACAGTGTTTCGTGCGCCTCCGCGCTGAGCGCACCGTGACTCATTGCGCCGGTGGAGAAGCGCGCCGCGATTGCAGAGGCGGGCTCGACCTCGCCGAGGGGGACGGGCTCGGCCGCCGCGACGAACTCGAGCAGGTCGCGCGGCTCGCTCGGCGGACGTTGGTTGACGAGTGTGGCGAAGCGCGCGTACGCGTCGTCGTCCCCCCTGACGGCGCGCTGAAGTGCGTGAGCGGCCGTCATCTCAACGGCGCGCTGATCCTCCGCGGGCGTCTGAAACTCGATGCTGTCGTGCAGCGAGTCGATGACGTCCGGGTTGAGGGCGTGATAGTCGCCGCCCTTCTTGAACTTGATGAGCCCTGGGCTGGGCAGCACGGGTTTCCGGGAATACACCGCGTCGTGCCTCTCGAAGACATCGGCGCCCAACTCGATGAGGGAAAGCCCGCCGAGCACCGACTCCACTCCCTTGAAGCACAGTTCGATCACGTCCGGGCCGAGCCCGACGGCCTCGATGATCTGGGCGCCGCGATAGGAGTCGAGGATCGAGATGCCCATCTTGGACATGACCTTGAGCAACCCGTCTTCGAGCGCCGCGCCGTAATTGCGCTGAGCTTCAGCGGCCGCGACGTTTCCTCCGAGGCGGCCTCGCCCGGCGAGCTCGGCTATGGACTGCAGCGCCAGTCGTGGACACAGCGCGTCGGTTCCGTTCGTCAGCAGCACCGCAGCATGATGGGTCTCCCGGACGTCGTCGCAATCCGCAATAAGGCTCGCGCGGGAACGAAGACCTACGTCGAGTAGCCGGTGGTGCACGGCCCCCAAGCCCAGCGCGCTCGGGACCGCCGCGCGTTCGGGGCCTGCACGTCTGTCGGACACGATGATGTACTCGGTCCCTTGTCCGGCTGCTTCCACGGCTTCGTGTGCGAGTCGCCGGCAGGCTTCTTCGAGGCCGTCGGGGCCCTCGAGGACGTCGAAGGTCGCGTCGAGAACCTCCGCGCCCGCGGCGACCAGCTCGTCGATCGCCGAAGGCCACAACACAAACGAGCTGTAGGCGCGCAGTCGCGCGGCCTCGGGCCTCTCTTCGAGAAGGGGGTGGCGCGCTCCGAGAGAAGTCGAGATCGACATGACGTGTCGCTCGCGCAGGTGGTCTATCGGCGGGTTGGTGACCTGTGCGAAGCGCTGCTTGAGGAAGCTGAACACCGGTCTCGCCCAACCTGCGAGCGACGGTTGCGCGGTGTCGTCGCCCATCGACGAGGTCGGCTCCTGGCCCTCCGTAGCCATGGGACGAATGACGACCGTGAACTCCTCCTTGCTGAATCCCGCCGCCACCTGGCGCGCGCTCAGGTCCTCGCCGCGTGGCTCGACCGGCTCGCCGGCGGACGCCTCGATCGTGTGCTCGCGCAGCCACTCGCCGTAGGGGCGACGCCGGGCGAGCCGTCGCTTGATCTGGGTGTCGTCCGCGACGCCGCCCTCCCCGGGGTCGACGGAGAACGCCTGGCCCGGACCAATCTTCAGGCGACGGACGCGTCCGTGACCCCGCGTTTGAATCGCTCCACTCTCCGAGGAGCACGCGACGAGACCGTCCTCGCAGATCGATACGCGCAGAGGACGGAGACCGTTGCGATCGAGCGCGGCGGCAACTCGCTCGCCGTCTGTGAAGACGACGCCCGCGGGACCATCCCAGGGCTCGATGAGACAGGCGTGATAGCGGAGGAAAGCGCATACGTCTGCATCCATGCCGGCCACGTCACGCCACGCCGCGGGGATGAGCATGGACGCGGCGTGACGAACGTCGCGGCCCCCACGCGCCAGCAGCTCGAGGGCCTCGTCGAGGATCGCGGAATCGGAACCCCGGATGTCGACGATGGGTCGAAGCAGGTCCTCGGCCGCGAGATCGGCAGAACCGAGGCGGCCCTCGCGCGAGCGCATGGCGGCGACGTTGCCGCGGATCGTATTGATCTCGCCGTTGTGCGCGAGGAATCGAAACGGCTGTGCTCGCTCCCACGTCGGAGTCGTGTTCGTCGCGAAGCGCTGGTGGAAGAGCGCGAACCATGCGTCGTAGCGCGCGTCCGCCAGGTCCGGGTAGAACGACGCCAGCCGATCGGCCGCAACCAGCCCCTTGTAGGTGATGGTTCTGAACGACAGGGACGCGACGTAGAGAGCAACGCGCTCGGAGCGCGCCCGTTGCTGAATGCGGCGCCTGGCCCGAAACGAGCGCCGCTCGCCCTCCTCTGGATCGATCCCCAGCGGTCGCAGGACGATCGCCTGCTCGATCGCCGGTCTGCTCGCGCGCGCCTTCTCGCCGAGAGCACTGTCGTCGGTCGGAACGATGCG
>Ga0136627_1000181_pt1 | contig 21330 bp, 18 predicted proteins | sample AntDrymUQ4892206_2_FD_104652 | JGI IMG/M metagenome (GOLD analysis project Ga0136627, IMG submission 104652) | Polar desert sand microbial communities from Dry Valleys, Antarctica - metaG UQ489 (22.06) | ecosystem: Environmental > Terrestrial > Soil > Desert | place: Antarctica: Dry Valley... | reverse complement strand
GAGGGCTGCGTACTCGGACTGGTGCTGGGCGAGCCGGATGATGCGCGAGTGGTCCTGCGACGCGCCGCGGTCGTGGCCGAGCCGGAACTGCTCCAGGCCGAGCACCGCCGGCCCCAGCTCTTTGGAGAGCCAGTAGAGGGCCGCCGAACCGAGCCCGCCGCATCCGACGACGATAACTTTGTAAGTCTTGTCCATGCCCGAAATGTAGAAGCCCGCCCGCCCGCCGTCCAATACGTTTTCCTAAGCCCTTCATAACCTCCGCTTATACAGTAATGTCTCGCGGTCTGTATGGGCCGATCACGGGCCATCGGAATTTAAGCGACGCGCGGCGTGAACGCGGCCGTGGATGTGGATGGAGAGTCCGAAGAAGACGTCGCCCGGCAGTTTTTGAGGGAGAACGGACTCCTCTGATAAGGATCCAACGCCGAAGGATCTAATGGTGCGATGATCGCCCTGGCCATCGCAAAACGAGAGGGAAGCGGAGCCTCTTGCCGTCGCACACGCAAAGTGTTCGCGACGCCCAGAGCTGGGGCTGGTGACGTCCCAGTCCCTCTGTTGGTCCGCTTTCTATAGTGTCCCAGTGGCCCAGGTCTTCCATCCCTGGACATGGCTTGGCCGTGGCCGTCACGCGCCACGCTCGGCATCTCCCTCCAGTCGAACGCAGGTTGTCGGGCCGCAAGATGTACATACAGCAACCGTAGTTGCACACAAACATGGCGCATGGTACATTCCGAACGTGGAGGGAAAAAGACGGGAGGTTAACACCGGAGGTTCTCAGCAACGCGTCCAGGAGAAAGAAGGTTTTCGGTAACGGCATCCCGGTGAGGAGGGATTGTTTTGCGCATACCCTATGACACTCCAAGGATCCACATGTACACGCGGATCCGCAAGTCTCCCTACTTCTATGCCCATCAGCGCCACGGCGTCCAGTCCTACACGGTCTGCAACCGACAGTACCATCCCAGGCACTACGACGACATGCTCTCCGAGTACTGGAAGCTCGTCAACGACGTTACCATGTGGGACGTGGCGGTGGAGCGGCAGGTCGAGATCACCGGCCCCGACGCTTTTACCTTCACCAACATGCTCACCCCGCGCGACCTGACGAAGTGCGAGGTCACGCAGTGCAAGTTCGCGCTCAACACCGACGTTGACGGCGGCATCATCAACAACCCGGTGTTGCTGCGTCTGGGAGAGAACCACTTCTGGCTGTCGGTGGCCGACGGCGACGTCCTGTTGTGGGCCAAGGGCATAGCAAGCGTTCTGGATCTTGACGTGCAGATTCGGGAGCCCGACGTGGCGCCGGTCCAGATTCAGGGGCCGAAGTCCAGGGACCTCATGGTCGACCTCTTCGGCGAGAAGGTCCTGGACATCAAGTACTACTGGATGGCCGAGTACGAGCTCGACGGCATGGACGTCGTCGTGTCGCGAACCGGCTACACCGGCGAGGTAGGGTATGAGATCTACCTCAGGAACGCCAGCCGAAACGGCATGAAGTTTTGGGACACGGTGCTGGAGGCTGGCAAGCCCCACAACCTCGCGGTAATCGGGCCGTGCCAGATCCGGCGCGTGGAAGCCGGTATCCTCAGCTACGGCTCCGACATAGCGCTGGACAACAACCTCTACAGCGATTACGCGTTCCTGAACCCCTACGAAGTGGGGTTGGAATACACGGTGGAGTTGGACCAGGAGGCCGACTTCATCGGTAAAGAGGCCTTAAAGCGTGTCGCGGACGAAGGGGTAAGCCGTAAGGTGGTCGGGGTCGAGATCGAGGGCGATCCGCTGGTAGGGTATATAGAGGACTACCTGCAGGTCGTCCAGGACGGCTCGCAGATCGGGCAGGTCTCCTCGGCGTTCTGGTCCCCCCGACTGAAGAAGAACATAGGGTACGCCCTAGTGCCCATCGGGTACGCCGACCTGGGAACCGAGCTCACGGTCAAGTCGAACGTTGGTGAGACTGCGGCCAGGGTCGTGGAGAGGCCATTCATAGATCCGAGGAAGGAGACTCCCAAGACGGATCTGAGAAGGGAGACGAGCAAGTCGTACTAACTCGGGGTTTCGTCGGTGGTCTGGTACGAGCCCGTCGAACCTCTATGGGAAGTGTCGAGATGAACGACGACAGAAGCGGAGCCCTGGTCGAAGCGTTGGCGCAGCCCAGGTTCGAGCTGATACCGATGGAGGGGGCCATAGAGTGGGCGGCCCACCTTCCGGAAGGCGCGAAGGTTACCATCACCTGTTCGCCGACGCAGGGCATCGAGAGTACCCTGCTGTTCGGTGCTCAATTACTGGAGAGGGGTTTCCGGGTCGTGCCGCACATCGCGGCCCGGCTCGTGGCCGATAGGGCGCATCTGGAAGAGATAGTGCGGCGGTTGAACGACCTGAAAGTGAGGGAAGTCTTCGTCATCGGGGGCGACGCGAGAAAGCCGGCCGGCCCGTTTTCGGGCGCATTCGAGTTGCTCTGTGCGATGGCGGATCTGGGACACGACTTCGAGCGCATCGGCGTAGGCGGGTATCCCGAAGGCCATCCCATTATCGACGATGAGACCCTCCGTCGGGCGCTCCTGGACAAACGGCCCTTCGCTACCTACATCGTCAGCCAGTTGTGCTTCGATCCCGGCACGATCCTGGCCTGGGTCGCCGACATCCGGCAACGGGGAATAGGGCTGCCCGTCTACGTCGGTCTACCAGGCGTAGTAGAGCGGAAGAAACTGTTGCAGATCTCGCTGAAGATCGGCGTGGGCGACTCGGCGCGATTCCTCACCAAACACACCAACCTGGTGACGAGATTTCTGAAACCCGGTGGCTACAGTCCCGACGAGTTGGTCAAAGAGTTGGCCCCGTACGTTGGAGACCAGGATTACAACATCGCGGGGTTTCATATCTACACTTTCAACCAGGTGGACACCACGGAAAAATGGAGGCGAAAGACGCTGGGTCTTGAACGGGCTGACAGCGCGGTGAGTACGCCGTAATGATGGCCAGGTCGATCCCTCTCTCCTCCTTGTTCTCGACCGGCGCTGACGGCTACGTGCGAGCCAGGAGATAAGTCGGGTGAGGCTGTTCAACAACCGCAACGGCTCTGAGAACGGACACCGGATGAACGGTTACCGCAAGCCCGCCCGGTACTCGGCGCTCGACCTGATCCGCCACGGCATCTCGGGGTCGGATTGGCCGCGGGCCTGGCATGCGCACGACCTCAGGCCCAGCTACGACGTCGTTATAGTCGGGGGCGGAGTGCACGGCCTGGCCACCGCCTACTACCTTGCCAGGGAGCATGGCATCACGAACGTGGCCGTACTCGACAAGGGCTACATCGGCAGCGGCGGGTCGGGGCGCAACACGGCGATCATCCGCTCGAACTACCTCACGCCCGAGGGCGTGCGCTTCTACGACCGCTCCGTCAAGCTCTACGAGACCTTGTCCGCGGATTTGAACTTCAACGCGATGTTCGCCCAGCGCGGACACCTCACCCTCGCCCACAATGACAGCTCGCTGCGCACCATGCACTGGCGCGCCGAGGTCAACAAACTCGAGGGGATAGACTCCGAGGTCATCGGGCCGGACGAGATAAAGCGGCTCGTCCCCTACATGGATACCTCGGAGAGCGTACGTTACCCGATCCTCGGGGCGCTCTATCATCCGCCGGGTGGGATCATCCGCCACGACGCCGTGGTCTGGGGCTACGCCCGCGGCGTGGACGCCTGCGGCGCGCACATCCACCAGAACACGGAGGTTACGGGCATCGACGTGGCCGGCGGCAGGGTCAGGGGGGTACGGACCAGCCGCGGTGACATCGCCACGCCCATCGTCGTCAACTGCACGGCCGGGTGGTCCACCCTGATCTCGGACATGGCCGGCGTGAAGATGCCGATCAGCACCTTCCCTCTGCAGGCGGCCGTCACCGAACCCGTGAGGCCTTTCCTCGACCCGGTCATAGTCTCCGGCACGCTGCACGTTTACGTGAGCCAGACCGACCGGGGGGAGCTGGTCTTCGGCGCCAGCGTGGACCCGTTTACCTCCTACTCGATGCGGGGTTCGCTCGATTTCACCGAGGGCCTGGCCGGCCACGTGCTCGAGCTCATGCCTTCGCTGGCCAAGATGCGCGTGCTCCGCCAGTGGGCGGGACTGTGCGACATGACGCCGGACTTCTCCCCGATCATGGGCACGACGCCCGTCGCAGGCTTCCTCATCGACGTGGGATGGGGAACCTATGGGTTCAAGGCGGGCCCCGTCTCGGGCGAGACGATGGCCGAGCTCATCGCCACAGGCAAGACGCCGGAGCTCATCGCCCCCTTCGGCCTCGACCGGTTCGAAAAGGGTGACCTGATGGGTGAGAAGGGGGCGGCGGCCGTTGGCCACTGAGCGCGTAGTCGGGAGACAAACGTGATTCTTCTGCCGTGCCCGTACTGCGGGTCCCGCAACGCTTCGGAGTTCCGTTACGTAGGCGAGCTGTCGGAGCGCCCCGACCCGAACGCGACCGGCGCCAAAGAATGGCGGGCTTTCATGTACGTGAGAGTCAATCCGGCGGACTGGACGGCGGAGACCTGGTTCCACCGTGCCGGGTGCAGACAGCACTTCGTCGTCGAGCGGCACACGGTGACCAACGAAGTGCAGACCTCGCGGCTACCGGCCGCGCAGCTTCGTGATAGGGAAGACGAGCGGGCTACCGGCGGGAACGTCGCGAGCGATAGCGGGGGGGCGACCTATTGAAAGGGACGCCGCCCGTGATCGCCAGGAACTCCATGTCCATGCGTCTCGACCTCCAGCCGGGCGAGGTCATCGACCGCGGACGGAGGTTCAGGTTCACGTGGAACGGTGAGGCGTACCCGGCGTACGAGGGGGACACTATCGTCTCAGCGCTCGCCGCTTGCGGCGAGCGGATCTTCTCCCGCAGCTTCAAGTACCATCGCCCCCGCGGGCTGCTGACCGCGAGCTTCCTGGACCCCGGATGCATGGTGCAGGTCGGCGACGAGCCGAACGTCAGGGGCGCGCACCGCCGCGTAGAGCCTGGCATGGTCGTTAGCCCCCAGGCCGTCTGGCCCTCGCTGCGCTTCGACGCGAAGTCGGCCAATGGGGCCTTCGGCCGCTTTCTCTCCGCCGGCTTCTACTACAAGACCTTCATCAAGCCGCGACGGCTGTGGCCCGTCTACCGGAGGGTCCTGCGACGCTTCTCCGCGGGCGGCATGGTCTCCCCCGACTCGCCGCACGGATACTTCGACAAGCGCTACGCCCACCCCGACGTGGTCGTCGCCGGCGGCGGTCCCGCCGGGATAGCCTCCGCCGTCGCCGCGGCCGAGGCGGGGGCGCAGGTCCTGCTGGTCGAGGAAGAGTACGAGCTCGGCGGCCACCTCCGCTGGGGGAACGGGGGCGAGCTCGCGGCCCTGCGCGGGCTGCGCGACGAGGTGGCCCGCACACCCGGCATCGAGGTTATGACCAACTCGGTGGTCAACGGGCGCTACGACGGCAACTGGGTCGCCGTGCTGCAACGCAACCTGCCTCACGTGATGGAACGGCTTGTCAAGGCCCGGGCGAAGACGTTGGTGGTTGCGCCCGGCCTGATAGAACGCCCCTACGTCTTCGAGGGCAACGACACGCCTGGGGTCATCCTCTCGACCGCCGTCCGCCGGCTCGTCAACCTGTACGCGGTCAAGCCCGGAGAGCGGGCGGTCGTGTTCTCCGCGAACGAGAGCGGCGACGCGGCGGCGGAAGACCTCGAGCGCGCCGGGGTCGAGGTCACGCGCGTCGTAGATGCCCGCCGGGGCGGCGACATCGTCCGGGTCAACGGCGGTGGTAAGGGCGTGCGCTCCGTGGAGTGCGCCGACGGCACGAAGATAGACTGCGACCTGCTCGTCACGGCCGTCGGCTGGACCGCTCCCACCTCGCTCGCGAACATGGCCGGCGACCGGCCCGTCTACGACGAGCGGGCGGCCCGCTTCTTCCCTTCGAAGCTCCCGGAAGACGTGTTGGTGACCGGCGGGATGGCGGGCGACGGGACGCTCGACGAGCTGCTCGACCACGCGCGCGCCACCGGCCGTGAGGCCGCCCGGCGGGCCGCGAAGACCGCGCGGACGCTGCGCGCCGGCATCCCGCAGCGCGCGGACGAGCAGGAAGAGTCGGAGACGCCGCCAGTAGAGATCCCGGAGTTGCCGCTCCATGAGCACCCTGCGCTGTTCTACGGCAGGACTCCCGGCATCGTGGACTACTCCGAGGACGTTACGTCAAAAGACCTCCTCGCCGCCGAGAAGGAGGGCTACGATTCCATAGAGCTGGTCAAGCGCTACACGACGGTAACCATGGGGCCAGCCCAGGGCAAGCTCGAGACCGTCAACGCCGTGGCGATCATGGCGGCCGCGAGGGGCCGCACCATCGCGGAGACAGGGACCACCGTGTGGCGTCCCCCCTACAGCCCGATCACCCTGGGAGCACTGGCCGGACGCATCTTCGAGCCGGTGCGGTACTCGCCGATGCAGCCCTGGCACGAGGCCCACGGGGCGAAGCCGCTGGTGGCGGGGGCCTGGATCCGGCCCGACCACTACGGTGACCCCGCCTCCGAGGTCCGCAACGTCCGCGAGAACGTCAGCCTCATAGACGTGACACCTTTAGGCAAGTTCGACCTGCGCGGTCCGGACGTGCCGAAGCTTCTAGAGCTTCTTTACGTCAACAAGTGGTCCAGTCTCGATGTCGGAGCGGTCCGCTACGGGGTGATGTGCGCCGAGGACGGCGTGGTCATGGACGACGGCGTTACCGGCCGTCTCGGCCCCGACCGCTACATGATGACGACGACCTCCTCCGGCGCGGCCACCGTATGGGAGTGGATCGACAACTGGCTGCAGACCGCGCACCCGGAGTGGCGCGTCCACGTTACCCCGGTGACGACTGCGTACGCGAGCATCAACGTCGCCGGACCGAAGTGCCGGGAGCTACTCCTACGCGTGACCGAGGGTGTGGACCTCTCGCCTGACGCCTTTCCTTACATGCGGGTCCGCACCGGGCGCATCGCCGGCGTGGACGACTGTTTCATGTGGCGTATCGGCTTCACCGGCGAGCTCAGCTACGAGATCCACGTGCCAGCCGCCTACGGACTGCACGTGTGGGAGGCGCTCATGGAGCGCGGCACGGAGGACCTCGGCGTAAAGCCCTTTGGCGTCGAGGCGCAGCGCATCCTGCGCCTGGAGAAAGGCCACTTCATCGTCGGCCAGGACACCGACGGGCTCACGGGGGCCTACGGCGCGGGCCTCGCCTGGGCCGTCAAGCTGGACAAAGAAGACTTCGCAGGCAAGCCCGAGCTGGTGTGGCAGAGCGAGCGCGAAGACTACTTCAGGCTCGTCGGACTGCAACCGCAGGACGGCTGGGTGGTCCCCCCAGAAGCGAGCCAGATCGTGGAGGGCAAGAACGAGCTCGTGGGGAGGATCACGTCCAGCCGCATGTCGCCCACGCTCGGGCGCTCGATCTGCCTCGGCTTCGTCGCCCCCCACCTCGCCGAGCCGGGGACGACGGTAACGGTGCACCTGCCCGACGGAAAACGTATTCCGGCGCGCGTCATGGAGCATCACGCCCACTTCGACCCCGAGGGGAAGCGTCAGCGTGGCTGAGGCGGCGCCCGTCGCCCGGAGCCCGATCTCACCGGCCCCGCCGGTGAAAGTGGAGCACGGCTGGGAAGTCAGCGCCCGCCGCACCGACGCCGATCCGCGGATCATGGACTGCACCCCGCTCGCGAAAGTCCTCGTGCTGGCATCCGCGAACGGCGAGGTCTCTCGCGCTCTAGGAGTCCCCTTCGGACGCGCCGTCCGCGACGAGCACGGGACGCTCGTCGTGGGTTCTGGCCCCGGTGAATGGCTGCTGCTCGGCCCACCCGGAGCGAGCGCGGCGGTCGCTGGGCGTGTGGAAGAGGTGCCGAACGAGGAAATGGCCAGCGTCTTCGAGGTCACGCACGGACGGGCGCTGATGCGAATCACCGGCGCGAAGACGGTGGATCTCCTGGCGAAAGTGTGCGGCATCGACCTCTCCGAAGAGGTAACGCCCGACGGTGCGGCCTTCCGCAGTTCCGTCGCGAAGCTCGTCACTGACATCGTGCGCGACGCCCGCGACGGGGAGCGGTCTTACCTGTTGCACTGCGAGAGATCTTCTGGGCAGTACCTCTTCGACGCGCTGATAGACGCCGGCGACGAGTTCGGTCTCGAGGTCGAGGGTTTCGCAGTACCCACAATGTAAGGAGTACACGTATGACATTGCCCACCAAGTTTCCTTCTGACCTCGAGATCGCCCGCCGGGCGAAGCTGAGGCCGCTGCCGAAGATCGCCGAGGACATGGGCATCGGATCGCACCTGCTTGAGCCCTACGGCAGCGACGTGGCGAAGGTAAAGCTCGAAGCCATCGAGGAGCTCTCGGACCGGCCCAGGGCGAAGTACGTCGTCGTCTCCGCCATAACCCCGACGCCCCTGGGCGAGGGGAAGACCACGACGACGGTAGGCCTGGGGCAGGCCTTCTCCCACCTCGGGAAGAAGGCGACGGTCGCGGTGCGCCAGCCGGCGATGGGGCCGACGTTCGGTATAAAGGGCGGGGCGGCCGGGGGCGGCTACAGCCAGGTCGTGCCGATGGAGATGCTCAACCTGCACCTGACCGGGGACACGCACGCGGTCACGGCCGCCCACAACCTGCTCTCGGCCATGATCGACAACTACATCTACCAGCGAAACGGTTCCTCGGGCATCGACCAGCACAGCATCACCTGGCGGCGGGTCCTGGACGTAAACGACCGGGCCTTGAGGAACATCGTCTCGGGACTTGGCTTCAGGGTGGACGGCGAGCCCCGCCAGACGGGGTTCGACATCACGGCGGCGTCCGAGGTCATGGCCGTGCTCGCGCTCGCCACCTCGCTGCGGGACCTGCGCGAGCGGTTGGGGAGGATCGTAATCGGGAGTACAACCGCCGGGGGGCCGATCACGGCCGAGGACCTCGGTGCCGCCGGCGCGATGACGGTGATGATGCGCGAGGCCATCAAGCCGAACCTGATGCAGACCCTGGAGAATACGCCTGTCCTTGTCCACGCCGGTCCCTTCGGCAACATCGCCCACGGAAACTCCTCCGTCGTGGCCGACCTGATCGGCATCCGCGGCGGGGACTTCCTCATAACCGAGGCCGGCTTCGGGGCGGACATGGGCGCCGAGCGGTTCTTCAACATCAAGTGCCGCGCCTCCGGACTGCGCCCGGACGCTGCTGTGCTCGTCGCCACCGTGCGCGCCTTGAAGGTCCACTCGGGACGCCACACCGTGGTCGCCGGAAAGCCCTTGCCGCCGGAGCTACTCGAAGAGAACCCCGACGACGTTCACGCCGGGGCGGACAACCTGCGCAAGCAGATAGATAACGTCCGCCTCCACGGCGTCTCGCCTGTGGTGGCGATCAACGCCTTCCCCACGGACTACGACTCCGAGCACGCGGCCATCCGCGAGGTCGCCGAAGAGATGGGGGCCCACGTCGCCGTGTGCAACCACTTCTCTGAGGGCGGCAAGGGAGCCGTCGAGCTGGCCGAGACGGTCGCCGCCGCCGCCGAAGAGCCTTCCTCGTTCCGGTTCCTCTACCCGGACGAGGCGACCTTGAGGGAGAAGATAGAGACCATCGCGACGAAGGTCTACGGGGCGAGGGCCGTCGAGTACGACCTCACGCCGAGCCGGCAACTCGACTCCTACGAGAAGAACGGCTTCGGGAGGCTGCCTGTCTGCATCGCCAAGACACACCTCTCCATCTCCTCGGATCCTGCCCTCAAGGGGGCGCCGACGGGATGGGTGATGCCGGTCCGCGAGGTGCGGGCGTCGGTGGGCGCCGGTTTTATCTATCCCATCTGCGGTGACATGCGCACGATGCCGGGGCTTAGCGCGCACCCCGCGGCCGAAGGTATCGACATCGACGAGCGCGGCGAGATCGTGGGGTTGTCCTGAGCGAGACCGCCAGCGGCTGGCGTCTCGGCCAGCGCGTGAGCCTGCCCCAGGGCACCGTCGCTTTCGACGTTTTCGGAGAGGGGCCTCCGGTAGTTCTGGTGCACGGGACCCCGAGCCGTTCGTACATCTGGCGTAACGTCGTGCCCACGCTCGCCGGGCGGCACGCTGTCTACGTCTTTGACCTCCTGGGCTTCGGGGAATCGGAGAAGCACGAGGGCATGGACACGTCCATCCCGGCACAGTCGCGCGCCCTCGCAGGGCTGATCGGCCGGTGGGAGTTGGAGAAGCCGGCGATCGCGGGCCACGACATAGGCGGCGCTATCGTGCTTCGCAGCCATCTTCTGGAGGAAGTACCGTTCGACCGTATCGCCCTCGTCGACGCGGTCATTCTGCGGCCCTGGATCACCCCGACGACCAGGCACAAGCAGAGCTATCCGGACGCGTACCGCACGATGCCGAACCACATCTTCGAGCAGACCGTGGTCGCGCACTTCAGGACGGCCACCGCCCGCCCGATGGCCGAGGCGACGTTCGATGCCGTCTTCGGGCAGTGGCGGGGTGAGGACGGGCAGGCGCGCTACATGCGCAACCTGGCGCAGTTCGACGAGCGTTACACCGCCGAGTTCGAGTGCCTACTCGGACCGATGCAGACCCCGGTGCGGATCATCTGGGGCGAACGTGACGCGTGGCTGGACCCCGCCTTCGCCGTGCGCCTCCACGAGTTGCTACCCAACTCCGACCTGAAGCTGATCCCCGAGGCCGGCCACTTCGTGATGGAGGATGCGCCCGAGGAGGTAGCCCGGGAACTCAAAGACTTCTTGGCCGCGGACGCCTCCACGGCGGAACCATGAGGTTGCCGTGAGTTATCTGGAGCAGCCACTGGCCGGCTTCCTGGATTCGGTGGCGTCCGACGAACCCGCCCCCGGCGGCGGCGCCGCGACGGCCGTGGCCGTGGCCCTCGCCGCCGGATTGTCCGGCATGGCCGCCCGTCTCTCCACCGACCACCTGGCAGGCGCTGCCGGGTTGTCCGAACGGGCCGACCGCTTGCGGCGGCGCGTCGCCCCGCTCGCGCAGGAGGACGCGACCGCATACGGACACGTCTTGACCGCCTACCGCAACCAGGACTACGGCGATCCGAAGGTCCGGCGGGAGCGCATCCGGACGGCGCTCTCGGACGCAGCCGACGTGCCGCTGGCCATCGCCGAGGCCGGCGCCGAGGCCGCCGAGATCGCGGCCCGCCTGGCACGGGAGGGCAACCCGAACCTGAGGGGCGACGCGGTCGCGGCCGCCCTCCTGGCCGAGGCGGGGGTGCGCGCCGCCGCCGTGCTCGTGGAGATCAACACGGCGGCGGGGGAGATCTCCGACGATCGGGTCGAGCGCGCGGGAGAGCTCGTCACGAGGGCCGTCGGTGCCGCGCGTGAGATCGCGGAGGGCGACGGTTGATATGTGGCTCTTGGTTACTTTGCAGGCCGCCGATCGCGCGGCGGCTGCCCGGAGGAAGGAGTAAAGATGCAGCTACCTGCACAAGTTTCGTACGTCATCGTCGGCGCCGGTGTGCACGGCCTGAGCACGGCCTGGCACCTGGCGAAGGAGTTGAAGGCACGGGGGCGCGGGTCCGGTGAGGACGTTATCGTGGTCGACAAGACCGGCGTCGCCGCCGGGGCCTCGGGGATCGCCTGCGGTGTGATCCGCAACAACTACTTCCAGCCCGCGATGCGGAAACTGATGGCGCATTCGGTCTCGGTTTGGGAGTCCGACCCGGAAGCGTTCGCCTACCATCCCGTGGGCTACATGCAGATCTCACCCGAGGTGATGCACGACGACGTGGTGCAGATCTACAAGGAGCAACAGGCGATCGGCTACTCCTCGACGCTCGTGGAGGGGGAAGAAGAGTGCCGAGAGTACATGCGGAACATCTTCCACGACTGGCGGGCCGAGAACATCACCAGCGTCCTGCACGAGCACCGCGGGGGGTACGCGAACAACAAGGCGTCGATACGGGCCCTTGCCGCCAAGGCGCAGGCCGAGGGCGTCCGGATCCACACCGGGGTCAGGGTTACGGGGCTGCGCATGGACGACGGCGCGGTAAGCGTCGTACAGACCGACCAGGGCGCGGTTCGCTGTGAGCACCTCGTCGTTGCCGTGGGGCCGTGGGTCCGGGACATCTGGAAGATGCTCGACCTGCCGGAGCGGATCACCGTCAAGGGTCCCGACGGCGAGCTCTACCACGACCGCGAGATGTGGACGTACTGGTCTTTGCAGGAGGGCGTGCTCGGGGTCGAGCCTAGCTTTCTCACGGACAACGAAGGCGAGATGCCGCCGGTGATCCACGTCGACACCGACGCCCCGCTCTACGACGAGAACGGCGAGCTCATCACCGACGACCTCTGGGGGATCTACTACAAGCCGGACTTCTACTTCAACGGGGTGCAGGGTGGGGCCACGCCCTACGTCGTCGACCAGCCCGCAGGCGAGGTCGCCGTCGACCCCTACGGTCCCGAGAGCCCTGACTTCGTGGTCGGCGAAGACTTCGCCCGGATGTGGACCTCGGCGCTGGCGCACTGCCACGGGCGCTTCGAGGGCAAGAGCTACCTCTTCTCCAAGGAGCCTTCGGGCGGGATCGGGTGCTTCACCCCGGACAGCTTCCCCGTCTTCGACACCTTCAGGCAGAACGCCTACGTCATCGCCGACTCGAACCACGGCTACAAGATGATCGGGGTCGGCGCGCTGGTAGCCGGGGAGCTGCTGGATGAACCGCAGGAACTGCTCGAACCGTTCCGCTTCTCCCGCTACGAGACCGGAGAATTGCACCCCACGAGCAACTCGCCCTTCCCGTGGAGCTGACACAAAGTTGGAAGTATCCTTCCCCTCGGACCACCGGGTAGACGGGCCTCGGATCGAGCGCGCTGTCCGGGAGATACTGGCCGCCATAGGGGAGGACCCGGAACGAGAAGGCCTGAGGGGCACGCCCCGGCGCGTCGCCGAGGCCTACGAGTTCCTCTTCGCCGGGCTGGGTGAGGACCCCACCCGGCACCTGGGCGTGGGATTCCAGGAGGACCATCGCGAGATGGTCCTCATCAGGGACATAGCGTTGGCCTCGGTTTGTGAACATCATCTCCTGCCGTTCGTCGGCAAGGCCCACGTGGGTTACATACCGAACGAGAGGGTCGCAGGCCTATCCAAGCTGGCCCGGGTGGTGGAGGGCTACTCTCGCAGGCCCCAGCTCCAGGAGCGCCTGACCACGCAGATCGCCGACGCTTTGCACGAAGAGTTGGGAGCCAGGGGCGTTATCGTCGTCGTGGAGGCCGACCACCTCTGCATGACGGTGCGAGGGGTGCAGAAACCGGGGAGCGTAACCGTCACCAGCGCCGTGCGGGGCATATACGCCGAGGACGAGCGCACCCGCCAGGAGGCCATGAGCCTCATAGCCGTCCATCGCTAGGGAAGATTTGGGCACTGGTTCGACAGCCCCTGGATCGCACATACCCCGCCCGAGGGGGCGAAGATCGGCCGCTGATCGCTTTATGTTACGCGGGCAACGGTCTATATTGCGCATTAGCTGGCGCGAAGGATGGGACGTGTACCTCTCGAAAGAGACGACGAGCATGAAAGCAGGCAAGGCTCGGAACGCCGGTGGCCGGGAAGTCGCCGGACGGACCGCGGGGACTGCTCGAACGGTTCAGCTTCTCCCACTACAACGCCGGAAGGCCCTACCGTATGAGCGCCCCCTTCCCACGGAGCCAAAAGGAGGAGCTTGATGAGCACCAGCGAACGACGGTTGGGTCTACTCGAACGGCTGGCTGAAGGACCGGTAATCTGCGCCGAAGGGTACCTCTTCGAGCTGGAGCGCAGGGGTCACCTCCAGGCCGGGGCGTTCGTGCCCGAGGTCGTGCTGGACCACCCCGAGGAGGTCACGCAGCTCCACCGCCAGTTCGTCCACGCGGGGTCGGACGTGGTCGAGGCGTTCACCTACTACGCCCACCGCGAGAAGCTCCGGGTCATCGGCAAGGAGGATGCGCTGGAGAAGATCAATCGCCAGGCCCTCAAACTCGCTAAAGACGTCGCACAAGAGACCGGTACGCTCTTCGCCGGGAATATCTGCAACACGAACGTCTACGAGTCCGGGAACGAGGAGGCCGCCCGCCAGGCCGGGGCGATGTTCGAGGAGCAGGTGGGATGGGCCGTCGAGGCCGGGGTGGACTTCGTCATCGGAGAGACGTTCAGCTACGCCGAGGAGGCCCTGATCGCCCTTGAGGCCATCAAACAGTCCGGGCTGCCCGCCGTGATCACGCTCGCCTTTCACCAGGCGCCGGAGACGCGGGAGGGATGGTCCGCGGCCGAGTCCTGCAAACGGCTCGCGGACGCCGGAGCGGACGTCGTCGGGCTGAACTGCATCCGGGGCCCCAGGACCATGATGCCGCTCCTGGAGGAGGTCGTGCCGGTGGTAAACGTGCCCGTGGCGGCTTTGCCGGTTCCCTACCGCACCCACCCCGAGGAGCCGAGCTTCCAATCCCTGCGAGATCCCGCCTACGAGGATCCACCTTCGGGCAGGCCGTTCCCGACGGCGCTCGACCCGTTCACCTGCAACCGCTACGAGATCTCGGACTTCACCCGCGAGGCCTACGACCTGGGAGTCCGCTACTTCGGCGTCTGCTGCGGCGCGGCCCCACATCACATCCGAAGCATGGCCGAGGCCCTGGGCCGCACGCCGCCCGCCACCCGCTACTCCGAGGACATGTCCAAGCACGCCTTCCTCGGCTCCGACCAGGCCCTGCGGCAACAGAACGTGGAGTACGGGAGCGAGCTGTAACCGGCTTAACCGGCCTCGCGACTCCTACTCGCGGGGCACGACGAGGTGTCCGCAGCGAAGTGTCCTGCCCGCTGCGGCATAGAGGGATGCGCACACAGCAACAGTGATTGCATGACAATTTGATGTATGTGATACTTGCAGAGGTGGTGGGCGTGAGAGAAGCGAAGCTTCGACGGGAACTCGCCATACTGATAGTTCTTGGCGGTGAAGGAGCGGTCGAGGGTGGAGGTCTAGGGGTCGTACGGATAGCCGAACTTATCGGGCGGGAGAAGAGTCAGGTATCGCGGACGCTAAAGACGCTTACCGAGAGCGGTTTCGTTGACCGTGATCCTTCGACGCTCCACTATCGCCTGGGTTGGAGGTTCTTCGCGCTCGCGGCGCGGGCGGGTGAGCAAAGGTTGCTCAACGTTGCCCCTCCGCTGCTCGAGCGGCTCGTGAAGAACCTCGGCGAGACGGCCCACCTGTCCGTTCTCCAGGGAACCGAGGTTCTGACGGTGCTCTCCAAGTCTCCGCCCCACGCCGTCAAAGCGGATGGTTGGGCCGGCCGAACGGTTCCAATATATTGCACTTCATCCGGGCGGGCGCTTCTGTTCGACCACGACCACGAGGCTCTCTCCAGTCTACTCTCCGGCGTCGAGTTCCGCGAGCTGAGACCTGGCACGCTGCGTAACGTCGAGGAGTTGCACGAGAGCCTCGTGGCAGCACGGGCGCGGGGTTATGCGGTGGTAGACGAGGAGTTCGAGTTTGGCCTGGTTGGTGCGGCGGCGCCTGTCCGGGACTTCAAGGGTCGGCTCGTCGCGGCGCTCAACGTCTCGGCGCCGAAGTTCCGTCTCGGTGGGCGGCTGGAGTCCGCGGGGCAGGAAGTCAAGAGGGCTGCGGACGAGCTCTCCGCCCTACTCGGCTGGCCTTCGGACCATGGGCACAGTGATGGCGATTCCTCCGGAGCATCCTGACATGCAACGTCGCCCCGTTCGATTTTGCGGCGGTTGGTTGGTACGAATCGCTCGACCAGTGAAAGGTGGTGGGGGAGTTGGCGGGTATCGCCGTGACTAGACGCCCGGCAGAGAGGCGGTGGGGGAGATGAGTGGCTTTCTCGAATACATGTCCCTTAGCTGGGACCACGTGCTCGAGCTGGCCATAGGCCACGCCATAGTCGTCGCCATATCGCTGGCCATCGCCGTCGTGATCGGGGTGACTTTAGGCGTGCTGGTGTACCGTAGGGAGCGCGTCGCAAACGCGGCGCTGGTGATCACCTCGACCTTCCTGACCATTCCCTCCCTCGCGCTGTTCGGTATCTTCATACCGATCTTCGGTCTTGGCTACAAGCCGGCGGTCGTCGCGCTGGTGATGTACGCGCTCTTGCCGATATTGCGGAACACGGTCACCGGTCTGCAGTCCGTAGACCCTGCCGTCGCCGAGTCCGCGCAAGGGATGGGGATGAACGCCAGGGAGCGGCTGTTGCGCATCGAGCTCCCCCTGGCGTGGCCGGTCATCATCGCCGGGGTGCGTGTGTCCACGATGCTCCTCATGGGCATCGCGGCGATCGCCGCCGTCGTAAACGGTCCGGGTCTGGGCGACGACATCTTCGCCGGGCTCGCCCGCATCGGCGGCGCCAACGCCTTCAACCAGGTGCTCGGCGGCACGCTCGGCATCATCGTGCTGGCGATTCTATTCGACACGTTCTTCAATGTGCTGGGCAAACTGACGACTTCGAGGGGTATCCGTGACTGACAGAGCCGCAGAAGAGAACACGCAAAACGCGGAGACCATGATCCGCCTGGAGAACCTCTCCAAGGTCTTCCCCGCCCAGGACGAAGCGGCGGTGGACGATCTTTCGATGGAGATCTACGAGGGGGAGATCGTGGTTCTGGTCGGGCCTTCCGGGTGCGGCAAGACCACGACTATGAAGATGATCAACCGCATCATCGAACCGACCTCAGGCAGAATCTTCCTCCAGGGCGAGGACGTGACGAAGGTCAATCCAGACAACCTCCGCCGCCGGATAGGCTACGTCATACAGCAGATCGGGCTCTTCCCGCACATGACCATCGCCGACAATATCGCGACGGTGCCAAGGATGCTCGGCTGGGACACGAAACGCACCTCGGACCGTATAGACGAGCTACTCGAGACCGTGGGAATAGACCTCTCCTACCGCGACCGCTACCCGAAGGAGCTCTCCGGCGGCCAGCGCCAGCGTATCGGGGTGGCGCGCGCGATGGCCGCCGACCCGCCGGTCCTCTTGATGGACGAGCCTTTCGGGGCGATAGACCCGATCACCCGCGACAGGCTCCAGGACGAGTTCCTGAGGCTCCAGCAGGAGATCCGGAAGACCATTGTCTTCGTCACCCACGACATAGACGAAGCCATAAAGATGGGCGACCGCATAGCGATCCTCAAGCAGCAGTCCAAGATCGCCCAGTATGATACGCCCGAGAGTATCCTGACCGACCCCGCCGACGAGTTCGTCCAGAACTTCATCGGCTCCGGGCCCTCCATCAAGCGTCTGAGCCTCAGCCGGATTTCGGACATCGAGACGGCCGACTGGCCGGTCGCCAGGCTCACCGACAGCCAAGACGAGGCGCGTAACAAGATGCAAAGCTCCGGCAAGGGCTACGTGCTGCTCCTGGATGATGAGGACCGGCCCAGGCGGTGGGTCGGCACCGAGGACATCAAGCACGATGGTGTCTCCCTCGAAGAGGTCGGCCGGCCGGCGGTGGCCATCGTCGAGGCCGACTCGAACCTCTACGATACCCTGGACACCATGATCACGTCCTACAAAGGCTCGGCCATCATCGTCGACGAGGGGGGGCGCTACCAGGGCGTGGTCGACTTCACAACGGTGCTGGAGGCGATCAACACCATGCGCCCGCACGAGCAGGACCGCCACATGAGCCCCCCGGAACAGGAACAGCCGCACGAGAGGACTGAGCGGGATCCGCAGGCCGGAGGTGAGGGCGATGACGATCCTGTATAAGGACCCTGCGAAAGTCTCCGGCGGCGCGGCGCGCCTGCTACGCTACCTCGGGATGCCCATCTTTCTTGGGTTCGCGTGCCTTGCCCTTTACCTGTACATAGGTAGCAAAGATCTCGACAGCATCGAGCGGCGCAGCATCAACGCGAACGTCATCACCGCCCGGCTGATCGAGCACATACAGCTCGCCGCCGTCTCCACCGTGATCGTCGTCGTGCTGGCCGTGGGTGTCGGCATACTGCTTACCCGGCCGTTCGCCCGGCGGGTGACGACGCCCATAGTCGGCATAGCCAACATAGGGCAGGCGATCCCTTCCATCGGGCTGCTGGCGATCCTGGCCGTCGTCTGGGCCGGCGGGTTCTGGCCGGCCGTCGTCGCCCTGGTGGCGTACTCGTTTCTGTCGATCCTGCGCAACACCATGGTGGGGCTGCAGCAGGTCGACAGCTCCACCATCGAGGCCGCCCGCGGCATGGGAATGACGAAGAGGGCGGTGCTCTTCCGCATCGAGATGCCCCTCGCCGTGCCCATCATCCTCGCCGGCATCAGGACCGCCCTGATCATCAACGTGGGCACCGCCACGCTGACGACGTTCACGGGCGCAGGGACCCTGGGAGAGCTGATCAACAACGCCCTCCGTCTGGGCCGGGAGGATACGGTACTGGTCGTCGGCAGCGGCCTGACCGCCATCTTGGCCCTGTTCATCGACTGGCTGGCGAGCGTGGCCGAAGACGTCCTGCGCCCCAAGGGCCTGTAGCCGGAACCACCGTGAAGCTCTCGACCACACAAGACCCTGAAGGAGGATCGCTGTGCGAACGACACGTGCAAAGCTGACGCAACTACTGGGGCTCTTCGCAGTCCTGACCCTGATCGCCGCAGGTTGCGGGGGCGCCGGTGGCGGGGGAGCATCGGGGGACATAGACCTCTCCGGCGCCGAGTTTACCGTCGGCTCCAAGGAGTTCACCGAGCAGCTGATCCTCGGCCAGATCACGCTGCAAGTTCTCGAAAACGCGGGGGCGACGGTCGAGGACCAGACCGGCCTGGCCGGATCGGTCGCCGCCCGCAAGGCGCTGGAATCCGGCGAGATCGACATGTACTGGGAGTACACCGGCACGGGTTGGATCACCTACCTGCAACATACGAAGCCGATCCCCGACAGCCAGAAACAGTTCGAGGCCGTGGCCGAAGAGGATCTCAAGAACGACATCAAGTGGCTCTCTCCGCCCGCGCCGGCCAACAACACCTATACCATGGCCGTGCGCAGCGAGGCCTACGACAAGCTCGGCGTCAAGAAGCTCTCGGACTTCAAGCAGCTTGTCGAGGAGAACCCGGAAGAGGCCACCGTATGCGTGGGAACAGAGTTCTCAACCCGCGACGACGGCCTGCCGGGGATGGAGAAAGCCTACGGGTTCCAGTTCCCGACCGAGAACGTCGTCAAGATCGACGAGGGACAGATCTACCAGGAGACCGACAGGGGCGAGCGTTGCAACTTCGGCGAGGTGTTCCAGACGGACGGGCGCATAGAGGGGCTGGGCCTCGAGCTCGTTGAGGACGACAAGAGCTTCTTCCCTATCTACAACCCGGCGCTCAACGTGAGTAAGGAAGTGATCGAGAAGAATCCGCAGATCGAAAAGCTCTTCGCGCCCATCTCCAAGAAGCTCACTACCAAGGAGCTGCAGGCGCTGAACGCGAAGGTCGACGTGGAGGGGCAGCTTGAAGACCAGGTAGCCGAAGAGTGGCTAAGTGAGAACGGCTTCATCTAGCAAGCGGCCCAACAAGGATTGCCGGGCTTTGAGCCCGGCAATCCCCGGCGTTGTTTAGCCGGTAAAGATCGCGGATCCGAGGCTTCCACAACGTACGACAATGACGTCTGTAGCTTTTTCTCGTAGCGCTAACCCAGGCCGGCGTCCGGGGCATTTTCTCCAAGCCCCTTATAAGCTTCGCTTATGCTTTGATTTGTTGTGGTCCGACGGTGGGCCATCGGGCTTCAATCGGCGCGAAGCGTAAAGTAAAATCGGATCGAGCTATGGAAACTGGAGCCTCTTTGTTATTGTCCACCGACGCCGATGCTCTGGCGCTCGAGCGCGTTCTGGGGATAGAGTTCGTCGCCTTAATCCCCACGGAGCACCCCCTCGCCGCCGCACCGAGGTGCCGGTACGCGAGCCAACGGGAGATGGATAATAGGGAGCCATGCGGGTAGCCTTAGCCCAGGTTGACTGCATCCTTGGCGACACCGACGAAAACCTTCGCCGGGCGAAAGAGGTCGTGGCCGAGGCCAAGGCCAGGGGCGCGGACCTCATAGTCTTCCCCGAGTTGAGTCTGTCCGGCTACGCCCTGGAAGAGCTTGACGACGATGTCCCTATCAAGGCGCAAAGCAAGCCCATCAACTCTCTGGCCGAGGAGGCGGGAGAGACGGCGGTGGTCGTAGGGTTTTGTGAGGAGGGGCGGGACTTCCAAACCTACAACAGCGCGGCTTACCTCGAAGGAGGGGCCCTTCTCCACCTGCACCGCAAGCTCTACTTGCCGAACTACAGGATCTACGAAGAGAGGAAACACTACAACCCGGGACAGAGCATGCGCGCCTTCGATACCAAACTCGGCCGCATGGCCATGTTGATCTGCAACGACGCCTGGCAGCCGTTCCTACCCTTCATCGCGGTTCAGGACGGGGCCCAGGTGCTCATAATTCCCGCCGACAGCGGTTCCTACCCGTACGGCGAGTTATTGGACACGAAGGATTACTGGCGCGGGATCACCCTCTTTTACGCTCGCATGCTCGAGAGCTACGTCATCTTCGTTAACCGGGTAGGAGAACAGGACAGCCTCGTTTTCTGGGGCTACTCCCACGTCGTAGACCCGTGGGGGCGGGTCATTGCGGAAGGGCCCGGTCACGAAGAGGCCCTGATCACCGTAGACATAGACCTGGACCACGTCCGGCGCCGCCGTCGAGAGGTGCCCCTGGTAAAAGAGGCCCGCCTCGCCCTCCTGAGCAAGGAACTCAAGCGTCTTGCTGAGGAAGGCGGTGATCTGTGAGCAGCAGCAGGTCCTTGAGCTACGCTGGCAAAGATCCAACGCGCCAATGCTGGACCCATGCGGTAAGGAGGGTGTTCCCGGGTCGCGCTTCCCCATCCCCGTTGCGCGTTTTTGAACGGACGGATAGGATTATGTTACGAGGTCAAGATGCGTGACTTCCTTCTGACCGACTCCGATAAGACCTTCCGCGTCGAACTGCGCAACTTCCTCGCGCGCGAACTGCTAGCCGCGCGCACCGGCGATCGAGAACGACGACGACTGGACCGCCGTCACGCGGGCCATCCGAGCGCTCGGAGAAGCCGGTTACCTCACGCTCATGTTTCCCGAGCTGTACCGCGGTCCCCTGGAGCATCCGGGCCTCACCCACGCGACCATGGTCTCGGAGGAGGCGGCCTACCTCAACTACGCCTTCGAGACGACCATAGCCACGGCGTTGAGCTGCGCCTACCCGCTGTACCACTACGCCCAGCCCGAGGTGCGCGAGCGCTTCCTGCCCGGCATCCTCGGCGGGCGGGAGATCGGCGCCACCACCGTGACCGAGCCGGACGCCGGCTCCGACACCTCCGGCATGAAGACGCGGG